>Ga0172367_10002433_pt1 | contig 25495 bp, 14 predicted proteins | sample Lak10m_FD_114542 | JGI IMG/M metagenome (GOLD analysis project Ga0172367, IMG submission 114542) | Freshwater microbial communities from Kabuno Bay, South-Kivu, Congo - kab_022012_10m | ecosystem: Environmental > Aquatic > Freshwater > Lake | place: Democratic Republic of the Congo: South-Kivu...
CTGGACCATGGCGATCAGCTGATCGACGGAAAAGGGTTTTTCGATAATGGATACACCTTCAAACTCGCTCAAGACTTTTTCTTTTGGAGCATACGCCGTCACGACAATGAAAGGAATGCCTTTACCGTTCTCCAAAGCGCGGACAGCCTTGATCAGCTCATCGCCATGCATCTTCGGCATAATAATATCTGTAATGATCAGATCCGGCGTTATCTTCTCAAAGCAAAGTAGTGCTTCCTCGCCGTTATCAGCTTCCATAACGTTATGGCCAAGACGAGAAAGCTCTTCGGCCACCAACATCCGCATATCTGATTCATCTTCGACAAAAAGAATTGTTTTCTTGCTCATAAAATCCTTTCTTCCCTCACTACAGCGTCGCTTGATCGGCAAGAATGGGCAGCTCGATCAAAAAGACAGCGCCTTTACCGCTTGAATGATTTGACGCTGTTATTTTTCCTTTATGTTTTTCGATCGTAGAAAAAGCCAAGCTTAATCCAAGTCCTGTTCCCTTACCGGCCTCCTTCGTCGTAAAGAAGGGATTGAAAATATTCTTTACAACATCCGGAGGGATCCCCGGCCCGGTATCGCGAAATTCTATATAAAGTCTTTGTGGTTTTCCTACGGTATCCTCTTCTGTCCAAGTCGATATAAAAATAACACCTGATGGCTTCACAGCATCCATGGCGTTATTGATAATGTTCACAAAAACCTGCTCAAGCATCAAAGCGTCTGCCAAGATCCACTGATCAGGACAGAGCCGTATGCGTAATTCCACATTGTTGATCTTCGCTGTATTTTGCACAAGAGCTACGGCCGCGCTAATAACATAGTTCGCTAAAACCGGCTTGAACGAAGACTCTGAGATATGCGAAAAACTTAAAAGCCCTTTGATGATCTTGTTCATCCGGTGAACGGAATCCCTGATCATCAAGAATTTTTTCTGAATTTCTTCGCTAAAAATATCTGTTTTCTTCTCCAGGGATTCCACGGCTAACAACATAATGGCCAAAGGATTCTTGATCTCATGCGCCAAGCCAGCGGAAAGCTGGCCAACAGCGACCATTTTTTCCGACTGGACAAGCTGGCCTTGCGTTTTCTTAAGTTCTTCGTTGCTCTTCTCAAGGTCACCTAACAAGCGTCGCAGCATCTTTTCATTTTCTTTGAGGCTGCGATTGACCTCTGCCAGTTCTTCCCGCGCCTTCTTGCTTTCGGTCACATCAGAAGCGATGCCTAAAAATCCTGTAATGATCCCGGCAGAATTCTTGATCGCCGTGACGACAAGGTTCACCGTCAAGAACGTTCCATCCTTACGGACATACGTCCACTCTCGCTCTTCGCGTTGGCCTTTTTTTACGCGGGCAACAAAAGTTTCAAATCCTGTAACGTAATAGCCAAGCTCCTTAGAAAGTTCTTGGCTATAAGGCAAGATTTCTGACTCCAGATGAAGGACCGAAAAAACTTCCTTGCCGATAATTTCTCCTTCTTGATAGCCCAATATTTCTTGGGCCCCTTTATTAAAAGTTTGTATAACGCCTTTAAGGTCCGTTGAAATAATGGAAACCCGCGTTGCGGAATCCATGATCGACTGCAGCCGCTGATGAGCGTCTAAGACCTGCTGTTCTTGACGCTTTAAGTCTGTCACATCCGTATAAATAGCCGCAATGAGATCTGAGGACAGCTTGCACACAAAATTTTCTACCCATTGTTCAAGCTGATCATCCTTATAAAAGCTCTGCGGATGCTGCTGCGATGTTCCTGTTCTCCAGACGCGCTTCATGACATCCAAAAGCCCTATATCGCGCACAGAAGGAAACACATCTGTGATCCGCCGCCCAACGACATCGCTACGATTCACTTTCGAAGACTTTTGCCCCGCACGATTTAGATCAACGAAAACAAAATTATCTCCATTGTCAACAACGCGATAAATAGCAACGCCATCAGCCATGTTGTCAAAAATACTTCGAAAGCGCTGCTCGCTTTCAAAAAGTTCTGCCGTGCGCTGAACCACAATGTCCTCAGCCCTCTTGCGCTGATTCTGCAAAACATATGTCAAAAGGGTCAAAAGGCCTGACAACAAAAGCCCGCCACACAAGACAAACCATGGTAAAAACTTTGGATGCTTGTCGAAAAATATCTTTTCCGGCGTAACCACAACAGCGTACGAATGACCAAAAAAACTAAACAACATAATTTCTTTAAATTCCCCGGGTTTTTTTTGCAGCAGAGATCCGGGATTTTCCAGGGCCAGACCCTCTTTCAACGGATACGAAGCGACGATCGAGAATCCCAAAGGATCACTTAAGTCTAAAACATACGCCTGCGTAAACTGTCGCCCTGCCAAGAGCCCTGCCAAGAGCCCTGTCTCCAAGAGAGCTTGTGGACGGATCGCCATCATTAAAAAGCCTTTAAGCGCGCGGGCGTCTGAAAGGCCATCCGCAATCACGGCCTTCTCGTAGACAGGCTGATAAATAAGGATCCCTCGCTTTCGCTCTTTTTGATTAACAACAAAATCGATCATGCCTGTTGCGACCCTTAAGCCCAGATCGCGGGATCTTTGCAAGGCTTGGCGTCGTATTGGCTCGGAAAAAGAATCAAAGCCCAAAGCGGCCTTTTGATCTGATAAAGGCTCCAGATAATACAGCGGAAAATATTCTTTGCGCGGCAAGACAGAAATCTTTTCTCCGGATGGCGATTTCTCAAAGATCATAAAATCGCTAACACCCTCTTCTCCGGCATGAGCCTCGTATAAGGTCTTTTCTTCAAATGTAACACGCGGGATCCAAGCAAAGGCCTGCAGCCCCACATGGTCGCGAACCAGCCGCGAAACATACCGATGGAACTCCTCCCGCGTAACATTCGACGAGCAATCAAAAAACTGTGTCAGGCTATCGAGATAATAACGAGCCTCGTGAAATGTATTGCCAAAGATCTCCTGCGAAACGATCGCTGAAGATTGAAATTCAAGGCTCAACTGCTGACGACTTGCCTGAAGCGTCGACAAAAAAATGAAGACAGTCACCGCCAGGCAAAATCCGGAAGCATAAAATGTTTCGACATAAACAACCTTTTTTGTCAAAGATGTTTCTCGTCCAAAGATATAAAAACTAAGAACGATAAAGAAAGACAAAAACAAAATACTTAAAATGGCCGCTAATCGATCTCGAGAAAGGCCCTGAGCCCAATCTTTGGCGTTCTGGTCCAAGCAAAAAATAGCCAAGATCTTGCCTGAGCTAGGATCAAAGACAGGAATGGCAGAGCTGACCCACGTTCCCCGCTGGTCGACGTAAGGGCCAATGAAAGCATGCTGGCCTCCCTGGAAGACATCATAAAAATCTTGAGGCGCATCGTTATAAATATCTCCGGGCAAAGACCGGTCAGCGGACCCCAAAGGCTCAGAGTCTGCTAAAAAAACCAATTTTTGATCTTGTAGCACGAGAAAATAAGCAAATCGGTATTCAGGAAAAACTTTTGGGACTGATTGAAGATAATTCCAAACACGCTCAAATTGAGAAAGCGCCAGATCCGCCTTGGATCCCGTGAGCTTGCGAATATGCTCCACGTTAACGGCCTGAGCAAGATAACGCGTTCTGTCGAGGCAATATTGCTGCTTACGGGCGACCTCTTGCTCAGACATTCTTTGCAAGAAAAACCATCCGGCAACAACAATAAAGAACAAGACCATCCATTGCGTTACAAAGATTCGCTTGATGCGACGTCGTGTTCTTTCCTCAGACCACAATGTCTCTAGACTAATAAAAATAGAAAAACACAAAGAAGAGATCAGAAAGGCACATGCTGCGCGCACAACTTGAACAATAAGCCCTGTTAGCTGAAAAAAAGAGTCTTGATTAATGAACGCCGCAGGAAAAAAATCTTGCCGCGGAACAACGAGCCCGGAGGCCAAAGCATAAAGCATAAAGAAGAAAGCAGCAAAACGTAAACGTTTTTTATGATGAAAAGGCGTGGTAAGCGACCGCTGAAAAAAAGCCAGTGCCGCGAGAACCCCTCCTGTAAGGCCTAAAGTATAGCGAATACCAACATTCCATCCTGTCAAGCCATAAGAGCCACAGATTACGCATAAAAGAAAAAGTGGCCCGTAGATCCATATTCCTACCCAAGGTTTCCCGGCCTGATCTCGCAACGATTGACGGCCGAATTCAAAAAGGCAGAAAAAAGAAACAGCCAGAACAGCCAAGGCAACAATTTTTCCCCAAAGATCAAAAGGAAAAGAAATAGCAACAAGATCAAGCCATTCATTGGTACCATGCAAGACCCCGAACAGGGCCATCCATTTCCATCGCAGCGGCGTCTTAACTTTTTCTTGGACAAACCTGAACGAAATAGCCGCCAAGGTAAAAAAGGACAGGCCATAAACGAAAAAGATATAATCTAAGTTTGATTGCATGCACACAGCCTTTACTGGATCGATCAACTAACAAAAATGGCAACTTCCTTCTGAGGAAATTGCCATTGATAAAAAATGATTATGTGAGTTTTTGGATACAAAGGTTTTGTTCCTTCCACTCAAAATATTTGGTAGCCCCAACCGGATAAATGAGCACATGCTTTATGGAGTCACGACGACATAAAGCATAAATGCGAATTTACCCCAGAAGCCATGCACACCCTTATTACCATGGCGACGCGGGGTTACCCTTTTCCACTTGAATGGTTTCGCTCACGCTCAACCACTTCCTCCCCGCCCCGCGGGTTCGGTCGCCGGATCGCTTACGCTCATGCCAGCTCAAAAGGATGAAACCCTATGATTATTTTAAGGAACAATGTTCCTTAAAATAATCATAGCCCCAACCGGATTTGAACCGGTGTTTATAGGCTGAGAACCTAGCGTCCTGGACCAGGCTAGACGATGGGGCCATTGAACATCTAATTTTGATAAAATGATATCATACCCTTCTTTTTGGTCAACAAAAATTATTGACACTCTCTGGATAGCTCGTTAGAATGAACACAACGTATTTCAAAATATTAATATACATATTATATGCCCCTACTCGTCGGAATTGGCTTCAGCAAACATGAAAATCCCTATCGCGCCGCTCAAGATGCGTCCGCGCAAGCCAAGATCCAGATCAACCAAGAACCTGCTGAGCTGATCATTGTTTATGCCACGTCCAACTATAGCCGCCTTGAGGCCTTAGCTGTCGTCAAAGATATTTTTCCCGATGCAAAAATGATCGGCGCTTCCACCAGCGGCATCATTCTTTCAGGTTCCATAGAAGTCTCCGGGATCGCTGTCATGGCTGTCACAGGCGCATCAAAACAAATTCAATTCGGCTCTGCGCTGATAAAAAACCTTCAAGAGCAAAACCCAGAGGTCGCTTCGCGAGAGCTCGCGCGTAAAGTCCTTAAAGATTTTGGCATGAACCCACGCCAACTCTCCCTTGTTTTCTTTGACGGCCTTTCTGACAAAGGGCCTCTTCTCTTGCGGGGACTAAAAGAATCTTTTGGCCAATTTTCGCCTATTGTCGGTGGCGGCAGTTTTGATAACTTCCGCTATCAAAAAACCTATCAATATTTTAATGGTGAAGTCTCTACGGACGCGGCCTGCGCACTGATGGTCGGTGGACAAATCGCGATCGGCCTTTCAAGCCAGCACGGATGGAAGCCTCTCGGGAAGCCTCGCGTTGCAGACCGAACAGAACATAATATTATCCGTCGCATCAACGGTAAAAAAGCCATCGCTTTATATGAAGAATTTTTTGGTGATCAAGCTTCGTCCCTTTTCTTAAACCGCCTGAACCGCGCCCGTCTTTTTTATCCCTTAGGCGTCTTGGCCGACGACCAACAAAAATATATCCTCAATCATATCGTGAATGTCCTAGAAGACGGCAGCCTCGTTTGCCAGGGCGAAGTCCCGCAAGGCGCAGAAGTCCATATCATGATCGGGAACAAAGACTCTTGCAAGCAAGCCGCCGTGCAAGCGGCGCACGAAGCCAAGGAGGCGCTCTTAGGACGTCCGGCAGAACTTGTCATGATCTTCGAATCTGTAGCGCGTCAGAAGCTGTTGGGTCGTAGCGGCTTTCAAGAAATTCAGGCTATCAAGGAAGTTTTTGGGGATACGGTCCCTGTCTTTGGCATGTATACGTATGGCGAATTCGCGCCTTTAAGCACTACCGAGCGCGGCAGCCCTTGCTTTTTACAAAATGGAACGATCAATTTGTTAGCGCTTGCGCAACATAAAACCCATTAGTTTCATCTTGCCAAGAAAACCCTAGGATGATAGTCTTGGTATAGAAAAATAGATCTCTTATGCTCAACATTACAAGCTCTACGGTCGATACAACTATTTTTGCAGCCATTGCCGTCATTGTCTTAGGCACGATCGGCGCGCTGATCTTTTTTCTCATTAACAAGATCGACCAAGTCAAAGAACTTCAGGAAGCCTTAAAGAAACTAAAGCTATCCTTTAACAGCCTCGATGAACAAGCAAAGCTGATCTTAAAGACCGATCTGGAGCTCAATCGTGCGCAAGAAGAGCTCGACCGTCGTCTCGCAAGCCTTGACGCGCTGCAGCGCACATCGCGCCTGATCAGCACGACGCTGGACGAAGAGGAAATTTTCCGCAGGCTGGATAAGTCTTTGATGCTGCAGCTAGGGTTTGAACGCATTCTTGTTTTGACCTTTGACGAAGAAAAAAATCTGCGTATGCGCGTTAACACAGGATTTAGTAGCGATAAGATCGCGGAGATCAGCGAGAATCTGCTCAAAGACACAACCTTCAATTCTGTCTTTCAAGAAGGATATTCTCTTTCTTCCGCGACAGCATCCAAACAAAAGAAAGAAAAGGCAGCAAGCGTTTTTGGTATCCAGCATTTTATCCTAGCCCCCATCCTCACGCAAGATGGCACGATTGGTGCCATCTTTGTCGGCAATCAGACCGAGACAACACCCGTGTCAGAAGCTGACGAAGAAATGGTTTCCATCCTGACAAATCAGATCGGGCAGTCTTTAGAAAACGCCAAGCTTTTTGAAGAAGTCTACAAATCACGTCAAGAACTGGAACTGAAGATCCAAGACCGTACCCGCCAGTTAGCACTCGCGTTAGAAAAGGTGCAAAAGATCAGCCGTACGAAGTCCGAATTCGTTTCGGCTGTTTCTCACGAGCTGCGCACACCCTTAACATCCATCAAAGGTTATGCCGCGATCCTGATGTCCGGCAAGCTCGGCGACATCCCTGACAAGGTCAAAGAACGCCTCGAAAAGATCAACAAGCACTCGGACAGCTTAGTGGAGCTTATTAACGACCTGTTGGATATCGCCAGAATTGAATCCGGCCGCGTGGAGATGAAATTTGAGAAAGTCAATCTTAAGATGCTCATCGAGAATATGCGCGATCTGCTCATGCCGCAAATGCGAGAAAAAAACATCACCTTTGTCACGGATGTCGCGGAAGATCTCCCTTTGATCTTGGCAGACAGCAAACAGATGGAGCGCGTCTTTATCAATCTTTTAAGCAACGCTATCAAATATACCCCCAAAGGAACGATCACCGTACGGGCTTCTGGCACGGATCAAGAGGTCAGCGTCGAGGTGCAGGATACCGGCGCGGGAATGCGTGAAGAAGACTTGCCAAAACTTTTTACAGAATTTTATCGCGTCGAGAACGAACTCAATCAAAATATCAAAGGTACAGGCCTGGGGCTTGCCTTGGTCCGAAATATTATTAATGCCCATCAAGGGACGATCGGGGTCACGAGCAAACTTGGCGCAGGGACAACGTTTCATTTTACCGTGCCCCTCGAACCACCCAAACCCGAAACAACGGATGAAACACAGGGCGAAAAGACGGCAAAGGAAGGATAACGATCCATGGGGCAACTCAAGATCTTAACGATTGACGATGATCCTGACATTCTCGATGTTCTGGAGCTCACGCTATCGGATCATTTTGTTGTCTTTCAAGGCTCTAACGGCGAAGAAGGGCTAAAGCTGGCCCGCGCCCACGGACCGGACCTGATCATCACAGACTATAAAATGCCTGTGATGGACGGCCGGGAATTTTGTAAGGCCCTCAAAAAGGATGTCTTCTTGCAGCATACCCCTGTGATCATGCTCACCGGTAAAGGCGAGGTGAAAGATAAGGTCAGCGGCCTTGAGGCAGGAGCCGATGATTACCTCGTGAAACCTTTTGAGCCAAATGAACTTTTGGCTAGGATCAACATGATCTTGCGCCGGACCAAGCGCAGCCTGGACGCCAACCCTCTCACGCGCCTGCCAGGTAACAATTCCATTATGGATGAATTACAATATCGCATTCAAGGGGGAAAACCTTTTGCGGTTGGTTATGCGGACTTGGATAAATTCAAAGCCTACAATGATATTTATGGGTTTGAAAAAGGGGACGAGGTGATCAAGAAGACGGCGCACATCCTGATCCATGCCGTCCAAAAAAAAGGAACGCCAGATACCTTTGTTGGCCATATCGGCGGAGATGATTTTGTTTACGTCTGCGACGATCAGCTAGCCGATGATATCGCACAGGAGATCGTCGATCAATTTGCGGCTATCGTTCCGTCGCTATACACCGAAGAAGACTACAAGCGAGGTTATATCATTGCCAAGAACCGTCAGAACGAAGAAGCCAAGTTTGGCTTCTTATCAATTTCCATCGGCATCGTTAGTAATCTCAACCAGCCCATCCGCCATGTCGCGCAGATCGCCGAAATCGGCGCCGAACTCAAGCACTACGCCAAAAGCATCGAAGGAAATTCCTTCGTCCGGGACAAGCGAAAAGGGAGCTAACGCTTTTTTACATCAAGATCACGGAAGAACGATCACCATCTCGCCTGTTTTCAACATTTCTCGCAAAAAAGCATACAAAACATAAAAATTTATATGACGAACATTCCTGTGGCTTAAGAACAGGAAGTCATAATCAAACCCTAGGCTTGTGCTCGGCACCACTCTCACCTTCCAGAACGGGAAGAGCATTTCGCGTAAAAAAACTTTGGGACGGGTTCTAACACGCACCCCTCCGCGATAAGAAGTAAAATCATGCGCAGAGCCAGCATGGTTCGTTTTCTGGAATTTCATAGAGACAACTTGGCTCAAGTAAGACCTATAATCAACTCCACGCCCATAAGCATACTCACGTAGCGTGCAAGGCTTTTGGATGGTATCCGCATAAACTGTGACGGGGCCATGTTGAAAAACCTTTTCCATGGGTAAGTTTTGCCTATATCCGGTGATCAAAACTTTTTCTCCGGGGAACAATCTTAAATTATAGAACTTCGCATCTTCCTTTAAGAAATATCCTTTCTGGACATAAGATGTCAGCACGAACGCTCCCCAAACGATCAATGAAGCGCCGACCCAGAAATGAACATTCTTGCGAAAAAAACGCAATGTTAAGATAGGCAAACCATAGAACAACAAAAGCGCAAAATACTTCTGCCCAGACCCCATCCCAAAGAATTCATGAAAAACGTACGCAGCTGCAGCGATCAAAAAGAACCAAAACAAACCTTGTCGATAAGATGTCTGCGCGCGGATGCTGTCATACTGAAAAACAAACACAAGTGCGGCTAAGGACAGAAGAAACTCCTTCGTCATAGGTCCCCCGTCGATAAGGCTACTGAGGATCGAAAAAGAACTGATGATATAGATCGGCAAGAAAAACACTTCCTGCCTTCCCCAGGAAACCCTCTTTTTGGGCAAGACAACCAGAAAAGAAAATAATAGGACAAGATAAAGAATAGTCGCAAAGAAATAGATCGGAACAGGAACGATCGTAAAAAACGGGTAACCTGCACCGGTAAAAAACCCTCCAGCATCCATGGCCTGAGGATCTATGCGAGAAAAAAGACCCTTGATGTGAAAAAATGAGGCCAGGCAATACCAAACAGCCTTCAAGGCGTGGGAATGGCAAAATGCTGTGACGTCTCCTATGCCTTCTGCAATAAAAAACCAATATTTTGCCTTTACAGAGAATGGAAGAGCGTAAACATGCAAGAAATAAAAATATAAAACGATATTAAGAATGGCCAAAAAGGCTATTACTGGAAAGATAAGGTACTTGCTCTTAGCAGCGCAAAAATCCAGACGAACGGATTGATGTTCAACAATAAGAAAACAAAGCAAGGCATATACGAGGAAAAAAGCGGTCTTAAGATGATAGCTTGTCGCTGCGGCAAAGACAGAAACAAGCGAGGAAAGGAACTCTGCAAACAAGCTATGGGTCAGAAAAAGAAGAAATAAACCGAAGATAAAAATAGAAAATCTATAACGAAAAAAAGAATTTAGGAGCATCCCCCTCCCATAGAAACACAATAACCATCATTAACACAACATTCTTCAGCGCTATAAACATCACAATTGGACGCAGCGGTCGGGATGATACATCCTGAGGAAGACACGTTACATTGACCGGCCCCTATAGAGGGATCATTCGGATTCATTTGCCAAGTATATTCTAGATATCTTTGGCAACAGCCACCAACAACCGGACAATCGCTATATCCAAAAGAGGTGCATGCCGCACCGCAAGGGCCGCCTGTTGGCACGATCGCGGTAAAAACCGGCGCGTCCCCCATAATATTACTGCTCACTTTATTAAAATAATCTTCTGTCACGTTCCGCACTCTACCGCCGGGGGAAAAAAAAGTATTAAATGCAGTAAAAACGATCAACGCGCAAATTGTCAACAAAAGCATATATTCTACCGCAGTTTGTCCGCCAACAAAGAACTTCTTAAAAGATATCTTTTTCATGACGCGCTCCCCAATGATTTTAGGTATCGAATGGTTTCTTTAGGCTTTTCGGAACCGAAAAAATAACTCGCTGTGGCTAAAATATTCGCTCCGGCCTTGACAGCCTCGGGAGCCGTCAAATGGTTGATCCCTCCATCCACGGCAATATCCCCTTCGAACATCGCGCGCAGCTGATGGATCTTTGAAAGCGCCACCGGCATGAACTTCTGTTTCGCGAAGCCAGGATTAACGGACATGATCAAGACGCCGTCAAGTTTTTCAAGGATAGGTTGAAGACAAACCGGTGTCCCGGGGTTAAGCACCATAAAAACTTTCTTTCCATTATCCTTAATGCGTTGGATATCTTTAACAGCTTCCTTCACGTTAAGCGCATCTGTCTTGAACGTGTAGCCGTCGATCTCTCGAGACAAAGAACCCGCAGCAGCGTAACACTCCGCATGCAGGGAAATGCTATCAGCCCCCGCTTTTAAAAAGGTGTCGATGTACATGCCTGGATTTTCGATCATCAAATGCGCATCGATCGGCAGGCTTGTGATAGGCTTGATCGCTTCGATCAGCAAAGGGCCAATAGAAATATTGGGAACAAAATGGCCGTCCATCACATCAACATGCAGCATGTCCACGCCAGCCTCTTCGCACATATGGATATCTTTTTCCAAATGTGTAAAATCCGCACACAAAATGCTAGCGCTTACCTGAACGGGCCGCATGCCTTATCCCTTTCTCGCCTTCAGATCTTTATAAAGGAAATATCCGAAAGTTGTTGGAAAGACGCTTAAAAACCCATTGACAAGGCTTTCCAGGGAACTTGTTGCAACACGGCTAAGCCCTGCCTGAGAAGGAAAAGCGAGCGAGAGGATCGCATGAAAGACCCAGGAAGCTGCAAATAAAATAATCACGGCGACAAGTGATTTGCCGACGAATTCCCAGAAAAATGGCTGAATAAGGTCACGGCTTTCTTTTAAAGCCTCCACACCTTTTTTATTTTCCAAAAGAAATGTCATTTGGGCGAACGAATAAAACAAAGCAAAAACGACCCCAGGCAAGAGGAACAAAAGCGCCCAAAGGCTCACTTTAACGAAAACCCACAAGACGACGATGCAAAAAGCCCCGAACAAAGGAAAGGACTGTTGATAGGCATCTGCCACCGGCAAGGCTTTCTTTTGGTCGCAGGCCTGAATCTGCTTGATAATGGCCATCGTAAAAAGCATCAAGGCAATGAACGCAAAGGTAATAAAGATGGCAAAAAGAATAATGAAAGCGATAATAACAGGAACGCTTCGCGTAGGTGACAAGAAATCAAGCTTGCTTTGGAACGCAAAGCTACCGAACATCAGCAAGAACGAAAACACGCAAAATGGCACATACACAACGGCAACTGTCGAGGCCAAGGCAAGAAAATTCTTTGATATTAAACCCCAAGAATCCGCCAGCAACTGTCCCAAGCTTCGCTTATCCATGATCCCCTCCTAAGATTAAAGTCGTAAGAATGCTTATAGTATAGCGTATTTTAAAACTTGTCGCCACAGCTAAAAGATTTGTTGCTGCCGGCGCTCAAGCAAAAAGTCAACAACACGGTTCATGTCCAAGACAAGCGTTGAATCAGGAAAATCCTCAGGATTTTTAACATCAAATCCGAATTGCACGATGACCCTGTATGAAAATGAAGGTTTTTCCTCGTTGCGCTTTTTAAAAAGAAATATTGTTTTTCCCGTAATAGGGTCGTAGTCAATATGATAGATCCTCAGGTCCTTTTTCATAAGGTCAGTGATCCCAGCCGAAAGAAACCCAATGATATCGTTGCCATAGCTTGTCGTAAGATTGCCGAATTCATCATCGCTGGTAAATAAGCGCCGTTGATCCGGCTGAATGACATAGATCCGCGAATAGTTATTCAGGTTCACGCTTTGCAAAGCTTGTTTTAAGAACTTGAATTCCTGGACGCTGATCTGGACACGGTAACGATTGATCGTTTGGTGCGCCGATAACGCTCCTACGAAGACCAAAAGGCACAATACAAAAACAACAGCAACTCTTTCGATAGCCGAAAAGATCTTCGCGTAGCGATGCAAGGCCCACAAGAAAACAAAAAGAGCAAAAGCGGCCAATGCCATAAAGCAGCGATAGAAAGCAACATTTTCTGCATAGATCAAGTTAGGTAGTGCTGTCAAAAAAAGAAGGCCCAAAAGCAATAATACGCGCGCCCCTAGGTCAGCAATGGTCATTTGCCGGCTTGTCTTGTCTACCCGCTGAGCGAACGCGAGGAAAATGGCCCCCACCACAAAACCTATCGCAGACAACGCAACTGTCGGTGAAGAAGGGATGTTCCAGAAATTCAGCACTTTAACGACAGGGTCAGAAAAGAACCATATAACTTTATGGATAATGCTCGTTGACACAGAATAAGGACTGTATTGTGTAATGTCAAAAGAGAGATAAAGGCTTTTTGTTGTCTCGAGCAAAAGACGGTAAAGGATCATCCCCGCAAAACCAACGAACAGCATGCGCCGCACTTTTGCCTGAAATACCTGAAAAGATTCTCCGGATGAAAAGAGAACAACCGCCGCCATCATCGCCCAAAAGAACATAGCACCCGATGGATAAACAGCCAGAGAAGTCATAAATAACAAGATCGAAGAAAAGTTTGGAACAGAGAAATAGCGTCCGCCGCCTGGGCTTTGACAAGCTTTGAAGCAGATCAAAAAAGATCCGATAGCCAATAAAACAGAGGCCGGATAAAAGGACATTCCCGCTTGGCAGACAGCGATCTGGAATGGTGGCAAGGTCAGAAGAATAAAAACAGCTAAAAAAGACTCTGCCGGACGTAAGAAGTGCCTGCGCAGCCAATTGGCCACAAGAAGGCCGCAGAGACTTAGCTGTACAATGCTAAGGAAGCGAACAATTTGTAGATCCTGAAAGCTATCGACAGAGCGCCCGATCACAACTTGAAAAACAGCGGCTAAATAACGCCCCGTGATAAAAGCAAAAATGGTTCCCGGGGGCCCAATGCGAACATCCGTATCCAAAAAATAAAGCAAGCTGTCATGATAGGCATACAAAGAGCTCACAGCAGGCCAATATGTCAAGACAAGGCCTCCTAAAAAGCCCACCCAAAGGCTCAGCGAGATAAAGAATTCTTTCTTTCTGAGGAAGAAAGCCTTGAGATCCATGACACTACTATAAGCCATTTTTTATAGACACCTAACAAATTTTAATAAAAACTCCCGGGAAAAACCTCCCGGGAGCCATCATGTCAAAATGCGCAGGGTGGGACTTGAACCCACACGGGTTACCCCACACGCCCCTCAAACGTGCGCGTATACCAATTCCGCCACCTGCGCGTAAATGTAACTTATTATATCTATCCTTGCTATAATTTCAACGGGTTTTCTTTGACACTTTTCCGATAAAGGCTCTCTGGCCTTAAGTGAAATTGTGTCATATCAATGACGAGTGTTGGCTCACCAAAATCAGCTTCTGTCTTTCTTTGAAGTCCGGACTCGACGATAACACGATACGCATATTTACGGCTCTTGTCGCGAAGCTCCCGAAAAACATAAGTGACTTGATTTGTCCGTTCATCCACGAACATCATATAAACGGTCAAAGCGTTCTTGGACAGCTCTTTGATCGCGCAAGTAAACATGCCAATAATATCGTGAGAATAAAAAGTTGTCAGATTTCCGTATTCATCCCCCCTGTTTCTAAAGAGCTTCTCGTCCGAAAGGACCACATAAACCCGCTGGTAATCATTAAGATTTTTCTGCCGCACAGCATCAACAAAGAAAGCTGTTTCCTGGCGGCTAGGGACAACGCGGTATTGTAAAATAGTTTGATAGGCCTGCGCCACGCCCAAGAGGCTTAACAACGCAAGTGTCACTCCAAAGAATTTCTTATATGGCAAAACGCTGATCATCTGCCAAGAGGCCCAAAAAAGCAAGAAGACAACAAGCGCGGCAAGAGCCATGTAGCAGCGGTAAAGCGACATGTCTGACGTTGTCACAAGATTCGGCAAAGAGCTTAAGAATAACAGCACGACAAGAAGGCAAGCGCGTAGGATCATTTCTTCTGCGCCCACGATCTCTTTATTTTTAGCTCGGCGCCCATAGGCCACCGCCGATCCTATCACGATAAAGAACAAAACAAAGAAAGCGTACAAAACGCTTGGAAAGATATTCCATAAATTAAGAATGTTCACCACGGGCTCGGCAAAGAACCATCGAAGCTTCGCCATATAATCTGTCGAAAAAATATAAGGGTTATAGCTAAAGAGATTGAACTGCGCAAAATATTTTTTTGTCACTTGCAAGATCCCAGCATAGATCCCAAAGCCTAAGAACGCCGGAAAGAATAAAACTCCTGCTTTTACCAAGCTTTCTTTGAAAGGCTGCGGCTTTGCAAAAAGAACCCAGAATCCAAACAAGCTCCAATAAAACATCGCTCCGGGTTGGTAGGTGGAAAGCGCGACAACAAATAAAACAGCAGCAAAGAACATCCGAAGAGAAAAAAACTTCTTTAAAAAAGGCTTGTCCAAAAGCATGCCGTCAGCTAAACGGAAGGACAGGATAGCAAAAAGGATCGAAAAAGGTAAAAAACACATGCCTGTATTAGCGACGAGAATTTGAAACGGCGGTAGGGTCAGCAAAAGCAAAACGATCAGAAATGCCGCAAGAAGATAGGAAAAATATCTTTGCATCCATAAGGTCAAGAGCAGGCCACATACGCTCAGCTGGATCACGCCCAGGAAGCGGATTATTTTTAAGTCATCAATGGAGTGAACGATCTGGCCAAAGAGGGCAAACAGCACAGCCCCGACATAACGGCCTCGGCTCATCAATGCAAAAGTTCCCGGTGGGTCTAAGCGGGTCTCTGCCTTAAGAAAAAAGACGGTGTCATCGTGGACAACATAAGAGGAACTGATAGCGGGCCAATAGGCAACGCTCAGAAGAACAACAAAGCCGAGAAAAACAAAAAGGATATGAGATATTTTTGTTTTGGTCATGCCTTCTACTTAGCTTTGTGTGAAAGCGATGCCGCGATGAAATCCTGAAAAAGTGGATGTGCCTTATCCGGCTTAGACTTAAATTCAGGATGGAACTGACAAGCCACGAACCACGGATGGTCCTTAAGTTCAAGGATCTCAACAAGATTTCTTTCTGTATGGATCCCGGCAAAAACGATTCCTTTTTTCTCAAAATCTTTACGGAACTGGTCGTTAAATTCGTAGCGGTGACGATGTCGCTCAGCAATATTCTCTTTTTTGTACGCCTTATGGCTATGCGTCCCCTTAGCGACATGGCACGCATAAGCACCCAAGCGCATCGAAGCCCCCATATCTTGGACCTTCTTTTGCTCTTCTAAGAGGTCAATGACAGGGTATTTGGTCGCGACGTCAAACTCTGTTGAATTAGCATTCTTCATGCCGCAGACATTGCGCGCGAACTCGATCGTAGCCACTTGCATCCCCAAACAAATACCAAAGAAAGGGATCTTGTTCTCCCGAGCATATTGAACCGCGCGGATCTTTCCTTCAATGCCGCGCACGCCGAACCCGCCGGGAATAAGAATGCCATCTGACCCCTCGAGGATCTTTTTTATGTTCCCTTTTTCTAGATCCTCAGAATCCACCTTGTTAATGATAACCCTTGTGTTGTTAGCAATACCACCGTGCACCAAAGATTCATAAATAGACTTATACGCGTCTGGCAAGGTGATGTATTTTCCCACAACAGTGATCTTGACTTCATGCTCTGGGCTCTTTAAACGCTTGATCACAAAATCTTCCCATTTATGCAGATCTCCTTCGGGACGAGAAATATTTAGTTTTCTTAAAATAAGATCGTCCAGGCCTTGTTTTTGATAAAGAAGCGGCACTTCATAGATATATTTTACATCGATCGCCTCAATAACAGCCTCTCGGTCAACGCTGCAGAAAAGAGCGATCTTTTCTTTGTGCTCTTTGGTGATCGTTTTTTCCGTGCGGCACAATAAAATATCCGGCGTGATACCGATCTCGCGTAAACGCCCAACGCTGTGTTGTGTTGGTTTTGTTTTATACTCACCTGCGGAACGAATAAAAGGCAACAGTGTTAAGTGGATAAAAATACAGTAACCCGTTCCCAGCTCCCAGCGCATTTGGCGAATAGCCTCTAAAAAGGGGAGGCTTTCGATGTCCCCTACGGTTCCACCGATCTCAACGATCGTGACATCCACGTCTTGGGCTTTGGCAACTTTACGAATGCTATTCTTTATTTCATCGGTGATGTGCGGGATGATCTGGACGGTCTTCCCAAGATATTCCCCTTTGCGCTCCTTGGTGATCACCGAATAATAAACTTTTCCCGTTGTAATATTGCTGTCTTTGCCGACCTTGGCGTTGGTAAAGCGCTCATAGTGCCCCAAGTCCAAGTCTGTCTCGGCGCCATCGTCTGTCACGTAGACTTCCCCGTGCTGGAACGGGTTCATCGTGCCGGGATCGACATTAAGATACGGATCGCATTTCATGGTCGTAGTGGTGAGACCTCTGGCTTCTAACATTTTACCGATAGATGCGGAGGCAAGACCTTTACCGAGACTGGAAACAACCCCACCGGTGACAAAAATAAATTTGCTCATACAAGGACTCCTTACGCACGACAAAAGTTGTTAGGACTATTATACGACAAAATACTTTCTGCTATAGACAAAAATCATCTTTTGCAGCCTTTTTCCAACAAATATTTACCGGCCGTCCTGGGAATAGCTTCCGGATACTGGCCATTAAAACACGCGTGACAGAACTGACGGCCATCATGCATCACGGACAGCATGCCTTTCAGGCTGATATATTTCAAAGAGTCTGCGCGAATGAATTTAGCTGTTTCTTCGATACTTTTTGTTGCAGCGACAAGCTCTCCCTTGCTGGGAAAATCAATACCATAAAAACAAGGGAATCTGATCGGCGGACAGCTAACACGAAAATGGATCTCCTTGGCACCGGCCTTGCGCAACTCCTCAACGCGGCTTCGGCTTGTTGTCCCGCGCACGATAGAATCTTCTACAACAACGACCCTTTTACCTTTTAAGACATCCCGGATAGGATTAAGTTTCACGCGAACGCGAAATTCACGCAAGAACTGCGCCGGCTGAATAAATGTGCGGCCGATATAATGATTGCGGATCATCCCGATCTCTAAAGGAAGGCCTGACGCTTGAGCATAGCCCAGGGCGGCATAGCTACCGGAATCTGGGATCGCCATAACAAAATCAGCCCTTTTGACCGGATGTTCTTTGGCCAACTGCTCTCCTAAGCGTTTACGGACCAAATAAACATTGTCATCAAAAATATGGCTATCAGGCCGTGCAAAATAAATATTCTCAAAGATACATTGAGCTTTATACTCTTTTTTTGGTTCAGCAAAAAAGAATGATTCCACGCGCCCCTCGTTAATAATGACGATCTCTCCCGGCTCAACTTCCCGCACAAATTTTGCCCTCACGAGATCAAAAGCACATGTTTCACTCGCTAAAATATAGGCATCATTGATCTTGCCTAGACATAGAGGACGAAAGCCAAAAGGGTCTCGCGCACCGATCAGGACATTGCCCACCAAGCAGATCAAAGAATAAGAACCTTTAAGCTGGCGTAATGCTTCAGCCATCCACGTTTTTAGATCGCCGTTCTTTGTCTTCACTAACAAATGGACGATCATCTCTGAATCCATTGTGGTCTGAAAAATAGAGCCGCCCTCTTCAAGCTTTTGAGATAAATCTTCCGTATTGGTCAGATTGCCGTTGTGGGCGATAGCGATGGGCCGCCCTTTATGCGTGGCTAAGAATGGCTGCGTATTCTTAACATTGCTGGAACCCGTGGTCGAATATCGCGTGTGCCCCACGGCAAATTTCCCGCGAAGCTGGGCCACAGATTTTTCATTAAAAAAATCCGCCACAAGGCCTGTGGATTTTTCCGCATAGATCTTTTTTCGATCGTATGAGACGATACCGCACGCTTCTTCGCCGCGGTGTTGAAGCGCATAAAGACTTAAAAAAACGATCTTCGCCGCTTCTCGATGATTAGAAACACCTACGATGCCGCACATAGACGCCTACTTTCTTTTTTTATAATAGTCTTGCAACGACTGGATCACAAATTCTTTTTCGCGGCCCGCTTCAATGCCGTTCACAGCTGCCCAAGCCCCCTGGATCGTCGTGATGCAAGGAATGCCGTGCAAATTCGCCGTCGATCGGATCGCCCGCATATCCAGCTGGCTTTTTTGTCCTGAAGGAGTGTTGATGATCAAATGAATGCCATTAGTTTTAATAAGCCCCAACAGATTATTCTTCCCTTCATCCACCTTATCAACAATATCGGCCTTGACGCCATTGGCCTTCAGCGTCCGCGCCGTCCCCTTGGTACACAAAAGAGAAAAACCCATATCCGTTAGCTTCTTAGCTAAAAAGGCTACCTGTCTTTTATCCTTATCATTCACGCTTAAAAAAACTTTTCCTTTTTGCGGCAGCGCTTGATTCGCGCACATCTGGGACTTGGCAAACGCAGCACCAAATGTAAAATCGATTCCCATGACCTCACCCGTAGACTTCATCTCAGGGCCAAGGACAATATCCACACCAGAAAAGCGTGAAAAGGGCAAAACTGATTCTTTCACAGAAATATGTTCCAGGCTTTCCGGGTCAACAAATTGAAAATCGGAAATCTTCTTTCCAACCATGATCTGAGAAGCGATCTTGGCGAGCGGCATGCCAGTCGCTTTGCTGACAAACGGCACCGTGCGAGAAGCGCGAGGATTCACTTCCAAAACATAAACATGTTCGCCCTTGATCGCAAATTGAATATTGAGAAGCCCAACAACAGAAAGCCCCTGGGCAATATCACACGTCTGCTTTTTGATCTGCGCAATGATCCGAGCGCTTAAGGTGTGTGGCGGCAAAACGCAAGCTGAATCCCCCGAATGGATCCCCGCATTCTCAATATGCTCCATCATGCCAGCCACAAAGGTATTTTTTCCATCGCAAAGCCCATCAACATCCACCTCAATAGCATCTTCCAGGAACTCATCAATAAGGATCGGATGCCCTTGCGAAACTTCTTTCGCTTCCTCAATGAAAGACAGCAGGGCTTTTTCATCATAAACAATTTTCATCGCCCGCCCGCCTAAAACATAGGATGGGCGTGCCAAGACAGGATAACCGATACTTTTCGCGATCGCGATAGCCTCAGGTGTTGAAATGGCTGAACCATTAGACGGCTGAGAAAGCCCAAGAGTTGTGATAAACTGAGAAAATTTCTTGCGGTCCTCTGCTAGATCAATAGATTCCACCGACGTTCCGATAATCGGCACACCCGCTTCATGAAGACGCCTCGCCAAATTCAAAGGCGTCTGCCCGCCAAACTGCACAATGACACCATCAGGCTTTTCCACGTCAACAATGTTCATGACATCTTCAAAGGTGAGCGGCTCAAAATATAAGCGATCTGAGGTGTCATAATCCGTGGAAACAGTTTCTGGATTGGAGTTAACCATGATTGTTTCGCAACCCATCTCTTTCAAGGCAAAGGACGCGTGACAGCAACAGTAATCAAACTCGATCCCTTGGCCGATGCGGTTCGGACCGCCGCCGAGGATCATGATCTTCTTTTTCCCGGAAGGCTTTTTCTGCGAACCTGCCTCATTCTCATCTTCATAGGTCGAATAATAATACGGCGTATAAGCTTCAAATTCAGCCGCGCAGGTATCCACAAGCTTGAAAACCGGCCGAATACCCTGTTCCTGGCGCAGGCGGCGCACGTGCGCCTCATCAGAGCCGATCAGCTTAGCGATTTGCAAGTCGCCAAAACCTAACTGTTTTGCCGTTTTCAGAACATTCTTGACCAAAGCCTTGTTCTTAACGAAATCAGCGACCAGCATTTTCTCGAAATCAACGATCTCTTGAATGTTGGCGATAAACCACGGATCGATCTTGCTGATCTGATGAATACGCTCAGGAGTAAAACCTTTTTGTAAGGCATACTTGACATAAAAAATACGAGAAGCGTTCGGGTCTTTTAACCGTTGTTCAATCTTTTCATCAGGGATACTTTGAAAATCGAGCTTGTTATCAAGCCCACAATGTCCGATCTCAAGGCCGCGCAGTCCCTTTTGCAATGATTCTTTGAAAGTACGCCCGATAGCCATTGTTTCACCGACGGATTTCATGGAAACGCCCAGTAGATCGCCCGCCTCAGGAAATTTCTCAAAAGTAAAACGGGGGATCTTCGTGACGCAATAATCAATGGTAGGCTCGAACGAGGCCGGTGTTTCTTGTGTAATGTCATTCTGAATTTCATCTAAAGAATAGCCTACGGCAAGTTTTGCAGCAAACTTGGCAATAGGGAATCCTGTGGCTTTGGAAGCCAACGCCGAGCTGCGGGAAACGCGAGGATTGACCTCAATAACGACCATGCGCCCGTTTTGTGGATCAACAGCGAACTGGACGTTGCATCCACCGGTCTCAACGCCAATCTCCCGGATAAGCTTAAGCGTCTGATCACGCATCAGCTGATATTCTTTATCTGTTAAAGTTTGAGCAGGCGCCACAGTAATGCTGTCGCCGGTGTGCACGCCCATAGGATCAAAATTCTCAATGGAACAGATAATGACAACATTATCTTTATTATCCCGCATGACCTCAAGCTCATATTCTTTCCAGCCGGCGATCGATTCTTCGATCAAAATTTCCTTAACCATGCTGCTTTCAAGACCCAAAAAAGCAGCCTTTTCAAAATCTTGAGCTTGATAAACAATGGCCCCGCCCGTCCCACCTAGCGTATAGCTAGAACGAATGATGAGCGGAAACCCTATCTTTTTGGCAACGTCTTTGGCCTCGGCCATAGTGTGCGCAAAAGCACTGCGCGGGACATCCAGCCCGATCTTAAGCACGGCTTGCTTAAAACACTCCCGGTCTTCTGCTTTTTTAATGACATCATAACCTGCCCCGATAAGCTTAACGTTATATTTTTGCAGGATGCCTTGCTCATAGATCTTCATCGCGAGATTAAGACCTGTCTGGCCCCCCAAAGTCGGCAAAACAGCGTCAGGACGTTCTTTGGCGATGATGCGTTCTAAAAATTCCGGGGTCAAGGGCTCGATATAGGTCGCGTCACAGATCCCAGGGTCTGTCATAATGGTCGCAGGATTCGAATTGACCAGAACAACCTGATACCCTTCTTCTTTAAGAGCCTTGCATGCCTGCGTTCCGGAATAATCAAATTCACAGGCTTGACCGATCACGATAGGGCCGGAGCCAATAATAAGGATCTTCTGGATGTCATTTCGTCGTGGCATGGCGCTCTTTCATCATCGAGATAAACTTCTTGAACAAATAGACAGCGTCGTGTGGCCCTGGCGAAGCCTCAGGATGATATTGAACACAAAATAATGGATATTTTTTATGGCTTAACCCTTCCACCGTCTTATCATTTAAATTCATATGGGTGATTTCGATATCATCGCTTTTAAGGCTATGGATATCAACACAAAAACCATGATTCTGGGATGTGATGGCGATCTTATTTTCTTTTAGGTCTTTCACAGGATGATTCGCGCCGCGGTGGCCAAACTTTAGCTTATAGGTTTTCCCGCCTAAGGCAAGCCCCAAGATTTGATGACCTAAACAAATACCAAAAATAGGCAGCTGGCCGATAAAATGCTTTGTTGTTTGGACAACATAATCAACCGCCGCTGGATCTCCAGGGCCATTAGAAATAAAAAGTCCGTCGGGATGAAGCGCCTCAATGTCTTGAACAGTTGCCTGCGCAGGAAAAACATGCACTTGGCAATCGAGGCTCGCAAGGATGCGCAATATATTGTATTTCACGCCGCAATCAATAACCGCGACCTTAAAAGACCCCTTTTCGCTGCCTGCCCAGATATATTTTTCCTTGACCGTCACATCCTTGACAAGGTCGCTTCCTTCCATACTAGGGACTTGTTTCATTTTTTCGGCTAAAACCTTCGGATCAAAATCTTGCGTCGAAATAATGCCGCGCATAGCCCCGCGCATACGCAAGCGGCGCGTTAAAGCACGTGTATCAATATGCTCGATCGCTAAAATATGATTTTCTTCCAGGTAGGTAAGAAGGCTTTTGGTGGCTCGAAAATTAGAATACGTTTTCGCGAATTCTTTGACAACAAAACCGGCCACATGGACCTTCGAAGACTCCACATCCTCGGCGTTAACCCCATAATTACCGATCAGCGGATAGGTCATGACGATAATCTGTCCAGCGTAGGACGGATCGGTAAGAATTTCTTGATATCCGGTCATGGAGGTATTGAACACGATCTCGCCGGAAGTTTCCGTAAAAGAAAACGGGGACTGCCCTTCAAAGAAAACCCCATCTTCCAAATAAAGAATCGCTTTTTTCATAAAATACTCTTCTGTCAAGCGTCGGCGCCCAACTAGCCTTCGCTAGGCGTTACGGCCTTAAGATAACAAACAGCGCTTTGTTTTGTGACATCGGCATTCAAACAAATACTGAAACCATCTTTTTCTTGAGCATCGATCACGCGGACAACAGCCTTAAGCGCTGTTGCGTCCGGTAAAAGCTGCTCAAGCTTATTTTCTGATTTGTGAAAGAATTCACTCTTAAAAATATTATCATATCGCTGTGGATACAGCGCAAAATATAGCATATCCATCTCTACAAGGTCGTTAAAAAAATGTGTCCCCAGCGAAACTTCTGGGATCAAATGCTCATGCATCGTCGCTGCCTCGCAGAGAACTGACACAGTATTAATTTCCGCGAAAGAAACAGGAACACCCATTTCCGGGGAGCTTGTGGCCCAGCGGCCGGGTCCGATCAGCATGATCGTAGGGGCTTTTCCTGGGACCGGCAAATGTGTCAAGCGCCCTACGAGCCGCGCCACAGCATAACGGTCTGCAATGCTAAGCCTGGAATACTCTTCTGGGACAATATAAATCATGCGATCGATCGTTGTCGCCAAATTACTGCCGATCACCGGCCCCTTCGTCTCCAGAAGGATCCTGTCTTGAGCAATAGCTTGCGGGGTCTCGACGCTTAGAAGATTTCCCTTCACCTGAAAAGGACGGCATTGCAGCAAATTAATGCGATAATTTTGCTGATCAGAAAAATTCGTTGTAAATTCAATATCAACCGGATAATTATAAGCCTTCTGCAAAACGGCCATCATTTGCCGCATATCCTGCACAAAGGCCGTATGCGATAATAGCTCATCAAAGGTCAGAATCCAAGAAAAAACATCTGCCTTGTTACGCTCTCGAGCATACCTCTCCACGCTTTCATCCTGAGAAGCAAAGATGGAAAGCGGAAAATCGGGGATAGACTTGACAACATCCTCAAAAGCGCGAGAGACAGGCTGATTCTTTTTAAGGTCCAGAATATCGATCTTGTGCTGCGTGTATTTACGCACATCTTCCAAGCTTCCCTCGGGGCGGCGCGTCGGAGCATTCAAGGCGATGATACGCGTATAGTCATCATCCACGCGTTCCACAGCTCTTGTCCCCAGGCCAAAAACGAGCCTCAAAAAACCTGCCGCAGGATCAATATCCGTGCTCCACACATAAGGATTGAACGAAAACCCAACGCCGGCGATCTGAGGAAAATACTGATCCCCATAAAAAGACCCGGAAACGCGCTGGACTAAAAGACCCATCTGTTCATCTTGATCCAGCAATCCCCAATGTGCACGGTACGAAAGAGCTTCTTGGCTTACGGCACTGCTGTAGACAGTTCTCACCGCATTCATAAAACTTTCAAGTCTTTCTTCCGGAGTTCCCTGGTTGGCGCAAAAGACGCTCTCATATTTTCCCGAAAAAGCATTACCGTAAGCATCTTCCAAAAGGCTGGACGAGCGAACAATGATCGGCGATTGCCCAAAATACTCCAACATTTCAACAAATTGATTCTTAATTTCTTGCGGAAAATGTCCGTCGCGCATTCGCGCCTGGACCTCTTGAGCCCCATCAAAAGAAGGCGCTGCGGCGCTAAGATCCCGACGCATCCACCAACATTTATTCTCGATCAAATATGTATAAAAAACATCTGATCCGATAAAAAAAGAGTCGTGCGCTTCCAGCTTGGCAAAAAGCTTCGGATCTTCTTTTTTCAAAATGGCGCGGGACAACAACAACCCAACAGATTTCCCGCCGATAAGGCCGGTCCCGATCATACGTTTACCAATATCAACAACATCCGAAAAATCAAAATACTTTGTGGCTAACTCTAAGAAACGCTCTTCGCGCGTGACAGCCATGCGCAAAAGATGGCGGAATAATTTACTATTTTTCCACGCGGCTTGACGATCAAAGCGGGTAGCGTTCACCACTTCTTGCGCTTGCAAAAAATTGCGCGTCCATGCGTCTTGACGCTGCATGGTAAAATCAAGCCAAGGCTGATTCACCGTCGCGAAGATCTCTGCGATCTCCGCGCTGCGCACCACCGCCGGAAACTGGCCTTCTTCCCAACGGTGCAACATATACATCATGGAAGAGTAACGCCCCTCTACTTTTAATGGATGAACGTAAAAATTTTCTTGAACATGATAGACATCCATAACAACTTGCGCTGTGCGATGAATGGCATCTGTTGCTAAAGGAGTGTGGTAGTTACGTAATAAGGTAAAATAAGCCACTGTATCAAAATCATAAAGATACGGACATGTGAGCATGAAGAAGTTGCCTAGCATTCGATCGCTATACCAATCGACCGCGAGTTCTGACAAGCAATCAAAAACATAAAACGC
>Ga0172367_10002435_pt1 | contig 25491 bp, 22 predicted proteins | sample Lak10m_FD_114542 | JGI IMG/M metagenome (GOLD analysis project Ga0172367, IMG submission 114542) | Freshwater microbial communities from Kabuno Bay, South-Kivu, Congo - kab_022012_10m | ecosystem: Environmental > Aquatic > Freshwater > Lake | place: Democratic Republic of the Congo: South-Kivu...
AAATCCGCCACATGCTCTTTACCCTGCGCCCGCTGATTCTCGAATCGCAGGGACTGGTTGCGGCATTGCAATCCATGTCGGACAAGATGATGGAGACCTACAGCCAAAAGGTCACGCTCAATGTGGACGAAAGAGTCGTTACCCAGTTGGAGATGGGAAAACAGGGCGTCATCTTTTACATTATCGAAGAGGCGGTCAATAACGCCCGCAAGCACGCCGGCGCCCCGGTGATTGCCGTCAACTTGAAACTGATGGAAACCGGGATTGCCCTGCTGGAAATTGCCGACAACGGCGCGGGGTTCGATGTGAAGGCGATTACCGAGGCATACGACAAACGCTCGAACAGCAGCCTGGGCATGGTCAACCTGCGCGAACGCTCCGAGTTGGTAAACGGCTTGCTCCAGATCGATTCCGCGATAGGCAAGGGGACGCGGGTGCAGGTTTACATTCCGCTCACCGAGGATGCCGCCGACCGCCTGCATCACCGCGCGAAGTAATATTTTCAGATTCTAAAGGTCTTCGTCCAATCTTTTCAAAATGGGGACTGCATTCATCACCGCCCTTGCCCGATGGCTGAGGCGGTTTTTTTCATCCATTTCCAACTCTGCCATGGTCTTTTTCAAGTCTGGAAATAAAAAGATGGGGTCATAGCCGAAGCCGCCCGTGCCGCGTTCTTCGGGGATGATTTCGCCGTGGCAGTTCCCGTCGATAATTTGAACATCGCCGCCGGGCAGGGCAATCGCAATGGTGGCGTGAAAGTGAGCCGTCCACGGGCGCGGTTTGCCTTGCAGGTTTTCGAGCATGTAGGCGCGTCGGTCGGCATCGCTTGCGCCCGGCTTGGGGTGGTAGCGGGCGGAATATAACCCTGGCGCGCCGTCGAGCGCGTCCACTTCGAGTCCGGAGTCGTCGGCGAGGGAAACAAGTCCGCTGGCTTGGGCGAAGGCGCGGGCTTTCTTGGCGGCGTTTTCGGCGTAGTCTGCGCCGTCCTCTTCCACATCGAGTTCGAGATTAATGTCGGCGGGAGTGACGAGTTCAAAGTCTGTGTTTTTCAGCAGGTCTTGAAATTCTTTTACTTTTCCCTTGTTGTTGGTTGCGATCAAGAGTTTTCTCATTTCATTTCTCACTTTTTACTTTTTACTTTTTTCATTGCCCATTCTGCATGTTCGCGGACAAGGGCTTCGTCGTCTTTCGCGGCTTGTTCGAGCAGGGGAATGTCGGTTTCATTTCCAGTATTGCCGATTGCCACGGCGAGGTTGCGCAAAACTCCGCGACGCTTGGCGCGTTTGAGGGGGCTGCGTTTGAAGCGTTGATTAAACTCAACGGATGACAGAGTCAGGTCTGGGGTCGCGACCTGGGCGAGCGGCTCGAAGGCAGAATCAGCCGGGGCGGAGAATCGATTCCACGGGCAGACCATCTGGCAGATGTCGCATCCAAAAATCCAATTTTCAAGCTGGGGGCGCAGGTCTTCGGGAATAGCCCCTTTGTTTTCGATGGTGAGGTAAGAGATGCAGCGGCGCGAGTCGATGACGCGGTTTGGGAGGATGGCTTGGGTGGGGCAGGCGTCGAGGCAGCGGGCGCAGGTTCCGCAGTGGTCGGTGATAGTGGCGTCGTCGGGTTCGAGTTCGATGCCGAGCAGGATTTCGGCGAGGAAAAAAGTGGAGCCAGCTTTTGGGTTGATGAGCATCGCGTTTTTGCCGATCCAACCCAGCCCGGCGCGTTGGGCGAGTTCTCGTTCGAGGAGGTGACCCGTGTCGGTGTAATAGCGGTTGGGGACGGGATGTCCGACCTGCGCTTCGATAAATTCGACGAGTTCTTTCAGGCGCGGGGGGATGATGTCGTGGTAGTCGTCGCCGAGGGCGTAGGAGGCAATTTTGAAGGATGAAGGATGAAGGATGAAGGGTGAATATGGGATGGCGAGGACGAGAATCGATTTACATTCGGGGAGGATTTGTTTGGGGTCGGCGCGGCGGGCGCGGCTGTGTTCGTCGGCGAGGTAATTCATGGTGCCGTGAAAGCCATTGTTCAGCCAGGATTCAAAGGCGGAATAATGCTGGGGCGGCTCAGAAGAAGTAACGCCAGCCAGGATAAATCCCAGCTGGCGCGCTTTTTCTTTGATGGACTGCTTGAGTGCGGCAGACAACTTATTTGACGATGATTTTCACGAAGACGGCTTTCCCGAATGGGATACCTTTGGCGTTTGCCATTTGCCAGGCGCTGGTGTATTCGCCGAGGGCGGTGGGCGCTTTGAAGTTGACCGAAATATCGATTTCCTGCCCAACTTCGACAACTGTGCCGAGCGGGACGGGTTCGCCGCTCATTTGGTCAGCGTAGCCGGCGTAGATGAGTCCGTAGCCGTCACCCCAGGCGCAGATGCCGGTGTTTTTGATCTTCCAGGTCTTGACAAAATCCTGTCCGGGAGTCATTTGCGCGCCGTCCAGAATGGTCACGTCCACAGTGGCGAGATCAAAGGACATGTTGTCGCACAGTTCCCCAGGGGTGCCGAGCGCAATCTGCGTTGGGTCGGTGGCGTAGGCGACAGTGGGGGTTTCAGTCGGCGGTTCGGGCGTTGGGGTTTCGGTGGGCGGCAAGGGAGTGGGCGTAAATGCCGCTGCCGTCAGCGTGAACTCGGCAACGACGGTATATGCCGCCGAGGTGCGGACCGCAAGCACGTCCGACGTCGGCACAATGGGGGTTGCCGGCGCGCAAGCGGCAAGCAACAGGACGGTTGTTAGCGCGAAGATAAAGAGTTTGGCTTTCATTGGACCTCTCTGGTTTTATCCGATTTTGGCTGAAGTGAGTTTCACCCGGCGCCGTTTAGTTTCCCGCCTCTTCGGTTGCCTGTCTGCTTGTTCTCGTTCCGATCACGTACTTCACGAAAACCAGGGGACCAAAGTAGTTGCCGCCGTCGTCGCGCAGTTTCCAGGCGCCGATGTGCTCCCCAACCACAACGCTGGTTTTCATCTTGATCACGAAGTCGATCACTTCCCCGGTCTTGGTGTAGTCCTCTTCTTTTCGCAGGAGGATGTCGTATCCATTGAAGCCTTCGGTGGAATAGCCGGGCTGGAAGACAAAGGCATAGCCTTCATCCCAGGCGCAGGAGCCGGTGTTCATGATGACGAAGTGTTTTTCGTACCAGCGGCTCGGCTCCATGATGGCGCCGTCGTAGGGGGCGCTTTCGCTCATAAAAGCGCCGTCGTTACAGCCGTTCTTGGTGGTGATGGTGGCTACCGCGCCGGCAACGGTGGGGACCGGCGACCCAATGGGGGTGAGTCCGGGCTGGGGGGTGTTGAAGGCAAAGGGGGTGTTGGCGGCAGCGCCTCCGCCAACGGCGGCAAACGTGGGGGGCACAGCCAGGGTCAGGGTTGGCTCCAACGTATTGGTCGGCATGGCGGTCGGGGTGTATGCCGCCGCAGCCTGAGTCATTACCTGGGAGAATGCCTGGGTCTGGATTGCGCCCAAGTCCTGTGTCGGCACTGGCGTGGCTCCCAAATTGCATGAACTTAGAACGACGGCTAACGCCATGTAGACCATCAGCCAGTTGAATTTTATCGCTTTCATATCCATGAACCTCCAAAAATAGTTAACTTTATTATAACTCACCTACGGGATGGGTGTATCGGTGGGGGTGGACGTCGGCGTATCGGTTGGCGTGGGGGTTGGGGTAAATGTGGCGGTATGGGTGGGCGTGGGAGTCGGGGTCTGGGTTTGTGTCGGCGCCGGCGTGCGCGTCGGTGTGGCGGTGGGCGGCGGCGTCCCCTGGCGGATGATTTGCGGATTGAGCCAGATTGCGTAGTCGTTTTTTCGGGCGCCGTTCGCGCTGACCACAAGAATCAGTTTGACCCTCTCGCCTGCCAGCGCGCTCAGGTCGAGATCGACGGGATAGTATTTCCCTTCGTAGACCTCGTGCCAACTGGCGAGGGTTTTTATCTTCCCGTTGTTTTTGTAGTCGAGTCGAAAGATGACGTCGCATTTGTCGGCTTCGTGCTCGCAGTTCACAATGGTGCGGAAGCGGTCGCCCTGCTGGATGGTGATGGAGGGATATTGCCCGCTGATGAAGCCGTTGTTTTTATCCTGCGGCAGGGTGAAGAGTCCCGGCTCATCTTCGGTGACGCCGTTTTCCATGACGGGCGCGTTTAATTTGACCACAAACCCCTTTTGGTCGTTATCATCTCCGGGGCAGGGAAGCGCGCTGTCGTTGTTTTCCCAGTTGGCTTCGCAATAATGATCGGCGAAGTTGTACGCCACATATTCGCCGCCGCCGACCTGCACATCGACCCAGAAGGAGGTGTCTGCCTGGGCGCCGAATCCGAACAATACCCCGGCGGCGTTGCGCAGTTTCCAGTAGCCGCGATACTCGCCTTTTTTGTCGGGTGCGGTCAGTTTGACCGAGATTTCGAGGGTTTCGCCCGGGTTGACGTTTTGCGGGAGCGCCACAGAGGATGGCCCGCCCAGGCTGTCGCCGCTGACGAATACAAGCGCGTAGGAGGGAGTCCACGAGCAGGAACCGATATTTTTGAGCCGCCAGGTTTTGACGAAGTCACTGCCGCGCGATACCAGGCTGCCGTCCGGGTAGCTGACATCGCCCAGGAATTGGATCGCGTCACAGCGTGAAACGACAGCCGTCGCCTGGGGAATGACCGTGAGCGGGGCAGATGTTCCCCCGGCGGTTGGCAGGGGCAGACCGGGGGTCGAGGTCGATAGCGGTTGGGTGGCGCCTGTCTCCAGGGTCAACGCCGAGGCGGTGTACAGCCCGTTCAATGTGGCGAAGGTGTCCGGGGTCGCGGGGTTCGCCCCAAAATTACAAGCCAGTTGGGCAAGGATGAGCGCTGCGGTAAACAGAACAAGCGGGGATTTTTTTGTGAACATGATTTTTCTCCGGAGTTTGGTTTTCCAAAGATTAAAGACGAACGCAGGGCGCGAATAGTTCCCCCAAGGAAGAAGCCGGGGTCGCCGGCTTCTTTGTGTTTCTGGTGCGGTTTTCGGAGCGAAAGGGGAAGGTCAGCCTCCGCAGGTCTTGGTGAATTCGATGGGCGGGTATTCCTTGTATACCGGATCGACGATAATCAGCGACATCCAGCGCGTGCCGGTGTTGGTGGCAATGTGAAGTTTCCACTCGTGCGAGAGGGTCAGGGTGGTGGCGGATTCCACGGTCACCGCTTTTTGTGAGGAGTTATTTCCGTCGCTTTGCGCCCAGTAGTAGGTGAATTTGACGGGACCCGTGGTGGCAAGGGTGGCAGTCACAATATAGTTGGTGTTCGCCGGGCACCCCGAAGGCGGGTCCTGTACCAGGTTGAAGTCGATGGCAGATACGCCATAATTCGGGGTGTCTGCGGTCGAGACTTCGATTTTGACATAGAACGGCGCGCTGTATTGTCCCACGCCGTACTCGACGCTGTCGGGCGTTTGGAGCATCCACTCCGAGGTGTAGTCTGCCGGCGCCACGGGGGCGACCAGCAGCAGGGAGATGGGCAGGGTTTGTCCGGGGGCGACCATCTGGGGCAGGTTGTAGTAATACGCGCCGCCCAGCAGGTCTCCGCTCCAAAAGAGAATCTTGTAGCTGGTATCCCAGGTGCAGGCGCTGGTATTTTTGATTTCCCAGGTCTTGGTAAATTTTTCGCCAGGCTGGAAGATGGTGCCGTCGGGAATGGTTTCACTGACCAGGCTGGCGCTGGCGCATTGCGATTTGCCGGCAGTGTTGGCGGGCAGGGTGGGAGAGGCAATCGGCGCGAGCGGCGTGAGGGTCGGGACAAATACCGGCGAGGTCGGGGAGACGGCAGGGATCGCCATTGTGGGGGCGCTTTCGCTTTGAATCGCGTCCTGCGCGGCGACGGTTTCTGCCACCGAGGTTTCGATGCTGTTGATTGCCTGCGCGGCATCGGGTGTGGCTTCCGCGCCGCAAGCGGTCATCAGCAGGGACGAGGTAATTAGCAAGGATAAAAGTGTGAATTTTTTTGACGTGAACATTTTTTCCTTTCGTTTGGGTGAAATGATTATACATTAAACAGAAACGCCCGGTCGGGAACAACCCGCCGGGCGTCCTGCATGAATGGTCTGTTACGGGCAGGTAAACGATGCGCGCCCGAACTGCTGGTTATTGGGCGTGTCGATGTAAAGGTCGAGCCACATGGTTCCCGCTGCGGTGGCTGCCCACGAGGTATTGACCGATTGGGTGCCGGCGGCGGCAAAAACAACCGCGGGGTGTGATGTGGTATCGGTTGCCCCGTCGCTGCGAACCCAGTGATAGGTGACGGAGCCTGCGCCGTTGACCGTGATGTTGGCGGTGGCGGTGAATGCTCCGCATCCGCCGCTATTGGTGAAGGTGACGCTGGTCACGGCAAAGGGCGGGGGGCTGGTGTGTGTGGCGGTCGGCGGCGGCGCGGTGTTGGTGGGGTTCTGCACTTTGATATCCACGTAGAATGATTTGCCCTGGTAGCCGCTGACGATGGGGACGAGGACATTGCCGTTGGTGTTGATACGCCAGTATCCGCGATAATTGCCGGTGGCGGCTGGCGCGGTGAGTTTGATTTCGAGGTCGATTTCCTGTCCGGGTCCGAGGGTGCTGATGGCTTGCGATGCAGATCCGCCCATCGAGTCGCCGCTGTCGAAGACGAGCGAGAAGCCGGTCCAGGAGCAGGTTCCGACGTTTTTGATACGCCATTTTTTGGTGAAGGTCTGGCTGGGAGTGACGACTGTGCCGTCGGGGATGGTGACGTCCGCCATGAATTGGGCGACGTTACAATTGGAGGTGGCGGTGGCTGCCGGCGTGTTGGTCGCGGAGGGTACGGAGATCGGCGTCAGGGTGGCGGGGATGGGGAGCGGCGTAAAACTGGCGGTGGCAATTCCCCCGGCAGGTGTGACGCTGAGCAGCGCTTCGACGGTTTGGGCGGCGGCGGTGCTGGCGGTGTCTTCGGGGTCGCTCGATGGCAGGTTGCAGGCGCTCATGAACAAGGCAAGGATGGCGAGCAGGCTGAACAGGCGTATTCTAATTTTCATGATGTTTTCTCCTTCTTTACGCGGGAATTTTACCGCAGGTCGGGCGCTGGTAAATCATACCCGTTTCTCATTTCGACCGATTGCGCCCGCATCGAAACATTTCACCCATTCATAACGAAATTCGCCCCAAAAAGTTCCCGAAAGGGAGGGGGGGAAGGATGAAGGATGAAGGATGAAAGATGAAGGAGGAAAGATGAAGGATGAAGGATGAAGGATGAAGAATGAATTCGTGAAAAGTCTGCTGACCCGTTCTTTCCGCGCCCTTGCTTGGAGTTGATTTCTAAAATTTCTTTTTTAGTTCGCGGGAGATTTCATAGAAGAAAACTTTCGGAGATTCAATTACAAAAGACTCTCTTTACGGCGTTCTTCCATCAAAGATTTCAAGACGCCTTTACCCTTCAATGAGCCTCTCAACCTTCTGAGCATTTCTCTGAATTGTTTTGAATCTTTCAGCCGACCAGAATCGACGTCGCGCTCGTATTCCTTGAACCATTCCCGAAAACGAGATAACTCATCTGGCGATAACCTGGTGATTGCCTGTTGAATTTCTTCGAGATTCATCTCAAACTCCTTGCTAAAAAACGACGGCATTATTTTACCTGCTTTTAAAACAGATACCTCTCCCGCCACTACCCGCTATTGCTTGGGTACGCCTCCCCCTAACCCTAAAGGGGGCTTTGTAAAGGTAAAAATCAAAGACTATCCTTTGCCCAAGCCACACTTTGAAAAATCGTACACTAATCAACCAACCAGCCCGCTTCCCTCTCATCTCTCCCCTGTTCGGATTTCATGTTTTACCTAGTAGCTATTCTGCCGAACAACTTCGTACTTTCTCTGAAAATGGAAAGATCAATTGGGGGAATTGAAGACAAATCAGATTTGTACCTAACGCCCGAAACTTCCGCTGGTATATAAATTTTTTCCACCTTGCTTACATCTTGATGCCGATAAAACCTTAGTGAAGTTTTTGAAATATCATAATCAAATTTAATCTTTATCGATTGCTCCAAAGAACTTCCTAGTGTTTTGCTAACCACCAAATTCATCTTTTCTATTAAGTCGTTATCATTCTGGATTTTTGAAGCAATATTTTGCATTAGATCTTGAATAGATACGCCAGAATGAACTTGCCTTGTAAACAAAGAAGCGACTAAAACCTGAGAATCTGGCATGGGATTTAGCTGTTCTGAAGAAAACTCATGAACACGTTCGGAGCCTGAAGTGCTTTTTACCTCTATCTTTTCTTTACCTGCATTGAAATCAAATTTGTCGTCGGGAGAATTGTGCCAATAAGATAAAAGTAACTCGGGACTACCTGAAGATTCTATAACAAAAAGTTCTGTCCATAGTCCTTGTGCTGTATTTATCGGCGCATCCGTTAAAGTTCGGAAAATTTCAATATACCTATTCAGAGTTGCGGCCAATTCCGCATAGCCTGACTTACTTTGCAGTGTCTTCACAAGGTTTTCAGAGATTTGCAAGAAGTATTCCTGTAAATCTCTGTCATTGCTCATGAAAGTTACCAGCGAAAACTTCTTGAAAGATGTGTTTTTACCCTCTTTAACTTTGCAGTCAACTGTTGATTCAAATTGCAGATATTTTAATCGGCGGTTTTTGAATCCCAACTTGTTTGTTGTTCCAAAAGCAGGAAGGAGCAGAACAGGAAAACCTTCAACATCAACAGCAACTCTGAAATCTGGATACTCAGGAATCGGAACAGCATTAAGAGTTTTTACGCTCTCTGTTTCAGGTAAATTAAGACATTGAAACAATGCAACCAGATTCATGATCGATTTTCAGGTTGGCGAATAATATCTGTGCCGATATGTTCAGGTATCCAAATTGCCAGTGTCGGCACACTTGTAAAGTCAGTGTCTCGCAAGTTTAGTAAATGAAGTTGAATTGACACCAAACTTTCTTCCTTGATAGCAGAATCGCCAGGATAAACTTCCCCAATTCTATATTTAGCAGAATTTGCTGTTGGTTGTTGACCTTGAAAAAGTTGTTGGAGTTCGTTGTTTCGGTTCAAACGACGAGTTCTTCTTGTCCAGCCTTTTTCGTTGTCCAAGTCATTTGGGTCTTTGGCACTCATCAAATAAACTAAACAATCTTCCTGCGGATTTTCAACAAGGTGTCTTTTGAAAATTCCTCTCAAGCTAGAGTAGGCAGCGGAATCGCTTTCTCGCGTGAATTTCAATTTATTCAAAAGATGAGTTAAACACTCCTGCAAAGACACTCTTGCAACCAAATGTTTTTGGTCAGGAGTTCTCTCAGAGTGTCCATCATCTACAGAAAAATCACCTGCTTTGGATTTCACATAATCAAAAACTATCTGTCTGTTTGTGTCAATAAACTCTTCGGTATCATGCGGAGCATTAATCCTGAACCACTCATTGCCAAAGGTGTCCCTTTCCAAATCGTCATAAAGAATGTTTGCTCTTGTAAGCTTAAGCATTTGGTCTAGCACCACTTCTCTGTCCCACTCATTTAAGTGTTTGTTGTCAATGTCGAATTCTCTTAACTGATCTCTTACGTTTTCTTCATGGTCAACAATAGAGTTGTAGGCATCAATGGTGACTTGATCTAGAAACACTCTGCAATATCCAAGATAGCTTCTTTTGTAGCCAAAAAATCTTGCTCGTTGTTGAATTGTATCTACATTGCCAACCCCAACATTTCTTGGCATATACGTCACAGTCAAGCCTTCTACCGTAAAGCCTCTGTCCATTGACTGTCCACCAACCAAAATCCATGAATAAGAGTCTTGCCAGTTAATTTGTGGGGTTTGCCCTTGTCTGGAATTTACTTCGACGATTGGCGTATACTGAATCGCGTGAATCAGTTTTGAGTCAGTTAATTCCTCAAAAGAAGGTAAATCTGAAACAGTCATTCTTAAGTCTTCAAAAACCAATCTGAATTCATTGAGCAATTCGGCTTTTTCGTCATTTTCACTTCCTGAAAGCAGTCGTCGCCAACTTTCCTTGATATTGTTTATCCAACTGTAAAAAGTATTGTGGTCACCTTGAAGTCGTGAGGGATGTATAAGCATTGAGCGATTACGCTGACTAGGATTTTGATACGATTGCTTAATTCTTCCAGCAACAGTGCCTAAATAGAAAAATTTCAAGGCTCTAAGTAAACTGTCTGGGGGTGAATGAAGAGGGTGATTGACAGTTGATAAATCACTGGCAGGAATTTCCTCTATTAAGTTTGGATTCTCACGAAAAAACACAATTCCACCTGTGTAATCATCACCTGGGGTAAGTAGCTTTATGAAATTCGGCGATAATCTATCCATAATATTTATGAACAAATTTGCCTGTGGCGTTGCTGTGTACTGTAAGAATGTGTGATGAGGGAAAGTGTTTCGTAATCCGTTCAAACGTCTATAAATCGTCGAAACATTATTCTCAGTTAAATCTTCTATATCGATTCCAACCCTGGCTGCCCATCTTGCTCTTGTATTTAAACTTGCCTGATCGCCTTCGTCGTCGATAATTAATGCTGGAACTCCGTTTATATTAATGCCTGTCAGTAAGTCAGTCAGGTTGGCTAAATGCGAGCCATTTTTCATTACAGTAATCAATATGGTTTTGCAGTGTTCATTTGGGAAACTTTTATCTTTCCATTGTCCGAGAACATTTGTAATTGTGTCAATATCTTCTTGTGAATGGGGATTGGTAATTTGAACCCATTTTTGCTCAAAGCCATAACGGTTATCAATTCTCAAATCTCGTCGTAACCTTTTGGTAGATTGGTCTAAAAGGTTAACAGATGTTCCACCGATGATAATTACAATCTGGTAATTGTTATCTCTAGCTATAGCAGTGAGGGTGGTGAAAGAAAGTGTTTTACCGCTCTGTACATAACCAATCACGATTCCAGTTTCTGCATTTCTTGGCAGGATTGGGCTTCCACACAATTGCATAACCCGATATGCCTCATCTAGAATAGTATTTCCTATCACGTTGAATGAACCGTCGGGGTTGACAAAGCCTTTGCTGCGCAACAATCCATCAGTTTCATCGCCGACATAAGGATTCCATTGTCTATTGGCTTCGCTACCTTGTAATTCAATAGTCTCAGTCATGGTATTACTCCTGCTTGGACAAATTTGAAATTAGTTCGTTGAAATTTCTACGAACTTCGCCTTGCGTCTTAATTCCACTTTCCTTTGCCAGCACTTCTGACAACCCAAAAACTGCCACAATTCGAAGAATAGGTTCAATCTTTGAATTATCAATCCCTACATGTTCAACCATAAAAGGATGTGTAAGCGACAAACGAATTCCAACTTGCCGAATTGACTTCTCAGTTGTTTTCTCAGAGATTAAGTGGTCGCCAATTTCTATTAAATCCTTCAATGACTGGTCGTAAGAAAGTTCAATTGATATTTTCCAGACAATCTTGTTTTTTTGAATCTCAAACTCTCGTTTCAACACCTTTTCGGTTTTAGTTAATTCTTGCTCGATTGCTTCAGATACTTTGAGATAGTTTACGGTTTCTTCAATAGCTTGTTCGGCTCTTTTCTCAAGGTCGTTAGTCGCTTCGTCCAATGCTTTCTTTGTAGCTTTATATTCTTTTTCCGTGCCTCTAGCTCTGTGTTTTTCTGCTTGTTGTAACAGCGGAAAATCGGGATGCGATAAATCGTCGCGCAATAATTTCAAGAAAGTATCTAAGTTATTGTCCCACTTTATCCCTTTCTTGGTGAAAATTACATCAAATCCTTCCAGATGAAGTTCGCCAAATACCCTCTGATACCTAAAGCTATTCGAGTGTCCGAAGATGTATTCAGGTCTAAATCCATCTTCAAAACTCCCTTGTATAACTCTTCCTCGTCTAAACAAAGCAAGCCCTGCCTCTTGTGTCGAGGCTTTTTCCCTAATAGCAACAAATCCATGCACACTTATCCCGTCTTCAACGGGAAAATCGATATCAAGTTTCCATGTAATAGGCTTGCCCTTAAGGTCATCATACCTAGGCGCTACTAAAATTTTCGGTTCGTCATATGTTAGCTCTTCTTGATCAATCCATAATCTTAAGACCCCTCGCCTAATAAAATCTCTATAAATACTGGCTAAATGCGATCTCACCTTGCCTAAATTCCTTTTTCTAGGAATCTTACTGACTTTAGTGAGTTCAATAATTGTATAGTGGTGATTTTTATCGCATGGTTTTTGAGTAACTTCCAATTCCTCCAATTTATCCTCAAAAATTTTGTTCATATCAAAGCGAACTGTTTTCTCCGTGCTCTCACCTAACGCCGTAGTCCTAACACACCACTCATCGGAGAACCAGCAGGAAGCCGATTTCATTCCCATTCCAAATTCTGACAAGCCTTTTGTATCGGGCGGCGCCTCGGCAGCGCGAAATGCTCTTGAATAGTCTTTCGCATGTATTCCAGCCGCATTATCCCTGATAACGATAATGTTTTCTGCTTCATTAATTTCAATTTTTACTTCGAGTTGGAATTTTTTTTCTTCAACCTGCTTTATTTCCTTCTCGTATAAAAGATAACTGGCTAATGAATTATCGACAAATTCTGCCAAGGCATACCAAGTTTCATATTCAAGAAACTTAAGCACTGACAACATATTTACAGTAGGTCTGATGTTTACTTTTTGCGTCATTTTTTCCTCCTTGTTTTGGAAGGCGCAATTTCTTCTTGTAAAAGTTCCTTGGCTATCAATTTGACCATGTGAGAATTAACTGCATTCCCTAATGCTTGAAAAGCAGCATTATCGTTTTCTGGCAAGGTCAAATTTTCAAGAGATTGAAGTTTCAATCCTTCTTTCCTAGTAATGTAGCGTTTTTTCCAACCGATTATTGGAATTTGCGTATTTGTACAAACAAGGGAAGGAAAGAAATCAACCTTCTTAACCCTAATGCCAGAGGCTCTAAATTGCAGAATGTATTTAGTAATGTCGCGTTCAGAATTCCCAACGTTCCATTCCAGTTTTTGCCAACTTTGAGATGGAAGTTTAGAAATCTTCTTTACAACATCTGCAACATATTTTTTATTGGCTTTATAAAATTCTCGATTTTGCTCAATGTATCTTTTTTTCCAATCAGGATAAGCACGATCTACTCTTGTGTAACTAGGCAACAATTTCATTTGCTCAGACTTTGTGAGACCTTTTAAACTGATACCAAAATTACCTTTATATTCTCCAAGTTCTTTGGCGCTCATTGTATGAGGATATTTCCCACTATATGGATAGGTTGCCCCAAATTCCATTGCCCAGATCGGATAGCCAGGTAATGGGGTTGCCTTGGGAATGCTGCTTACAAATTCTTGCCAAATTTCTAAGCATTCTATATTTTTTTCAGGGAGCCTATGTATGTTTTTAGGAGACTCCTCTAAAAAATGATCTAAACTTAATTTATCAGTTTTTAAGTCGTCTATTCTTTTAAAACTAAAACTAGAGAGTTCTTCACTGGATCCTACAATAAAGATTCTTAGCCTGTGTTGTGGAATGCCAAAATTATGTGGGGAATAAATTTTATGATCAACATGGTATTTCAAGCGTCTGAATTCGCTTTCCATGTAATTCCAAGTGGCTTCATTGTCATGTTGTCGAATAAAGGGAACATTTTCTAAGATGAAATATTTAGGTTTTCGATATTCAAGTATTTTGATTATCTCATCAAACAAAGTTCCCCTATCAGAATCTTTTCTCCCTTGTTGTTTTCCGGCTTTACTAAAAGGCTGGCAAGGAAAGCCTGCACAGAGAATATCATGTTCAGGAATCTCGTCAATTCTATTTTCGACAATCTCTCTTATGTCGCCGTGCGGAATAATTCCCCAATTAATCTTATAAGTTTCTCTAAGAACGGGATCAAGTTCGCTGGCAAATACACACTCATGACCCAGTTCATGTAGTGCTTTGTGGAAACCTCCTAAGCCTGCAAATAAATCAATAAATTTAGGCATTTGTTATATTAATTCCTTGATGATGATTGTATTTGAACTGAACAGTGATTTGCCTCGATATTGAGATTATAAACGGTCAAATAGCGATTTAAACGAGTAAATCTTTAGTCCGCTTTAGCAGACTTCGTAAAATAGCACGGGGGATTCATCCCCGTGCGGGCTAACAGCGTCGCACAAAGCCCCTCGAAACCGAACCAACCTCACCCGCCGAAGCAAGGCGGGGATTTTTTCTTCCCCAATTTCCAGTCTACCAATTCCCAATCTACCGATTCCCCAAATCCCCACCCCCTTCATCTGATACAATACGCCCGATTTCGACAATCTCGATCTAAACGTTCACTCACCATTCCCTAATTCCTATTCCCTATTTTCTGGAAAGCCCCCCATGTCAAACGAATCCCTCGTCATCTACTCCATGAACAAAGTGGGACGCATTGTCCCGCCCAACAAACAAATCCTGCGCGATATTTCACTCGGCTTCTACTATGGCGCCAAGATCGGCGTGCTCGGTCTGAATGGCGCGGGCAAGTCCACCCTGCTGCGGATCATGGCAGGCATCGACAAGGACTACATCGGCGAAATCTCGCAATCCAAGGGCTACACCTTCGGCTTGCTGGAGCAGGAACCCAAACTCGACGAAAGCAAGACCGTGATGGAAGTCGTCAAAGAGGCGGTGGCGCCCATCGTCGATATGCTGGCGCGCTTCGATGAAGTCAACGCCAAGTTTGCCGAACCCGACGCCGACTTCGACGCCCTGGTTGCTGAGCAAGCCAAATTGCAGGAACAACTCGACAAGCACGACGCCTGGAATTTGGATTCGCATCTCGAAGTGGCGATGGAGGCATTGCGCTGTCCGTCTGGCGATACGCCGATCAAGGTCTGTTCTGGCGGAGAACGCCGTCGCGTGGCGCTCACCCGCTTGCTGCTCACCGAACCCGATGTGCTGCTGCTCGACGAACCCACCAACCACCTCGACGCTGAATCTGTGGCGTGGCTCGAACATCACCTGCGCGACTACAAAGGCACCGTCATCGCCGTCACCCACGACCGCTACTTCCTCGACAACGTGGCAGGCTGGATTTTGGAATTGGATCGCGGCTACGGCATCCCCTACAAAGGCAACTACTCGTCCTGGCTCGAACAAAAACAGGAGCGCATCCGCCTCGAAGAAAAATCCGAATCGAAGCGTCAGAAGACCCTCGAACGCGAACTCGAATGGATTCGCATGTCGCCCAAGGCGCGTCAATCGAAGGGACAAGCCCGCGTCAGCGCCTACGAAAAATTGTTGAGTCAGGAAGCCGAAGCCCGCCGCGAAGAACTGGATATTTATATCCCGCCCGGTCCGCGCCTCGGCGATGTGGTTTTTGAATTCGACAAAGTCACCAAGTCCTACGATGACCGCCTCATCCTCGATGAGTTTTCCGCATCCATTCCCCCAGGCTCCATCATCGGGATCGTCGGTCCGAACGGCGCGGGCAAGACCACCCTGCTCAAAATGATCACAGGACAGGAAAAACCCGACAGCGGCGCAATCAAGATCGGCGAGACCGTCAAACTGGCGTATGTCGATCAATCCCGCACCCTCGACCCCGAGAAATCCGTCTACGAAGAAATTTCACAGGGAGCCGATACGCTCGAACTCGGCAAGCGCAAAATCAACGCCCGCGGATACTGCTCCTCGTTCAACTTTGCAGGCAGCGACCAGCAAAAAAAGGTCGGCATCCTCTCCGGCGGAGAGCGCAACCGCGTGCATCTCGCCAAGACCCTGACCGAAGGCGCGAACGTCCTGCTGTTGGATGAACCCACCAACGATTTGGACGTGAACACGCTCCGCGCTTTGGAAGAAGCCATCAGCGAATTTGCAGGCGTCGCCCTCGTCGTCAGCCATGACCGCTGGTTCCTCGATAGAGTCTGCACCCATCTGATTGTCTACGAAGGCGATTCGATTGCGAAGATGTACGTCGGCAACTGGTCGGACTACGAAACGATGATGACCGAGAAATTCGGCAAGGACTTGACTCCCCATCGGGTGAAGTATCGAACGTTGAAGCGATAAAGCGCCGCGTCGGCGCGGTTCGATAAAAAAGAGGCTGTCACTTTACAGGCGACAGCCTCTTTCGTTTATGCGCTCTGTGCAGAACGTTGTAGTGTCAAGGTTGACCGGCTGGCAGTAACACAAAAACGACGCAGGTTCCGACGCAGAAAACAAGGAAAAGCAGGGACAGGCATCCCATTGCCAGTTTGAAGAACAGGTTGTTTCGCAGTTTCTCCCGTCGGTAATCGGAAGTCAGCAGATTGAAAAGCCTGGTCATACGCATTCCCTTCGAGCGGTGTTTCCGTTCGGTTACTTGTCCTTCTTCCAAAAATCATCGTCGCTGGATTTGATTTCCTTCAACTCGCCGGTGGCGATGAAGATGGTTCGCTCGCAGATGTTGGTCACGCGGTCAGCCACGCGCTCCAGGTTGTGCGCCTCCCACAACAGCCAGTTGGCGCGTTCGATGGATTTGGGGTCTTGAATGATGAGCAGCATCAACTCGCGGTAGATTTGATTGTAGAGCGCGTCCACCTCGTCATCCTCGATGGGGATGGCTTTCGACGCTTCCACATCCTCCTTGACGAAGGCGGTCAGCGAACGATGCAGCATGTCCGTGCCGATTTGCGCCATGCGCGGGATGTCGATCAACGGCTTGAGCAGGGATTCCTCGCCCATGCGGATGTTGATGTTGGCGATGCCCTTGGCGTAGTCGCCCATGCGCTCCAACTCCGAGATGATTTCCATCGTCGAAGCCAGCAGCCGCAGGTCGTGCGCCATTGGCTGTTGGGTGGCGATGAGAATCATCAACTGCTTTTCGATGTCGAAACGCTTCTTGTTGATTTCCCTGTCTTCCTCGATGATCTTTTGAGCGCCTTTAATATCGCGTTTCTTCAAGGTCTCGACCGAGGCAATGATGGCATGTTCCACCATCGAGCCGAGCAGGAGCACTTCATCTTTTACCTGTTGTATTTCATGTTCGAACGTTTTTCGAATCATAGGTTCCTCTTTTCCAATCAGGTGGTTACCGCCTGATTGTACTATTTTTTAATCGCAATGCCCTGTTCATCCAGCCATAGGCGCAAACGCGCTTCGATCTGGTCGCGCACGCGGCGGGTGGATACAAGGCGGGATTCTTCATCACCAGTAAATTTCGCGGGATCGTCGAACGGGAAATGTTCATGCGTTCCCATGCTGAGGAACACGGCGGGGCAGTTCTCCTCGGCGTCGGCGCAGACGGTGATGACGTACCCAAAGTTGACCCTGCCCAGGTATTCCGTCACCGACTTCGACCATTGATTCGAGATGTCGATTCCGACCTCGCGCATGACCTGCGTGACCTCAGGCAGGACACTGCCCTTCGGATTTGTTCCCGCGCTGAAAACTTCGAAATGCTCCCCCGCCATTGCGCGAAGTAAACCTTCCGCCATCTGACTGCGGGCTGAATTGCCGGTGCAGAGAAAAATTACTTTTGGTTTGTTCATGGTTGTTCCTTTGGGGAAGTAGTCAAGTACACAGGTTTACGTGTTTCCTTGTTTACCTGTCTACTTTTTCACCTATTTACCTTACCCAAACCTGCCCGTCACATAATCCTCGGTGCGCTTGTCTTTGGGATTGGTAAAAATCGTCTTGGTTTCCGAAAATTCGATCACCGTGCCGGAGCGCGAACCGTCTGTGGTCAACATCATCATGGCGGTGTAATCGGAGACGCGCGCCGCCTGCTGCATGTTGTGGGTGACGATGATGATGGTGTAATTCTTCTTCAACTCCTGCATCAGTTCTTCGATGCGCAGGGTGGAAATTGGGTCGAGCGCCGAGGCGGGTTCGTCCATCAAAATGATGTCGGGCTGAATGGCGATGGTGCGGGCGATGCACAGCCGTTGCTGCTGTCCGCCGGAGAGTTCGTAGGCGCTCTTTTTGAGTTTATCCTTCACCTCGTCCCAAAGCGCCGCGCCGCGCAGGGATTCTTCCACCAGTTCATCCATGTTGCCCTTGAAGCCGTTGATTTTTGCGCCCCAGGCGATGTTGTCATAAATCGACTTGGGAAACGGGTTCGGCTTTTGGAAGACCATGCCGATGCTGCGGCGCACCTGCACGGGATCGACATTTGGCGCGTAGAGGTTTTGCCCACGCATAAGGATTTCGCCCGTCACGTAACTGCTCGGCACAAAATCGTTCATGCGGTTGAAGGCGCGCAGCAGGGTCGATTTGCCGCAGCCCGAAGGACCGATAATGGCGGTAATCTTCTGCTTTTCGATTTTCATATTCACCTCGCTGACAGCGGGAAACGTCCCGTAGAAGATGAACAGGTTTTTTGTTTCGATGGAGTATTCTGGTTGGTTGTTTTGCATGTGTTTCCTCGCAACAGACCTGATAGGTTTCTAAAACCTGTCAGGTCTCACTTAATATTTCCTCTGCGCGCGGTTGCGGAGCAGGATGGCGCTGGCGTTCAACGTCAACAGCAGAACCATCAGGACGATGATGGCGCTTGCCGCGATGGCGTGAAATTCAGATTGGGCGCGGGTCGTCCACTGGTAGATTTGAATCGGCAGGGCGGTGAACTTCGAGAAGGGGCTGTCGGGGTCGAGGCTGATGAAGGTGGACGCGCCCACCACAATCAGCGGGGCGGTTTCGCCCAAAGCGCGGGAAATGGCGAGGATGCTCCCCGTCAAAATTCCAGGCAGGGCGTTGGGCAAAACGTGATGCCAGACCGTTTGCCAGCGGGTCGCGCCGACTCCGAAAGCCGCCTGTCGCAAAGAATCAGGCACGGCTTTAATGGCTTCCTGCGCGTTGATGATGATCAGGGGCAGCACCAAAATTCCCATCGTCAGACCCGCCGAAAGCACAGTCCGCCCGTTCGAGTCGGTGATGCCGAACAGGCTTCCGCTGGTGAATGGTTCCATCAAGCGCACAAAAACCGCCAGCCCCAACATCCCATAGACGATGCTTGGCACGCCCGCCAGGTTGTTGATGTTGGTCTGGATGATGGAAGTCAGCCAGTTCTTCGGCGCGTATTCCTGCAAGTAGATTGCCGCGCCTGTGCCGATGGGCAGGGCGAAGAGGATGGCGATTCCCACCAGCCACAGCGAGCCGAGGACAGCCGTGCGGACGCCCGCGAACTCAGCCCGCGAAGACATGGGTGTGACCAAAAATTGCGGCGTGAGCCAGGAGCGGAATTCCAAAATGGCGTTCGGATATTTCTCTGCCACATCGGCGCGGATTTCGCCGCCGCGCATCAGCGAGTCGGTCATGCTCCACGTGCCTTTGGTGTCGATGCGGACGAGGCGCTCCAAAAACAAACTCAGCAGGTCAGACTGGGAACGCTCTTCCATCGGCTGCTCCTTGTCCAATTTGCCGTACGCGCCCGAAGAGAGATTCTCTTTCAAAATGACCAGCAGTTCATCCTTCGTCAATTCGGCAATTGGGGTCGAGGTGAACTCGGTCGGCGCTTTCTTGTACTCGTAGGCGATGTAGCCAAACGCCCCATCCACCACGTTGTACAAAAGCGCGGTCAGGCTGACGATGGCAATCAGCAGCGCCGAAAGGAAAATCGCCTGCCAAAGATTGGCGACAAAATACCGCAACTTCGTCAGTCTGTGAAAGGCTTCGTCTTGCGGATATGGGTTAGTCATAATTTACCTGTCTACCTGTTTACCTGTGTACCTATTCATATTGCTCCCTAAACCGCTTCACCACCCACTGGCTGATGAGATTCAGGACGAGGGTCACGAGGAACAACATCAAGGCGATGGCAAACAGGCTGGTGTAGTCGATGGAATTGTAGGATAAATCCCCGCCGCTGATTCGGGCGATGTGCCCCGTCATCGTTTCGGCGGCTTCGAGCGGATTGAACGAGAAGTTGGGACCCGACCCGGCGGCGACGGCGACGATCATCGTCTCTCCGACGGCGCGCGAAACGCCAATGATGATCGCCGCGCCAATTCCAGAAAGGGCAGCGGGCAGCGCCACTTGGGCGCTGGTCTCGAACTTGGTCGCGCCCATGGCGTAGGCGCCTTCGCGCAGGGAGCGGGGCACGGCGCTCAGGGCGTCCTCGCTCATCGAGGAAATCAAAGGCAAAATCATAATCCCCATCACCAGACCCGCCGACAGCATGTTATAGACTTGAATGCCGTCGCCGAAAATCGATTTCAAAATGGGCGTCACAAAAAGCAGGGCGAAGTATCCGTACACCACGGTGGGAATGCCAGCCAAAATCTCCAAAATTGGTTTGAGGATGGAACGCGCCTTCGGCGAAGCATACTCGCTCAGGTAAACGGCAGAAGCCAGCCCCAGCGGAAGCGAAATCAAAACGGCAATCGCGCTGGTGGTCAGGGTGGCGGAGACCAAAGCCCAAATACCGTATTGACCGATGCCCGGCTGCCACTTGGTCGTGCCGAAAAATTTCCCCAACGTTACATCGGGGTCGTTGAAAAATAACAGGGCTTCCTTGCCCAATTCATAGACAATGGCAAGCGTGATGAAAATGGATAAAATCCCAGCCAGAAACAGCAGGGATTGAATAATGCTTTCGCCGGGACGGAATTTTTTGGATAATTCGGGTTGATTCATATTGGCATTCGACGATAGGCGGTGGACGGCAGACCATCGTCCACCGTCCACCGTCAAAATATTTACTTGCTGACGGCTGCCATCAAAGCATCCACCGAAGCCTGGAAGTCAGCGGCGGGAGCGGGGAAGTAACCCACGTCCACGATGTTGTCGTTGACATTGTTCAGGTAGAAGTAGATGAACGCGGCAACCTGGGTTTTTTCAGCGAGGATTTTTGCATCCGAGTAGATGAAGAGCGGGCGGGCGAGGGGATATTCGCCGGCGTCCACAGATTCCTGGTTGGGTTCAACATCGTCGATGGCAACAGCCTTCAAGGTTCCCTGATTTTCGACATAGTAAGCGAAACCAAAGTAACCAATCGCGTACGGGCTGCCGTTCACGCCCTGAACAAGCACGTTGTCATCTTCCGAGAACTGCGCGCCTTCCAGACCGAGCAGTTTTTCTTCCGCGCCCTTCACGTCGTCTTTGTCGTCAACCTTGGGCAGAGCCTTGGCAACCACTGATTCAACCATGAAGTCGAACGTGCCAGAGTCGGCGCCGGGCGAGTAGACTTCGATCTTCTCGGCGGGGTAGGCGGCGTCAACCTGGTTCCAGGTGGTGAATTCGCCAATCAAAATCTTGCCAAGTTGTTCCTTGCTCAGGCTGGTAACAAAGTCATTTTCAGCGCTCATCACAACCGCGAGGGCGTCGGTGCCAACGCGAATTTCAATCGGTTCGCGTCCAATCGCTTTGCAGGCTTCGACTTCGCTATCCTTGATGCCGCGCGAGGCGTTCGCAATATCGGTCTCGCCAGCCACACAGAAGCGCTCGAAACCGCCGCCGGAGCCGATGCTGTCGACGGTCACGTTGCCAGCGAAGCCTTCCTGCTGGAAGAGTTCAGCCATGCGCTCCGAGAGGGGGAACACGGTCGAGGAGCCCGCGGTGACGACATCGCCTTCCACAGCATCGGGGGCGTACATCGCCATCGGGTCTTCTTCGGTGGGAACCGCGGTGGGTTCAGGCGCGGTGGTGGGTTCGGCAGGAGCCGTAGCGGGTTCTTCCACAACGGGAACTTCAGTGGCGGCGGGAGCGCCACACGCGGCGAGCAAAAGGCTCATCGCCACGATAACAAACAAGAATGAACGAACGGTTTTGGACATTTCTTTTCTCCTTATTTTTTTAGGTAACGCTGTCATCATAAATGTCCGCGTTTAAGGAGAATAGAAGATTAGGTTAACGTCTTGTTAAAGAGAAACAGGGGTTTCAGGAAAAGATATGCCCCCTGATTGTCTCGTTAGTTTTTAATCCGTTTTTTCGACCACCCAAAAATGAGAAAGTCCCAAGCCTTTCAGCAGGGTGGATTCAAGGAATTGAAGGATTGCCCGCAGGATTTTTCCCGTTTTCCCAAATCGGGCAATGATGTTATCGTATGCGCCAAAGATGACCGTGCGCTCGACGAACTTCACAGGCAGACCCTCGAATAATTTTTGCAGGTCGCCTGCCGAATACGCCCGCACGTGCGGCGCGAGTTTGTCGCGCAGGGAACGCGGTAAATAGTTGACAAACAACTTGTTGCCAAAATAATATTTGCCCTTCCAAAAGATTCCGTGCGTTTCGAACGGGTACCCGCGATTGGGGCAGAACAGAGCCACCCGTCCGCCGGGCTTCAACACGCGAATCATCTCGCGGACAGCGGCGAGGTCGTCCTGGACGTGTTCGATGACCTCGTGGCTGAGAATCAGGTCGAAGGTGGAATCAGGCAGGGGGATCGCTTCACCCGCCGCATTGATAATCTCCTTCGAGCGAATTCCCGCCTCGACCGCCCGCTCCAGGTCATACTCCAAGCCGATCACCCGCCCGCCGAAAGCGGATAGCTTCTCGACGTACATTCCCACCCCGCAGCCGTTTTCGAGAATCAGTCCGTCGATACGCTTTTCGGCGGCTTGTGCGATCATATCCAATCGGCGCTGTTGACCTGCGCGCCATACATAGGAAGGTTCGCCGCGCAGGGCGGCTTTGTGCATATCTCTTTGAGTCATGGGTTTTGATTATACCAACCCTATGGTAAAATAGCTCCCGCCTGGAGGGATGGCCGAGCGGCTGAAGGCGCATGTCTTGAAAACATGTTTGGGTCACACCAACGTGGGTTCGAATCCCACTCCCTCCGCCAGGCTCGTCATCCGTAGTGACAGCTTTAGCAACTGTTCAAGCGACTAAAGTCGCTACTACCAAAATTGGGGAGGTGCCAGAGTGGCTGAATGGGCTCGCCTGCTAAGTGAGTGCCGGCTTTAAAACCGGTCGCGGGTTCGAATCCCGCCCTCCCCGCCACAGGAGAAACGCGTCCGCAGGGGCGCGTTTTTATTTGCAGTCGCGCGCCCCCATTGAGGGGGTGATATTCGAATCCCGCCCTCCCCGCGCAAGGCTGCGCTTTCCAAAATTAGCCGATGAGAAAACCATGAGACCCGGAAAATTGCATTTGCCAGAATGGAAAAACACGACTATAATTCGGGTCGCTCAAATCGGGGCGTGGCGCAGCCCGGCTAGCGCGCTTGCATGGGGTGCAAGAGGTCGGAGGTTCAAATCCTCTCGCCCCGACAAAGTATAGGACATCGATACCGTTTTTACAGTATCGATGTCCTTGTTTTTAATACACTCGAGCGCATTTGCGAATGGGCAGCGCTAATTTCCAGATAGCCGTAAAACTGTCCGTTTTAAGACAGCTCCTTCATGATACACTTTGGCGCGAATTTTTTTACGTTTATATAAAAGGAACCATCATGTTAAATATCTTTTCCGTCGAACAGGCGAAGCGGGGCATTCTCGAACGCCAGCCGCCCGATGAATTTCCAGTTTCCCAATCGGTGCTGGATGGGATTACGAAGTTGTTCGGTGAGGCGCTCACGCCCGAGCAGGCGGTTACACATATCCTTGCGGATGTCCGCAAACGCGGGGACGCCGCGCTCAAGGATTGGAGTCTTCGCCTCGATGATCACGCCGCTGAAACCTTTCGCGTTCCCACTGAAAAACTGGCGCGCGCGCTCAAATCCATCTCGGACGAGGAACTTGCCGCGATAAAAATCTCGGTCGAACGGGTGCGCCGCTTCCATAACCGCCAGCCGCTTAATTCGTGGATGATGCAGGAGGGTGACGGCACGCTGGGGCAATTGATCCGCCCGATCAAACGCGTGGGATTGTATGTGCCCGGCGGTACCGCGCCCCTGCCATCCACCGTGATCATGTCTGCCGTGCCGGCGCAGGTGGCAGGTGTGAAGGAAATTGTGGTGGTCGTCCCGCCGAAGCGCGGCACGGGCGAGGTGGCAGAAATCACCCTTGCAGCGTGCGCCTTCCTCGGCATCAAGGAAGTTTACACGCTGGGCGGGGCGCAGGCAATTGCCGCCCTTGCCTACGGAACAGAATCCATCCGTCCGGTGGATAAAATCTTCGGACCGGGCAACCTCTTTGTCACCCTTGCCAAGCGGCGGGTCTTTGGCGTGGTCGGCATCGATGGGCTGGCGGGTCCGACCGAGACGATGGTCATTGCCGATGATACCGCTTCGCCGGGCTGGGTCGCCGCCGACTTGCTGGCACAGGCAGAGCACGATGTTTTGGCTTCGGCAATTTTGCTGACCCCTTCGCGGAAACTGGCAGAGGCGGTTCAGGTGGAGGTTGCGCGGCGGGTGGCATCCCTGCCCCGCGCCGACATCCTCAGCCAATCGCTGGCGAACCGCAGCGGCGCAGTCATCACCCGCGATATTTTCGAAGCCGCCGAACTTGCCAATGCCTACGCTCCCGAACACCTCTGCCTTTCGGTGGCGGAACCCTGGGCGCTGAGCGAAAAAATAGAAGCGGCGGGCGGGGTCTTCCTCGGCGAACATTCCTTCGAGGCGCTGGGCGATTACATCGCCGGTCCCAGCCATGTCATGCCCACCAACGGAACGGCGCGTTTTGCCTCGCCTTTGAACGTCTGGGACTTTGTCCACATTGTCAGTCTGGTTGCCCTGAATCGGGAATCCGCTTCGAAGTTGAGCAAACACGCCGCGGCTTTGGCGCGCGCCGAAGGTCTCGAAGCCCACGCGCAGGCAGCCGACGAGAGAATATCCAAATAACGGCGGCATTTTTCCATTTGACAGGGCGTATTTTCTGTGTGAGAATTCATAAACTGAATGCTCACCCATGACAGAAATCAAAAAACAGGAATACGCCCTACTCAATGAAATTGCCCAGGACTCGATGGTGACCCAGGCGAATTTGTCTGACCGCCTCGGCATGGCGGTTGGCAGTGTCAACTGGTACATTAAACGCCTGGTCACCCGCGGCTTGGTAAAGGTTTCCCATCTTAACAGAACCCGATTGAAGTATGACCTGACCCCTGACGGGATGGCGGTCTTCACGCAGCGCGCATTGTTATATGCCGGCGATTCACTCAAGGTGTATGCCAATTACCGCCAGAAAGCCAAACAGGTGGTGACAGAACTCAAGCAAAAGCGGATCAAGCAGGTCTACCTCACCGGGCAGGATGAAGTCTCCGACATTTTGCGGCTGACCTGCATCGAGGCGGGAATCCGCATCAGCGACACGCCCAACGGGGTGATCCTGAAGGCGGGCGAGCAGGGCTACCAAATCATCCAGAAGCAGGCATAAACGCCGGCATTCCCCGTCGAATTCCATTTCATACGGGGACGCGCCAGGAGTTATTTTGAAGTCGAATTCCGCACACGGAGCAAAACATCCTTCCATCCTGTTTCTTGGCACGCAAATGGCGTTTGGCGGGGCGCAGGCGCTGCTGCTGGATCAGGCAATGTGGTTCAAGAGCCGGGGGCATAGGGTTGCCGCGGCTTTTTTTTATGACCGCGACGACCTGAACGACAAATGGCAGCAAACGTACGACCTTCCCTTGTTCAACCTAAGTTCCTTCGATAAAAAGGCGGGACCCCTAAAAAAGGCAGCCAGCCTGCTTGCGGGGTTGTGGCGGCTTTGGCAATTG
>Ga0172367_10002438_pt1 | contig 25488 bp, 23 predicted proteins | sample Lak10m_FD_114542 | JGI IMG/M metagenome (GOLD analysis project Ga0172367, IMG submission 114542) | Freshwater microbial communities from Kabuno Bay, South-Kivu, Congo - kab_022012_10m | ecosystem: Environmental > Aquatic > Freshwater > Lake | place: Democratic Republic of the Congo: South-Kivu...
ATCAATCAAAACAAGAAAGTGATTGAAAGTGCTGTGGTCGGATTCCCGCATGATATTAAAGGTCAAGGCATTTACGCCTACATCATTTTAGATAATATCGAGGAAGGAAACAACCACACCCGCGACGAGATTGTAGAAAGCGTGGTGGAGCACATTGGACGTATTGCTAAGCCCGACAAGATTCAGTTCGTAAGCGGACTACCTAAAACACGCAGCGGCAAGATCATGCGCCGCATCTTGCGCAAGGTGGCAGAAGGTGAATTGAGTTCGTTGGGTGACACCTCTACCCTGCTTGATCCGCTGGTGGTCGATGAGATCATTGAAGGTCGATTATAATCCAAACAAAAACCCTCGCAAGCGAGGGTTTTTTATTTGTTTGCTCAGTACAAGTACTAAGCGGTTGCAGGTTTCTTTTCGCGGAAGAGAATGAAGAACAACACAGCCACTACCAACGAGTAGGCAGCAAAAAACGCCCAGGTTCCTGGCCAATTGGTGGTGTTCGAAGAGGTGGTGTAATAATGGTCAATAATCCAACTGCTTGCAATGGTTCCGAAGTACGCACCAAAGCCATTGGTCATCATAATAAACAATCCTTGCGCACTGGAACGAATGCGCGCATCGGTGGTGGTTTCGATGTACATCGATCCTGAAATCAAGAAGAAGTCGAACGCCATTCCATAGACTAAACAACTTAACACAATAAAGACACTTCCGAAACTTCCCATTCCAAGTGCAAAGAAGCCATAGCGAAGTATCCACGCCAATAGCGAGAACAACATCACTTGCTTCATACCAAAGCGTTTCAAGAAAAACGGAATGGTTAAGATGAATATCGTTTCTGAGACTTGCGAAATACTATAAATAATTGTCGAATATTTCTCTACGACAGAACCTGTTTCAAAGCTGCTTAAGTACGCATCGCCGTACATGTTCGACAATTGCAAGGCGGCACCCAACAACATAGAGAAGATGAAGAACAAAGCCATTTGATAACTTCCAAACAACTTGAAAGCGTCTAATCCAAGGATTTGAATGAAGGTTCTGCGTTCGGTCGATTTTGGTTCAGGAGGGCAAGCCGGTAAAGTAAAAGCGTAAACCCCTAAGAAGATGGCCATACACCCTGCTATAACAAACTGCATGGAATTGTCTTTACTTCCAGATAAGTTGGTGGTCCACATGGCTATAATGAAACCAATGGTTCCCCAAACACGAATGCGAGGAAAATCCTTTACAATATCTAGATTAAACATCTTCATAATGCGGTACGATACGGCATTCGATAACGAGATGGTTGGCATATAGCAAATCATAGCTGCGAAAATGACCCAATACAAGAGATCATATTCTTGCATGCCAGCTAATGACGGATAATGGTCTTGAATCCAAGAAAGATTGGGGACCATCAATAAAAAGACACCGTAGAAAATGTGTAAGAGTCCGTATAGGCGCTCTGCACGCATCCACTTATCCGCAATAATACCAATCAGCGATGGCATTAAGATAGAAGACAGCGCCAAGGTAGAGAATATAGCTCCGAACTGTCCAAAGGTCCATCCCTTCCCATCGGTGCAATACGTCCCTATGGTTGTCAGCCAAGCACCCCACACAAAAAATTGCAAAAAGCTTAACGCAGTTAATCGAAGTTTAATCACAGGTTAAAATTTAGATTTCAAATATAGCCGAAGCACCGCTGCGAAAAGATTGTACTTTTGCACGAAGAATTCACAATTATGGTAGGTATTATCATGGGTAGCAAAAGCGACTTGCGCGTCATGCAAGAAGCTGCCGACGTCTTAGAACTGTTGCAAGTTCCTTTTGAAATCAGTGTTGTTTCAGCGCATCGCACTCCCGAACGCATGTTCGAATACGCCAAAGGGGCGCATGCACGAGGCGTTCAGGTTATTATTGCCGGCGCTGGCGGAGCTGCTCACCTACCAGGCATGACCGCCTCATTAACACCTTTACCTGTTATTGGAGTTCCCATTAAATCATCGAATAGCATTGACGGATGGGACAGTGTGTTGAGCATTCTTCAAATGCCTGCGGGTGTGCCGGTAGCTACAGTTGCTCTTGACGGCGCGCGCAATGCAGGGATTCTAGCTGCACAAATTGTAGCCACCAGCAACAATGACCTTATGCAACGCATAGCTCAGTTTAAAGAAGAATTAAAAAAGAAAGTCATGGAATCGGTTTCCGATGTGGAAGCCCTATCAAAAAAATAATATGGCCACCTTCACACCCTCTGAAATCCCCGTACCCAAACTTCATCAATTGCTACTTAGCTCTGTAGCACCGCGTCCGATTGCTTGGGTGAGTACCATGAATGAAAAGGGCGAAGTCAATCTTTCCCCTTTCAGTTTTTTCAATGTGTTTTCTGCCAATCCGCCCATTGCCATCTTCTCGCCCGCTCGTCGCGGTAGAGACAACACGACCAAACACACCTTTGAAAATGTCAAGCGTGTCAAGGAATGTGTCATCAATGTGGTGAATTACAATTTGGTTCAACAATGCTCATTAAGTAGTGTAGAATACAAAGAAGGCGTGAATGAATTTGTGAAGGCTGGCGTTACTGCCATCGCCTCTGAAGTTGTAGCTCCGCCTCGTGTGGCTGAATCGCCTGTTCAATTGGAATGCAAGGTGCGCGAAGTAATAGAGTTAGGAAGCGAAGGCGGTGCAGGAAATTTGGTAATCTGTGAAATTGTGAAATTGCATGTGAACGATGCGGTCTTGGATGAAAACGGACGTATCGATGCCAAGAAAATTGACTTAGTTGCGCGTGCAGGCGGCGATTTTTATGTGCGTGCCATTGACGGATTATTTGAAGTACCCAAGCCCAATGAAAAAATAGGTATTGGTATCGATGTATTACCCGAAGACATTCGTCACTCAAAAATTCTGACCGGAAATGATTTAGGCATGTTAGGAAACGTGCAAGAATTACCGAACGAAACCGATGTCAACGAGTACAAATTATTGGAACTTTCCGATCTATTTATGCAACACGAAGGCGACGCCATTGCCTTGGAAGATGCTTTGCACAAACGCGCGGCAGCACTGCTAAAAGAGAAGAAAGTGACCGAAGCCTTGTGCACCCTTTTAGCCTTCAATAACTAGGCGTATTCCCATAAATTGTTCATAAGATAATTTGGCGAAACGTACGATGCAGCCGCATCTTCGTCTCACAAAATTTAAGACTATGGAATTTACTGGAAGACTAGTGAAGCGCTTCGATGAAAAATCGTTCGACAGCGGATTTAAAATCAGAGAATTTGTATTGCGTTCAGAAGAGAAATATCCGCAAGATATTCAGTTCGTTTTGCAAAAAGAAAAAACAACCTTGATCGATCAATTCAGCGACGAGGAAATGATTACCGTGAAATTCGATTTACGCGGACGTGCTTACAACGATCGTTATTACAACTCGTTGGTGGTATGGGCTGCTGATCGCGCGGGTAACGCGGGTGCAACCACCGTTCGTAACGAATCGCAAGTAGGCAGCGCTCCTGCAGCTCCTGCTCCGCAAGCGCCTGTGCTTAACGCAAATCCTGCTGAGGACGACGATTTGCCATTCTAATCCATGCCGGCTAATAAATACGCGCTTCTCCGATATCGTATCATTGATCGTTGCCTAACGAACAAGGGTAAATTATATCCAAGCCGAGAAGATTTGCGTGAAGCCTGCGCCGATGCCTTGTACGGATCGGGTGCCGACGATATCTCGTTAAGCACGATTGACAAAGACATTTGGGCTATGAAAAATGAAAGCGAATTGGGGTATTATGCCCCAATCGCTTATAGCCGCCTGCACAAAGGGTATTTCTACGAAGACCCCGAATACAGCATCAACGATTTAAGTTTAGCCGACGACGATATTGAAGCCATTCGCTTTGCAGCGGCTATTTTAAATCAGTTTCGTCATGTGCCCATTCTTTCGCAATACGAAAACGCCGTTGAAAAAATCATTCAACGTGTGAACTTGAATCCTGCTATTGAAGAAGAAAAACACAAAGCCCTTATTCAGTTTGAAACGAGCACCGTTAGCCAAGGAAACGAGTTTCTCGGTCCCTTGTTAGAAGCGGCGAAAACCAGAAAGGCCTGCAAACTTTTTTACCAAAGTTTTCGCGAAGCAGAAATCAAACATTACGAGGTTCACCCCCTACTTCTTAAAGAATACCTCAACCGCTGGTACCTTGTGGCTTTCGTTCCGGAACGAAAGAAAATTTTAACCTTCGGTTTGGAACGCATGGTTTCCTTAGAACCGTTGAAATTAAAGTTCGAAGTACCAGCAGGATTCTCTGCCGCGAATTTCTTCAAATACAGCATGGGTATTTCAGAAAGCGTGGGAAACCCGCAAAAGATTCAGCTGAAATTTGCACGCGTAGCTGCTAAACTAGTCGCTACTCAGCCCATTCACGATTCACAGCATTTAATAAAAGAAGACGCCGATTTCAGTGTGTTCGAATTTGAACTACATCCTTGCCAAGAGTTAACTAATTTTATTCTCAGCTATGGCCCAGAAGTGGAAGTGCTTAAACCTGCTTCCATGCGCAAAGAAATCAAAGAGCGATTGAGTCAAGCTTTGAAAAGATATTAAATGGCTGTATTCCATCATCCCCTCATTAAGCATGTGCTGAAGCATGTGAACTTGACCGAGCAAGACGCAACGAACTTGCTTAGCGTGATGGAACCTCATACCTATCAGAAAAAAGAAGTCATGCTCCGCGCCGGAGAAGTAGCCCACAAAGCGGCGTTTGTGCTTGGTGGTTGTTTGCGCAATTATGCCATTGAAGAAAACGGACACGAATTGGTTCTGCAATTTGCACCTACCAATTGGTGGATTACCGATAATTATTCGTTCATCTCGCAACAACCTTCTAAGGTGAACATTGAAGCGCTAGAATCAACCGAAGTGTTATTGTTAAGCCGCGACAATCAAATGAAACTCTTCGATTGCGCCCCTGCCTTCGAACGCTACTTTCGCATTCTCACCGAAAACGCCCTGGTTGCTCATCAGCAATTGGTTTTAGATAACCTCGGACTAACAGCCCAAGAACGGTATGTTCAATTTTGTAAACGGTATCCTTCGCTTGTCGATAAAATAGCGCAGAAATACATTGCATCTTACATTGGCGTTACGCCCGAATTTCTTTCAAAAATGCGCGCGCAATTGCTTCGTGCTAAATAGTCGCTTTGGCGAAATCAAATCCAACAGTTAACACATAGGTTCTTCCATTCGCTGGCATTAATCCGGGTCCCGGATACCCCGTTGCTCTGCGAGTAAAGTAATGCTCATTCAAGACATTGTTCACCCCAGCTTGAATGCGCCATCCGCCTTTACTCTGGTATGTCAACGACACATCACCCACCTGGTAGGCAGGAATTAATCCAACCGTAGCCGCGGCATTCGTAACCTCGGTGTTTAGCGCATCGGCATAACTGGCACTCACCTGATTCCATTGAACATGCGCACGAATAGCATGGTAGGTATAGGTGACGCCATAGCGTGCAATGCGCTTGGGGGCATTCTCGACTTGCTTATTCGAACGGTCGGAAGAGCTACCCGATAAAACAGTCGGATCATTCCACGACGTGTAAACCGATTCGTTGTAAGCCACAGAAGCAAAGACCTCTAACTCGCCGAATTTTCCTTGACGAAATTGATTTAAAAATTTTCCTTCCACAAACAGCTCCACCCCGCGCGAACGCGAACTGCCAATATTGGTAACGTATTTAACCCCATTCAAAACATAACTGCCTATGCGATTCGCTATGTTCATTTGATACACCCCTATATCGTAGGTTAATCTATTCTTCCATCTTCCTCTCATGCCTGCATCTGCATTTATTGATGTGCTGTTGGTCAAGTTTGGATCAATGACATCGGTTGTAGCAGAGGGGACTAATTCAGAAAATGTCATCGGACGAAATCCTTGCGAAACATTGGCATAAGCTGTTTGACTTTTTGCAAGTTGATACTCACTTCCTATTCCAGTAAGCAAACTTCCAATTTGCTTCGATTGATGGGGCAAGTGCTCATTCTGGTAATTCAAGCTACCCGTGCCTGTTGTTTGAATCCATTCATACCGAACCCCTGGAACCACCATCAAGCGCTTGCCCACATAAAACACTTGTTCGGCAAAGGCCGCGTAATTCAACGTGCCGAAAGAATAATTCACCTTATACCCTAGCGAATCTGCCGTCATGTCGAAATCACTCCCCGATGTTCCAGTTCCGCGTTGCTGTCGTAAGGTCTTGGCCTGATACGCGCGCAAGCCTGCCGCCAAACTCTGCTTCTTTCCAAAGACTAAATAATCGAAGCGCAGTCTCCCCTCTGTTCCCCAATTGCGGTATTCGTCACTATCTACACGACGAGACAAACCTTGATCGACCGTGGTAATTGGATCTAAAAATCCAACACTAGATCTTTTTGCCAACAAGCCAAACACCTTCAGTTCCAATTGAAGATGTGTTGCCAACTGCCAATCGATTTGCATCTGCATAACATTCCACGGAACATTCATCCAATTGCGCGCACGTGAACTCTGTCTGGGATCGCTTAAAAACTGCGCATCGGTTAATCCACCCGGCTGTTGACTTAACATATTCGAATGGGTAAATTCCCATTTAGCGCGGAAGTTTTTGGTGATATCATACCCCATACGCACAAAAGCGGTATTCGTTAAATAGCTGCTGTTGGCGCGCCATCCTTCTGCCGAACGTCGGTGATAAAAAGAATAGAACGTCCATTTATTCTGCCGATAGCCAGCACTCACAAACGAGTTGAATAATCCATACGATCCACCAGCCTGTCGAAATTTCACCGCACTTCCATTCTTTTCTGGTGCTTCATCGAAGACATAGTTGATCATTCCCCCGAACTGTGGACCATACTGCAAACTGCTAGCTCCGCGCAAGATTTCAATCCTTGCAACAGCATCTGCCGGCGGGGTGTAATAGGCCTCTGGATAACCAAATACATCAGACGCTATATCGTATCCGTTTTGTCGCATATTGAATTCCCATGAGCGATTCGGACTTAATCCGCGCGTGGCTATGCCCGTCTGAATGCCACTGCCATCACTTTCCCATATCGAAATCCCTGGTACTTTAGCAAACAATTGTCGAGACGCATTAGAGGATAAATCCATCGACGAATTCGCTGGCGCGATAAACCACGATTTCTTCCCTCCGTAAATCCGAACCCCATCCACAGTAGGCATTGCTCCCGCCTCTTGCGCGATAGTTCCTCTCACTTCAATCGATTGGGTTGTCATGCTCAATGAATCTGTCTGTGCCGTGGCCGAACCTGCCACGCACATCGCTACCACCATCCAACTGTACGTTCTCATCTTATTTAGAATTATTCTCAATTGCAAAACAACATCACAGGGAGGCGCTATTCAATACCACAAAAAGTGTATTTGCATTTCTTAATCTAGGTTATTTTTTACTGCGTGAAATCTCCTGAACCTTTGTCCAGAAATTTTACACGTATGTCAAACACACACCAACACGTCTTTCATGCTGCCTCAAGCAGAGGTGCTGCCGATCACGGATGGTTAAAGAGTTTCCATACTTTTTCATTTGCCAATTATTACAACCCCGAGCGCATCAACTTTGGCGCACTTCGAGTTCTAAACGACGACAGTATTGAAGGAGGAATGGGATTCGGAACACATCCGCACGATAACATGGAAATCATTTCCATCCCGTTAGAAGGTGCTCTAGAACACCGCGACTCTATGGGCAATCACGGGGTTATTCGCAAGGGCGAAATTCAAGTCATGTCAGCAGGAACTGGAATCACTCACAGTGAGTTCAACCACTTGAAAGACCAACAAACCAAGTTCTTACAGATTTGGATATTCCCGCAAACACGCAATGTCACGCCACGTTACGACCAGATTCATATTAATCCCGATAACAAATCCAACGAATGGATTCAATTGGTATCACCGAATCAGGACGATGAGGGCACTTGGATTCATCAGAACGCATGGTTCTCTCTAGCCCAATTAGAAGAAGGAAAGGCATTGACGTATGCGTTGAAAGGTGAACACACAGGACTGTATGCCTTTGTCATTCAAGGCGAGGTAACCGTCGATGGTCAGGCGATGAACAAGCGTGATGGATTAGCAATCAGCGGTGCTAGCGCGGTAAACGTCCAAGCACAAAGTGCCACTGAAATTCTAATGATAGAAATTCCTTTAGCATAAAACAAACACAAATACAACAGCTATGAGCAAAACAAAATGGGCCATTGACCCAACCCACAGTGAAGTTACTTTCAAAGTAAAACACATGATGATTACCAACGTAACTGGAACCTTCGATGCGTACAACGCAACTGTTGAATCGAATAACGAAGATTTCTCTGACGCTGAAATCTCGTTCGAAGCGAACATTGATTCAATCAATACACGCAACGAACAACGCGATGGACACTTGAAAAGCGAAGAGTTTTTCAACGCAGCGGCTTTCCCAACCTTGTCTTTCAAATCAACCGAATTGAAAAACGTAGGTGGTTCGAACTACGAATTACACGGAAACTTAACCGTTCGCGATGTAACCAAAGCAGTAGTATTAAAAGCTGAACACACAGGAACAGTGGTTGATCCATGGGGACAAACGAAAGCCGGATTCGAAATTGCGGGTTCTTTGAGCCGCAGCGAATACGGATTAACTTGGAATGCGGTAACCGAAGCGGGCGGTGTAGTAGTAAGTGATGAGGTGAAATTGCACATCAATGCGCAATTCGTTCGTGGATAATTAGAGCTCGCTCTAATCTACATGCAATAAAAAAGGGCGATTTCTCGCCCTTTTTTATTTCCGTTTATTTTGAGTAACAATCTTAAAGAATAGCATCTAATTTCTCAGAAAGAACGTTCTTTGGAACAGCTCCAACACTCTTATCCACCACTTCGCCATTCTTCATGAAGATGATCGTAGGGATGTTACGAATTCCGAACTTAGCGCTAATCTCAGGGTTATTATCCACATTCACTTTTCCAATTACCGCGCGATTGGCATACTCACCGTGCATCTCTTCCACCACTGGACCAACAAGCTTACATGGTCCACACCACTCTGCCCAAAAGTCAATCATTACTGGTTTCTCCGAATTCTCAACCAATTCAGCGTAATTAGAATCTGTAATTTCAACAGCCATAGTCTTGTTTTTTTGTTTCGTTTTTTGTCCGTTTTTTCAACGGGGGTACAAATGTAACACTATCTAGTTGAACAAACACAAGAAAATTTGTTTTTTTATTCAACAATCTGATTGCAACTGCTTGACTATCAGTTTTTCACTTGCGATAATCTCGCGCGTTTCTTGAAGCTCCAATAGGTCAAAAACACCCCTCCTAGAACGAAGAGTACGGCAATGATTTCGGCCTGAGTGGCCTTCATTCCTAGAAAATCAAAGTGGTTGTTTACACGTATCTTTTCAATGAAGAATCTCTCAATACCGTTCAAGATTAAATACAGGCCAGAAACCGCTCCTACCACTTCCTTCCATCGCTTACGAACCGACCACAAGATGATAAAAATGACTAGGGCCGCAACAATTTCATAAAGGGGTGTCGGGAAAACCCCTGGAACCAAGTGCGTACCGTAACCGTCCCATCCGCCTGAAGTCATCACCTCTCCCACACCATTCACGTTGTTCGGATAATCATAACTCCATGCCCAATCGGGTAACCATCCTGGATTCGGAGCTGTATTCACCACGCCCCAATCGCCGTCACCGCTGGTCTGACAGCCCATACGTCCTATTCCATAGGCGAGCATCATTCCCGGAGTGGCTGCGTCACTCAATACCAATAAATTCAATTTCTTTCGGTACGCCCAAGTCAATACCACGATAGACCCTACGATTAATCCGCCATAGACGGTGAGCCCGCTGATAAAGCCTTCCAAAGACGGACGAGTAAAGAACTCTACCAATTCATCTGGATTCTCGAACAAGTGAAACATCTTCGCGCCTAACAATCCGCCCAAGGCCGCTAAGAAGGTAATGGTGCCGGTGTATTCAGCGGCAGAAGCATATTCTTCTTTCACGATGGGTGTAGGCAATTGCTTTTTCTTTTGCTCGTAATAACGGTAATAGGCATAAGCCCCTCCCAACAACAGTCCTAACCACACATTGCCCGCTTTTGAAAAAATGATGGCTTGTGGTGAATGCGCGCCGTTGAATAATACCGAGGCATTCATGACCAAATAAATCACCTTCCATCCCACTAAAAATCCCAACATACCCGAGAAGACCACATCGGTTAAATTCGGTGCGCCCCCTTGCGTTACTTTACGGGTGAACCCTTTGATGAGTCCGTCCTTTTCCTTTCGCTTCAATTCTAAGGTTAAGGTATAACTGGCAGCGATGAAAGCCAATGCGACAAAAAATCCGAAACTGTTCAGCATTTTAGCCCAGTTCCATTCAACACCAAACCAATCGAGAAAAACGTGATAAATAGTTGGATACATGCGGCAAAGATAAGCGTAAGATAAAGTTCATGCGGAGTTAATGTTCTGTTCAAAAGCAAGAAATTAATTTGTACCGTAAAACAAAAAAGATGAGATCAGTTCGAATCCAATTTTTAAAGGGTGAACGTACCCAAGAGCTTATCACAAAAGTGCTAATGCTTAAAAAAGTAAAACACGAAGAAGTGCTTTACACCGAATGCAACGAACAAATTCCGGTAAGAAACATCATTTCTTTTAACGGAGTTCCGTTCGAAACTGCATTCTAAGAGACTTCGGTCTTCTCTATTTCCTGCTACATTTGTTGGAAATAGATTGCTTTATGTCAAACTCACTACCCATGGGCATCCCTTCTGTGGACCTGGCCCAATTCATAAACGGAACCGCCGAAGACAAAGAGAATTTTGTTAAAGCGCTCGGAAAAGCCTACGAAGAAATCGGCTTCGTCGCAGTGAAAAATCCGTTGATTTCTGACGATACCATTGCCAATCTTTATCGCGTCGTGCAAGAGTTTTTCGCTCTGCCCCTTGATGTAAAATTAAAATACGAACGTCCTGAATTGGCCGGACAACGCGGCTACACTAGCTTTGGTAAAGAGCACGCCAAAGATTCGAATGCGGGCGACTTAAAAGAGTTCTGGCACTTCGGACAAGCCGTGACCGATCCGAATGCGAATAAAGCCGACTACCCCGATAATATTAATGTGACTGAACTTCCGGAATTCATAGAATACGGAATGAAAGCCTACAAAGACTTAGAAAATACTGGACGACATTTGCTTCACGCCATTGCTTTGCATTTGGGATTAGACGAGCATTGGTTCGATCAACACATCTTTGAAGGCAACAGTATCCTTCGTCCTATTCACTATCCGCCTATTACTTCTGAACCTAAGAACGCGGTGCGCGCAGGACAACACGAAGACATTAACCTCATTACCTTGTTAATTGGCGCCTCTGCCGAAGGTCTTGAAGTACTGAACAAAAACAATGAATGGGTAGCTGTAACAGCCCTTCCCGATCACATTGTGGTGAACGTGGGCGATATGCTGCAGCGCCTAACCAACAATAAACTCAAGTCAACCACCCACCGCGTGGTTAATCCGCCAAGAGAAAAATGGAACACGCCGCGTTTCAGTATTCCCTTCTTCTTACATCCAAGAAATGAAATGCGCCTCGACTGTCTGCCTTCCTGCGTGGAAGCCGGCAAAGAGCCTGCGTACGCCCCCATTAGCGCGCATGAATTCTTGACCGAGCGTTTGGAAGAAATTGGATTAATCAAAAAATGAAAGTCCGAATAAAACAAAACGGACTGCGATTTCGCTTGAATGAAAAAGACGCCCAACAACTGATTCAGGGAAAGGGTGTTCAAATTGATTGTCCTATTTTTCACGGTGTTGACCTGGTCTTTCGGGTAGTGCCTGCTAAAATCGACGAAGCAGAAATGCATTACGATGCCCCTACCGTTGAACTGGCTTTTCCGAAACACGACCTCATTGCTTTTCTGCAATCGAATAAAGAAGGATGGCACCACGATTTTCAAATCGATGGGAAAATGCTCATGGTCTCGGTTGAAAAAGATTTGGCTTACTTTCGAAAAGGATTAGAAGCCTAAGATGTTAATCGATTCATACGGAAGACACCTCACCTACGCACGCCTTGCACTTACCGATAAGTGCAACCTGCGCTGCACGTATTGCATGCCCGAAAACGGATTAAATTGGTTAAAGAACGAAATGCTTCTTTCAACCGACGAGCTGAAACGCTTGATGCACGTGCTTCGCGAAGCGGGCATTGAGAAAATTCGATTTACAGGTGGCGAACCCACTTTGCGAAAAGATTTTTTAGAATTGGTTCATCACGCGTTCGATACGTCGGCATTCCCAAAAATTTCTCTCACCACCAATGGCACCTTCAGCGAAACAGTTCGCGAAGAAATCATTCGTCGGCCGTGGCACTCTATTAACTTCAGTTTAGATAGCCTCAACGCTGAGCAATTCAAGTCTATCACCCTGCGCGATTCGTTCCATCAGGTGTATGACAATTTACAAGCGCTCATCCACTCCCGAATGAACATTCGGGTTAACATGGTTATGCTCGACAGCGTTTCTGCTGAAGATATTCATGCCATGATTGAGCTAACGCGAAAGTCTGCAGTAAGTGTGCGCTTCATAGAGGAAATGCCGTTCAACGGTAAGCACTACTCGCACGGCATAAAGTGGAACGCCTTGCATATTCAAAACGAAATAAAAAAACAATTCCCATCTTTCGAAGCAATGCCTTTTCAGCCGGGTGCTACCAGCCAAGATTTTGCTTCGCCTGATTTTACAGGCACCGTAGGTATTATAGCCGCCTTCAGCCGAACCTTTTGCGGCACCTGCAATCGCTTGCGCGTTACGCCCGAAGGTGCGGTGAAAACCTGTTTATATGCACCCTCTTCACTTTCGCTGCGTCAGTTATTGCGCGAAGGAAGAAGCAACGAAGAAATCATTCACGCCCTTAAAGCTGCAGTATTGAATAAACCCAAAGACGGATTTGCTGCGGAAGAAATGCAAGCCTTGAAAAACTACCAAAGCATGGCCACCGTGGGTGGTTAAGGTTGGAAACCGAAATACGGAAGACGCTCTCCAGCTGTATAAGAAGCATTTGGAGCTAATTCTACAAAGCCCGTTGCGCCATGCATTCCCATAAAATCGCCCGAACCATTCTGCTGAATCACTTCTACACTTCCATCATTTTTTAATTGAACCGGTTTGTAGAAAAACAAGCCTGTGGTATTGGAAATCGGGGCATTCAATTTCACTTCTGAAATAAATGACGTGCGCAAGAACGGCAGTAAAAATCGCGAAGCGCAATGCAAGACCGAAACCGGATTCCCGGGAAAGGCATAAATCAGTTGCTGCTGGCGTGTGCCGAAGAAAAAGGGTTTACCCGGACGTTGCTGCACGCCGTGAAAATGCGTTTGCACGCAAGCGTTTTCTAATTCGGAAGCCACGTAATCGTATTTCCCCATACTTACACCGCCCGAAAAACACAGCACATCGTACTGCTGACTTACGCCCTGCAAAAATTGATTTAACGCTTGACGATCATCTGGAAGATGATGCAAGCTAATCTCCGAAGCATACGGCGCTAACAAGGCATACAACATTTCCTTATTGCTGCTTCTAATTTGGTTTGCAGCAGGAACTTCATTCACGGGCACCAATTCATTGCCTGTAGAAATAAGCGCAATGCGTGGTCGTTTGAACACCGCTACTGTAGGCTTTCCCACCGCAACTAGCGTGGCCACATCGGCTGCAGATAGCACTTCGTTATTGCGCAGCAGAATATCGCCTTGTTTTTTATCGAGTCCCTGTGCATGCACATGCATGAAGGGTTTAATATCGTTTGAAAGAAACGTTACTTCATTTCCACTTCGCGAGGTTTTTTCATAAGGCATCACCGCATTGCAATGCGCTGGCAAAGCCGCACCGGTCATGATTTCTACCACGCCTTCGGTCACAATTACAGCCTCGCCGGCCCCTTGAACAGCGCGCACTTCCAACGGATTTCCCGCTACAACTTGTGAGGTATGAAAGGCATAACCGTCCATCATCACCCGATGAAACGGTGGCTGGTCGCGGTCTGCATGAATTTCTTCTGCGAGTATGCGGTTAGCAGAATGCAGCGAATCAATCGATTCTACGGCGTGGAATTTCCAAACCGATTGAATGCGTTCAAAAGCATCTTGCGGAGTGATGAGGGCCTTCATCAGGGTGTTTCCTTGTGGGTGGTCCAAGCTTCTGGTTTGGCGTTGAACAATTCTTTGGTTCGTGGCCAGATATAACTGAAGAGGTCGCTGTCTTTGTACTTCTCTAGGTAGTCTTCGTGTTCCCAGTGGCTGTAGGTGAAGTAGATGACCGAGCCATAATTTTCATGACGCAATAAATCAAGGTGCGTACACCCTTCTACATTTCGAATGTCGTGGTAGTGTGTGAAGAATAAGTCGCGAAATGCTTTTTCATTTTCTTTCGCGAAGGACATTTTAACGATTCGGATCACCATGGAAATCAATTTGAATTGAGTCGCCTAATTTAAGTCCAATTAGTTTATTGAAGGTCCCCGCCTTCTCACCTCCTTTGTCCACGTTCATCGTAATCATCAAATAGCCATTCTGTGCCCAGGTCACAAACTGCCTTCCTCCTTCCACTTCTGCGAAATGTTGATTGAACGAGGTGAACGATAAATTGTGTTTGACAATCACGGCGAAACTTCGGCCTTTGCGGTAGTCTTCGAATTCGTCTTCGGTGATATTGAAATAACAGTTTCCAAAATGGTCAATATGCAAGACATGGCAGTACAAGCTGGTTCCCATGAGGTACGGACGCAAGCCAGACACCACCCTAATCTCAGCAATCTCTTCACAAAATGTTTCGGGGTGTTCACCTTGGGTGATGCGCGCAGCCGCAACGGCAAATGCCCCACTCATGGGAAACTTCACATGATCGGCATCGTGCAAATCGAGCTTAAACATGCGGCATTGCGCCAGTTCTAAATTGGGGAATGCCAATGGGAAGAATCCGTTATCTGCTGTAATAACAAACCGATTATCATACTCTACCACCAGGTGTTGCTTCACTTCGTGATTGAAATACGAAGCCACGCCATTCACATGAACGGTACCTAGTGGAAAGTGATTCCAAATGCTTCGCAAGAGAAAAGCGGCCTCTCCGGTTTCGCCCGTTCCTATCTCGTGCGTGACGTCAATGGGCAGGCACGTGGGATTGTTATTCAACAACGTTGCTTTCACCAAAGCCACGTAATGGTCTTTAGAGCCGAGATCGGAGATAAGCGTAACGATGGACATGGGTATAATCAGGAATACAAATTTCTTGGAAACTTAAGATTGCTGAAGGAGAAATGAATTATTTTCGGCACAATCAATTGTGAAAAACCTTTGGCAGAAAAAGACATTTATTTACCGCAGATTGATCCGATAGAATTTTTCGGACCGAACAACGTCAAGTTTAAGTTCATTCAATCGAAATTTCCAAAGCTGAAAATCATGTCGCGCGGCGATATGGTGAAGGCCGTGGGAAATGATGACGAGTTGCAACGTTTCGACGATTTTTTGACTCTTATCTTTTGGCACATAGAAAAATACAATTCCATGTCGCTTCAACAATTAGAGCGCATTGCCCTGGGTGATACCGAGGCTCCGCGTGAGTTGGGAGAAGGGACAGACATTTTGGTTCACGGGCCGGGTGGAGTAAAAATCACTGCGCGCACCCCGAATCAAAAGGTCATGGTAGAATCCATGAAGAAGAACGACATGGTGTTCGCCGTTGGACCTGCCGGTTCAGGGAAGACCTATACCGCTGTGGCCTTGGCTGTGAAAGCCTTGAAAGACAAAGAAGTGAAGCGCATTGTGCTTACACGTCCGGCCGTGGAAGCGGGAGAGAATTTAGGATTCTTACCGGGCGACTTGAAGGAAAAACTTGATCCGTATTTACAACCCTTGTATGATGCCCTGATGGATATGATACCCTACGAAAAGCTGGCGGAATACATGGAGAAAGGAGTGATAGAAATTGCACCCTTGGCCTTTATGCGCGGAAGAACCTTGGATAAAGCCTTTGTCATTTTGGACGAAGCGCAAAACGCCACGGTGACGCAGATGAAGATGTTTTTAACGCGTATGGGGATGAGTGCGAAGTTTATCATTACCGGTGACCCTACGCAAATAGACCTTCCAAGAAACCAGCCTAGCGGGTTGATGAAAAGCGTAGAAATGTTACGCGACGTTGAAGGAATTGGCGTGGTGGAATTAACTGGTTCTGACGTCATAAGACATCCATTAGTGAAGCGAATTATTGACGCGTTCGGTAAGGAAAATTAGTATCTTTGCCGCCCCTTAAAAACAGGTACATGAATAAATTAAACAAGGTCTGGGTTGCAGCGACATTTCTGATGTTGTCAGCATTTGTAGCGAATGCTCAGTGTGTGGTAATCAACGAAGTGATGATTAATCCTTCTGGAGCCTTCGACGGCTCGGGTATGCCTAACACGTCTGAGTGGGTTGAGTTATACAATACATGCAGCACTCCTGTTGACCTATCGTGCTATGTCATGACCGATGGTGACTGGGCCGTGAGCTTTCCTGCCGGTAGTATTATTCCTGCTAACGGATATTTCACTTTGGGTTCAAATAACGCGGGCTTCACGCCCAACCTCAACTGGGCAACCTGCGGCTGTACTTCGGGGGCTACCGCACAAGTTGGTATTTTCACCAACAGCGCCGAACAAATCTTATTGGTCAATGCTTCTGGTACTTCGGTAGATGGCGTTTATTGGGGAGCTGGACAATTTGCTCAAACGCCAAGTTTCACTACCACTGCTGTGGTAGGATGTTCTGCACAAACCATTGCACTGGCTTCTACCAATCCTGTATTTCATACCCTCGGCTCACAGGCCGATGGTGTTCCTGCAAAACGCAAATGCGACGGAACCTTACCTTGGTTAGGTCAAGGTCCTGCCACACCAGGTTCAAGCAACAACGGTCCTGCTCCTGTTCCTAACTTCACCTCGAATACCACTTCCATTTGTGCGGGCTCATGTGTAAACTTCAGCGATGCTTCTACCAATAGTCCCGTTTCATGGGCTTGGAGTATTCCATCACTTTCTATTTCTTCCACCACCGCAGCAGGTGCCTATACCTATTGCTTTCAAACTGCTGGTACTTACCAAGTAGATTTAAGCGTGACCAACGCGTGTTTCACCGTTCCTGCTACTCCTATTTCTATTACAGTCCTTCCAAACCCTACCGTTAGCGTTACACCCAACACCCTGCAACACATTTGTGATGGAGATAGTGTGGCTTTGACCGCTACTACCAATGGTACGTCCTTACAGTGGTTTGTAGATACCGATTTGCTTCCGAATCAAACCAACACAACAATCTATGCTAGTGAATTCGGGTCATATACCGTTGTTGCTTCCGATGGCGTGTGCTCTGCCACTTCGAACGCGGTTGACGTATCGGTAGAGTCAGTACCTGATTTGACTATTCAATACCAAGGCAATTTAAACTTCTGCGCCATTGACAGTGTGCTCTTGTTCATCCCAGCTGGCTATACCAGCTACCAATGGTATTTCAACGAAAATCCGATTGCCAACGCTACAGACACCGCTTTAATGGCCATGAACGTAGGCGACTACACCGTTGAAGTAACCAATGAATTTGGCTGTGTGGGCATGTCGAATGTGATTAGCACCAACCTCAATGCACCTGCAGTAACTATTACCGCAGACACCACCGAGTTTTGCTACCACGATCACACCTTCTTGCACATTACCACCGATCCAAGTGCTTCTGTGAATTGGTATTGGAACGGATTCCTTCAACCCGATACCTTAACGACGTTGCTTGTGGACACCAATGGCGTGTTCAACGCTGTGGTTACCTTGGGTAGCTGCACTGCTAGCAGTGATTCGATTAACATCATTGTGCATTACGGTCCTACCGGAACCTTAACCGCATTGGACGGAACATCGTTGTGTAACGACGCCACCACCACCTTGGTGTTCGACGGAAACTATGCGTCTTACCAATGGTATGAAAACGGCACACCTATTACAGCCGATACTTCGTTGGTGGTTTCAGGTAGTGGTTCATACTTCGTAGAAATGTTCGATGCATTTGGCTGTACCCTTCTTACCGATACGGTCACAACCACCCATACCCAAGCACTCATTAGCCTTACCGCAGACACCACTGAATTCTGCTACCACGAATTCACCTTCTTACATGCCATCACTGACACCACCTACAACGTAAGCTGGTATTGGAATGGATTTCTACAACCCGATTCTACGTTAGATTTAATGGTAGATACCAACGGTGTGTTTACCGCATCTATCACGGTTGGTGCTTGCACCGTTATAAGTAACGCCATTAACATTGATGTGCATTACGGTGCCACGGCGTCGATTACTACACCGACTGATTTTATTTTATGCAACGGCGAAACCGCAACCATGACTTTAACCGGAAATTTCACCGACTACTTGTGGTACGACAACGGAACACCGTTTAATCAACCTACCACCTGGACCGTCAGCGAGCCAGGCAATTACATGGCCCAACTGTGGGATCAATACGGATGTATGACCTACACCGATTCGGCATTCGTTCTGGCCGCCGATCCAACGATAAGCATCACGCCATCGGGTAATCAAACTTTCTGTCAAGGCGATGCATTCACACTTACCGCCACATCAAACGGAAATATTCAATGGTACTTGGGTAATAACGCCCTGAACGGACAAACACAAGCGACTTTAAACCCATTGCAAAACGGAGCCTACTCTGCCGTTGCAGAAATTCTTGGATGTACCAGCAACAGCAACGTGGTAAACGTTACCATTAATCCAGTTGTAACTCCTTCTATCACCCTTGCCGACGACAACACCTTGTGTGTAGGCGAAACCGTGGTATTGAACGCCAGTGGCAACCTACCTACCTATGCTTGGTACCTCGATGGCAATCCACTTCCAAATAGCAATACCGGAACGTTCACCGCATCACAAGCAGGCGTGTACACCGTTCATGGAACCACCACCGAAGGATGCACAGGCGTGTCTGCCGGAGTAACCATAAACGTTTCAACTCCGCAAGCCACCATCACCCCAAATGCAACGGTGAACACCTGTGATAGCAATCCGATTGCATTAACCGCCGGACTTACCGGACAAGTACCTGCCAACTACCAATGGTTCAATGCAACAGGACAATTAAACGGATCTACCAACGCGAATTTCAACGCAACCAATACCGGAATTTACCACTGCGTTATGGAAGACCAATACGGATGTGTAGGCACAACCACCAGCGTAGCCGTGAACTTCAATATCGCACCTACCTTGACTTTAAGCGCATTGCCAGCTACAGCTTGTGTGGGACAACCTATAACCTTAACCGCTAGCGGTAATTTCCAATCTGCTGTTTGGAATACCTCTGCCAACAGCAACAGCATTGTGGTTACCAACAGTGGAACCTACGATGTCACTGTCACCTCTTCTAACGGATGTACCGCAACGGCTTCAACCACTTTGAATTTCAGTCCACTTCCACAAGTGAGCGCCGGTGGAGATCAAGCCTATGATTGCAGCAACGAAGTGACTCTTACGGGCTCGGCGCAAGGAACCTATAGCTGGTCGCCAAGTTATTACCTAAGCAGTACAACGGTTTTGAATCCGACTTGTACACCCACCAACACCATCACCTACACGTTAACAGCTACGCTAAACGGATGTACTAATTCGGCGAGTGTGACGGTGTATGCCGATTGTGGACGCGTATTCATCCCGAACATCATGACCCCGAACGGCGACGACAAAAACGATTTCTTCTTTGTAGAAACCGTGGGTGTAGCAAATTTCCACCTCTTGATTTATAACCGTTACGGAACAGTGGTTTTTGAAAGCACTGATCCAACGCAACTTTGGGATGGCAAGATTAACGGCGATGATGCCAGCAACGGAACCTATTACTACACCCTTGAGGCAACCGACCTTACGGGCAAGAACTTAATCCCTGACGGACAAGCAAGCGGATTTGTGGAATTACTTCGTTAACGAAGTGTTCACATATTATTAAAAAGTAACACGGCGAATTGGCTAACTTTGCATTCCAATAATGCACATGAAGGTCAGTTCGCCTTTTTTATTCTTAGTAATCGCTGCATTCGTGGCTTTGCCACTGTTCTCTCGCGCACAATGCGTGGTCATCAATGAAGTCATGGTGAATGCCGCTGGTCCGAACGACGGAGTAGCCCCCAATACAGCAGAATGGGTTGAACTATACAACACCTGCAACTCAGTGGTTGATATTAGCTGTTGGGTGATGACCGACGGTGACTTTACCGTGACCTTTCCTGCAGGAACTACCATTGGACCCTACGGATTTTTTACTATTGGCTCTGTCAATTCAGGCACTCCCATCAACATCAACTGGGCTACCTGCGGATGTACCTCGGGTAACACCATCGGAGTCTTCACCAACACCAGCGAACAGCTCATATTAAATAACAGTGCAGGCACTGCCGTAGATGGACTCTATTGGGGAGCCGGACAATTCAGTTCCGCCACCACCAATCCAATTACCAGCAGCTCAACCGTGGGTTCGTGCGCGGCACAAACCATATCATACGCCAGTACCAATTCGTATTTCACAGCTGTGCCTGGACAAAGTAGTAACGACGGATTCTCCATTCACCGTCAATGCGACGGAAGTGCAACCTGGCTTTCAGGCGGAAGCACCCCCACACCCGGCGCTACGAACAGCGTTCCTGCCATGGTGCCTTCTGGATTAGCCTCTTCGACAACCATCTGTGCTGGCGATTGCATTAGCTTCACTGGCTCATCTACCGGAACACCTACGTCGTGGTCCTGGAGCTTTCCCGGCGCGGCAACCACCACTTCAGCGGTGCAGAATCCAACCAACATCTGCTACAACAATGCAGGCACTTACAACGTCACCCTCAACGTTACCAATACCTGCTTCACGAATACCGCCACCTACACGGCGCTTATAACAGTTAACCAAGCCGTTGCGCCAACCTTAAGTCCCGTTTCTCCGGTTACAGTCTGTAATGGAAACACGGTCACCTTAAATTCAAATGGTACCAATACGTTGCAATGGTATCTCGGTGGAAATCCTATAGCAGGTGCTACTTCTACCAGCTACGTCGCTTCTTTGGCCGGAACCTATACCTTGCAAAGCTCTATTAACGGCTGCACGGCCATGAGTCAGCCTTTGGTTGTTTCTTACGCCTCGGCTACTCAACCCAGCATTACCTCTGATGCCATTCATTTTTGTGTTGGAAACAACGTCACCTTCACCGCAACACCTGGCTATTCTACCTATCAGTGGTACAACAGCGCCGGAGCTATCGCTGGTGCAACCGCGGCTACCTTTACTTCCAATCAACCTGAAACCTATAGCGTAGGCATTACCGATGCAAACGGATGTGCCAACTCTTCCACAACCATTCAAACGTTTTATTCGGTACCCACGGTTAATGCCGGTAACGACACCACCGTATGCGACGGGCAATCGGTAACGCTTGCTGCAAGCGGAACACAGAGTTATGCGTGGGACAATGGCGTAACTGATAACGTTGGTTTTGTTCCCACTTCCACCCTTACCTATACCGTAACAGGTACCGACAGCATTGGTTGTACCGTTACCGACCAAGTGGTGGTGAACGTTACGCCACTTCCGGTTATTACCGCACCAACAGTATCTAATCCAACCTGCGAAGGCGACGATATGTTACTCACTGCCCAGACCTTGGCGGGTGCGAGTTACAGCTGGACAGGTCCGAACGGATTTGCTTCGGCCTTGAATAATCCAACCGTCACCGCTGCCCCTCTCACAGCTACTGGAACCTACAGTGTACTTGTCACGCTAAATAACTGCTCAGACTCCTTTACCGTTGATGCGGTAGTTGATGCGCCAACGCCTTCTGTAGTGAATGATCTTGGTCCGTATTGCATTACCAGTGCGCCTGTTGATTTAAGTTTAGCTAGTGAGCCGGGTGTATGGAGTGGCGCAGGCATTACCAATACCGTTACAGGACTGTTTAATCCGGGCATCGGAGCTGGTGTGCACGTGGTTACGTTCGACAGTGATGCGTATTGTACTTCGCCTTCCAACTTAAACGTAACCGTTGATGCATTAACACCTAGTAGCATTGATGCAGCAGGACCGTTCTGCATTTACGATGCGGCGGTTGATTTAAACTCGGTCGATGAACCGGGTGTTTGGAGTGGGGTTGGAATTACCAGTGCCATAAGCGGACAGTTCACGCCAGGTACCGCAGGTGCAGGAAATCAGACCATCACCTTTCAAAGCAATGCCTATTGCACCGCGCCTGCCACCACCACCATTCAAGTTATTCCTACTTTCGATGCTACGATTGCCAATGCAGGTCCGTATTGCGTTAGCGTGAACAACGCCACGCTTACCGCAGCAACAGCAGGAGGCACGTGGACAGGCCCCCAAATTTCAGCTACCGGATCTATCTCTCCCAATACACTTGGTGCAGGAAGTTATACCTACACCTACACGACCAACAATCAAGGCTGCACGGCAAGCGACGACATTCTCATTACGGTGAATCCGCTGCCTGCTGTGAGTTTCAGCATACCCAATGCACAAGGATGTGTTCCGTTTGCCACTTCGTTTAACAATACCTCGGGAGGAAATTCAACCGCTTGTGTTTGGAGTGTAGATGGAAATCCTGTAGGAAATGGGTGCGGTGGATTTAACTACACGTTCACTACAGCAGGATGTTTTGATGTTAGCCTAACCACCACCGATGGCAATGGATGTTCGAACACGGTAACACAAACCGATGTGGTATGCACAGCCAATATGCCTGTTGCACAATTTACGTGGGAACCTGTAAGTCCGTCGTTGTATTCTCCATTGGTCACCTTCACCAATACCAGTCAGGGTAATGTCACCAACGCTTGGACTATCAACAGCGAAACCAGCTCAGAGGTGAATCCGGTTTACACCATTCCTGCAACCATTGCAGATACCTTCGATGCGTGTTTAGCCGTTACAGGATTGTACGGTTGTGCCGACCAAGTGTGTTATACCGTACACATAGACCGCGAATATTTTATTTATGTTCCGAATACCTTCACGCCCGATGGTGACGGCATTAACGATGTGTTTTATCCAGTAATTTCTGGACTAAGCGGAATGCCTACGCGCTATGAATTTTATGTTTATGACCGTTGGGGAAACCAAGTATTTGTAAGTCATGATCCGTACGAAGCCTGGATAGGCAATATGAATGGCGGGACGTTCTACGTTGCCGACGGAGCTTACAATTGGTATATGATTGTAGAGCTTAGCGAAAATGAGCCCGTGTTAGAATTACGCGGGCACATTAACATTCTTCGCTAAACTTATTTACCGGCTAGTTTAGCCTTCAACTCTTCTTTAGTAAGTAGTCCAACTTGTTGAAACACTTGCTTTCCATCTACATAATAAATAATCGTTGGAAGCGCTTCAATTTTCATGCTTTCTGAAATAGACGTGTTTTTATCGACATCGATAGAAACCAATTTCAAGGTTGGATCTTCCTTCACCAATTCGTCTAAAATCGGATGTAAGCGTTTGCATGGTGCGCACCATTCTGCGTTGAAATCGACAATTACTTTTCCGCTGGCTGTTGCTGCATTGTATTGCTCTTGCGACATACCCGCCTCTTTCTTCGCTTCGTTGCTAACGGTAGGAAGTCCGGCTGCTTTCCACTTCATAATTCCACCTTGCAACTCATAGACTTCGTAGCCATTGTCGCGCAGGTATTTGGCCGCTGAAGCAGAGCGTCCGCCGCTGAGGCAATAGACAAAAACGGGATTCGATTTTTCAATTGCCGCTACACGACGTTTGAAATCGCTGCTGTTCCAATCGGCCAGCATAGCGCCTTCGATGTATTCTTTATCGAACTCGCCCGGCGTGCGAACGTCGAGAAGGACGGCGTTGGGAGTAGATTTAAATTTCTCGCTGAACGATTTAGCGTCAAGTGGTCCACCACCTTTGGTAGCGCATGCTACGGCGAAGAGGGAGATAAAAAGAAAAAGGAATTTTGTTTTCATAGAGCGAAAATAAAACGGGGTGCCGATGAACAATGTGATACGAGTTACTAAAACGAAAGGCTTGCACCGAGGCGCAAACCGAAGTAGTTGTAATAGTAATTTCCCAAGCTAGCACCAGAGGCACTTAATTGACTGTCGAATTTCACATAGCTGTGTGCCAGCAAAGCATGCGCTTGCAAGCGCGGTGAGAATTGAATGTTCACTCCTGCTCCATCGTTAAAATCGAGACTTCCTGCACTGCCCTTGTGGTAACCGATACCGATGTTGGTCATGACCAACGGACTAATTTTTTTGGAAGGAAGAATTCGAGCGCGCAAGTCAATCATAAACGGCATCTCGAATCCGATATCATCTGAATACCCGTAGGCACCAATGCCAATACCCGCGAAACCCCATCCCTTATATCCAACCCCGTTGGCGGTATAGAATCCACCGTAAGAAGTTGCATTGGCGACAGCTGCGTGATTGTATCCGATGATACCCCCGCTCCACGGATCAATGATGGGGGTGTCAATGGTGAGTCCGCCTACCTTGCCCACGCCAAGCGCAATAACGCCTTCGTTGACTGACATGAAGTAGAAATCTTTTTGAACTGTTGGCGCACTTTTAATCGATTTTTTGTCTTCCGTTAATGCGGGTGCACTGGCTGTCGCATCGAATTGGATGTATGCGATTTGATTGTAGGGAATAATTAACTCTGAGCTGCCATAGACTAAAATTTTCACAGACGTTTCGGGAACGATTTCTAGAATTTTTCCAGTGACGCTATCGTTGTTTTTCATCACAATTTTTGCCGGAGGTGTCGATTGGGCAAAGGAGAGCGAGGCTAGGCAGATGCCCAGCGCGAGCAAGAAATATTTCATAAGTATAGGTATTAAAAAGGTTCTTGTTTGGCCTTATTGAATTCAGCGAAGGCTAGCCACAGGTCTTCGCGTTTGGGCACGCGCGCCATGAGGGGTGAAAGGCTAATGATGGTACCAAGGGCGGCAACGGGTGTAAATGCGACTTTCTGTTGATGCACGAATTCATAGGTCAGAATCCCAACACCAACGCAGAGGAGTCCCACTTGCAGTTGTTGCATTTTGTGGTAGTGATTGATGTAGTAGAGTGATTCTGGATTGGTAGCGAAATCGCGTTTCATATTGGTGTAATTCGCTTGATTGACGGTTCCCTTACCGATGCAGTAGTAGTCGAGATTTTTACCTGTAGCCAGCACGCGGTTGAGGTGTTTCATCCCCGGATATACTTTAAGGGTATCGGCCGAATAAATCCCGAAGTTCACTTCTTCGAACGCGCAGGCGCGTCCGGTTTTAATGCGCAGGGCGTATCTTTCGGTGTCTTCGCCGTGAAT
>Ga0172367_10002442_pt1 | contig 25471 bp, 19 predicted proteins | sample Lak10m_FD_114542 | JGI IMG/M metagenome (GOLD analysis project Ga0172367, IMG submission 114542) | Freshwater microbial communities from Kabuno Bay, South-Kivu, Congo - kab_022012_10m | ecosystem: Environmental > Aquatic > Freshwater > Lake | place: Democratic Republic of the Congo: South-Kivu...
GGTTCAACCTCGAACACATCCAGCGCGGCCCCCGCGATTCTTTTTGTTTGCAATGCTGAGATCAAGTCGGCTTCATTTACAATTGGACCTCTGGCGGAGTTGATAAGAACTGTGCCAGGTTGGACCTGCGCGAGGGTCTTGGAATTGATCAGGTGGTATGAGGTTGGATTCAGGTCGCAGTTGATGGAAACGAAGTCGGATCTGGATAACAGAGTAACAAGATCCATCATCTGGATGCCGGTTTCGGCGATAAAAACATGGTCGATGTCAACAATATCATTGCCGAGAATTTTCATTCCAAAAGCGCGCGCACGGCGCGTGAGCGCTTTTCCGATTGTTCCTACACCGACGATTCCAAGGGTTTGTTCGTGCAGCGCTTTGCCAGGGATCTTTTCCCACTTTCCCATTTTCATGGCTCTGTCCATCCAGGGTTGGCGACGGGAAAATGCGAGGATGTAACCCATGACAGTATCAGCGACAGGTAGTGTGAAGGCGTTCAGGGTACGACCGATTCCGATGCCCAGGCGTGAACAGGCTTGCGCATCGATCGAGTCAATCCCTGTGCCCCATTTCGAGATAATTTTCAGGCGTGGCGCGCAAGCCTCCAGCACGCGCGGGGAGTAACGATCATCTCCGCAGATGGTGCCATCAAACTGGCCTGCATATTTTAGAATATCAGTTTCTTCGAGGCGTTCGTGGACTTCTGGGATGATTAAATCGATGTTATAGCGTTCGAACACCGGTCGAAAACGTTCCACAAATGGAAGCATATAGGGAGCAGAGAAAAGAATAGTTGGCATAATGTTTAAAGTAATCTTTATGAGATAGCGGTTAGCTTCCGGCGCAAATAATCTTGTTGACCTGCTCGGTATTTTTTAGCGCTGGAATTGGAGTTGTAATAGCTACATCAGACGCAGCAGGCTGGGCTATTATGGGTCTCTGTAGGCACAGGTATTTGCGCAGGTTCTTGTCAATCTTCTTCGCAGTAGCTGCTGCCTTTTTTGTGTTTCCGACGCTGGTATAAGCTTCGATGACCGGGACCCATTCTGATTGGTCAGTAGGATTCAGCCCTTTTTGGCTGGCTTCGTCTGCCAGGCGGACAGCTTCGGAAAAATTCTCCGACTGCAAAGCCAATTCAATTTTTTGGTAATAATAGCACCAATTATGAGCTGGTTCCTGTCCAAAAGTTGATTGGGATGGCGTGGCTGGGGTGGCTGAGAGGTCGATCAAGCTGGTATTTGAGTAAGATGCCATTTCTTTGATGCGTCCGCTTTCGAAAAAGGGAAGCGCTATCCGCTTTCCATCCAGAACGTGTACACAGGAGCTACCTGAAGGTAGTGAAACAATCAACGGTTTACTGTAATCTCGGACGATGTTCAGGTTGCGCATTAGTCTTTTTTCCAGTGTCCCAGCTTTTAAGTCCAGGATCATATCATCTGTGGGCACCTGCCCACTGACTTGCATCTCCTGGCGGGGAAAGTAAGCCATATTGATAGGTCCCCAGATTTCATACTCTTCTGCCAGGCGACTGCCTTCGGGCAGAGAGACAATCACAGTTGTGCCGGGTTGAAACCCAGGAGCGCGCCAGGACAACTGCCAGATAACGCCTCTCTCATAATCCCAAAACTTGGCGTAAGCAGCCGCGCTGTGATACTGGGTCATGACAGCCAGGATGATCAGGGTTGCCAATGTTGTCCAGCGCGCCCGCCAGCGTAGCGAGGTGAAAATTATCCCGGTGCTCAGGAGGGCCACGCCTAACATGGACTGCGTGGTGTAACGATCCCACTGGATACTGAAGATCACATTGCGACCCAAAAGGACAATCACCCCGGTGGGGATCAAGACTCCAGCCAATCCGGCAAGGATAAAGCCGTGGTTTTGGCTTTCCGTTTCTTGCTTGTCCTGTTTTTGGAACCAGTAGATATACGCACCAGCCAGCAGCAAAACAAGAAGAGCAAGCCCGAGCGAGGAGAGAAAGCTATTAAATCGCCCTTCACTGGTAAATTGGTAAAACGGAATAAACCAGGCCAGGACTATCGTTTCAAAAAGATCTTTTATGTAACTGATGAAGATCTGAAAAATGCTGTACAGCGGACTGCTGGCGTAATCTGCCAACAAGACATCAATATTGGTCGCCCGCCGGACACTTTTGAAAATGAACAAGCGCCAGAAAAGGAAACCTGCCAGCATTAAGAAGTAAGGGGCCAGGTGAAGCAGCAGTCGCCTAAATAAAACAAAATTCCTTTTTTGTAGCTCGCTCTTTTTTGAATCGCCAGCCGTTGGTTTCGTTTCTGGCAATAGGACGGTCTCTTTCATCGAAAGAAGCTGCCAGATCAATACCCAGCGCAGTACTTCCATCCCGATCGTTCCCTCATACAGGCCTAAATTGATCAAACCCATTGCAACGGCTATAAGCGTGGCAGTGATCAAAGGGATGATCCCAGGCTTGGGCTTTGAAAGGCTGACTGAAGCCCTGACAACGTAAATCATCAGGATGAGAGAGATAAAAAATGCATTCAAACCGAGAAGATCAATGATAAATGTCGCGGCTACAGGCTGTTGGTAAAAACCGGGGTAAAGGACAAACAGCAGCGCGGCGCAGGTGGTTTCAATTTTTCTGGAAGGCCAGACAAGCCTTAATGTCCATAAGACCAGGAGACCAGTGAGGATTTTTAGAAGCAAGGCAGAAATGTGCCAAAGGATGACATTGGTGCCGAGAAATTTGAAAAAAAACGCAAAAGTCCAGCCGATAAGGGGACGGTCGGTTTGGAAGAGGCGGATAATGGCTGATAAGCCATCTTTTGATTGCCCTGACCAAAGCATATACCAATCGTCCCGGTAAAAACCCAACTTGGGAATGAGAATTCCGTATGTGAGCGCTGTTACCAGGGCAATCAAACAGCCTGCCGCCCACGTTTCAAACCTGGCTCTATTTCCGGGAGCTTGATTCATTGGTTGGATTCCCCTCGGGCACGCATCATGATATCTGCAAATTGAAAGTCAAACTCCTCGTCGATATCCGCGGCTTCGTTGCGAGGAATTTCAAACATCAAGGGCCGTTCACCCAGCCGATTACGCCGGGCTAACAGGTTGGCTCGAGTGAACATGTAGAAGCAAGAGTTTTCCTCAAAAACTGGGGGTAGGTCCTGGGTTTGCAGCAGAATAGCCGGGTTGTGGTTGATGGCGCGGGTTAGACCATCCCAAAGGCGAGTCTGCAAGCGGGTTACAGAAAACATCGAGTCAAAGACTGGAATCTGGGTCAGGAAGGCCTGGATGGCAGTGGACAGGGTCTTTGCTGTGAGTAACGGGTTGGTGCTGTGAGTCTGGAGATAAAAGTCAGCTTCTACTCGAGCGGTGTCGTAGGCCAGGATTTCGTTCATGGGGATGTCATCTGCGCGCAAATGTACTGGGCGGTCGATAATCTGGACCTGCGGGAATCCAGCTTGCAACCCATCAATGATCGGGGTTGAGTCAGTGTCAACCAGTACTGTGGTTATTTCGGGAATTGCCAGCAAAGTCTCGATAATATGCTGATACAAAGGTTTGCCTGCCAGTAAGCGGTAATTCTTGCCGGGTACGCGCTGGCTGTGGTGACGCATGGGCACAAGGGCGACGATTTTTATCATAGTAATTATTCCTGGCAGCCAAGTTTGTCTTTTATCTGCTTGATAATCATATCGCGCTCTTTTCCTGGTTGGGTGCTTTTTTCGATCTTTCTCCACTGGGTACACAACAGGGATTGAGCTCGGGGGAGATAAACATTGGCGTTATTGGTAAGTTCTCGTGCGGTTTGCCACTCGCCTGTTCGAGCGAAGGCTTCAATAAAGGGGATCAATTCAACGCTGTTTCGTGGACGAAAATCCTGCTGTTTTGCTTCTTTCCACAGGCGGGTGATGGTTTGCCATTCATTTTTCTGGCTGGCAAGGTCGGCTTTTTCATAATAATAACACCAGGTATGATTGGGTTCATCCCCGAAAATTACCGTGGGGGGTGACGAATTTGCCTGGGCCTGGATCCGATCCAAATTCGACATGTCCATCCATCTGTAAGCTTCGGTAGAAAGGAAGCGAATCTCTGAATAGGTTGGCCGCAGGACCCATAAACACTGCTGTTGTTGGGGTTCGAAGCTGATTGAAACTATTTCTTTGTTCGTGGCGAAAAAGGTGGAACTATATTTTGAAAATTCGGTTGGCTGGTTACTGTTCAATGCATTGAAATCAATATGCTCAGAACCGGCATTGAACCAGTATCTTGGGTTTGTTTGGGTACTGAAATCTTGTACTGGTGCCTGATCATACAATACATTAAGCGCAAAAGCTGTTGGGTAATAACCCATGTAAGGCAATATCTCGGCATCCGAAACGACCAGCGTGTTGGGGGCCAAACCAGGCGCTCGCCAGTATAACTGCCAGAAGAATTGTAATTGTTTATCCCAGGAAGCTTGAAAGTCTCGAGCAGTTTGCACTTGAAAACCAACAGCGATACCAAGCATGATGCTTAAAAAAAGATGGCGATAAGTGGATTTTTCAATCAACAGGTACGCCAGCCCTGTCAGGATCATACCGGCTCCCAGCATGGCGGGTAGAGCTAGTCGCCCGCTCCACATTGGGTTCTTGGTGAAAATATAAAGACCTCCCAGCCAGGAAGGTAGTAGACCTAAAAAGACCGCCAGAAAACCTGAAAAAATGACTTCCTTCGCTGTTCTGTCACCTGATCCGGGAGAAGTGTTTTCAATGCGTGAAACTACGAGGTAGCTTAGCACTGCAAACCCGGCAATACTGGCAAGGATAGTGAATGTGGAAACTCGACTGAAGTCAATCAGCCCCGGGTCAAGCGCTGCATACCAGGGGGAAATCACTACATACATCGTATCTTGCAGGATGGTCTGTAGGAACGCAAGTATTCCTGTCAGCGGGGAATGAATAATATCAACGATCAGGTTCGACGCAAACCGGTCGTAACCATAGAGTGTGCTGTATGAAAGACGGTAAGCCGCATACAGTACCAGTACTCCCAGATAAGGTAGCCATTGTTTTATAACCTTTTTAAATCGCTCTGCAGTGGGTAGGTCCCGGAAGAGAAACCAGAGGAGCACCAATCTGAATATATCCAGTCCGGCGTAGTATTCGATCATCAGTAGATGGAAAATCTGAAGAAGTACAGCCAGCCCGGTAAAGAACAGGTAAGATTTGGGCTTGTTGGCCGCGTGCAGCATGAGCAGCACTGAAATCATATAGGCAAGGTATAAAAACCAATGCAAAGTGTATGCAACAGATAAAGATTGCAATGGAAAAGATGGATAAATTGCAAAGAATAATGCCAGCCAGGTAGCCATCCCAGATAATTTTGGCCAAACCATTTGTACCGAGAACCAGAAAACCAGAACCGTAAGAAACCGTAAGGCCATGAGCGACCAATGCCAATGCGAAGGCGAAAAGCCCAACAATTTAAAGAAAGGTATATAAACCAGGAAGGACAGGGGGCGACTATCTGTAAAAAGGAAACGCATCAGACCGCCTGATCCCTCGGAAAAGGCGTAATACACATGATGCCAGTCATCCTGGAAAAATCCCAACCTGCCAAGCAGCGTTCCGAAAGAGAAAAAGCAGGTGATCAACAGCAATAACAAACCAGCCCAGGGGGGAAGGTTGGCAGTGTTAAATTTTGAGTGATAAAACTCTCTAAGTCTGTTCATCGGCAAATTATTTATCTATTATACCGAATTGGTTCGATATCCCGTTCGCTTGCCCTGGTGACTTCGGTGCCGATTGGGTAGTAGAAGGTCTGGCGCAGTTGCCAGGTCCACTCCAGGGATTGGCGATAACCCTGGTAGGTACCCCAGAACTGGTTGTAGCGAAACCATAAGATGCTGGGTAAGCTTTTGAATAGTATTTTCCGTCTGGCAGCATGCCACAGATCATACGCAATATTGCTACTGGTCATCCTTAGAAAATCATAAAAATTAAAATGGGCTTCAGGGTAAATCTTTTTGAAAGCCATGGCTTCGCGCCGGTAACGATTAAAGACCCCTCTAGGCGTTTCATTATGAATATGGATAATTTCTGCGGCTGGCACATATGAAATAAAGTAATTCTGAGATAGCGCCCATTTTGCCCAGGCCAGATCTTCCAGACCTGTAAGTGTTTCGTCGTAAACGTGCATATTCCACACCGATTTTCGAATGGCAGCGTTGGCATTGTTGCAGAATGGGTGGGATTGTTTCATCACAGGTTCTTCTGGAAACCAGCGCGCAAAAATCTGGTGCTCGGAAAATTTGGTTGCATCAGATTTATAATTCGCGCTTGCACCTGGGCTGCCGCGCTGTTTGCCATAAGTTAAGACGATGGTATCATCCCGAAAAGGCTCAATCATGCGCTCCAGCCAATCGGGATATACCGGGTAGACATGGGCACTTACGATGATAACCAGTTCATGAGTTGCTGCTTTAATACCCAGATTGAGAGACCGTCCAAACGTGAAGTCCTGTGGCAGGATGTGAACTATCTTGGCGGCGAAGGGTTTAGCGATCGCGAGTGTATCGTCGGTTGAGCCTGAATCGACCAGGATTATTTCAACATTCTTTACTGTTTGCCGTTGGATCCCCTCCAGCAGGCGGCCAATATATTTTCCTTCATTATAAGCACGAATAACAACGGAACAATTCATAAGGTTACTACAACCAGGTGGCCATAAGAAATGAGCACCTGTCTGACTACCAGTTATTGTCCTTCTCGTATCCCAGTTGAATCAATAGATCTGGCGCCACCTCTTTAAATAATTGCTTGTGTTCATCCTTGAAATACTTTTTCCATTCTCCGGTGCGCCCGGAGCGGAAGGTAGGCGAACGCTTGGGATTAATGCTTGTCTCCAAAGCGTTCATGATGCTATCCCTGGATGCTGTCAGGGTATCTACACGTTGTAAGAAATGATCAGTCACTTTGCCAATGGTCTCACGACGGTTGTGGATAAAATCCTCAAAACGTACAACCAGCATCTCTGGGCGATCCAGCCAGCCTCGATAAAGCTCGAAACGTTTGGCGATATCGGGAAACTCAACATCTGTGTCCGGGCGGCCCAAGATACTTACCTTCAGACGCTCATCAAAGCTATTTAAGTTTTCACTGTAGTATTTGTGATGAGCATGTCCAGGGGACATTTCGGTAACAAAAAAAACATGCGAAACAACTATATCACGTGGAACGCGAAAAATGATGTAAGGAATGAACCTGGGCGTGCAAACAGCTTCAACCACTTCTGGCCATGCAAGCAGGTGTGTGCTGGTGACATCCAGAGGGCGAAGGCTGTTAATGTAGGCCAGTGCCTCTTTGACGGTTCGTTTTTCCCCAGTTTCTCCTTTGTACGAAAAAAAAGGTAAGGCCACGTGTGAGGAAAATGGCGCTACTTTCGAGAACCCCATTAGTACCTGGTCTAGCAGATGGGTACCGCTTTTGGGGAATGAATTTGCCATCAATATAGGCCAGCCATCCGCAGGCGCCTTGATCCCCGCGAATCTAGCGCGTTGAAGTATGACCTCTGAGCGATAGGCGAGCAACCGCAGGTTATTTCGCAAATTGTCTGGGAGCAAGGCGGCCAATTGCTTTTTCATATAAATCCTATTTCTGATAAGAAACCAGCAAAATCGTTAAATCTGTAGTCCTGCAAAATTAGCATACCGATCTGCGAGATGGAAGGTTGTAAGTTAATGGACTTCATCCAGTAGAAAGTCACCATTTTCCAACAAGCCTTTCGTCACTGTTTGGATGGCTTGTGAACTCAGTAGTTCCCGTGGATCAAACCATTTGATTTGCGCAGTGGTATTACGTATCCCTGTGTCCAGGAAGTCGCCGAAAGGTAGGGATGTGCGGAATAATTGGTAATAAAGAAAGCGGCGTGCGTTGCGACGAAATTCAACAGGCACATCAATTTTATCAGCAGCCAGAAATCTCTCCAGCAGGATAGCATAATCAGCCTGTCTTAATTCGGTTGTTGAACCGGTGCCGGGGTAAAAAACTGTCGGGTATTGGGTGAAGCGTGCTTTGCCAGCGCATAATACCGCGCTGCCCATGATCGAGGCTTCCAATCCGATGGTTGAATTGTAGATCATTACGAATTTTGAGCGCAAAATCAATTCGTAAGAGCTGATGTGCTCATGAGGAGGGATAAAAATAACATTTGAAAATCTTGTAGCATTGCGGCTGGTTACCCATCCGGCGACTGTTTCGAGACTGGCTTTGCGGGCACGGGTCTCGTCGGGGTGTGCGCGAATGACAAAGAGTGTTTCCGGGTGATCTTGAGCTTTTCCCAGGATCTGGTCCAGCCAGATGAACATGTCTGAAAAAATGGTGTTAGCGTGTGGTTGACTGGTATCGAAAATTACATTGGTAAAGACGGGTACGAGTTGTTTATATTGCGCAGCTTTTTCCAGGAAGGTTTCATCCAGTCCCTTCATGGATGGCCAGAATTTGACACCAGCCATGCTGAAATTGCCCTGAAAGCGATTCTGCAAATAGGTGTCCAGACGCGCATTTTGGGTATCGTCCAAGTCAAAAGATTCGGGGATTGATATTGGATATGCTGTGGATTCCCCGTCTGTGAAGAAGCCTGTCATTGGCTGGAGGCCGACTTCATGGGAGATAACCCTCAGGTTTCTTTGTTGCGCTACCCACTTTACTGTTGCTTCAGGGTAAAACTGACCGTTAAAAACCACAATGGTTTGCGGATTGGTTGTGTCTAGAAAACTTCTAAATTTTAGGGCGATGTTGTAAGCGGACAGGATGTATTCACGCAGGAAGAACCTGGTTATGCCATCATCGTTCAGGTTATGGCGTCTTAATATCCAGCGCAAGCCTGGCAGTACCAAGGGGCCAAGCGGAATACCTTGATAATTGAAGACCATCAATTCCGCTAATGTCAAATTTTCCACGCCAGCAGCAAGTTTTTCATCCCGATCGAAGCGAAACCAGTTTACCTGGGCGCCCGTGTAAAGAGATTTTGATTGGTAGACGCATGAACGGCAAGGAGGTTGCTTGGAAGGTGTTTCACGATCTGTCCCCAATATGCAGCGGCTCATGCCATGGTCACAGGCGAAATACAGTACTGGAACACCTTGTAGGCGCAAGCCCCAGGAAGTAAGCAAGTGAAAGGCGCTGTTCCAAGAAAGATCGTCAATGCCGCTTGATGCCTTAAAGAAAACGACCGGACGAAAACCAATCCTGCTCTGCGGGGCTTGCCTGGCAACTCTCAGAGCCAGTATGAAAATACGGGCATTATTAATATGCCGCATCAGGCGGCGCTGGATGTGTTGGGTAAAATAGTTCTTTAACATGAACTTATATTTTATCAGCTATACCCCTCATCACCGGAAATTTCGTTCGATTGGGTTTCTTAACACCCTCATCCAGTAGCGGTATCGCTGAGCAGCCTTCAAAGAAATGTTCAGCATGGGCTTGGTCGAGACTATTTGCACAAAGCGGATTTTTTGTATTGGTTTTGGTTCGAATGTTGTCACCTTGATGAAGAAACTGGGTTGATAAATAATCAAAGAAGTAAGGATTATATCCAGTGTAAAAAAAAGATACCCGGGCAGGGTATCTTTGCTGGCTATGTTAATCCTCAATTTCTAAAAATCTTTCAATAAGTGGCGCTAAGCGTTTTGTTGGGGGAGGTTTTATTTGTTTTCCCCGAGAAAATTATCAATACGTTCCTTGATGTGATCAAAATGCAAAGTCAATCGTTGGCGTGTAAGGATGGGGTCGCGAGTGTGAATGGCATCCAAAATTGCACGGTGAAACCCGAACACAACCTCCGGATCGACATCGTGGGTGAATTGGTCATCCAGGCTAGTGAAGGATACCCAGAAAGCTGAAAAAAGTTTCATCATTGTTTGGTTGTTCAAAACGCCATAAATGATTTGGTGGAAGGTTTCGTCAAGGTCAGAATATTCCTCTCCATCGATTACCCGTTTTTTCCACACTTCCAGCACATTTTCTAAATTAGAGAGATCTTTCTTGCTCAGGTGCCCGACTGCGTCGCCAATGACGGCAACTTCGAGCCAGGTACGAATTTGCAGAAGTTCAGCTAATGTGTGGGGATCAAACTGCATGCCAAAGATGAAGGCTTCAAGCATGGGGTCAAAATTTAATTCGCGAACAAATAGACCATTCCCCTGGCGCACATCAACGATTCCCACCGATTGCAGGGATTTAACGGCCTCTCTGACAGAACTTCTCCCAACGCCTAAATCTTCCGCAAGTTGACCTTCTGGAGGAAGAGCGTCTCCTGGTTTTAAGTCGTTATCCAGGATAAATTGTTTAATGTAGTCGCGAATGGCGCTGTATAAAGCTGGTCCTCGCAACGATTGTTTCATTCAAAACTCCAGTTATGATGTTTTTTAAGTGATCTTCTGCTCTGGCAATTAGGAATTTGCACAGACTAAAGTTAATGTTACCACAGGTAAATTCGGATTACTTCGATCGTCGTGCCTTACAAATTTGAAGATATTACACGTTTTTTCAAATAAGGTTTTGTTACCCTAAAAGAGACCGCCATTCTAAAATGGTTTTGGCTAATGTGAGAAAGACAAGTGCTAGCATAAGCTTGCCAATTATTGACCTTGGATTGAGTTGGATATTTATTTACCTGGCGCCAAAATCCAAAGTGACCGTTGACAATTCGGCAACAATTTCATACAATATGCCTGCATGTAAGATATCAGATATCTTACATGCCGAGTATGTAGTTGGGATTTTAGCTTATTTTAGACATTATGTCAATTTCTGAGTTTATTCCCGGTATTGGAGGAGAAAAATAAACATATCAGCCAAACATACATAACTTTCATTAAGGTCGTTAAGATATCCAAGTAAGTCTTTAAAATTTCACAAAGGAGAAAAAGATGAAAAAAATTGCATTTTTGCTGACCATACTAACGATCTTGAGCACGCTGCTCGCAGCTTGCGCGCCTCAAGCCACACCAGCACCTGCCCCTGCACCTACTGAAGCTCCTGCGCCCACTGAACCCCCTGCTCCTGCTCCTACCGCTGTTCCAGCCCCCACCGAAACAGCAGCGCCTGCGCCAGTCACAATTACTTACTGGGCTTTCGGCAGTGAAGGTTCTGCTATGGCAGATGGTACATTGTGGACAGATTGGTATGCCAAGATTTTTGCTGAATACCAAAAGACCCACCCTGGTGTAACAATTGACTTCGCCCTAAAGGGTTATGACGCCAGCGGCAGCACATTGGTCGTTGATACCGCAGTTGCCGGTGGAACACCTCCTGACATTTACTTCGATACCAAATTCCGCGTCAAGAAATACCAGGATGCAAAGCTGCTGGAAGATTTAACCCCCGCATTGACCCCTGCAGACCTGGCAGCTTATGATGCTGCGGCCACAGCTGGTTCGAAGAGCGGCAATATGATGTGGAGCATCCCTGCCGACGGTGGTTATTGGAACATGATTGTCAACAAATCGCTATTTGACAAGGCCGGAAAAACTGATTTGTTGCCCAAGGCTCCTGATTACAGTTGGACAACTGAAGAATTCATGAAAGCTTGTGAAGCGATCAACGATCCTGCTAACAAGGTGTATTGCACCGCTTTCTTCGCGGGCAGCACATCAATGGATTCAGCCACGAATGAATGGCTGGCTGGTTTCCCGGAATGTAAATTCTTTGACGAAGCCACAACCAAGTACACTGTCAACAGCCCAGCTTGTGTGGAAGCTTTCACATTCCTGCATAGCATTTATGAGAAGGGTCTGATGGTTCCTGGTGCGGCCGGTTTGATCGATGACACGACCGATCCTTACTGGCTTGACCAACAAGTAGCAATCCTTGGCCAGGGCAACTGGTACGACAGCATCACCAAGAAGGGCGTCGCTGCCAAGACAACCGAGGCTCGCGATTACATCTTTGTCCAATTCCCGAACAAACCAGGCGCTCCTGTTACTCCCGCTGGTATGTCCAACCCGGATGTTTGGGGTGTATTCAAACAGACGGATCCTGCCAAGTTAAAAGCTATCTATGAGCTGGTCCAATATATGCAGATGCCAGACATTGCTACGCAAATCGCTATTGGTTGGGGCAAGATCCCAGTTCGCACCGATGCGAAATTCCAGAGTGATGACCCGGCTGTTGCAGAGCCGCTTGCCGCTGCCCGCAAGTTCGGTTCCTATGATCCCTATTTTGTCAATGGCGTTCCCTGCAATTACACCGAAGTACGCACAGCTTGGGCCGAGACCCGCCAGGCTTTCTGGCAGGATAAGGCTGATGTTCAGGCGCTGCTGGATGCTTTTGTAGAACGAGCGAATGGAATTGTTACAAGCTGCCCGTAATCGATTGAATTTGTAAACTGTAGTAGAAGACACGCAAGAATATTTTTTGAGCCCAGGTTGTTTGAAATAGTCCCAGAAATTGAGCGGGCGTGGTTTACTCAGGCGACCTGGGCTCAAGCACTTAGATGAAGATGATAGGAGTTCTAGATTGGTGCAAAAATTTAAAGTTTTAGCCAGAGAATTCCGAAAAGGCTGGTCCGGGTATTTGTTTATTGCTCCCGGCTATTTTGCCTTTATTGCTTTCATGCTGATTCCTATTCTTTTTGCTATCAGCCTTTCGTTCTATAAAGCTTCCTTTGATATAAATGCCCGGCAATTTGTGGGTTTTTCGCAATATCTACTATTGAGTAAAGACTTGGTTTTCAAGCAGGCTCTCAAAAACACGATTAATTACGCCCTGGTAATCGTACCGCTTACTGTACTAATTTCGCTTTTCGTTGCGTTATTAATTGAACCTTTGGGACCCAGATTGCAGGCGTTTTTCCGTGGAGCTTTTTATCTTCCAGGGGTAGCTGGTGGGGTTGTCTTATCAGTTGTGTATCTTTGGATATTTAATCCCACTTATGGTCTGTTAAATTACGCGTTGAGTTTGTTTGGGATAAAACCCATTCTTTGGTTGGCCACTACTCCGCATAGTTTTCAGGCAGTATGCGCAGTTGTTCTTACTTTTACCATAGGCCAACCGATCATTCTTCTGTTGGCTGGTTTGGCTGGTATTTCGCAGGATGTTCTGGACGCTGCCACTGTAGATGGGGCGAACAGCATTCAGAAAGCCCTGTATATTCGCATACCGCTTTTGCGCCCCGTCATTCTCTTTGTAATAGCCACCCAAACTATCCAGGTATTTCAGCTTTGGGAAGTGATTTTCATGGTTACCCGTGGTGGTCCGTTTAATTCCAGTACATCGTTGGTTTTTCTAATTTACCAAACAGCTTTTGAGAATTCCAATTATGGAAAAGCTTCTGCGATTGGTGTGATTTTAATGATCATTATTATGTTTTTTACCCTGATCCAGCTTAAGTTCTGGAACGAGGGCGACGTTTAAAAAACGAATTGTTAACAATAAAGATTAATCACATTCAAGACTGAGTGTTTTGGAGTAATAACCCAAATGTCGAGTCAGCTAAAAAAACAGGATGCCTATCGTCAAGCGGTAGAAAAAACGACCCGTCTGGTAAGTTACATTATGCTGACCATGCTGGCTGCCACCTTCCTTATGCCAATGTACTGGATGTTTACAGGCTCCTTTAAGCTACAAACAGTAACAATGGCATTGCCTCCGGAGATTTTCCCATCCCGACCGACTCTCGAGAATTGGATCAGACTCTTTAATGGTCCCTGGCCTATCTGGCGCTGGGTGGTAAATAGTATGGCAGTATCCTTATTAACTGTCTTCCTGGTCTTGGTTATCAGTACGTTGACGGGTTATGGTTTTGGGAAGAAAAAATTTCCAGGATCTAATATTCTTTTTTTCATTCTCCTCTCAACAATGTTCTTGCCTAACCAGGTAATTCTAATTCCTCTTTTTTTGGTGGTTAAGAATTTCCATCTGACTTCAACCACATTAGGTACCTACTTTGCGATGGCGATGCCAATGATTTCTTCACCTTTTGGCATCTTCCTGATAAAGCAATTTTGCAGCACCATCCCGGACGAATTGTTGGATGCGGCCCGTATCGACGGGGCGTCCGAGTGGGGTGTTTTCACGCTAATTGTTTTGCCGCTATTAAAACCTGCGCTGGCAGCCCTGGCAATCTTTACCTTCAATCAGGCATGGAATTATTTTATGTGGCATTTTGTCCTGGCTACAGATAAATTCCAATACACCGTTCCTGTCGGCATTTCGATTATTTCCCGCACCCCTGCTATTGGAAAAATGTTGACAGATGTTGGGTTAACAATGGCGGGCGGATCCTTTGGGGCGTTTTTCATGATCGTGTTATTTGTTTCTTTCCAGCAATATTTTATTAAAGGCATTACATTCGGCGCTGTGAAAGAATAAGGAGCCTGGCAAGAATGACTATTGGAAAAGAAGTCTTATCGCGACGTACCAAGGTGATGTATGGAGTCGGTGACGCTGGGGTCAACCTGGCTGATACAGTGGTGGGACTTTTGTTCGCGATTTTTTTAACCGACGTGGTTGGTATTCGTCCTGGTATGGCTGCTGCAGTGGTGTTTATTGGTCGCACATTCGATTACATCAATGACCCAATCATTGGTTTTCTTTCTGATCGAACTCGTAGTCGTTGGGGTCGCAGGCGCCCTTTCATCTTGTTTGGAATGTTGCCTTTTGCCCTGGTCTATATGCTTCTGTGGTGGATTCCACCTTTAAGTTCTCAAATAAGTTTGGCGATCTATTATGGTATTGCTTTTGTTTTGTACGACACATTCGCGACCATTCTCTATATGCCATATTTTGCTCTCACGCCAGAACTGACTTCAGACTACGATGAACGTACCAGCCTGACTTCCTACAGGATGGTTTTCTCGACGCTTGGTGCAATGGTTGCGTTTGTCGTACCGTTAGCTATTATTGGCACGATGACCCCTGATAGTTCAGCGCGAGTGATGATGGTTGGTGTCGGCGTAGCAATCCTGAGCATTCTTCCGATGCTGGCTGTTTTTCTTGGCACCCGCGAACGAACGGAATACCAGGATCAAAAACAACCATCCTTGAAAGAATCCATCTTATCTGCCATTAAGAACAAACCCTTTCTTTATGCAACCGGGATATTTCTATTTGGTTGGACAGCGCTGGACATAACACAGGCAACGCTGTTGTATTTTCTCAAATACCGCATGCATCTTGAACAAAATTATGATCTTGTCTTCGGTTTGCTTTTTATAGCCGCCCTGGTTTCCATTCCTGCATGGAACCGTATCGCGAGTCACTGGGATAAGCCTAAAGCGGTCACCATAGGTATGTTGTTCTTATCGGTGTCGATAATCGGTATGGGTTTTATGCAACCAGAGTGGGGTCTTCCGATTGTATTGGTCTTTAGCTGTTTGGTTGGTTTTGGGCTGGGAGCGATCCAGGTATTGACTTGGGCTATGATCCCTGATGCCGTCGAATGGGATGAACTGATAACTGGGCAGCGACATGAAGGTATGTTCTATTCCCTGGTGCAGACTTTGAGAAAAATAGGCTCATCCCTTTCTCTCCCCTTTGTGTTATTGATGTTGGAATGGACGGGGTATGTCGCCAATGCCTCTTCCCAACCACGCAGCACCATCCTGGGTATTCAGGCTTTAATCGGACCGATTCCGGCTACGTTCCTGGCGTTTGGCATCATTCTTGCCCTGCGCTTTCCGTTGAGTCGCAAACGATTTGAGCAGGTTCGATCTGAATTGGCGCAGCGACAGTCTGACAAGGCAGGGTAGGATGCGATTTCGTCTTGCGCTTGTCCTCGGGTTGGTACTGAGTACAGGGTTGGGGATTCTGTTGTTTGGGGTGCTCAGTAATTTGTGGTACCTGAAGAGTGTTGGCATTATCGTCGGGGCCGCGTTGCTATTGCCCGGATGGTTGGTGGTGTTCTGGTTACTCCAGGCTAATTACCCGAAGAGTGACTCCATGCTCCAACCCAGGCAGGATTTTTCGCGAATTCAGATAGAAACGTGGGTCGCAGTCAATGATGGTGAGCATAATGCTTTCACTGATATGGTTTTTTGGCATGACAAATATTGGTTAGCCTTTATTTCTTCGCCGTCCCATTTTGCAAGTAAAAAGAGCCGTCTGGTTTTGCTGTGTTCCAGCGATGCCAGGCAGTGGCAGGAAGTAAGGAGATTTGATGGCGCCGGCGAAGATATTCGGGATCCTAAGCTAGGAATCATCCAGGACAAATTGTTTGTTTACGCTTTGCTCAACAAGCGGTTTGATCCTGAGCCATACAGGACAATTGTTGCGCATAGTGGAAATGGGCAGGATTGGACACCCTTCGAAAATGTTATGCCTGAAGGTTGGTTGTTAGGCCGGGCGATCTCTCTAGATAAAACCAACTGGTACGCGCCAGCCCATCGTATTGAAGAAAGCAGAGTTGTCCTTTTGTGTTCAACGGATGGCGTGAACTGGGTCATCCAGAGCACGATTTATGCAGGAAAAGTTGAACATCCAGACGAGACAGCAATAATATTTCAAAAAAACGGAATTATGACCGCAGTCACTCGTTTGGAAGAAGGAAGTAGCATTTTTGGCAGTGTTGGTGCTGCCACGTTAATCTCGATCTCGGTAACTCCATTTACACATTGGATTCAGACTGGCAAAAGCAGATTGAACCGTTTGGATGGACCCAATTTATTCAGCTTGAATAACCAGATCTTTGCAGTAGGGCGAAGGCAAACTGATTCATCTACTTTTCCTCTAAGCCCTCAAGAATCAGATTCGAGTGAAGGTCTTGGAATGAACTCCCTCCCGGCACAAGCGCAGGGATCGGTCTTCAGTCGTAAAAGGACCGCACTATTCCTGGTTGATGAGAATGGTGCAGGTCTGAAACATCTTGTAGATTTGCCCAGCTCTGGCGATACAGCCTATGCCGGTGTGGTGGTCAAGGATGATAAAGCCTTCATCAGTTATTACTCTAATGATCCCCGTAAAGATTACCGCTGGCTTTTAGGCATGTTTTTGCCCAGTCGCATCCAAATATCAAAGCTTGAATTTACAAGTTAATAAATCAAAGGAAAAATAATGAAAGAACTTGGTCCCGTCATACCCATCGTTACACCATGTACCCCAGATGGAAATTTGGATCTGGTTGGCTTTAGATCTGTTTGCAATGAAATGTTGGAAGTTGGCTGTAAAGGAATATTTGTTGCAGGTTCAACCGGTCGCGGCCCCTGGTTTGGTCTCAAGGAACGCACCATGCTGTGCCGCGCAGCCGCGGATCAAATCAAAGGCTCTGTACCCTTATTTGCAGGCTGCACTTCTTCAGGATTGCCAGGAATGCTTGAGAATGTGCGTGCTATGGCGGATTCTGGCGCCCAGATTGCTGTTGCAACTGCTCCTACATATTTTCATTACAACCAGAACGAAATCGAAACAATTTACGCCAAGTTTGCTGACGCCAGTCCCTTGCCAGTCATTGTGTATGACATTCCAGAATTTACCAATGTGAAACTGCTTAATGGAATGGTTTTGCGCCTGGCACGGCACGGCAATATTATCGGTTTCAAAGATTCAAGCGCGGACCTGGAAAGGTTTAAAGAATTGGTGAAGGCTTTGGAATCTATGCCGGAATTCTACCTCATGCAAGGTAAGGAAAACTTGATCGCCGAGTCTCTGCGTATTGGCGCATCCGGTTTTATTGTTAGCTTGATGCATATTAATCCAAATGCGTTTATTGGAGTGTATCGCGCTGTGCGTGAAGGTAATTTCCAATTGGCAGATTCAATCCAATTGGAAATCAACAAGGTGATTCAACTGGTCAAGCAAAGCATTGATCAACGCCCTGAGTCCTCCACATTATTCCATATCCTTAATTACGCACTTCAAAAACGTGGAATTTGCGAAAACGTCCTCTTTAGCCATGATGAGAAAGCCCCGGACTGGGTAATTGAAAATGCGCAAAAAGCCATTGAATATTGCCAGTTTGCTGCCGCTTTAACCCAAAATTGAAATCATTTCTTTCTTTAAACGATAAGGAGCTTTTTATGTCAAATCAATCAAAAACAACTAAAGTTGGTGATGCCTCAGGTCGTGGTTCATTGGCAGGGTATCGTGTAAATTTTCCTGCTCGTATGCGAACCTATACAGAAGCAGAGATCAACGCAGTGGTCAATGTCATGCGAAATGGCGAAGTCCAAACGCAAGGAAATTACATACGGCAATTTGAAGCAGATTTCAAGGCATACACAGGCGCAAATCATGCCTTTGCTGTGGATAATGCAACGAACGCTTTGCGACTTGCCGCAATTATGTGTCGAGTGGGTCCTGGTGATGAGGTCATTGCCCCAGGGTATACTTTTTGTGCATCAGCCATTCCATTTGGTATGACAGGCGCTACGCTGGTTTGGGCTGATATTGATCCGGAAACATGGGTGATTAATCCAGAGGATATTGAAAAGAAGATCACCAAGCGGACCAAGGTACTCCTTGTCGTTCACCTCCTGGGCATGCCGGTAAATATGCCTACCGTCATGAAAATTGCTCAAAAATACAATTTGCGCGTGGTTGAAGATTGCGCCCAGGCTCCTGGGGCAGCCATTAATGGGAAAAAAGTCGGGAGTTTTGGAGATTTTGGTTGTTTTAGCTTCCACGGCGCAAAGAATCTCACCACTTTGGGTGAAGGCGGTATGCTGACTGTGAAGTCTGACGAAGATGCTGCGCTTACCCCAGGTTTGCGGCACAATGGTGTCAGGCCATTTACTGGTGAGCGTGAGCGATATTGGGTTCCAGCGATGTCCAATGTTGATATTGACATGGAAAACACCTGGCCGAATAATTTTTGTATCGGAGAAGCTCAATGCGCATTGGGAAGTGAGCTGTTGAAGAGCCTTGATCAAAACAACGACATCTTGATTGCCCAGGCTAACCGCTTGCGAAGTGCATTGTCTGGAATACCCGAGATTACCTTTGCCCGAATACCTGATGGGTACCGGCATATATTTCACCAATTTGTGCTTCATTTCGATGGTTCCGCTTTCGGGAAAAATCGCAATGACTTGCTAGATTTCCTGACAACCGAAGCGGGAATCAGGGCAATAGTGCAGTACCACCCACTCTTTCGATATCCACTTTTCCAAAAACTTGGCGCCGACAAGAAGGATTGTCCGGTGCTTGATGATTGGTGGGATAACTCTTTCAGTTTCCCATGGTGGATCGGTATGCCCGAAGAAACCATGGACTACCTGGTTGAATCAGTTAAAGCGGGTATAGCAGCCCTGAAAGCGAAGTAAATATGGATTTTAAAACAATCTTCAATACTGATCTGCAGGTCTCCCCCCTTTGTTTGGGAACCATGACTTTCGGTACACCAGTTGCAGAGAAAGATGCCATACTCCTAACGAACTGGGCGTTAGATCATGGCGTCAATTTCTTGGACACTGCCAATATGTATGAGGGGTATTCCAGATATATAGGTTCCCCTGGCGGCGTAGCAGAGGAAATTTTAGGAAAAGCTTTGAAAGGTAAGCGCGATAAAGTTGTCCTGGCTACCAAGGTTGGGATGAAAATTGGGCCGGAAGATGGTGACCAAGGTTTAAGCCGGGCGCACGTCCTGCGCGAAATTGACCGTTCTCTTGTCCGTTTGCAATGTGATTACGTTGATTTGTTCTATATGCACAAAGCTGATCTGGCGACCCCATTGGAAGAGTCTGTACAGACATTCAATGAAATCATTGATTCCGGGAAAGCCCGGTATTGGGCAATCTCCAATTTTTCAGCAGAGCAAATTAGCAGTGTGTTAAAAATTTGTGACGAAAATAATTGGAGACGACCTGTGGCGCTGCAGCCTGCCTATAGTCTTCTCAAACGTGATATCGAATCAGAGATACTGCCTTTATGCCAGCGCGAGCAAATTGCCGTGTTTCCTTACCAGGTACTGCAAGGTGGTCTGCTGACCGATAAATATAAACGTGGACAGGAAATACCTGCAGGATCTCGACTGACTGAAAAACCAGAATGGTCGATGCCGCTTAGCGATGAAATGTTTGATAGGCTGGAAGTAATCAAAAACGATGCTCAAAAATCAGGTCGCACTCTCTTGGAACACGCTTTAAAGAGTTTACTCGAGAAGCCGGCTGTTCTGTCATTGGTAGTGGGCGTCAAAAAAGCTTCCCAGCTTGAAATGTTGATTTCCGCAGTTCAGTAAGTAATTCTTTTGCTTGGTGCTTGATCATTAAGCAGGGGTAACCAGGTATGAAACGGGCTGTCCAGATATTTGGGCAGCCCGTTTACATATTTCTGAAACAGCCGGTTTCATGACTTTTGCCGAAATTTTACGGTTCCCAAGTATCACTTCTTGGTCAGCCGCCCAGATTACCAATCATTGTTATCTTCGTATCCTAGCCGGATTAATAGATCACCAGCTATGTCTTTGAAGAGAGTTTTGTGTTCGTTTTTATAATACTTTTGCCATTCCCCGGTTTTACCAGAACGGAAGGTTGTGGATTTTTTTGGTTGAATAGTCTTAATTAGAATTTCCAAGGCCTGGTTGCGAGGAGTCGGAATTTCATAACCTGTTTTTTCAAGGTGGTCAAGCATAAGATTCAAGGTCTGCTCACGCTGATTTATCAGTGCTTCAAAACGGATGCAGAATACATCGGGTTGTTCCAGCCATTGGAAGACTCCCTCATAGCGCTGTCTAACATTGACCATGTACAATCCATTCTGATCGATGCCACGAATTGCCACTTTCAACCGCTCGTCAAAGTCGGATAACTTTTGATAATAATTGTGCATACCATGGCCAAGGTGCATGTCGGTGGCAAAAAAGACATGCGATACCAGCATGTCGCGCGGATCACGGTAGATGAAGTAATTGGTGCGTCGAGGATGGCACAGGTAGGCCAAATTTTCAGGTGTGGCGTCAACATATCCCCAGCCGATCACACCAGGTTGAATTCCTTTTAAATCTTTTAGTACCTTGTCAACTGAACGGCGGCCTCCACTGGCATTGATGGTCCGGATCGGGTCGGCGGCAACATAGGCATAAGGTGCAACCTGGCAAAAACCGTTCATAATCTGCAGCAGTAAATGCGAACCACTTTTGGGTTTGGCGTTTGCAAAGACAGGCGGAGCGTCGTTGAAGGAAAGCCGTTTCCAGCGTAAAACAGCCTGGGCATATTTGCCCGGACCGCGCAAGAGACGACGAAATTTAGTGGTAAAGCCCATGGTTAGTTGTCAGTTTTGTGGATCAGGAATTTTTCATGTGAGGGGCGCGCCCTTGAGGATGGAGCCTCGGGACAGTACTATTCGCTATCCTTTACTCGGCGCAATTTTTTCAGGGAATTCATTTCGCTGGCGTAAACTTTTTTGACACCATCTCCGAGACCTGCTTCTGTTACACGAATATATTTGACCAGCTTTTCAAAACCACCTGGCTCAACCGAAGCAGCCTGATCGCCGCCCCACATTGCCCGGTCGAGTGTGAAGTGGCGTTCCACCAAACAGGCGCCCAAGGCAACAGCGATCGCAGATGGTACCAACCCAACTTCGTGCCCAGAGTAGCCGATGGGATTGTTGGGGAACTCGCGCCGCAAGGTTTCGATCATGCGCAAGTTAAGTTCATCCGGTTCGCAGGGGTAGGCGCTGGTGCAGTGCATAATGATCAACTGCTCGAGCCCAACCGTATCCACGCCGCGCTTGATTTCATCCATGGTTGACATGCCTGTCGAGATGATGAGCGGTTTACCGGTCTTGCGCGCATACTTCAGCAAGGCTCGGTCGGTTAGCGATGCGGAAGGCACTTTGTAGGCAGGGGTTTCAAATTGTTCCATGAAATCCACAGAGGGTTCATCCCATACAGAGACCATCCAATCAATGCCGAGTTTCTTGCAGGTGCGGTCAATTTCCTGGTACTCTTCCAGACCAAATTCGACTTTGTAACGGTAATCCAGGTAAGTGATATAGCCCCAGGGGGTTTCGCGCATCTGTTTTTGTTGGTCAGGCGGTGTGCATACATCGGGAGTGCGCTTCTGGAATTTCACCGCGTTAGCTCCGGCGTGTTTGGCGGCTTCGATCATTTTTTTAGCAAGATCAATATCACCGTTATGGTTAATTCCTATTTCGGCGATGATATATGCAGGCTGTTTATCGCCTATAAGTCTGTTGCCGAGTCTTATTTCACGATCCATTTTTTCTCCATTTGGGCGGAAGGACTTTTATCTCAAAAATAACGAGAAGCAGCCTGAGCGCCTGTTTTCGGGGTTATGCTGGGTAAAGGTTACTTTTTGGCTGATAGCAGCAGGTCGCAGATTTCTCTCACTGCGCCGTGGCCGCCTGGTTTGGTTGACACAAAATCTGCTGCACGAAGGACTTCTGGTTGGGAATCAGCGACGGCAACTCTCCAACCCACGATCTCAAAACAGGGCAGATCATTCGTGTCGTTGCCCATATAAACCACCTGCGATGGGTCTATATTTCGTTCGCTAAACAAGTTCTCTAAAACTGACTTTTTCCCATCCAACCCAACACCGTGAATAGCCTCAGCTTTCATCTTGCGGGCTCGCGCGGCGACCACTGGATTTACTTCCGAGGATAGGATGACAACGTCTACGCCTGACTGTTTCAATTTTCCAAGGATCAGGCTGTCGCTGCGGTTGGCGGCGACCATTTCTTGTCCGGTTTCGTTGACCCAGACGCGGTTATCAGTAACCACGCCATCAAAATCAAGTACAAGAAGTTTGATATTCTTGGGCATGGGGCGTTTTGCGCGGCCAGGCCAGACCATATCCAACCCGCCAAAAGCGACCAACCATTCGGCTCGCATCCAATCATTATAATTATCCAAGTCGACAGTGAATTTTGGGTCGATTAAGAGCGGGTAAATTGTGTTGCCGCTCATAGAACCGTTCAAGATCACAGATGGCCTGATTGCGTCAATATGACCGGTTTGCCAGTAAATATTGGGCAATATCTGGCGAGGCGCATTGTACGGTTCTTCGATGCCATCTACTCTTAGCAGATTTTTCATCGGAGACTGGCTGCCTTCGTCTAATCTCCACATTTTGTGAGGGTTCTGCCCGGCAGGAACCACCCCGCGTACAGAATCAGCGTCCGGGTGCTGGAGCAGGACGCGAATTGCATCATCTAGTAGGGTTTTCGGCCGGATGGGGGAGGTTGGCCTTACTTGTAAGACGATCTCGGGCCGGTAGCTTTCATTTTTCTCCAACCATTGGAGCGCATGCACAAAAACAGGCAAGTCAGTGGTGTTATCTTGCGCAAATTCTGCTGGACGAATAAATGGGGTTTCCGCGCCCCATAAGCGCGCAACCGCCGCAATTTCCTCATCATCAGTACTGACAATCACACGCGTCACCAACTCGGATTGTATGCCCGCCGCGATGCTCCAGGCGATCAGCGGGGAACCGGAAAAATCGCGGATATTTTTGCGCGGCATGCCTTTTGAACCGCCTCGCGCGGGAATGATGACCAGTACTTCTTGCTTCATTACCATGCTGTCCAACCGCCATCCACAATCACATTATTTCCTGTCATATAGGATGAAGCTTCAGATGCCAGGAATAACAGCGCGCCGTTCATTTCATCTTTGTTTGCCATGCGGCCAAGAATAGTTTTTGCAGAATAGTTCTTAACGAAATATTCCTCATGATTGTTGTATACGCCACCTGGGGTAAGCGCGTTGACGCGAATCTCAGTTCCCGCATAATAAGAGGCCAGGTATTTGGTGAACCCCATTACACCTGCTTTGGTGGTTGTGTAATATACCGGCTTAAAAGCCACACGCTTGCCATCTTTAATATAAATTCGCTGGTCCGGGCCGTTCAATCCATACGTGGAACAAATATTGATAATGCTGCCTTTTTTTCCCTGGGCGACCATCTGTTTGACACATGCCTGGGTGACCAGGAAAATGCCGGTTAAGTTCACATTCAGCGCTTCATTCCACTGTTCGAGCGGGTAATCTTCAAATGTGCCGGGTACGAGACCTTTGGCTGCCGCGTCAGGATCGAATTTTGGGTCCAGACCTGCGCTGTTGACGAGAACATCAATACGACCGTAGCATTTTAATGTTTCAGCGACCAGGCTTTTGGTTGATTCTGGGCTGGTGATATCAAGTTGAAAGGGCATGACATCATATCCAGCTTCGATCAGGCGTGAGGTAGCTCTTGTGGCGTGTTCCATATTCAAGTCAGCTACAACGACTTTTGCGCCTGCCTCAGCCAAGGTTTTGGAAAACTCGAAACCAAGTTGTCCACCACCGCCAGTAACGATCCCAACGCGCCCGGTCATACTAAATTTCTCTTGAATTGTTGACATGTTTTCTCCTGTGGTAATGCAATACTGCATCACATTTTTGCCAAAATTTTTCTTTTACCTTGATTTTATTTTGTTTAATTCATATTTTAGTGCAAGTATCAATTATGGTTTCCCAAAAAGTTGATCACCTTGGGTTTTTTGTATTATCTTCAAACCTGAAGAAAGTGCCTGAATATCCAGCATGGCTGGGTCTTCCTCCAGGTTGGCGGTGTCGAATAAAGCCAGAACAGCCTTTCCGGATAATAGATCAGCGCGCATTTCAGCCATGTTTTGATCATAATCTGAGCGTTTGAGGTTATCCACCGGGTCGATGGGTGAAGGTAGTACCCGGCTGGCTCGCCCGGTGACAAGATACACTGCCGGCGGAGTATTTGTATAAATGGCTGTTGAGGGTGGCATTTCTCGCAAGGTTGCCATGACGAGCGAATCATGCCATTTCCAAGAAGCATAGCCCTGACCAGCTTCCATGAACCTGGTAACCGTCAGGTTATTCTCATATCCACAAAAAGATAATGAGACAACCACCAGGGTGATTACAATTGCTTTTCCAAGCCAGGGGGCAAGTCTTAGCCATAACCAACCCCCAAATGATACCAGTAGAACCATGAGAGCGACATATAGCGGGGCAAGGATACGGGGCTGGAATTTTGTACTGGCATCAAAAAAGCTCATTGAAAATAAAACCGCGCCAAGATAACCGAAAATATAAAGCACGGTTGTGAAGGTGATGGATTGATCCTGGTCACCTGCAGGGTGGAAAACCATTTCCCTGGTGCGTTGCGCCAGCCAGAAAAGCAAGAGCAAACCAAGTACTGTGATGATCCAAACTATAAACCCAGACTTTAAAATCGTATTCCGCCAGGGTTCGAAAGGCATAAGGAATTGAGAGAAATTGTAGAGACCCAGTTGGATATTTTCAGTGGTGATGGGGTGGAATTGAAAGGTGCGATTTGTTGCATTTCCAGCGGAAAACTGATTTCGCAGGAACCAGGCTGCCATCAATGGCACGGCTCCTGCCAGAAAAAATGTGGATGAAAGTAGGCGTGCCTTCCAGTTTATATTGAAAAGGAATAATGCAATGATGAAGGTGGGCAGTAAGGCGAGCGCAGAATAGCGTGTTAGGAAACCAAGCCCGGCAGCCAGTCCTGCTAATGCCAGCCAGGTTCTGTTTTGCGTGCTGCGCAAGCCAATATCGATAAGGATGA
>Ga0172367_10002443_pt1 | contig 25470 bp, 21 predicted proteins | sample Lak10m_FD_114542 | JGI IMG/M metagenome (GOLD analysis project Ga0172367, IMG submission 114542) | Freshwater microbial communities from Kabuno Bay, South-Kivu, Congo - kab_022012_10m | ecosystem: Environmental > Aquatic > Freshwater > Lake | place: Democratic Republic of the Congo: South-Kivu...
AACTCAACGCACACTCGGAACGGCGTGAGGACGCGAAGCCGGTACAAAGAATCCTCCATCCGTTGCAAGGCCCCCCCACACACACCAGCGTGCCCCCAATACACCATCGAGATACATTCCATTCCTCTGCGCCTTTGGCCCTTAGCGCCTTCGCGTTAAATATCTTCTGAATGGTCACACCGCAGCTCCTCGCCCCGCGCCAGCCCACCGATCGTCGCCCCAAAAAGGATTGCAGCACGCGCAACCTAGCTTCAAGGTCATGGGAGATATCATTCGTTCACCAAACCGGGCACCACATGACCCTAGAAAGGACGATGGAACCGCGTAAAGATTCATGCCGAGCGATCGTCCTTTCTAGGAGTACGCGTTGAGTTTCCAGCCTTTACCGGAGCGTTGACCAGCCACAAACAGCATGAAACGTATGCTCCGCCCCTCGTATGATCAGCCCCGATTCCAGCCGCGGCCGTTACTGCTACACCTCCTCCTGCTCCTCGTTCTTGCCCTCGTTATCACCACGAACGCCGCAACTCCCGCCCCCACCAATCTCGCCCTCAACAAACCCGTCTCCGCCTCCGGCCCAACCTGGACCGGCTTAGCCGCCTCCACGCTCACCGACGGTAACCCCTCCACATTCACTCACCCTCTCACCGCCACAGGAACTCAGGGGTTCTTTTTCCAAATCGACCTCGGATCCGAACTCCCCCTGTCCTCACTTCTCCTCCGCAACCGCGACGATGGGTGCTGCCCCGAACGACTCAGCGACTACAAAATCGAACTCTATGGCGATCAAAACGGGCAACCCGGCACCCTGCGCTGGTCCGCCATCATCCGATCCGATCGGAGCTTCTCCCCCAGCGCAGGCTCCGACCTCATCACCCCAGCCCTCGGGGGTCCTGGTCCTTTCCAAGCCCGGTTCATTCGAGTGGTCAATCGCGCCGGGGCCCCCTACAACCCTCAAGTCGCCGAAATCGAAGCCTACGGTCCCACGCCTCCGTCCATCGATCGCTTCATCGCCTCCCCCGACTCCATCTCCAAAGGTTCCTCAGCCAGCTTGCAATGGCTCGTCTCCAACGCCGATTCCATCTCGATCTCACCCGACATCGGCATCGTAGACCCTTCCGTCAAATCCATCCTCGTCGCCCCAACCGCCTCTACCACCTACGTCCTCACCGCCAAAAACCAAGCAGGCAGCCGCTCCGCCTCCGCTTTCGTTGGCGTCGATATCCCCGTCCAACCTCCGTTCATCCAAGAGTTCGCCGCCTCAAGCTCAAGCTCCGATTCCCCCCGCGACTCCGATGGTGACACACCCGACTGGATCGAGTTGACCAATCCCAACTCGACCTCCATTGAACTCCAAGGCTACGCCCTCACCGACGATCCCAAAAAGCCTCGCAAATGGGTATTCCCCGCTCAACGAATTGCCGCACGAGCTTCGTTGATCGTCTTCGCTTCCGGTAAGAATCGACTCAACCCCGAGCGTGAGTTGCACACAAACTTCGAACTGAGCGCCGCGGGCGATTACCTTGCGCTGACCGATCGCAGCAGCGACCGAATACTACAGCAGTTCCCCACCGACTTTCCCGCCACACGTTCCTTCCCAAAGCAAATCAACGGCAGCAGTTTCGGATGGGGCACCAACGGCATTCTAGGATTCCTGCACCCCCCAACCCCAAACCGGACCAACGGTCTCGCCTACCCTGGTGCCGTCGAACCGATCGTGCTCAGTTCCGATCGCGGCCTCTACCGAACCAACCTCGTCGTGAGTCTCTCCACTCCCACCCCACAAGCGCTGATTCGCTACACCACCAATCGCAGCGAACCCACCCTCCAGAACGGTTTCACCTATTCCTCACCCCTCCCGATCAGCAATAACACCATTCTTCGCACCGCAGCCTTCGTCCCCGGTTTTGCCCCTGCACCCGTTCAAACTCATTCGTTCGTGTTCCCTGACCGCGTTGCCACATCCTCCGCCCTCTCACGCTCCATAGCCACCAACGCCGCCTACGCGCCACATCTGGTCCCAGGTCTGCTCGATCTCCCCAGCCTCAGCCTCACCACCACCGCAACCATCAATGGCAACGCCGAAGTCCCCGCCTCCATCGAATGGCTCAACCCCAACGGTGAACCCGGCGCTCAGGCCCCCTGCGGTGTCCGCCTCTTCGGCGGCGCATTCACCGACTTCCCCAAAAAAAGCTACCGCCTCTACTTCCGCTCCGCCTACGGGGCTTCCAAGTTCCGTTACCCGGCCTTCGACGCGCCGGACCAATCCCTCGCTCCCGTGCAGGAGTTCGATCAACTCGAACTGCGCAGCGGCTCCCACGACATGGCCCAGCGGGGTTTTTACATGTCCAACCCGTTCGTCGATACCACCCTTCGCGAAATGGGCCACCTCAACCCCCACGGCCGCTTCGTCCACTTCTACATCAACGGCACCTATTGGGGCCTCTTCCACCTCCGCGAACGTTGGGGCGCCGACATGCACGCCGCTTACCTCGGCGCTTCACCGAACGAATACGAAAGCATCAACGGCAACTGGAACGTCGGCGGCTGGGCCGACCCCGGCACAGCCTACGACGGTGACGGCTCCACCTGGTCCAAAATCAAATCCCTCCGCAGCAACTATAACCAAATCAAAACCTGGCTCGACGTCGGTCAATATATCGACTTCATGCTCGTCTGGATGTTTGGCGGTGCCGAAGACGAATACCGGTGCGTCGGCACATCCCAAGCCGGAAACGGCTTCAAATTCTACCTCAACGACGCCGACGGCTGGTTCTGCGGCCCCTGGTACTGCGCCGCCGATAACCGCACCGCACGCGGAGCCCCCGGTCGGTCCGCAGGCGACGGTCCCGGTAGTCTGTTCTCCATGTTGTTCAAAGAGGCCAACCCCGAATACCGAATCCTCCTTGCCGATCACATCCACAACGCCCTGTTCAACGGCGGACCTCTCACCCCTGAAGCCAACAAAACCCGTCTCGCCGCCTGGTGCGAATCCATCCAACGCGCGTTCATCGCCGAAGCCGCTCGCTGGAACTTTATTTCCCCCGCCGAATGGGCCAAAAGACGAGACTACGCCACCTCCAATTGGCTCAATCGTCGCTCCACCGAGGTTCTCGGCCACTGGCGCGCCGCCGGCTTCTACCCCGCTACCGATGCCCCTACCCTCAGCCACCCAGGAGGCCTCGTCACCCCAGGACTGCAAATCCAGTTCACCGGCCCCTCGCGTGGCTCCATCTGGTTCACCACCGATGGCTCCGACCCACGACTGCCCGGCGGTGCCACCCACCCCTCCGCCCGCTCCATCCCCCTGACCAACGCCTGGCCCATCTTCGCCAATACATGGATCAAATGCCGCACCAAGAACGGCTCCGAATGGTCCGCGCTCAATTCGGTTTTCTTCCAGGTCAACCCCAAAGGGGTGCGCCCGGGGGAACTTCTGGTCAGTGAAATCCGACCCAACCAAAGCGACGACGCCGGCCCCGAGTTCATCGAGTTGCTCAACGCCTCCTCCCGCGTCATCAATCTCCAGGGGGTTCACTTCTCCGAAGGCCTTCGGTTCTCATTTCCTCAAACCCGACCCAGCCCCTGGGTCCCCGGACAACGGGGTGTAATCGTCCGCGATCTACTAAGGTTCCGCCAGCGCTACGGTCCCGAGGTCCCCGTCATCGGAGTCTACTCGGGGCGACTCGACGAGTTCGGAGAGCGTCTCACACTGCTCGATGCCGAGGGCCGTCTGCTGCTCTCCTTCTCTTTCAGCCGAGCCAATCCATGGCCCAGCACCACCGTGTCCACAAAGGAGTTCTCCATCGTTCTCGCCCACTCGCAACTCGGCCTCGCCAACCCAACCGCTTGGCGGCCCGCTGCAACCCCAGGCGGCTCTCCAGGTTCCTCCGACGCTTCCCCAATCCCTCTCGACGCCACCGCCCGGAGTGTAGACCTCGACCTCGATGGCCTACCCGCCTTGCTGGAATATGCCCTCGGCACCCAGGACAACGACCCCACCTCCGGCCCCAACGCGATCCGCTACTCCATCGACCCCGACCACCGACTCACCCTCCAATTCCAACGCAATCTCACCGCCGATGACCTTCACCTAATCGTCGACGCTTCCCTCGACCTCATCCATTGGTTTCCCGCCCACCTCCAAACGTCCCTCACCCACCCCTCCCAACCCGGCCTTGCCACCGAATCCTGGTCCTTCCCCTCGCCCGCCAACACCAACCACTTCCTCCGCCTCCGAGTCCTACGCACCGCACCCTAAGAAGGCACCGAAGCGCCCCAAAACGGAGCGCGAACATTCCTGTAGGCCCGGGAATGCTTTCCCGCCTCCCACCCCCAATGCGCGCGTCGTGCGGAGGGACGTTCAATCATGCCGACGCGGTATCCACGTATTTCAGGAGCTCGATTCCCATATTGCACGGACGAATGCCGCCCGACCAGGCGATGCGAGCTTCCGCCAGCCGGAGCCGACCACCGAACCTCCAACCAGCAGTTCAGACCAACGGGGAGACGAGATCTGCAATCAAACCAATCCTTGAGGTCATCGGACCTCGATCAGCCGATCGCCTTGCTGGATGCAGTGAACGATCTGAGGGAGAAGTGGCCCGAACCACCGCATCAAACCCTCTCGGCTGGTGTTTCCGATACGCAGCCAGACGATCACAGGAGTGGTCACACTACGGTTAACGCGCTGCGGGAAGTCTTCGTCCTTTGTCATAATGACAGCCTAGTGTTGCAGCGCATACAACCAGATCGATGAGTCATCCGCAGCGCGCAATCCAATATCGGCCACGTGCGCAGCATCGGGGCCGTGAGACTCTAGAAACCGCGCCAAAGCCGGCGGAAGTTGGGCATCGACAATGAACCGCATGACCTACCGAGCGGTGAGAATCGGGTGATCCACTTCGGCGGCAGCGTATCGGAGACAAGCGGCGATGTCTTCGGTTTCTAGATACGGATAATCCGAGAGGATCTCGTGCTCCGGCACCCCAGCTGCCAGCAGGTCTAGCACATCCTTGACCCGAATGCGCATCCCGCGGATACAAGGACGCCCCACACACTGGTCTGGGTTAAACGTAATACGGCCGATCATACCCAGAGGATAGCCGGACCCGAGTGACGCGTAAAGCGTGGGCTTCCTCTCGCTAGGAACGCGATGAGCCTCGGCACCCAACTCCGATGCTTCTACCACACCACCGTGATCCGCTTCCGCTTCAGTCTCAACTGCAGCCCTTCGATCCACTGGCGCGCGGCATTCATGCCGCTTCAATGCACGAAGTTCGATCGCCCCCAAACCCCGCACGGGCTGGATTCGTGAACACCGAAGCGGCCTGAACGCCACACTCCCGCCAACAGATCAGATGCCCCGAGCGGAGCGTGTCACATAAACCGCCCTACAGATGCCGAATCCGGCTCTTATACTTATAAAGCAACCGATGGTTGTGGTCGTCGCCGTTACTATTGCTGCTGATAAAAACCTCCGGGACCACACCGCGCTTCACCGCTTCCTCAATGCCTTGCACGATCAGCGCATTCACAATAAACGCTCCCGTGATGGTCGAGGTCGGCCCAATCAATCCAGGCATGCCTTCCAATTCCAAACACGCATCGCCCATGACCCCGCAATTGTCGATCGCCAAGTCCGCCGCCTCTGCAAGCCGTAAACCCGAAGAATGCCGTGAGGGCCACGCCTTGCTGTGCGTAAAGTTGGTGATCGCGATCACCTTCAAACCGCGCGCACGCCCTTCCAACGCCATCTCCACCGGCACCGCGTTCCGACCCGAATTCGACGCCACAATCAAGACATCCCCCGCCGTCACCGGATACAAATCCAACAGCTTCGCCGAGTACCCCTCGCGTCGTTCCAGATACGTCGCCTCAATCGCCCGCTCGTGGAGCATCAGCGGTGCATCCAAAATTGGCACACCCCGAGCAAGGCCCCCCGCACGGTAGAATATCTCCTCCGCCAACATGTGCGAGTGCCCCGTCCCAAAAGCATACAACCAATGGTCGCTCGCCAACGCCTCCCCCAACCACCCCGCCCCTTGATCCATCGCCGCCCGTTGCGTCGTCAGCACCGCGTCCAACTGGCCTTTCGCAAGTTCGTAATATCGATCCAATGCGCTCATGATCTGTGTTCCTCGTAGCTCTCCTTCAACGTCCTCACCACCTCCGGCGTCGGCGCGATCCCAGCCCGCGTCATCGCCATCAACGCCGCTCCCAAAATCGGGCTCAACGCCGGTTGCGTCACTTCAATCGGCAAATGATCGCCCAACTCCTGCACCAACGCCTGCCGCAACAACCGGTTCTTCGTCACCACGCCCCCATGCAAATACATCGGCACCGGATTCAAATCCAACCCCAACACCGCCACCGCCGCCAAGGTCTGACGCGCCAACTCCTCCCCGCCTCGCCGACACACCTCGTTGAACCCGGTGTCCTCATCTCCCAAGATCGTCGCCAAATGCTCCGCCAACACCGCCAGCTTGTCCTTCGAAAACTTCGGGTGATAGATCAACGGCACCACGTCGCCCAGTTCCTTCGTCTCAAACCAACGACAAATCTCCCCCACCAACGCCGTCTGCGGCCCTCGCCCCTCCACCGCCGCTATCGCCGCCCGAATGCTCTGCACCGCAATCCAATACCCGCCCCCCTCGTCCCCCAACAAATGCCCCCACCCGCCCGTCTGAAAATACTGCCCCTCCCCGTTCTGGATCAGTACGATCGACCCCGTCCCACACAGCACCAATATCCCCGGCCGACCCAAGCTCGCCCCGTGATACGTCGTGATCGAATCCCCTACCACTCGCGTCCGGTCCAACGGCACGATGCCCCGACACAACCCATCCCGCTCCCGCTCGCTCGCCTCCATGAACAGCGCCGCATTCCCCATCACCACCTGCTCCACACAGTTCCCCAACGGCAATCGGACCTCCATCGACTTCACCAAATCCGTCAGGTTCCGCCTCGACTCCGACATGCTCGACCCAAAAAAATACAAACTGCCCGACCGCGACGTCGCCAAAACTCGGCCCGTCGCGTCCACCGCCACCCCAAAGCTGTAGGTGGCTCCGCCGTCGATTCCGATCATCACTGGCACGCGTTCCATGCCCCTAAGATCTAGCCCGCACTTCACGCCTTGGCGAGACAAGATACTTTCCGGCACCATGAATGAACGTAAACCCTCCAACCCCTGTCACTTTCACAGTTGATAAAACCCAAATTCCGTTCCAGTTTCCTTCAGTCCTACGATCGCGTGTATCGACCTGTATGAAATTGCTCCTAACGCTCATCACCGCTGTCTCCTGGTTGCTCTCCTCGGTCAACGCCGCAGAGTTCACCCGCGAACAAGCCGGACGCATCGCCCAAGCCTTCGCTCGCATCCTCGAACAAGGCCACTACAGGCAGGTCCCCATCGACGACGCCATCTCCAAACAGTTCCTCAAAAACTACCTCGACGCGCTCGACCCCAATCACCTCATCTTCCTCCAATCCGACGTCGCCGCGTTCGAAACCAAATACGCCTCGACGCTCGACGACCTCACCAAAGCCGGCGATGTCTCCCCAGGCTACGACGTTTTTGCAACCTATCTCAAACGTCTCGAAGAACGCCAACAGCTGGTCGAGGTGCTGCTCAAGGAGTCCGTCGACTTCGCTCTCAACGAAAGTTTCAACCCCCAACGAAACAAAGAGCCCTGGCCCAAGGACGAAGCCGCCTCCCGCGAACTCTGGCGTCAACGCGTCAAATTCGAACTGCTCGCCGATCGTCTCTCAAAGCTCCGCGATAAAGAGCCCAAAGACGTAAAAATCTCCACTCTGCCCAAATCCACCCGGCCGAATCGCGAAACGCCCTCCCCCGAACCCGAGAAACCCCAACCCAAAACCGAATCTCCCACCCCGGATTCATCCGGCAAAGTCACCCCGGCCAAAGCCTACGATCCCTCCCAAACCATCACAACCATCTCCAAACGTTACAAACGCCTCCTCCGATCCATGCGGGAGTTCGATTCCGAGGAAATCCTCCAAACCTACCTCACCTCGCTCTCTCATGCTTACGATCCCCACTCGGACTACATGAGCCCTACCGAGGCATCCAATTTCGAAATCAATAACGTCAAACTTTCCCTCAGCGGCATCGGGGCCCTGCTCCGCTCCGAAGACGGGATCACCAAGATCGTCAGCGTCGTGCCCGGCGGCCCCGCTTCTCTCAGCAAACAGCTCCACGAAAATGATCAGGTCATCGCCGTCGCCCAAGGCGCCGAAGAACCCGTTGATACCATCGACATGAAGCTAAACAAGGTCGTGGATATGATCCGCGGCCCAAAAGGCACCGAAGTCCGCCTCACCATCATCCCCGCTAGCTCCGTCGATGGGTCCGAACGTAAAATCCTCCCGCTCATCCGCGACGAAATCAAACTGACCGAACAGCAGGCTAAATCACGGGTCATTGATCACGTCGACGCCTCCGGCAAACCCCTCCGCATCGGAGTCGTCACCCTTCCCACCTTCTACGAGGATTGCTCCAAGGACATCGATAAACTCACCAGCCGTCTCAAACAAGAGGGCATCAACGGCCTCGTCCTCGACCTCCGCCGCAACGGAGGCGGTCTCCTCCCCGAAGCCATTAAGCTCGCCGGACTGTTCATCACGAACGGGCCCGTCGTCCAAGTCAAGAACACCGACCGCCATACCGAGATCTACCCGGACAACAACCCGCGCATCTCCTACACCGGCCCCCTCGTCGTGCTCGTAAGCCATCTCAGCGCCTCCGCCTCCGAGATCGTCGCAGCCGCCCTCCAAGACTATGGTCGAGCCGTCCTGGTCGGTGACCAAACCACCCACGGCAAGGGCACCGTCCAAACCCTGCTCTCCATGACGCCTTACGTTCGCCCCGGCACCGTATCCAACGCCGGCAAAATCAAATTCACCGTCTCCAAATTCTACCGCGTCGCCGGAAGCACCACGCAACGCAACGGGGTCACTCCAGACATCATCCTTCCATCGATCCTCGACCAAATGGACCTCGGCGAAGCCAGCCTCCCCAATGCGCTGCCCGCCGACTTCATCACGCCCGTCCCCTACACCCACATGAAGCAAGTCGAACCGTTCGTGGCTGAGCTCCGAAAACGCTCCGCAAACCGCGTGCTCCAAAGCCAAGACTTCGGCTACCTCCGCGAAGACATCGAACGGTACCGTAAGCAGAAGGCTGAAAAAGTCGTTTCGCTCAACGAACAACAACGAAACAAAGAGCTCGACGACGACAAGGCTCGGAAAGAGGCCCGCAAAACCGAACGCGCCGCACGTTCCAAACCCGCTCAGAAAATCTTCGATCTTACCCTCGATTCGGTGAACAAAGGCAAGGGTCTCGTCCCTGTCGGTGCCGGCGGCAAAGACAACGAAGCCTTAGCCAGCACCGATGCCCCCAAAGCCAGCGCCGATCCCTCCGTAGATGCCGAGGTCGAAAACCTAGATAAAGAACCCGAGATCGACGTCCACCTCGATGAAGGCCTCAACATCCTCCGCGACTTCATCCAACTCCGCGAAAAACTCCTCGGTAAAAGTCAGGTCGAAGCCAAGCTAAACCTGCCCTAAGGTTCAGTAAGTGACCAACGCTGTCGGCCCCATACCCCCCACGACGGCCCCCACACGGCGACGTCCGCTTCGCCCAACGCTGTAGGCCGCGTGCCCCCACGCGGCGTCCCCCGCATCCGGGCATACCCGGCCTTACCGAACCACCGCCATCGCCTTGCCCGCGAGCCAACCCGTCGTCCAGGCCGCCTGGAAATTAAATCCTCCCGTCACCCCGTCGATGTCCAAAACCTCCCCGGCAAAATGCAACCCCGGCGAGAGCTTGCTCTCCATGGTCTTGAAGCTCACTTCGCTCAGTCGCACTCCCCCACAGGTCACAAACTCGTCCTTGTTCATTGTCTTCCCACTGACCTCAAACTCCCCACGCGTTATCCGTTGCACCAACTGATGCTGCGCCGACCGTGATAAATTCGACCACCGGGTCTCCCGTCCAATCCCCGCCGCCTCCACAAGCTTCTCCCACAGCCGACTCGGAATCGCTCGCATCGGGGCATTACAAATCTGCTTGGCTGGATTTCGACTCCTAACTTCCTCCAGCGCCTTCCCAAGGCCTTCTAAACTCATCTCCGGAAGCCAGTTCACCAAAAGCTTGAATCGATAGTCCGAGGCGTGCAGTGCTCGTGCCCCCCAAGCCGACACCCTCAAAATCACGGGCCCACTCAGCCCCACATGCGTCACCAACAACGGCCCCGTCTCTTTCAACGAAGTGCCCACAACGCTCACCGACACCGGGTTCACGGACACGCCAGCCAACTCGTTGAGCCAGGGCAAGTTCACATGAAACGTGAACAGCGACGGCACCGGAGGTTCAATCGTATGCCCAAGCGCGGTAATCAAATCCCCAACCGACTGAGCCCGACATCCCCCCGTCGCAATCAGCAGCCGCTGATGTTCCACCCGCGCCCCATCCGAAAGTGTGAGTTGATATCCCCCTGCCTGCGTCCGTTCTACACGATCAACGCCTCGGCTCGCATGCAAACTGACCCCCGCCGACCGCGCCGCTCCCATCAAACAATCGATGATGGTTTGCGACGAGTCCGTCACCGGAAACATCCGTCCGTCCTCCTCCGCCTTCAGCTCCACGCCTCGCGCGCGAAACCAATCCACCGTGTCCCGCGCCTGAAAGGTCTGAAACGGCCCGATCAGGGCCCGCTCCCCACGTGGGTAGCGCTTTGCAAAATCTCGCGCTTCAAAGCATCTGTGGGTGACGTTGCATCGTCCTCCTCCAGAAATCCGGACCTTCGCCAGAAACTGCGGCGATCGCTCATACACCGACACCCCCAGCCCAGGGTTCGACTCCGCACACGTGATCGCAGCAAAGAATCCCGCTGCCCCACCGCCCACAATCGCAACGGAACTCATCGCCTCCGACGCCCACCGCGCGGGAAGAACGTCTTACCGCCAGTCGCCCCCAATGCCCCACGACTCTTCTTCACCGGCGCTCGGTTCTCAAACACCGCGCTGTGCTGATACTCAAACCCCTCCAGTTTCGTACGTTCAATTTTCTGGCCGATAAATCGCTCGATCGCCTCCACATGCAATCGGTCCTCCGCCACCATCAGCGTAAAGGCGTCCCCGCTCGCTTGCGCTCGCCCCGTTCGCCCAATCCGATGCACATAGTCCTCCGGATGCTGCGGCACGTCATAGTTGATCACATGGCTCACATCCACCACGTCCAAACCCCGAGCCGCTATGTCCGTCGCAACCAAAACCTCATACCTCCCCTCCCGAAATCCTTTCAACGCTTGCTCACGCTCCCGCTGCGTCCGGTTCGAATGCAAAATCGCCACCGCATGGTTGTTCTTCTTCAGCAAACCCCCAATCCGGTCCGCTCGATGCCGCGTCCGGCAAAACACAATCACACAGTCATACTTCACCTGGTCCAACAACGCTCGCAGCAAATCCGACTTCTGATCGTCCGCCACCGGATAGATCACATGCTTCACCGTCTCCGCTGGCGATCGCCTCGCCCCCACCTCAATGACCGTCGGATCCTTCATCGTCCACTTGATCAAATCCGCGATGTCTGGAGGCACTGTCGCCGAAAACAGACTGGTGTGCCGCTGACGCGGAATCCGGTCGATAATGCGTCGCACGTCCGGCAAAAAGCCCATGTCCAACATCCGATCTGCCTCGTCCAAAACCAAATACTGCACCTTGTCCAATCGACAGGTCCCCCGGCCAATGTGATCCAGCAACCGACCCGGCGTTGCCACCAACACATCCACGCCGCTTTTCAGCGACTCGGTCTGCTTGCCATACCCGACTCCTCCAAACACCACGCCCACCTTCAAGGATGTAAATCGCGCCAAATCCCGAAATGAAGTCTCAACCTGCGCCGCTAATTCACGCGTCGGCTCCAGGATCAACACCCGCACGCCAGGGGCGTGCTCTCCCAGCTTGGAAAGGATCGGAAGCGCAAACGCCGCCGTCTTTCCCGTGCCCGTCTGGGCGCTGCCAATCACGTCCTTACCTTCCATGATGAGCGGTATGGCGCGAAGCTGGATCGGCGTCGGCTCCGTGTATCCCATCGCCTGTATGCCCTCGCCCACGGCGCTCGAAAGTCCTAGTTTTGAAAAACCCATGAACGACTATACCGTCCTTGAAAGGCTTTGAAAGCAGTTTTACGATCGCGAATCGTCCACGGTCATACGCATCCCCAATCTCACCCATGCAGACCCCAACTCCCGACCACTCTTCCTCATCCATCACGAAACCCATCCCTCCGCCGCTCCGTGAACCCTTGGACCGATTCATGACCGCGTTGAAGTCCACGTGCACCACCGACCTCGTCTCCGTCGTCCTCTTCGGTAGCCTCGCCCGTGGTGACTTTAATCCCCACTCCAGCGACGCAAACCTCTTGCTCATCTTCAGGACCGTCACCCCGGCCCTCCTAGAAAGGATCGCCCCAGCTCTCGAAGCCGCCCGTCGCGACTTCGACCCCAGCCCCATGATCCTCGCCCAAGCCGACCTCCCCGTCTGCGCCGATGTGTTCCCCATCAAATTCCGTGACATCCAACGTCACCACATCGTCCTCGCCGGCTGTGCCGATTTCACATCCCTCGACCTCACCCCCGAACGACTGCGCCGACAATGCCAACGAGAACTCCAGAATATGCTGCTCCGACTTCGGTTCGTCTTCTTGCAGAAATCCAAATTCCCCGAAGCGCTCGCTTCCGCCCTCACCCAGAACGCTTCCCCGTTCATCCATGACCTCGCCGTCGTCGTCGAGTTATTGGGAGGCGAAATCCCCAACTCCAAACCCGCGACAATCGACGCGGCCTCTAAACTCAACCTGAATTGCGAGGTCCTCCACGCCATCGCCGAACTCAAACAGGGTGCTAACGCGGTGTCAGTCGACCTCCTCAAAGAGCACTACGCTGCCTTCCTCAGTCTCATCGAACGAACGATCGAAACGCTCACCCAATCCCATGAACTGGCTCGTCGATAACCCGGTGGCCGACATGCGCGGCCCATCGTTTCTGGCCTTTTTCGCAGGGGTTAGCTTCATCCTGATCATCACGTGCCGGTCCTACCTGCGTTCTCTCGATCAAACCCGAAACCGCCCCAGCCCAAAGGTTCCCCTGGAACCCGCCCCCCGTGAAATTGCGTACCTTCGCGGCGGAAAGAACGAACTTCTCCGACTGCTCATCCTCGAACTCATCCAACGGGGTTATCTCCAGATCAACGAAGACACCATTCGCCGCGCCCACCACCACCCCGATCCGGGATACCTGCAGGACGCGGAACGTGCGTGTTTCAATTTCTTATGCACCGAAACCCCAATTCGCGGTTTGTTCGATGGCCCCGCCACCCATCTTTTGGACCCATGGTGCGCCGAACTGGACGCCCGCGCGCGTGAAGAGGAGTTCCTGCTCGATGACTCAATTCGTTCCAAAGCCCGAAACGTGTTCGCCACCGCTCTCGTCCTGCTCCTCGGCCTAGCCGGTTACAAAGCCGTCATCGCGCTCTCCAGAGGGCATTTCAATCTCGGCTTCCTCCTCATGATGACCATCGCAGGAGGCATCATCCTCCGCCTCGTCTGCTGGGCTAGCGCCCCAAGACTCAGCGCCCGCGGACGTGAGTTCATCGAACGTCTCCAAGTCTCCCTAAGCCGCTTCAAACCGTCCTTGTTCCGCCGACCCAACCCCGAGTCCATCGAGGCCAACCTGCTCCTAATCGCCTCGGTCTTCGGCCTGGCAGCTCTTCATCGCACGCCTTACGCCCACTGCTCCAAAGCTTTTGCCAAGTCCACCGCTCCCCAGGCGTTCGCCGACGCCGGCACCGGATCAGGTTGTTCCTCGTGTGGCAGCACCTCCAGTTCCTCAAGCAGTGGCTCTGGGTGCTCCTCCGGTGGTTCAAGCTGCGGCGGAGGAGGCTGCGGGGGTTGTGGCGGAGGGGACTGATCTTCCCGCACTTTCCTTTCCCATCCAACGTGATCCCCCACTCCCACCCCTGGATCCCCAAGGCCCCAATCCTAGGCTGCGGTCTCGGGTTCCGTCGGCCAATGCTCCCCGATCTGTTCCGCTGCCGACCCAAAATCGATTTTCTCGAGATCATCGCAGATCACTACCTCGAACCTACCCCCGAATCCGAACGTGAACTCGATCTGCTCGCCGATCATTTCACCCTCATCCCGCACGGTCTCAATCTCTCTCTCGGCAGCGCCGACGGCCTAGACTCGACCTACGTCAAACGCTTCGCCCGGCTCGTCGCCAAACTCAACCCTCCCTGGTGGAGCGATCACATCGCCTTTACACGTATCGACGGAATCGAGATCGGACATCTCGTCTCCTTGCCGCCTTCCATAGCCTCCGTGCGTGTCGTCTCCCAAAACGTCGCCCGCGCCAAAGACATGATCGGTCCCAAGCTGATCCTCGAAAACATCACCCACTCGATCACCTACACCAACTCCCTCCTCGGTGAAGCCGATTTCATCGCCGACATCCTATCCGAAACCAACACCGGTCTCCTACTCGACCTCACCAACCTCTGGACCAACGCCCGAAATCATCACTTCGACGAATCGACCTTCCTCGACCGCTTGCCCCTCGACCGTATCGTCCAACTGCACCTCGTCGGTGGCGTCAAACGGGGTGACCAATGGATCGACAGCCATTCAGAACCAGTGCCCGACGCAATCTTCCAACTACTGAGCCGAGTCCACACCAAGGCTCGTGCCCATGGCCTGATCATCGAACGGGATGAAAATATTCCTCCCTTGGATGAGTTAACGGCAGAGCTCGACCGTGCCCGTCGAATCGAAATCGAAGCCCAAACGAGTTCATCTGGGCAGACGTCACCCTGAAAAAGGGCAACAGCCGCATAAAGATCGGCTTCAGCATGCACCCGCCGCCTTCCGATTCCGAAACCAACGACCTCGCACAGCTCCAGAAAACACTGGCTCGTGCACTCATCGACCCAGCGTTTCGCAAAAGCCTCGTCACCCAGCCAACCACCCATCGACCGCTCGTCGAGACCTCCGATCGCTCCACGCCCCAACCACTCACGGCCGCCTCCCTCAACCCGCTTCAGATCGCTGATTTTGCCGCCTTACTCTCCCGCAAGCGACAAGGCGAAGCGCTCCAACTCTTGCCCTGGACCGTCGCCACCTTGTCCAACCACACAGCTCCTCACTTTAGCCAATTCAGCCATCGCCACCCCCCACACGGGCTCAATAAACCGCTCGAAGACGCGATCGCTTTCCAACGCTGGTTGCTCCAACCCAACACGGCTACCCCCGCGCTTTCCCCGTGGCAGTTAGACGTAATCCGTTTCGAACAGGCCGCTGTCCTCGTCTCCAGTCGTCGGAACTCCTGGCTCGTGCGGCGCTTCCGATTCCGCGTCGATACCTGGACCCCGGAAGCGCACCCAACCCCGAGCGCTCCGCCTCAACCGGGTTGCCGTGTCTGTATCTGGTGGCGATCCCCACACGGTTCAGAGTTATACTTCCGAGCCCTGCGCCTTCCAAAAACCTAACCGAACAAACGCGGTAGGCCCACCTCGATCCCCCTCACTCGACCACCTCACTACGCCCTCCCCTCAAAAAGCTCCTAACACCACCACCACCACGCCCCCCCAAAAAAAAGAGGCCCGGACGAATCCGGGCCTCAATGGAAAAATCGACTCTTCGGTCAATTCGGATTAGTAACGACGACCGCCACCACCACCCCCACGGCCACCGCCACCACCGCCGTATTCACGACGACCACCGCCGCCGCCACCGCCAGGAGGACGCTCTTCACGAGGACGAGCGATGTTGACGGTCAGGTTACGACCGCCGAGGGAAGCGCCATTCAAGGCGTCAATCGCCTTCTGGGCCTCATCCGGGCTGCTCATAGTGACGAAACCAAAACCACGAGGACGGCCCGTCATACGGTCCATCATCAGATTGGCTTCCACTACCGTGCCATGCGCGGCAAACGCGTCATGGAGATCATTCTCCGTAGTGTCGAAGGAAAGATTCCCGACAAACAACTTGGTGCTCATGTGATGCTTAACACTGTCCTAGACTAACCGTTCCTTTCTCCAGACTGATCCCGACCATCGGGTTTAAAATCATCACTGAACCGAGTTCACCTGAGGATTCACCAAGCCTTGAAAGTGACTAGCTATCTCTAAAAGACGGACATCCTTCTATCCCCAGAAAAATAGAAAGGCAACCTTTTTGTTGAGAAAAAATCCGAACGATCTGTTATGCGCTCTACTCGGATCTCCCTCCCCCTCATCTCCAGACTTGCCTCCAATCGTTTCTCTCACATCATTTCCCCCGTGGTCGCTCTAACATCTCATTCTCTAGCCCCCATCGCCGCTCATCTCCAACTCGCTCCCGAGAACCTGCTCTGGTACGGTACCGACAAAGCCAAGGTCTCTCTCCAAGCGCTCGCTTCGCCACCGCGCACCGGAAAACTGATCCTCGTCTCCGCCATCACCCCCACGCCCGCCGGCGAAGGCAAAACTACCGTCTCCATCGGCCTCGCCGATGGCCTGAAATTCATCGGCCAAAACCCCGCCCTCGCCCTCCGCCAACCCTCCATGGGCCCCGTCTTCGGTCGCAAAGGCGGTGCCACCGGCGGCGGACTCAGTTCGCTCTTTCCTTCCGACGACATCAATTTGCATTTCACCGGCGACTTCCACGCCATCACCGCCGCCCACAACCTGCTCGCCGCCGCGCTCGATAACCAACTGCACTTCCGCTCCTCCCGTCTCGACCCAAACCGTATGTCCTGGAAACGGGTGCTCGATATCAATGACCGCGCCCTGCGCCGTATCCGAATTGGCCTCGAAAGCAACGGCGTCGAACGTTCCAGCGGCTTCGATATCACCGCCGCCAGCGAAATCATGGCCTGCCTCTGCCTCGCCTCCTCCTTCGAAGACCTCGCCCAACGTCTCAACCGCATCGTCGTGGGCTTGACTCCCGAAGGCGAACCCGTCCTCGCTTCCGAAGCCAAGATCACCGGTGCCCTGCTCGCCGTGCTCCGCGATGCCATTAAACCAAATCTCGTCCGCTCACTCGAAGGGGTGCCCGCCTTCGTCCACGGCGGCCCCTTCGCCAATATCGCCCACGGATGCAACTCCATCCTCGCCACCCGCATGGCCGTCGCTCACGCCGATTTCGCCGTCACCGAAGCCGGCTTCGGCTTCGATCTCGGCGGCGAAAAGTTCCTCCATATCAAATGTCCCCAAGCCAATCTCGCCCCCAGCGCCATCGTCATCGTTGCCACCGCCCGCGCCCTCAAACTCCACGGCGGCACCGCTCTCGCCGACCTCCGCAATCCCAACCCCGCCTCCGTCGAAGCGGGCCTGCCTAATCTCCACGCCCACCTCGACGCCGCCGCTCAGTTCGGCCGACCTCTCGTCGTGGCAATCAACCGCTTCCACGCCGATTCCGACGACGAAATCCAAGTCATCCGCGAATCCTGCCGCACTCGAAATGTCGCCTTCGCCGAATCGACCGCTTTTGCTGACGGCGGACGTGGCGCCGCAGCGCTCGCCGAACAAGTAGTCGTCGCCGCCGCAACTCCCTCCGCCCCGCTCCAACCGCTCTACTCGCCTGATCAGTCCGCAGTCGAAAAGATCCGTACCATCGCCCAACGGATCTACGGAGCCGACGACATCCACCTCACCGCGCACGCCTCCGAACAGCTGGCCGAATTCGAACGGCTCGGTTTTGGTAAACTCCCCGTTTGCATGGCCAAAACCCAAGAATCCCTCTCGGACAACCCCAAACTGCTGGGTCGACCCAAAGGCTTCACCATCACCGTACGCGAATTCGAACTTGCCAACGGGGCCGGGTTTCTCGTCGCCCTCACCGGCAAAATGGTGCGTATGCCCGCCCTGCCCAAAGTCCCCACCGCCGAACGTTTCAAACCCGACGGCTCCGGCCTCTAGGTAACGACGCCCCAATGAGGCGGCTGTTCCTCCGCACCGCGACGTCCCCGCTCCGCGCAACGCTGAGGCATCCGCCGAAACCTCCAGTCTCCGTGGTCCCTGGTGCTTTTTGGGCACCGTGAACGTTTCCACGCCGCTCCCGGCAGGTTCCATTCCCGATTCGCACCTCAAAACCGCAACGGCAGGGATCCTGCTACAACGTGCTGGCCGCCCAAACCCGGTGGCTTCTCCTCGCGGTTCACTCCCCCAAACACGGCGGCAGCTCCGCGCAGGCTTTCGGTCAATCAACGTTATCATGCAAACTGGATACCTAATCGACATGGACGGTGTGATCTATCGTGAGAATCATCTCATCCCCGGTGCCGGCGAGTTCGTCCAAGCCCTGATCTCAACCGGTACTCCCTTCCTCTTCCTCACCAATAACTCGGCCCCCACCCCCGAAGACCTTTCCGTACGTCTCAAACACCTCGGCATCCACGGGCACTCCGCTCGCCACTTCTATACCTCAGCACTCAATACCGCCGATTTCCTCAGCGAAACCGACCCCGTCTGCACCGCTTTCGTCATCGGCGAAGGCGGCCTGCTCACCGCCCTGCACGAACGCAAAATCGCCAACGACACCATCCAACCGCGCTACGTCGTCGTCGGCGAAGGCGCTGCCACCATGGAAAAACTCGTCAAAGCCCACGAGTACATCGAACGCGGAGCCCGGCTGCTCGCCACCAACCCCGATAATTGGTGCCCCGTCTCCAGCGAAAAGACCCGCCCCGGTGCCGGGGCCACCGCCGCCTACCTCGAGGCCAGCACCGGTCGACACGCCTATTACCTCGGCAAACCCAACGGCTACATGTTCCATCGCGCCCGCAAGAAGCTCGCCGAAATCACCCTCAAAGAACCCGACAGCGTGATCATGATCGGCGATACGATGGAAACCGATATCCGCGGCGCCGTCGAAGCCGGCCTTCTCTCTTACCTGGTCCTCACCGGTTCCACCCAGCTCGATGCGGTCGGCGATTACGTGTATCAACCCACCCGGGTCCTGCGCAGCGTCGCCGATCTCACCGAGGAAATCCTCAGCGGCAAAGCCTCCGATTGTCTCGATAACCCGCTCTACGCAAATAAAGAGAAGCAAGCCGGCAAAGCCGGTCGTAAACATCAAACCGACGTCTTCGCACTCAACAAACCCCGCCCCCGTCCCGCCATGACGAAGTAGCACGGGCACCCCTCAACGACTCCGCATCTCCCCCAAGTCTCGTTCAGTGTGAGGGGATCGAGAGGGCAGGAAGTCCCGGGGCGCATGCCGCGTTCGACCAACTCGGCGGCGGTGCGACGAATGCTACACACTGCCGCGTCAACGGATGCGCAAATTCTATTTTCCACGAGTGCAGACACAGCGGCGCGGCTCCCACCGCGAGTGTCTGCGTGCCTCCCAAAACGCGCCCTGGCAGATACACCGTATCCCCCACCACCGGCATTCCCACATGCCACAAATGCACCCGGATCTGGTTTGTCCTCCCCGTCAATGGCCGAGCCTCCACCAGCGTCGTCCCATCCACCTCGCGTTGCACCACTCGAAACTCCGTCCGCGCCTCCAATCCCGCTCGCTCGTCCACCGACCTCGATCCCACCTCTCCAGGCTCCGCGCTAATCGGTGCATCGCACTCAAAGATGTCACGCTCCGGGTGCCCCTGGATCCGCACCAGATACATCTTCCCCACACCGCCCTCCGCAAATTGCGGCTGCAATCGCGAGGCGTAATGCCGCGTCCGGGTCATCAACACCAACCCCGTCGTGTTCGCGTCCAATCGATGCGCCGGCTTCGGTTTCTCCGGATAATAAACCCGGTTCATCACATACTGCAGCGTGTTCCGATTGAACCGCCCCCCCGCATGCATCGGCAACGGCGCCGGCTTGTTCACCACGATCAACGCCTCGTCCTCATAGAGTACTTCGATCGCCCCATTCACATCCGGCTCAACCACGTCCGGAAATCGATGCAGATAACGCTCGCCACCCCGCACCTTCCGCGCTGCCCCCACACGTTCCCGGTTCAAATCCACGACCAAACCCCGACCGCACTCCTCCTGCCAATACTCCCGTGAAAGGTGCCGTACCACCCGACTCAACGCCGTCGCCAGTTCCTCCCCGTCACACTCCTCCGGAATGTTCATCGGCCGATAGTTATCATACGCCACGCTGCCAGGTAATGGCGTGGTCTCGCGCCGAATCGCCTCGTGCCGACGCTCCAAAGTCTCCCGCATCGCTTGCTCCGGCGTGCGATAGCAGTTCGGACAGCTCACACCCGCCACGTAGCGCGGGTCGTGTTGCTCCTCCGCACTCAACGGAGCCAAGCAATGGAAGCACTGCGTCGAATCCGTCTCGCTCAAAGTCGGGTCCACCCCGACACGCTGGTCGAACACAAAACATTCCCCGCGATAATGCGCCCCACCGCATTGCTCGAAATACTTCAGAATCCCACCCTCCAGCTGATAGATGTGCTTAAATCCCTCGCGTTCCATGAACGGGCCCGCCTTCTCACATCGGATGCCGCCCGTGCAAAACATCACGATGGGCTCCTCCTTCATCGCCGCCGGCAAGGCTCGCACCGCCGCCGGAAAGTCGCGGAAATGATCCACCCCAATCGGAAGCGCGTTCTCAAACGTTCCCAGCTTCACTTCGTAATCGTTCCGCGTGTCCAACAGGGTCACCCGACGTCCCTCATCCAACCACTGCTTCAACGTCTCCGGCGGCAGCTTCGGGGAAGTCCTTCGCCCCGGTTCAATGCCCTCGACCCCAAACGCGATAATCTCCTTCTTCAATCGCACCAGCATCCGGTTGAATGGTTGATGGTCGCTCTCGCTCCGCTTCACCTCCAAGCCCGACAACCCCGGCACCGCTCTCAAATAATTCACCAACCGCTCCACGTTCTCCGCCAACCCCGCCACAAACAGGTTGATGCCTTCCGACGCCAATAAGATCGTGCCCTTTAATTCCCACTCCCGACACCGCCCCAGGAGTTCCTGGCGCAAACTCCTCGTGTCCTGGAGTGGTGCAAAATGATACGCAGCAAGGTTGATAATCTTCGACATCGGAGCTCCACCTTACCCGCCACCTCAACCCCTTGCCAAGTCCTTCAACCGCCCCCCCCAAGACTCCTCGTCTCCCCGCCCCGGGACCGGCAACACCGCTTGCCGGCTCCTCCCCGGTCCCCAAGCCCTGGGAGCGCCGGCACCCTTGCCGGCTCCCCGACCGCTAACGTCCACCCGTCTTCTCCCCACCACTCCCTACGTTCCTCCACAATGTCACCCGTCCCATCCGGTCATAAGGCGGAAACCCATGCATGCCCCCTGCCACCACACCCAGCCGCCCATCCCCATCCATGTCCATCACGGTCGCACTGATCAAATGGCTCGGCCCCACCGCGATCGGATGAGCCCGAAACCGCATCGCTCCCTCGTTCTCCAACCACACCAAACTCGGCCGCGTCGCATCCGCCCAGTCTTGAAAGAGCATCGTCAACACCACATCCAATCGACCATCCCCATTCAGGTCCGCCGCCCGTGCACAGTACGCACCATAGCTCCTCAGGAGGTCGTGCCATTCAAATCGTAATCCACCGCGGTTCTCCAACCACTGCACGCCGTGATACGGACGCGGCACCATCGACGCCTGGTCCAAGTTGTCGCCGTTCGTGAACAGCACATCCCAATCGCCGTCCCCATCCAAATCCACCACCTCCATCCCAGACATCCCAAACGACGGCGCACTCGCCCGGAACAGCAGCACATCCCGAAATCGTCCCCCACCCTCGTTTATGAGCACACGCACTTCCTCGTGTTCTTGCCCAAACAAAACCACAAGATCCAATCGTCCGTCACCATCCACATCCGCTAGCTCAATCTGCTCCGCCCCCGTTTTGTTGAGGATCGTGCGATAAACAAATCGGTCCCCCCCTAGGTTCTCCAACCAACCCACACCGCCTTCCTTGAGAAAACCATAGGACGCCACACACACATCCTCGTCCCCGTCACGATCCAAATCCCCCGGCTGCGCATCCACCACTCGACTCAAACCCTCCACCAAAAGGCGCTCGGCATACTCGCCCCGCTCATCGCGCCGCAATACACTCACCCGACCCAACCGATCATCCTTCGATTCCATCGTCCCCAGGCATGCCACGACGATGTCCGCATAACGGCGCTCCCCTCGCCGCATCGCCAACCCCATAATGTGCGACCGCGCCGGATGTGGCAGGCGTGCCAAGCGCTTCTCCCGCCACACGCCCCCAACACGCTCTATCCATCCCAACCCCGAACCGCCCGTGTCGCTCACCAGAATTCCAGCCGCCCCACCCAACTCCAGCACCGCCGACTCCACATGCCCTACACGCGGTCGCTCGCCCGATTCCAAACCCCGACCATCACCCAGCGATTGCTTCAACCATTGGAGGGTACCAGGCTCAGCCCCAGCCCCATTTGGACTTCCATTTCCGTTTGCATTTCCGTCCCCACCCCCATCCTGCGCCCCACTCGTCGTCGGTTCTGAACCGCCCGCCTCCCGAACGTTCCATTCCGTCCTCGGCAACCTCGGCAAACTCTCACGGCTGAACGCCAAATAGTAATGCAGTACATTGCCCAAAGAATCCTTCGACGGCTCAGAAACGCCGCGCACCCGCATAATCTCTCCCATCCGCAACACCACCCCCACCCAACTGCCCCGCGCCAGATGCGAAGGATCGGGCACCGCATGGCACCCGCCACAAACCCCAGCGACACCCGCCTCTCGAAACCACAACTCCCGACCTCCCCCCTCCATTCGGCGCAACGCACGTTGTCGTCCCTCATCCAATTGGTCCCCCGCCTCATGACAATCCACACACCGCGACCGAATCACCGAGTCCAACCGACCCGACGCCGCATCCAAATACGTCACCTCAAACGCCGTCCGCTCCTCACGCGTTTCTCCCACCGAACCAACGCCTCCCCCACGCACAAGTTCGGGTGACATTCGCGACCAAGCCCACGCGATCGCGACGACGATCATCGCCGACACCGCTAAACACCAACCCCATCTCCGACTTCTCTGGCTCATCGCAACTCTTGACCTTCCACACCTCGTCTAGCATGATCTTGCTCCACACCCCCACAACAAAAACCCAAGCCATGCCTCGCACGTGGCCGTACTCTGCCCACGCACGGCGTCCACCGCCATCCTAACCTCCAGCCCTGCGCATGAACCGTCATCTGCATCCCCCTGTAGGCCGTGTGCCCTCACACGGCGTTGCCCCCCAGTCCTCCGGTCCATCGACCCAGTGCCCAAGATCCCAGCCTCAAGTCAATCTCCTCCACAACCCAACACCCCAGCCCGGCGCCCTACGCAATCCCCTACGCAACGCCACTCCGTGCGTCCGAAAACTCTAGCCACGCCAAGGAACCTCCATGCCACCCCTCATCTCATCGACTCCTTCTTCCCCGACTCCGATCCCCCAGGACCGGTTCAAAAACCTGGCGCTCGAACTCCCAGGCCTCGGTAAACTCTGGGTCACCGCGCCTCTCAAGCAGGGTCCAGAAACCTCCATCTACCGAACCACGAGCCCAGGGATCGTCGCCAAAATCTTCGACCTCGATTGCCCCAAGGCTGACGAAGTTGCCTATGGCCCCTACATGAGCTTCTCCCTCGAGGTCGCCAATTTCGAAGATGTCCAACACCTCGACGACCTCCGACCCTTTCTCCCCACCTTCCACGGTGCCAATATCGATTACCCCCGCAAATTCGCCTTCATTCTCATGGAGTTCCTCGACGGCCAAGATCTTCAATCCTGGTGCAACGACGCCTCCAACAATGGTTATGAAGGCGATTGGGAACTCGACTTCAAACGCGCCATCTTCCAAACGCTCCACGTCATGACCCGCTTCCACCGACACGGCATCGTCGTCATCGACTTCAAGCCCGACAACGTCATGCGGCTCCCCCAGCGCGGAATCAAATTCGTCGACTTTGGCGCCTTCCTAACTCCCCGGCATCAGTCCGAGCCCGAAAAATACGTCTACTCCGCCACCCCCGAATACGCCGAACTCGTAATCGACACTTCAAACATTCAAGGCGGCTCACCACCCACCGAAACCTCCGACATCTTCGCCACTGGCGTCGCGCTCTTCGAACTCGCCACCGGAACCTCCCGCCTCGAAATCGCCCCCGATACCGCGCTCGAAATCCTCTCCAACCCCTCGATCTACCGATTCTGGGACACCCAGATCCACGACCTCTGGAAATCCTACCCACACCTCCAAAACCTGCTCCCGCTCGTTGAAACCCAACTCAAAGAACAACGCCTCCTCTTCGCCGACTTCTGGCAGGTGCTCAAAGGCTACCTCGCCGCCAAATACGAAGACTGGGATTCGATGTCGACCGAGCAGCACAACCAAATCCTAATGGAAACCGGCACCACCTTCATCGCCGGACACTTGCCCGCTTCGCTGAACTGGCTCGCCACTCCCATCGCGCACGCCACCACCCTCCGCGGCCTTCGCATCCCCAGCGTGCACGACCTCATGCGACAACTCGCTGACCCTCTCGATCCCACACTGCTCGCAGAGATCGAATCTCGAAACCAGTTCATCCAAAACCTCCGCGATTCCCAACTCCCCACCCATTTCCTCGCTGACCTCAACACCTGGGACGCCCGCCAAGCCCCCGCCTCCGCCGATGCCGCCTGGGGCCTCTCCGCCCCCCTCGCCTGGGCGCACGCCACCGACAACGCCCCGTTCACATTCCTCAAAACCATCACCACCGACCCCGACGACCACCGTTTCCTACGCATCGTCGGCGACAACGAGGCCGACCTCATTAACGATACCCGACAAACCCTCGCGCACGTCCGTGACGACCACTTAGCCTGGATTTTATGACCAAAACTTCTCTCTTGCGCGAGGGCTGAAACAATGGTTTTCTTGCGCCCCCTTGGTGCTCACAGCACTCCTGGGTTGGTAGCTCAGTCGGTAGAGCAGTGCCCTTTTAAGGCATTGGTCGTGGGTTCGAGTCCCACCCAACCCACCACTCCTTTCCCCCGTTTCGCCCTAAGAACCCTCAAGAGCCTCGGACGGCGATCACAATTAAGGGCAAGATTAGATTGCCTCGAGGCTGGAACCTCGCGCACTGGGTCCGTGAACCTGCAGGAGTGTCCGGTGTCGAGGTAGGGACGTCCCGCTGGGACGTCCCCGTCCGGCCAACGGCCGGACGGAACAGGGCTTTGTGTCATCGGGCATCTGTGGTTTTCATGGGGGGCTCGAAGACACAAGGCTCCCGAGCGTCCGACTGGCGCCGGACGCGGACGTCCCAGCGGGACGTCCCTACCTCGCGAACGGCCGCTTAGGTGTCTGCCTCCTAGCCCTTACCGAGCCCGGCTTCTTTACCACCCTTGGCGGATGAGACGGCCATGGCCCTGGATGAACCCAAAAAGGACGATGAAACCGCGTGAAGATTCATGCCGAG
>Ga0172367_10002444_pt1 | contig 25462 bp, 19 predicted proteins | sample Lak10m_FD_114542 | JGI IMG/M metagenome (GOLD analysis project Ga0172367, IMG submission 114542) | Freshwater microbial communities from Kabuno Bay, South-Kivu, Congo - kab_022012_10m | ecosystem: Environmental > Aquatic > Freshwater > Lake | place: Democratic Republic of the Congo: South-Kivu...
GGCGCAGCAGATGGTGAAGCCGCATGGCTTCGTGCTGGATTTCGTCGGCATCTTCGACAAGCTGGAAAAGGCGCTGGCCTTCGACAGCGACGAGATCAACGCCATCGTCAAGGACCTGAAGCTGCTGAAGCTGCTGTTCAAGAACAAGATGGAGTCCAGGGCGCCGGAGTACCTCGGCCTGATCGAGCGCAACTTCGACGACAAGGATGTGGATACCCTCATCGAGCACTTCCGCGACCCCGAGCGGCGCAAGGCGTTTTTCAAGGAATACAAAGAGATCGAGATGCTCTACGAGATCATCTCGCCCGATGCCTTCCTGCGCCCGTTCATCGAAGACTTTGGCACCTTGTCGGCGATCTATCAGGTCGTCCGCAAGGCCTACACCCGGACCGTGATGGTGGACCGCGAGTTTCAGGCCAAAACCAACCATCTGGTGCAGCAGCAGGTGGGCAGTTATGGCGTGGGCGGCCTGGGCGAGATCGTCGCGATCGACGGCAACACCATCGAGCTGATCAAGAACAAGCAGGGCGGGGATGGCACCAAGGTCATCAACCTGATCAAGAGCATTGAAAAGCTGGCGCAGGAAAACAGCGACGACCCCTACCTCATCGCCATGGCGGAGCGTGCGCGGGCGGTGCAGGAGAGCTTCGAGCAGCGCCAGACCAGCACGGCCGAGGCCCTGGCCGAATTGCTGCGCGAGGTAGAAGGCAATGAAGCGCGGAAGAAGGAACAGGCCGAGAAGTCTTTCGATGGCCTGACCTATTTTGTCTATCGCAGCCTGCTGGACGCGAAGATTGAGAACGCCGAGGTGGTCAGCCGGAAGATTCGTTACGCCTTCACCGAGTTTCCGAACTGGAAGCGCAGCGAGAACGAACTCCGTGAACTCCGCAAGAAAGTGACCTTCGCCATCTATGCCGAAACAGAAGACCTGGACCGGGTGACGGCCTTGGTGGATGAGTTATTCACGCTGCTGGAAAAAGCGGACCGGATTTAGCGCAATGGCGGCGCTCGATCACAAGGACCGGTTCAAGCAGCGCGTCCGACACTGGGCCGACAAGCTGGACGTCAAGATCGTCTGGCTGGGTGTGCGGCCGATGCGCAACAAGTGGGCCTCATGTTCCACCTCGGGCCATTTGAATTTCAGCGACGAACTGCCCGCCCTGAAACCCGAGCTGTGGGACTACGTGATCGTCCACGAGCTGCTCCATTTCTCTGTGCCCAACCACGGAAAACTCTGGAAAAGCCTGATGCGCGCGCACTTGGGCGACTACGAAGCACAGGAAGGCAAGTTGAAGCGGATTGCGGGCGATCGGCAGCCGAAAAACCGCCGTCCCGTCAGCGCCGACTTTTGACCTGACGCGAACCGATACCTTGGCCCGGTGCTACGCCGCCATCTGGCCTGCCGCTTCCTTCCTCTCGAACGCCGCCATCAGTTCGCCGCGCTTTGCCTTCGCCGCCGCCACCGAGCGTTCCTTCACCGGGCCGTAGCCGCGTATCATCTCCGGCACACGCGCCAGCGCGATGGCCGCGTCGCGGTTGTGCGCGGCCAGCCCTGACAGGATCGCTTCCACCGTCGTTTCGTACTCGGCGATCAGCGCGCGTTCCTGCTTTCGTTCCGCGCTGCCGCCGAAGGGGTTGAGCGCAGTGCCGCGCAGGAACTTGAGTTTCGCCAGCAGCTTCATCGCCGTCAGCATCCAGGGCCCGAAGCTCTGCTTCTTTGGCTCGTCGCCGGGCGCGGCGCCGCGGCTCCACGGCAGGGTGAGGTGGAAGCGGAGCGAATAGTCGCCTTCGAAGCTGGCGGCGAGTTCGGCGGCGAATTCCGGCGCGGTGAACAGGCGCGCCACTTCGAATTCGTCCTTGTAGGCCAGCAGCTTGAAGTAGCAGCGCGCCACGGTTTCGGTAAGCGATGCGTCGCTGCCCAGTCGCGCTTCCGCGGCGCGCACGCGGTCGACCAGGTGCAGGTAGCGCTGGGCGTATGCCTCGTCCTGATAGTCCGTGAGGTAGCGGCGGCGGCGCGCGATGACTTCGTCGAGGCTGGTGGCGATCGCCTCCGGCTGGGACGTGGCGTCGCCGGCGACCAGCGCCGCGACGCCGGCCGGGTCATGGGCGGCGCGGCGGCCCCAGTGGAAGGCGCGCAGGTTGTCCTCGACGGCGGCGCCGTTGAGTTCGATGGCGCGCTGGATGGCCTCCAGCGAGAGTGGCACCAGCCCGCGCTGGAAGGCGTAGCCGAGCAGGAAGATGTTGGTCGCGATCGAATGCCCCATCAGGCGCGTGGCCAGGCGGGTGGCGTCGATGAAGTCAGCGGATTCGCGGCCCACGGTGTCGACCACCGCCTGTTCCATGGCGCCGGCGGGGAATTCGCGGTCCGGATTGCGCAGGAATTCGCCGGTGATGGTGTGGCCGGTATTGACGATGACGTGCGTCGCCTTGCCCGCGGCCTTGGACAGGGCGTCCTCAGTGACAGTGACGACGATGTCGCCGCCGAGGATCAGTCTGGCTTCGCCGGTGGCGATGCGCGCGGAGTGCAGCTGCTCCTGGCGGTCGGCCAGGCGCACATGCGACATCACGGCGCCGCCCTTCTGCGCCAGGCCGGTCATGTCGAGCACGGTGACGCCCTTGCCTTCGAGGTGGGCGGCCATGCCGAGCAGGGCGCCGATGGTGACCACGCCGGTGCCGCCGACGCCGGCGATGAGGATGCCGTAGGGGTCGGCGAGGCCGACGGCGGGCGGTTCGGGCAGGGCCGGCGCTTCCTGACTGCCCGTGTCTAGCGCCTTGCCGCGGCGCACGCGGCCGCCATGCACGGTGACCATGCTGGGGCAGAAGCCGTCGAGGCAGGAGAAATCCTTGTTGCAGGCGAACTGGTCGGTGGCGCGCTTGCGGCCGAATTCGGTTTCCACCGGCACCACGGCGAGGCAGTTGGATTTCACCGCGCAATCGCCGCAGCCCTCGCAGACGGCGGTGTTGATGAAGACGCGCGTCGCCGGGTCGGCGTAGCTGCCGCGCTTGCGGCGGCGGCGTTTTTCGGCGGCGCAGGTCTGGTCATAGACGAGGGCGCTGACGCCTTTGGTTTCGCGCAGCTCGCGCTGGGTTTCGTCGAGGCGGTCGCGGTGGCGGATCTCGACGCCGGGGGCGAAGCCGGCGTCGCCCTGGTACTTCTCCGGTTCGTCGCTCATGACGATGATGCGCGCGACATCCTCGGCGGCAAGCTGGCGCGTCAGTTGCGGCACCGTCAGCGTGCCGTCCACCGGCTGGCCGCCGGTCATGGCGACGGCGTCGTTGAACAGCAGCTTGTAGGTGATATTGACCTTGGCGGCGACGGCGGCGCGGATGGCGAGCAGGCCGCTGTGGAAGTAAGTGCCGTCGCCCATGTTGGCGAACACGTGCTGCGTGCCGCTGTGGCCGGAGACGCCCAGCCAGGCCGCGCCTTCGCCGCCCATGTGCGAGATGGTCAGGGTGTTGCGGCCCATCATCACCGCCATCAGGTGGCAGCCGACGCCGCCCAGCGCGCAGCTGCCTTCGGGCACCTTGGTGGACTGGTTGTGCGGGCAGCCGGGGCAGAACCAGGGCGTGCGCAGCAGGGTCACCCTGGGCCTGGCCGATGCCTGCGCCTTGGCGTCGAGGAAGGCGATGTAGTCGCTGATGCGCGGCGAGGTATGGAAGCGGCCGATGCGCGCGGCGATGGCGCGGGCTACGATGGCCGGCGTCAGCTCGGCGGTGGGCGGCAGCAGCCAGCGGTGCTCGGGCACCGGCCATTCGCCGGTCTCGTCGTACTTGCCGACGACGCGCGGGCGGACATCCTCGCGCCAGTTGTAGAGCATTTCCTTGAGCTGGTATTCGATGATCTGGCGCTTTTCCTCGACCACCAGGATTTCTTCCAGGCCTTCGGCGAAGTGGCGCACGGCCTCGGCTTCCAGCGGCCAGGGCATGCCCACCTTGAACAGGCGCAGGCCGATTTCGGCGGCGTATTTCTCGTCGATGCACATGTCGTCGAGTGCCTGGCGCACGTCCATCCAGGCCTTGCCACAGGCGATGATGCCCAGCCGCGGCCGCGGGCTGTCGTAGATCAGGCGGTTGAGCCCGTTGGCGCGGGCATAGGCGATCGCGGCATAGACCTTGTACTGCTGCAGGCGCAGCTCCTGCGCCAGTTGCGGATCGGGCCAGCGCAGATGCACGCCGTCGGCCGGCAGCTGGAAATCGGTGGGTATGCGGAATTCGTAGTGCTCCGGGTCGACCGTGACCACGGCCGAGCTTTCCGCCGTGTCCGAGGTCAGCTTCATCGCCACCCAGCAGCCGGAATAGCGCGACATGGCCCAGCCGTGCAGGCCGTAGTCGAGGTATTCCTGCAGGTTAGATGGCGCCAGCACCGGGATGCCGCAGGCCGAGAAAATGTGCTCGCTCTGGTGCGCGACGGCCGAGGAACGCGCCGAGGGGTCGTCGCCAGCGATCAGCAGCACGCCGCCGTGCTTCGCGGTGCCAGCGTGGTTGGCGTGGCGGAAGACGTCGCCGCTCCTGTCCACGCCCGGGCCCTTGCCGTACCACATCGAGAAAATGCCGTCGAACTTGGGCTGCGGAAACAGGTGCAACTGCTGCGTGCCCCAGATCGCGGTGGCGGCAATGTCTTCGTTGAGGCCGGGCTGAAACGTGATGTCGTGCTGCTTGAGGAAGGGCGCGGCGCTGTGCAGGGCGAAGTCCAACCCGCCCAGCGGCGAGCCGCGGTAGCCCGAGACATAGCCGGCGGTGTGCAGGCCGGCGCGGCGGTCGAGTTCGTGCTGCAGCATGGGCAGGCGGGCCAGGGCCTGCATGCCGGTGAGGAATACCTTGCCGCGTTCGAGGCGGTACTTGTCTTCGAGGCTTACCCTGGCGATCGTCATCTGCTGCTCCTCCGTGCCCTGGCGCCTGCTGCGGCGCCTGTGTCACGCGCCAGCGGCGACGGCCGTGGCGCGACTCAGCGTGGATGCGGCGCCGGCGACGTTCGGGAGCTGTGGGTGGTGGTGCACCACCAGCTGCGATGCAGGGTGGAGATCCTGTGCGAGAGGGGGGCATGGTTGCCCGCGCGCGGCGCCGTCATCGCACGAACTGCGTCAGGTAAAGCGAGATCGAGGGGAAGGCGACCAGGATGGCAAGGCGCACCACGTCGGCGGCGACGAAGGGCATGACGCCGCGGAACACGGTGCCGGTCTTGATGTCCGGCAAGACGGTGCGCAGCACGAACACATTGAGTCCGACTGGCGGCGTGATCAGGCTGATTTCCGTGACGACGACCACGATGATGCCGAACCAGATCAGGTCGAAGCCGAGGTGCTGGACCAGGGGGTAGAACAGGGGCACCGTGAGCAGGATCATCGACATGCTTTCGAGCACGCAGCCGAGCAGCACATAGATCACGCAGATTGCGGCGATGACCAGGAAAGGCCGGGAAGAGAACCTGTCGGCGAACTCGATCAGCTCGGTCGGCATGGTTGTCATGTTGATGAAGTTGGCGAAGATCAGGGCGCCGATCAGGATGGTGAAGATCATGCCCGTGGTGGCCGCGCTTTCCACCAGCACCTTGCGGTAGAAGGGCCAGTTCCAGCCCTTACGCAGGATGGCGAAGACGAAGGCACCGCCGGCGCCGATGCCGCCGGCCTCGGTGGGGGTGAATACGCCGCCGTAGATGCCGCCGAGGACCAGCACGAACAGCGCCAGCACGCCCCAGACATTCTTCATGGCGTCAAGGCGCTGGCGCCAGGACATGTGTTCGCCGGGCGGCCCGGCCTTGGGGTTCAGGGTTACCGTGACCCAGATCGCGCCGAGGTAGCAGAGGACGGCGACGATGCCGGGGAGGATGCCGGCGATGAACAGCTTGCCGATATTCTGCTGTGTGAGGATGCCGTAGATCACCAGGATCACCGAGGGCGGGATCAGGATGCCGAGCGTGCCCCCGGCGGCCACCGAGCCGGCGGCGATGGCATCGGAATAGCCGAAGCGGCGCATCGGCGGCACAGCCACCTTGGCCATGGTGGCGGCGGTGGCGATGCTGGAGCCGCAGATCGACGAGAAGCCGCCGCAGGCGACGATGGTGGCCATTGCCAGCCCGCCGCGATAATGGCCGAGGAAGGCATAGGAGGCGTTGTAGAGCTGTTCGGAGAGGCCGGCGCGGGTGACCAGGTTGCCCATCAGGATGAACAGCGGGACGATGGAAAGCGAATACGAGAGGCCGGTTTCGTAGGTGATGGCGCCGGCCATGGCGAAGGCAGCATGGAGATTCACCATCCAGGCGAAACCGAGGAAGCCGACCAGGCCCATGGCAAAGGCGATGGGCAGACGCAGCAGGGCCAGCGCCAGCATGGCGCCAAAGGCGACGAGGGCTTCGGTCATGCGTCTGCCTGTCCGGCGCGGCGGGCGCCGAAGGCATCGTTCCAGGCCAGCAACAGCATCAGGCCGGCGGTGACGAAGGTGAGAATGCTCATGTAATAGACCAGCGGGTAGACGACGATCTGCAGGGTGGCGGTGGTCTCGCCGGCGGCGGCCATCTCGTGGGCCTTGAGCCAGACGCGCCAGCCGATGATGCCGACGCAGGCCGCCGCGACCAGATCGAGCACGACCTGGTAGGCGACGCGCATGAAACCGGGAATCAGGTGTTCCAGCATGTCGACCGTGACATGCTCGCGGCGCAGCGTGACCAACGGCAGGCTGGTGAAGATCAGCACGCCCATGCCCAGCTCGGTAATCTCGAAGGCGCCGGGGATGGGCTTGTCGAAGGCATAGCGGCCGACCACATCGACACAGGTCAGCAGCATCAGGCCGATGAGTACCAGCGCGGCAACAATGCCGAGCAGCCCGTCCGCCCGGCCGAGGATGCCGGCCAGGCGGGGGCTGCCCGTGTGCAGCAGATTGCCCGACATCGATTACTTGCCGGAGGCGACCTTCTTGATCTCGGCGCGGAACTCCTTCATCAGCGCGGCGCCGTCGAGGCCTTGCTTCTTGATGTCGGCGTACCACGCGGCCTCGATCGGATCGACCTTGGCCTTGAGCTCGGCGACGAAGGCCGGGCTGACCGTCTGCACGTCGATGCCGGCGGCCTTCATTGCCGCGACGCCTGCGTCATCGGCGGCGTCCCAGGCCTTGCCGGCCAGGCGGGCGAAGTATTCGCCCGACACCTTCTCGACCGCGGCCTGGTCATCCTTCGACAGCGCATTGAACTTGGCCTCGTTCATTATCAGCACGAAGCTGGTGTTGTAGAGGCCGCCCGGGACGATGGCGGCATGGCGGATGACGCCGGTCAGCTTGAAGCCGGCGATGGATTCGCCGGGGAAGAAGATGCCGTCGGCGACACCGCTGTTGAGGATCTGGAAGGACTCGCTGGCGGGCTTGAGCAGCGGGTTGGCGCCCAGCGCCTTGGTGACGTCATTGACCACGCCACCGCCGACGCGGATCTTCATGCCGTTGAGGTCCTTCAGCGACTTGAGCGGGGTCTTTACGGTGTACATCTGGCCGGGTCCGTGGGAGAACACCGACAGAACCTTGACGCCCTTGTGCTCGTCAAATTTGGCCAGGTGCTTGCGGAACATGCGCTCGTAGGCCACCGAGATCGATTCGGCGGAGTCGCCGAGGAAGCCGAATTCGGTCATCTTGGTGAGGACAAAGCGGCCGGGCGTGTAGCCATGCACCGTGAAGGAGGCATCGACGACGCCATCCTTGACCGCATCGAAGGTGCCGGGGGGCGCCACCGGGGCCTTGGGCAGGACGTTGAACTTGACGCGGCCGTTGGTTGCCTTCTCGACGGCCTGCGTCCAGGGAACCAGGATGCTGGCGGTCAGCGGGTGTCCGGGCGGAACCCAGGACGATGCGGTCATGACGGTCTGCGCGCCCGCCTGTGACCAGGCCAGCATGCCGGTGATCAGTGCGGCAACAAGTTTCGTGGTTTTCTTCATTGTTTCCTCCTCGTGTGGTGTCGGACTATGGTGGGCTTGAATGTTGTTGTGTCCGGGAAGCTGCATTCTGTCGGACACAGCGTCCGTGTCAAGCCCGGATGCGCAGTTCCTTGATGATCGGCATGGGGCAAGGTTCATGCGCCGCAGGCAACGATGCCCTGGCGCACGAGATCCTCGCACTGGCTCCCGGTGAAGCCTGCCTCGGTGAGGACGGGCAGGGTGTGCTGTCCGTACTTGGGCGGGAAGTCGAGCGTCGCGCCGGCCCCGCCGTGGTCCACGGCCATCGGCTGCATGCGCACGGCGCGGCCGTCGGGTGCCATGGTGCGGGTCAGCTTGCGGGCGATGGCTTCCATCTCGCGCACGGCGGGGATGTCGTTGATCGCGGCGTGCGGGATGGTGGCCTGGCGGAAGGCGGCGGCAAGGTCGGCGGTGGCGACACGGCGCGTGACGGCGGCCATGTCGCGGTGGATGGCTTCGCGTTCCTTGACGCGGCCCTCGTTGGTGGCGCGCACGGCATTGGCCACCGGCGCGAACCAGGGAATCTCGGTCAGGCGCCGCCACTGCACGTCGCTGCCGATGGCCATGTAGATGAAGCCGTCGGCCGTGGGATAGACGTTGGTCGGGATGAACTTGCGGTGCTCGTTGCCGCAGCGCGTGATCTCGGAGGGATCGCAGTTGAAGTCGAGCAGGGGCAGGGTGGTGATCAGCCAGGAGGCCGCCGCCTGCAGCATCGAGACGTCGATGCGGCTGCCTTTGCCGGTTTCGGCGCGCTCCAGCAAAGCCATCATCACGCCGGCATAGACCTCGTCGCCGGCCTTGAGGTCGATCAGCGGCACGCCGGACAGCGTTGGCGGGCCGTCGGCCGGGCCGGTGAGTTCCATGTAGCCGGCCATGGCCTGGATCACCGGGTCATAGCCGGGGGCATCAGGGTAGTCCGGACCCATGGCCGAGATGCCGGCCCAGATCAGGTCGGGCTTGGCCGCGCTCAGGCTTTCGTAGTCGATGCCGAGCTGCTTGTAGCGCTTGGGCACGGTGTTGCAGCAGAACACATCGGCATCGAGCGCGACGATCAGCTTCTTCAGCACCTCCTGGCCTTGCGGGTCCTTGAGGTTGAGCGCGATCGCCTCCTTGCCGACGTTGGGCGCGATGAAATAGCTGCGCCGGTCGTCGTCGGCGACGCGGCCGCCGATGTAGCGGTTCGGATCGCCGGGCAGGCCTTCGCCGGTCGGCGTCGACTCGATGCGGATTACGCGCCAGCCGAGCTGGGCGAAGCGCAAGGTCGCATAGGGCAGCGATAAGGCCTGCTCCATTGACAGGATGGTTCTGCGCTTCATGCTGCCTCCGCCGGGCCGCCCCAAGGAGGCAGCAGGCCACCAACCGGAAGCCGCGCATTTTGCGGCTGAACCGTCGTCACCCCTTCCCGTGGGGAAGGGGCTGGGGGATAGGTTCTCATCACTCAGCCCTCCACGGTTTCCAGTACCGTTTCGGCGTTTGTCCGTGCAGCGCGCGATAAACCTTCTCCGGGGTGAAGGGCAGTTCGAACAGGCGCGTGCCGGTAGCGTTGGCGATGGCGTTGGCTGCCGCCGCGGCCATGCAGATCGACGGTGCTTCGCCGACGCCCTTGGCGCCCTGCGGGCCTTCGCCGTCCATCGACTCGATGAAGGCAATGTCCATTTCGGGAATCTCGGGCGCCGTAACCAGCTTGTAGTCGCGGAAGTTGGGATTCTTCATCACGCCGCTTTCGATCATCAGGTCCTCGGTGAAAGCATAGCCCTGTCCCATGACCACGCCGCCCTCGATCTGGCCTTCGATGCCGAGCCGGTTGAGCACGCGGCCGACGTCGTGGGCGCCGGTGACCTTGGCCAGCTTGATGAAGCCGGTATCGGTATCGACCTCGACTTCGACCACTTGCGTGCCCCAGGCGTAGGCGGCCGAGACGTCGCCCTTGAAGCCCTTGTCCTGATGCACGCTGGGCGGCTCGTAGTAGAAGGTGGTCATCACCAGTTCGGCCTTGTCCTGGAAGTGCAGGTTGCGCAGCAGCTTGGAAAGCTCGACCAGGGCTTCGCCTCTCTCGGCGCGGATCACGAAGCCGCCGCGCAGGTCGAGGTCGGCTTCCGTGCAGTCGAACTTCTTTGCCGCCACGGCGAGGATCTTCGATTTGGCCTTCTTCGCCGCGCCGATTGCCGAGTTGCCGGCGATGAAGGTGGTGCGGCTGGCGTGTACGCCGACGTCCCATGGTGTGATCGCTGTGTCGTTGTTGACCACGGTGATGGCGGAAATGGGCAGGCCGAGTTCCTCGCAAACCAGTTGCGAGAGTACCGTTTCCGAACCCTGGCCGATTTCCGAGGCGCCGGTGATCAGCGTGACATTGGCGAAGTCGTCCATCTTGAGGATGGTGCCGCAGCCGTCGGAGGGGTAGATCTTGGCGCCGCCGCCGACGTGCAGCATCGATGCCATGCCGATGCCGCGCTTGATGTTGCCGGGCTTTTTCTGGTTCGCCTGGTTCTCGGCGAACTTGCGCGCGTAATCGCTGCGGCTGGCGGCCGTGGTGATGCAATCCTTGAAACCGCAGCTCTTGAAGCTCATGCCCTGACCGGTGACCTCGCCGGCATCCTGGGCGTTCTTCATGCGGAATGCCAGCGGGTCCATACCGATCTTCTCGGCCAGCATGTCCATGTGCTGCTCGATGGCGAAAGTGGCCTGCAGGTTGCCATAACCCCGGAAGGAACCGGCATAGGGGTTGTTGGTGTACACCGCCGCGGTGTGGTAATCGCAGTGCGGCACGCGGTAGAGCGAGGAGAAGGTCTGCATCATCACAAACGGCGTGGTCGCGCCCCAGGAGGTGTAGGCGCCGTTGTCATGCAGGGTATGCACCTGGCGGAAGGTCAGCGTGCCATCCTTCTTGCAGCCCGAGCGCAGGGTCAGCAGCACCGGCTGGCGTGTCGGCGAGGCAAGGAACTCCTCTTCGCGGGTGAACAGCATTTTTACCGGGCGCTTGGCGGCGCGGGCGAGGTAGAGGCAGATCACCTCGAAGGGGTAGATGTCGAGCTTGGAGCCGAAGCCGCCGCCGATCGGTGGCTGGATGATGCGGATGCGCGCCGGATCGATGTTGAGGTACTCGGCAAACTCGCGCTTGTGCAGGAAGGGCACCTGGGTGTTGGAATACATCTGCACATTGCCGGCGGCGTCGAACTCGGCAATCATGCCCGAGACGCCCATGCAGCAGTGGGTGACGTAGTGCAACTTGAAGGTATCCTCGATCACCACGTCGGATTCGGCTTCACCCTGGACGATATCGCCGTGGGCGTAGTCGAAGCGCATGGCGATGTTGTCGGGCTTGCCGCGGTGGGCGATCGAGGTGCCCTGTTTCAGGTGCAGGTGGGTGCCGTCGGCGCCGTGCGGTTCGGGGTGGATCAGCACCGCATCGGGCTTGATCGACTCTTCGGGATTGCCGATCACCGGCAGGTCCTCGTACTCGACCTTGATCAGCTTCAGCGCGGCTTCAGCGATCTCCTCGGACTCGGCGGCGACGGCGGCGATTTCGTCGCGCTCGCTGCGGACGCGGCTGACCTTGAGCGGGAAGTGGTCCTTGGCAACGCCGATCGGGCGCTGGTCGGGAATGTCATAGCCGGTCAGCACCACATGCACGCCGGGCAGGGCCTTCGCCGCCGAGGTGTCAATCGACTTGATGATGGCGTGGATGCGGTCGGTGCGCAGTATCTTGCCGTGGAGCTGGCCCGGCAGGTTGATGTCGTGGATGTAGCGGGTTCGTCCGCTGGCCTTGTCGGGCGCATCCATTTTCGGGATGCGCTTGCCGATCAGCGAGTCGGGCTCGATGACGCGATGTTTCTTTTCGGCGACGGTCATGGGGAACTCCTTTATTTCGTGGCGCCGCAGGCGACTACGGCGTCGACGATTTTCTTGTAGCCGGTGCAGCGGCACAGGTTGCCTTCGAGTCCGCGCTTGACGCAGCCTTCGTCGGGATGCTCGTGCTTGTGCAGCAGGTGGTCGGCCTGCATCATCATGCCCGGGGTGCAGAAGCCGCACTGCACGGCGCCGTGCTCGACGAAGGCGTCGCGCAGCGCTTCCCCGCGCGGCTGGTCGGTCAAACCTTCGACCGTGGTGACATTGCGTCCGGCGCAATCGACGGCGAACATGAGGCAGGAGTTGAGTGATACGCCATCCACCTGGATGGTGCAGGCGCCGCACTCGCCCTCGCCGCAGCCGTATTTGGTGCCGGTGAGGCCGATTTCCTCGCGCAGCATGTCGAGGGCGTTCATCGTGACGTCCACCGTCACCTTGCGCTTGACCCCGTTCAGGGTGAATTCGATATCGTGCTTAAGCGCTGACATTTTCGAGCATCCTCTTGGTCATGTTGTGGATCATTTCCTTGCGGTACCAGGCCGTGGCGCGCACGTCGTCGATCGGATTGACTTCGTCGCGGGCGGCGATGGCGGCGGCTTCGATGGTCGCTGCGTCGAGGTGGCGTCCCTCCAGCGCCGACTCCGTTGCCGTGGCGCGCAGCGGCGTCGGCGCGACGGCGCCGAAGGCGACGCGGACATTCTTCAGCACGCCGTCGTGGCTGTCGGCGGCGATGCCGATCGAGATGGTCGAGATGTCCAGCGCCGGGCGCGTTCCATGCTTGTAAAAACGTGAAATGTGATTCGCGCCGGGTACCGGAATGCGCACGCCGGTGACCAGCTCGCAGAGCGATTTTCGCGTCTTGCCGGGGCCGGTAAAGAAGGTGGAGATCGGCATGCAGTGGCGATAGAGCTTGGCTTCGGGCATCGAGGCGAGTTCAACGCAGGCGTCGAGCACCAGCAACGGCACCAGGGTGTCGCCGGCCGGCGAGGCATTGCAGATGTTGCCGCCGATGGTGCCGGCATTGCGGATCTGGTCGCTGGCGAAATGGTCGCAGGCCTCGATCAGCGCCGGCAGGTGTTCGCGCACCAGCGGGTGCTCCATGATCTCGGTGATGGTGGCCAGCGCACCGATGCGAATCTCGTCTCCTTCCAGCGTGATCCCCGTCAGTTGCGGAATGTGGCGGATGTTCATCAAGGTCTCGCGAAACTTGATGCGCCCGGCCTGACTTTGCGGCGTCAGGTCGGTGCCGCCGGCGAGGATGGTGACATTGCCGCCTTTGAGGCGCTCCACTGCCTGGTCGAGACTGGTGGGTGCGAAGTAGTGTTTCAGTTCGGTCATTTCGTGGTCCTCAGAACTTGATGGGTTCCTGGTAGCGCCCGAAAACGGCGACCAGTTCCTTGGTCATCTCGCCGACGCTGGCATAGGCCTTGACGGCCGCCATCAGGGCCGGCATCACATTGGCGCCGCTGGCGGCGTCGGCGCGCAGTTTTGCCAGCGCGGCCGATACGGCGGCGTTGTCGCGCTCGGCGCGGATCTTCCGCAGCCCGTCGATCTGGTGTCGCGCGTCTTCTTCGTTGTAGGGGTGGAATTCGACCGGGTGGTCTTCTTCCTTCTCGTTGCGGTAGCAATTGACGCCGACCTTGCGGAAGGCACCGGAGTCGATATTGCGCTGCATCTGGTAGGCCTGGGCCGAGACCTTGGCTTGGATCGTGCCCTCCGAGACCATCTTGACGATGCCGCCCTGGGCGTCGACCTCGGCCATGATTTCTTCCATCTTGGCGCGCATTTCGTTGGTCATGGTCTCGACATAGAAGGAGCCGGCCAGCGGATCGACGGTCTCGGTGAGGCCCATTTCCTCGATCAGCAGCTGCATGGTGCGCAGCGAGATGCGCGCCGAGTACTCGGTGGGGATGGTGTAGGCCTCGTCATAGGAACACAGCGCCATGGTCTGCGTGCCGGACAGCGCCGAGATCAGCGCGTAGTAGGCGCCGCGCACGATGTTGACCTCGGGCTGCTCGAAGGTCAGCCCGCCGCCGCCGCCGGCGGCGATCATGCGCAGCCACATCGAGCCGGGTTTCTCGGCGCCGTACTCTTCCTTCATGATCTTGGCCCACAGGCTGCGACCGGCGCGGAACTTGCAGACCTGCTCGAAGATGTTGCCGAAGATGTTGAAGTTGTACGACAGCCGCCCGGCGAACTCGTCGACTGGCAGGCCGCGCCTGATGGCATCGTCGGCATAGGCCTTGGCGATGCAGAAGGCGTAGGCCATTTCCTGCGCCGGCGTCGCCCCGGATTCGCGGATGTGGTAACCGCAGACTGAGACCGGCGTGTACTTGGGCGCTTCCTTGGCGCAGTACTCGATGGTGTCGCCGACCAGGCGGATCGACGGCTCGACCGGGAAGATCCAGGTGCCGCGACCGATGAATTCCTTGAGGATGTCGTTCTGCGCCGTGCCGCGCAATTCCTTGATGTCGTAGCCGCGTTTTTCCGCCATCGCCAGGTACATGGCGATCAGGATCGCCGCGGCGCCGTTGATGGTGAGCGAGACCGTGATCTTCTTCAGGTCGATACCGTCGAAGGCGATCTCGAAATCGCGCAGGGTGTCGATCGACATGCCGACGCGGCCGATCTCGCCTTCGGCTGCCGGATCGTCCGAGTCGAGGCCGATCTGCGTCGGCAGGTCGAAGGCGACGTTGAGCCCGGTCTGGCCGTGGGCGATCAGGTACTTGAAGCGCTGGTTGGTGTCGGCCGGATTGCCGAAGCCGGCGTACTGGCGCATCGTCCAGGGCTGCTTGCGGTACATCTCGCGGTGGATGCCGCGGGTGAAGGGATAGGCCCCGGGTTCGCCCACCATCGCCATGCCGCCGCTGGCCGCCACGTCTTCAGCGGTGTAGAGCGGTTTGACCTCGATGCCCGATTCGTTGATCACGCGTTTCATTTCCGGTTTTTGCGGGGCGTTCATTTCACTTCACTCCGGATGTACTCGGTGATGGCGTCGAGCTTCGAGCCCGAGGGGAAAATGCCCTTGAAGCCGAGCTCGCGCAGGGCATCGTGGTCCTGCGCTGGCAGGTTGCCACCGATGACCCAGAGCTTGTCGGTAAGGCCGGCTTCTTCGAGCAGCGGCTTGAGCTTGGTGCAGAAAGGGATGTGCGAACCGGCCATGGAAGACAGCGAAATCACATCGACGTCCTCTTCAAGAGCGATGCGCGCGATCTGTTCCGGCGTCTGGCGCAATCCCGTATAGATGACCTCGAAGCCGGCATCCATCATGGCGCGGGCGACGACCTTGGCGCCCTGGTCGTGGCCGTCGAGTCCGGGTTTGCCGAGCAATACCTTTATTGGTCGAGTCATGAACTGACTTCCTTTGCAATAATCAACTTCAATATTTCGCTGGTGCCGCCGCCGATCAGCGTGAAGCGCACATCACGCAGGTAGCGCTGCACCGGGTATTCCATGGCGTAGCCGTAGGAGGCGAAGACGCGCGCGGCCTGGTCGCAGACCTTGGCGGCGGTCTCGGTGGCGAACAGCTTGGCCATCGCTGCTTCCTTGTGATACGGCTTGCCGGCGTCGCGGCGCCAGGCGGCGTAGTACACGAGGTGCTCGGCGGCTTCGAGCTCGGTGGCCATCTCGGCCAGCTTCATCTGTATCGCCTGGTAGCGGTTGATCGGCTTGCCGAACTGCCTGCGTTCGCCGGCATAGCGCACGGCCTCTGCCAACGCGGCATGCGCTACGCCGAGGCCCATGGCGCCGGTGATGATGCGGATCTCGCCCAGGGTCTTGCGCAGATGACTTTCGCCGTCGCCTTCCGCCTGCGACAGGCGGTGGCTGTCGGGCACGAAGCATTCGTCGAAAGCGACTTCCGACGTCGGCAGCGCCCAGACGCCCATCTTGTGGATTTCGCGGCCGATGATCAGGCCCTTGAAATACTTCTCGACGAGGAAGATGGTGAGCTTCTTTTCATCGCCGGCTTTGGCGAAGACGGTGAAGAAGTCGGCCACCGGGGCCGAGGTGATCCAGGTCTTCTGGCCGTTGAGCACATAGCCGCCTTCGACCTTTTTCGCCGTGGTGGCGATCGAGTCGAGGTCGGAACCGGAATTCGGCTCGGTCATGCAGATGGCGCCGATCTTCTCGCCGCGCAGCGCGGGCTTGAACAGGCGCTCGATGATGTCTTCGTTTCCCAGCAGGTGCAGGAACTTGGTGCCCATCAGTGATTGCATGGCGACGGCGCCGGCCAGCGACATCGAGCCGCGCGATATTTCCTGCAGCGCCATGGCGAATTCGGTCAGCGCCATGCCCGTGCCGCCGACGTCCTCGGGGTAGCGCATGCCGAAGAAGCCGAGATAAGCGAGCTCCTGGAACAGGGCACGGGGGTATTGCTTCGCTTCGTCCAATGCCTCGGCCTGCGGCGCGATGCGTTCGTCGCAGAATCGGGCGAAGGTGTCGCGGATTTGTTGCTGGTCTTCGGTGAGTTCGAAGTTCATGGCTGTTTAGTTACGTCGAGTGCGACGGTTGGTGCGGCGCTCGGGCCGCCGGGTGTCCGATTCCCTCCATGTCCCCCGGGGCGATAAAGCGCTGCCCCCCCTCCTTTACTTACGGGAATCGGACACCCGACACCCCGGACGAGATACGCCGTTGCCTTTGAACCGCCAAAGAGGCAGGGCGGCAACCGCTCGGGCCGGTAGGGGATCCTGCTCCGCGTAAGTAAAGGAGGAGGAGTCGGCCGAAGGCCGACGACGGGGGACATGGAGCGGAGCAGGGTCCCCTGGCGGCCCGAGTCCACCACGCTCAACACGGGAGCGGGGTATTTCATCTCTGCAGTCACTCGCTGTACCCGTAATCCCGCACAGCCGCCTCTTTGGTGATCACGCCGTTCCGAATCTCCTCAGCGAGCACCTTGCGGTCGCGTTTCTTCGGATCGCCGTAGCCGCCGCCGCCACTTGCGACCTGGTGGTAGATGGTGCCCTTGGGTACGCCGGTGATCAGGTCCTTGTTTTTCGGTACCACGGTCTGGCCGTCGGGGTAGTGGAGGCGGATGAAGTTGAGGCCGCCTTCGCCGCCGCCGAAGAGGCCGAAGGCGGGTTCGAAGTCGCCGTCGCCGAAGGTGACCAGTTGCGTGTCCGGCGAACCGATTTCGAAGATGGTCTCGACGCCGAGGCCGCCGCGCCATTCGCCGGCGCCTGCCGAGTCGGTCAGCAGTTCGTGCTTCAACAGGCGGTGCGGGGTCTGTTGCTCGAACATCTCGTAGTCCTGGTCGAGCACGCCGCCGGAGGCATCGATCATGCCGATGTGGTCGTAGCCGTCGATGCCCTGCATGGCGCCGGAGCCGCCCTTGAGGCCCATGAACCCGATGTCGACGTACTTCTCGTTCTTCTCCGGATCGATGCCGGTGGTCAGCGAGGCCAGCAGATTGTTCCAGCCGGCGGTGACGCGGTCTGGCATCACCGGGGCCAGCGCGCGCTGGATGGCGTCGGCGTTGGGTGGGCAGAGGTGGTTGCCGAACGTCGTGGCCTTCGGGTAGGCCGCGTTGAGGATGGTGCCGCTCGGAATCACGATCTCGATCGGTTGCACCATGCCCTCGTTGTGCGGGATGTCGGGATTGACCATCTGCAACAGGGTCAGGATGGTGGCCGAGGCGCTGGAGGTGAAGGTGCCGTTGACGAAGCCGTTGGTCTGCGGATCGGTCTTCGAATAGTCGAACTTGATGCTCTTGTCCTTGACTTCGATATCGACGCGGATGGTGTACTTCGAGCCGACGAAACGGCCGTCGAAATAGACGTAGCCTTCGCCGGAGTAGTTGCCGTTGGGGATCTTCGCGATCTCGGCTTCCATCATCTTGCGCGTGGCTTCGAACAGCGCCTGTTTGTGGCTTTCGTAGCTGGCGACACCGTACTTCTTCAGCAGTTCGAGCAGGCGCCGCTCGCCGACGGTGCAGGCGCCCATTTCGGCCTTCATGTCGTGCTGCACGATGTCCAGGCGGACGTTGGCGAAGATCAGGTTCCACACGTCCTTGCGCAACTTGCCGCGCTCGACCACCTTGACCGGTGGGATGCGCAGGGCTTCCTGCCAGACCTCGACCGCATTCGGGTTGTAGCCGCCGGCGACATTGCCGCCGATGTCGGCCTGGTGGCCCTTGACCGCCGTCCAGGCCACCAGCTTGTCCTCGAAGAACACCGGCTTGAAGGCGGCGACGTCGTTGTTCTGGTTACCCAGGCTGAACACGTCGTTGTGGAAGATCACGTCGCCCGGATAGATCTCGTCGCCGAAATAGTCCTTGATGTAGTTGCACACCGGCGCCAGCGAGAAGGCCAGGATGGGCAGGTTCTCGGTCTGCTCCAGCATGTTGCCATCGGCGTCATAGAGGCCGGTGACGTAGTCCTTGGCTTCGCAGAGGATGGGCGAACGCGTGGTCTGCTCCATCGAGATGCTCATCTCGTCGGTGATGGACTTGAAGGTCCGGGCGTACACCGAGAGGAGGATTGGATCAATCTTGGTAGTCATGCCGTTGCCTCCTCTTGGGTAAAGCAGGATTGGACCAGGTCTTCGCGCCCCTTGCGGTAGATGGCGAAGGACCCCAGCGCATCGACCACGCAGTCGTAGGCGGCGGAGACGAAGATTGCCGTCGTCTCCTGTTCGATCATGGACGGGCCTTCGATGCGATTGCCGAAGCGCATCTGGTGGCCGTCGTACACCGGCACCTCGGCGAATTTCTTGGTCTCGGGGATGTACATGCTGCGACGTCCCTTCACCGCACCCGAGGCGTCATCGCCGGCCCAGGCTTCGCCGCGATAGGAGGGCTTGTCGGTGAACCCGATGGACTGGACGCGGACGTTGATGATTTCGATCGGCGGGTTCTCGGCTTCCAGCGAGTAGCCGTAAAGGCGGTTGTGCTCGTCGTGGAAGGCGCGTGCTATGGCACCGACATCGCCCCTGGCCACCAGCTCGCGCGGCACCAGGAAGGAGACCTCGTGGTACTGCTTGATGTAGCGGCAGTCGAACTTGATGTCGTGGCGGCGGCGGTCTTCGCCGATGCGCTCCTCGGTGAGTTGGCGGGCGCCTTCGCTGGCCATCTCGTCGATCATCGCCGCCAGCTTCTTCCAGTCGGTGGCGTCGAGGCGCGAGACGAAGGTGCGCACGAAATCGTGCTTGAGCTCGCTCATCAACATGCCGAAGGCGCACAGCACCGAGGATTCGCGCGGCACGATCTGCAAGGGGATCTCGAGTTCCTCGCAGATAAGGCAGGAGTGGATCGGGCCGGCGCCGCCGGCCGGGATGAAGGGGAACTCGCGCGGATCGAAGCCGCGCTTGATGGTCACCTCGCGCACGCCCTGGGCCATGTTGTTGCAGGCGACGCGGTACATGCCGGCCGCCGCCTCCTCGATGCTGAGGCCCATCGGTTTGGCGATGTGGGTCTCGATCGCCGTCCTGGCAGCGCCGACATCCAGCTTCATCCTGCCGCCGGCGAAATAGTTGGGGTCGAGGTAGCCCAGCACCACGTTGGCGTCGGTGGTGGCGGGCAGCTTGCCGCCCTTGCCGTAGCAGGCCGGGCCGGGGTCGGCGCCGGCGCTTTGCGGGCCCATGCGCAGCATGCCGCCCTCGTCGAGCCAGCCGATCGAACCGCCGCCGGCGCCGATGGTATGGATGTCGAGCATGGGCAGGGCGATCTTGTGGCGGGCGATCTCGCCGTCGTTCTTGATCATCGGGCTGCCGACGGCGACTGAGGCTTCAAAGCTCGTGCCGCCCATGTCGGTGGTGATGCACTTGTCCTGACCGTGCGGGGTGACGTAGAACAGGCCGGCGCCGGGGCCGCCGGCGGGGCCGGAGAGCAGGGTCAGCGCCGCCTTTTCGCGCGCCAACTGCGGCGAGATGACGCCACCGTTGGACTGCATGATCAGCAGCAGGCCCTGGAAGCCGATGCCCTTCAGCCGCCCGACCAGTTGGTCGAGGTAGTGATTGAGCTTGGGGCCGACGTAGGAGTTGAGCGCCGTGGTGCTGATGCGCTCGTAGAAGCGGATCGAGGGCAGCAGGTCGGTCGACACCGAAAGGTAGGCACCGGGCATTTCCTGCTTCACCAGCGCGGCGGCCGCCTGTTCGTGGGCCGGGTTGGCAAAGGAGTTCATGAAGCAGATCGACACCGCCTGCACGCCATCCTGCTTGAACAGGTCGATGGCCTCCTTTACCTGCGCCATATCGAGCGCCTCGACTTCCTTGCCGTTGCGGTCAAGCCGCCCCTTGATGCCGGCGCGCAGATAGCGCGGCACCAGCGGCTTGACGTTGGCGTAGCGGTTGTTGTACTGCTCCTCGCGGATGCCACGGCGCATCTCAAGCGCGTCGCGCACGCCTTCGGTGGTGAGCAGGCCGCATTTGGCGCCGGTGTGCGTCAGCGTCGCGTTGGTGGTCACCGTGGTGCCATGCACGATGGTGTCGATCGAAGCGGCGAAGGCCTCCAGCGTCTGCGGCGGGTTCTGCGCCGCGGCGATGTCGGTGAGGCCGTTGACCACGGCGATCGAGGGATCGGACGGGGTGGACAGCGATTTGAAGATCGCCGGTTCCGCGCCGTCGCGGGTGACGGCGAAATCGGTGAAAGTGCCGCCGACGTCGATGCCGATCTTGAGTGTCATGGGTTGTGCTCCGTGTATTTCCTGCGGTTCAGCGCGCGACCATGTGGCGCACGTCTTCCTTGCGTATCTTGCCCAGCGCGGTTTTCGGCAGGGCCTTGACCAGCACGACTTCCTTGGGATGCTTGAAGCGGGCAATGCGGCCTTCCAGCAGTTTCAGCACCTGCTCGCTGCTGAGCTGGCGGTTTTCCTTGGGTACCACCACGGCAACGACGATTTCGCCCCAGCGCGGATCGGGCCGGCCGATCACCGAAGCCTCCGCGATGTCGGGCGATTCGATCAGCAGGTTTTCGATCTCGGCCGGATAGATGTTCTCGCCGCCGGAAATGATCATGTCCTTGCTGCGACCATCGACATAGAGATAGCCTTCCTCGTCGAGGTGGCCCATGTCGCCGCTGCGGAACCAGCCATCCTGCAGCACGGCGGCGGTTACGTCGGGCGCCTGCCAGTAGCCGCTCATGACGTTGTCGCCCTTGATCCAGATTTCGCCGGTGGCGCCGGGGGTGACGTCGTTGCCGGCGTCATCGACCAGGCGCAACTGGCAGTGCCTGCCGACGCGCCCGGTGGAGCCGACCTTGCGCATGGCCTCGTCGGCCTTGAGGTACACGGCGATCGGGCAGGTTTCGGTCGAGCCATAGACCTGCACCAGCGGCACGCCCTTGTCATGCACGGCGTGGATCACGTGGCGCGGCACGATGGTCGAGCCGGTGGTGATCATGCGCAGTTTCGAGAAGTCGGCGCTGGCCCAACGGCGATCGGCCATCATCATGTCGAGCTGCGCCGGCACCAGCACGGTCAGTGTGATGCCTTCTTGCTCGATGCTGTCGAAGGCGGCCGCGGGGTCGAACTTGGCGTGCAGGACGATGGTGCAGCCGGCCTTCAGCGCCGGGGTCACCAGATTGTTGAGGCCGCCGACGTGGAACAGCGGCAGGCTGTTGAAGATCACGTCCTCGGCCCTCAGGTCGTGCATGTCCTCGCTGTTGCCGGCATTGGCTTCGATCGCGCCCTGCGAGAGCAGCACGCCCTTGGGCTTGCCGGTGGAGCCAGAGGTGTAGCAGATCAGCAGTGGCGTTTGCGGCCCGACCGCCGGGTCGGGCGGCGGTGTTTCCTTGCCGCTGGCGAGGAAGTCATTCCATGCCTGCCAGCCCTCAGCTTCGGCACCGATGGCCACCGTCCGCATGCCAGTCAGCGCATCGCCAAGCGCGGCCGTGGGGGCAAGAAAATCGCGTTCGACGATCAGCACCCTGGGGGGGCAGTCGGCCAGCATCTGCCGGTGCTCGGGCGCCGCCAGGCGCCAGTTAAGCGGCATGAACAGCGCGCCGAGGCGCGCGCAGGAGAACAGCAGGGCCAGCATTTCCGGGCTGTTGAAGCCGAGGAAGGACACCGCATCACCGCGCCGCACGCCGCTGGCGGCCAGCGCGGCGGCGATGCGATCGACCAGCGCGGCATAGTCGCGGTAGCATAGCTCGCGGCCGTGAAAGCGCAGCGCCGCCTTGTCGGGCACGCGCGCGGCGTTGGCGCTGATCCAATCGGACAGCATTTACTTCGCGTCGCAGACTTCCAGCACCACCGACATCGCCGTATCGCCGGCGGCGCAACCGGTGAACAGGCCCCAGCCGCCGCCTTTCATGGCGAGTTCCTCGATCAGTTCGATGATGGCGCGGGTGCCCATCGGCGACTGCGGGTGGCCCCAGACCAGCGAACAGCCGTAGTTGTTCATGTTCTGCAGGTCGCAGCCGGTCTGGCGCGAGAAGAAGATGTCATTCACCGCGAAGGGGTTGTGGGTCTTGATCGCCTTCATCTCGGCAACCGATTTGCCGGCCTGGCCCAGCGCCTGCTTCGCCGCCGGCACCGTGGCTTCCGGCATGTGCGCGAGGTCGACGCGGGACAGCCCGAAGCCGTGCAGGCGTACGGCGATATTCGGGTCGGTGGCCAGCTCGCGCGCTTTGTCGCGGCTGGTGACGATCATGCCGGCGTTGCCGTCGGCGGGATGGGTCTGGCCGCCGAAGGTGACACAGCCGCCCGGCATCACCGGCTTGAGTTTGGCCAGGCCCTCGGCGGTCGAGGTGGTGATGCCCTCGTCGCCGTTCAAGATGTTGGCGGTCTTCCTGAAGCCGGGCGCCGGAACATCGAAGGGCAGGGTCATGAAGCGCTTGAGGAAGGCGTTGTCGTTCTCCAGCGCCATGCGGTATTGCGCCTCGCGGCGCAGCACCAGTTCATGCTGTTCCGCGGTGCCGATGCCATGCTTTTTCGCCACGTTCTCGGCGGTTTGCAACATGGCGTGGGGGCCCAGCGGGTCGCAATTGAAATTGTCCATCACCCAGTTCTCGGCGCCACCCGTGCCGCCCGGGCCCTTCGGGTTCGGGTAGTAGAGGTGGGGGCCGTTTGAGGTCCTGTCGCAGTTCACCACCAGCGCCGCGCTGGCCAGGCCGACTTCGATTTCCTGTGCGGCGGCGAGCAGGGTGCGGGCGCCGGTGGCGCAGGCCTGCATCAGTGTCGGGCCGCCGACTTGCGGCGCACCGATCAGGCCGGCCAGCCAGGGCAGGCCATAAAAGGAATGCTTCTGCGGCACCGAGAAGCCGAGGACGCCGTAGTCGAAGGCACCGGGGTCGATCATGCGCCGGGCCAGTTCCGCCTTTGCCACGTGGGCGGCAAACTCGATGCTGTGCAGGTGGGCCAAACTGCCCTGCCAGCGTGCGAAGGGCGTGCTCCAGTAGGCGCCGTAGGGAATTTCTGCCTTGTAGCTCATGTCGTGTCGGTCTCGGAAAGGGTTCGGAAAACTCAAGCGCGCGCGCTGCGGCGCGTCGGTGGCGGGGGAGGATCTGCCGGCGATGGCGTCGAGCGGCTGGCCTCGGCGGCCTTTTCCTTCTCGATGTCGGCGATGGCCAGCACCAGGAAGCGTTTCGCCGCCTCTAGATGGCTATGCATGGAGGCGGCGGCGGCAGCGGCATCGCGTTTGCGGAATGCCGCATGGATCGCTTTCATGCCGGTCAGCGCGGCCTTGCGCGCGCCGGCGTCGCCAAGGGTCAGTACGCGCAGAAAGCGTACATGGCCGACATACTGGTCAAGCAGCTTCGACATCCGCCGATTGGGGACGAGGGCGCGCCAGGCGTGGTGGAAGCGACTGTTGGCTTCGAGGAAGGCGCGGAAATCGTCGGCCTTCTCGGCGGCCACGGCATCATCCACCGCCGCCGACATGCTGGCGAGATCGGTCGGGCTGCCTACCTCGCCGACAGCCAGCGCGGCCGCCGCCGGTTCAAGCAGGAAGCGCAGCTGGTAGATTTCCTCGATGTCGGCGTCGGTAAGCTCCGGGACGACGAAGCCGCGACCTTCGACCACGATCATGCCCTCGCTTTCCAGCCTTGCCAGGGCCTCGCGCACGGGGGTGCGGGAAACGCCGAGCTGGGCGGCGAGGCTGACTTCCTGCAGCCGTTCGCCCGGTCGGATCTGGTGGCTGCCGATGTTGTCGCGCAACTCGTTATAGACCCGGTCGGCCAGTCCGGCCGGACGCTCAAGGGGCTTGATGGCGGTATTCATGGCAGTATGACCTCGCCTTGCGTTCGACTCGTGGAATACTGGATACTGTATACGCAGTACATTGCGAGTGTCAATAGAGCATGGTCATCGATACCGACGAACTGGCGCAGAAACTCCTGGCGGGCGACAGGCGCGCACTGGCGCGTGCACTGTCACTGGCGGAGCGCGACACGGCAGCCGCCGCGCGCCTGCTGGAGGCGACCGCGGGGCAGCAGGTGCAGGCCCATGTGGTGGGCATCACCGGCCCGCCGGGTGCCGGCAAGTCAACGCTGGTCGGCGCGCTGCTGCGGGCACTGCTGGCGCAGGGCCACGGCGTCGCCGTGCTGGCGGTGGATCCGTCGAGCCCGATCAGCGGCGGCGCGCTGCTCGGCGACCGCTTCCGCATTGGCGAGGCGATCGAGGGCAACTGCTTTGTGCGATCCACCGCCAGTCGCGGCAATCTCGGCGGCCTCACCATGGCCGCGCGAACCATGGTGCGACTGATGGGGCTTGCCGGATTCGACCTGGTCATCGTCGAGACGGTCGGTACCGGTCAGTCGGAGATCGATGTTGCCCATCTTGCCGACACGCTGCTGGTGGCATTTCCGCCCGGGCTCGGCGACGAGATGCAGGCAATCAAGGCCGGCATCCTCGAACTTGCCGACCTGCTGGTGGTGACCAAGGCCGATACTCCGGCGGCGCGGCAGGCGGGCGACGCCCTGCGCCGGGTCAGCCACCTGTGGCGCCATGCGCCACCGCTTCATGCCGTCAGCGCGGTAAGCGGCGAAGGCGTCGCGGCCCTGGTGCAGGCCTTGGTCGATCGCGCCAGCGGCGAGAGCACGGGGCGCGCCGCGGCGATGCCGGCGCCGCCGATGGCACTGCGCTTTGCGCGCCTATGGCAGCGCGTTCAGACGCGCGTTGCCGCTACCGCCAGCCTGGATGTGAAGGCAGGCGAACCGGGGGATGGGACGCTGACTGTCAAAATCGTCCCGCCCGGCATCGGCGACCGCTTCCTCCTCGGCACCGCGGCGGGCGCCATTGCGGCCCTGGCAGCTGAAGAAGGATTGCGATGTACGGAGACGCGGGCCGATCCGCGCGGTATCGCGCTGGTGCTGCGAGTGCTGCCGGCGGATTGACGTCGGGGCGGCGAAAAGTCGGCGCTGGCGGGACGGCGGCTAGCCTTCTTCCCTGAAGGAAATCGAGACACGGGCGCGGTAGGCAACTACTTTGCCGCCTTCGACCATCATGTCCAGCTTGGCAATCTCGGCCACCCGCAGGTCGCGCATGCCATGGGCGGCCGACTCGACGGCAGTGCGTGCGGCTTCTTCCCAGGAGGTCGGGCTGCTGCCGACGACTTCCACGATCTTGCGGACGGGCGGCCGCGCGGGGGCGATGACGGACATGGCATGGGCGAAAAAAAAGGACGCGTGCATTCTAGCCCGAACTTTGACCGTCTGAAATAGCCGAACCCTTGAGCAGAGAGGGTTTCGGCTATTTTTTCAGGCGGAAACGTACCCATGTAATATGGCAGATTTTGCTTGCAAACTGGGTTCA
>Ga0172367_10002445_pt1 | contig 25455 bp, 22 predicted proteins | sample Lak10m_FD_114542 | JGI IMG/M metagenome (GOLD analysis project Ga0172367, IMG submission 114542) | Freshwater microbial communities from Kabuno Bay, South-Kivu, Congo - kab_022012_10m | ecosystem: Environmental > Aquatic > Freshwater > Lake | place: Democratic Republic of the Congo: South-Kivu...
AGACCCTAACGAAGTATCTACTCTTTGACTCCTGGCAGCATCTGATTGACTTCATGCTCGACGAGGCAACCCTAACCACCACGGGTAATACATCCTAACTATTCTTGAATTTATAATTGCTGTCCATGTGTACCTCACCTATCCCTTTGTGCTGTCCTGGTCTATGCTGGAGGCTATGGGCTGTGGCGGCCTGGTGATCGGGTCCCGCACGCCTCCGGTGGAGGAGGTCATTCAAGATGGGGAAAATGGCCTGCTGGTGGACTTCTTTAGCCCCGAGCAGATCTGCGATCGCATCCATCAAGTTCTCAATCATCCTGACCGCATGCAATCCCTGCGACATCAGGCTCGCCAGACCATCCTGGAGCACTACGACCTGAAACAGGTTTGTCTGCCCCAACAATTAAATCTCATTCAGCAGGTACTGGGCAAGGGTGTCTAGACGTTTTAATGCCTGTCCACCATGGCTTGCTGAGGTCTTCTGTGACCAGATATTAGGAAGCTTCTCTCCACACAATCAGGGTCTCGCAAAGCGAAGCGCGATCAGCCACCCATCCGCCACCCCTTCCGCCGCCGCGGAACGCCCCGGTCCGGGGGAAACCATCTTTCTAAGATAAAATTGCTACTCTATAACCAACCCCAAGGAAACCAACCCCAAGGACAAGGACGCTTTGCCGCCAACCCATCGCCTTATGAACTATGTCAATTCGAAACAACGGGTTGCTGACCATGGGCAGGTGTTTACTCCAGCCTGGATGGTGGACGTGCCGACAATCGGCTGTTTGCCCACCTGGGTAAGCATGGGATTTTTACCCCGACAAAGACCTACCCAACCATGACACCACAGGATTTGGCGGCGGCTGACAGGGTTGTTATCCCATCCAAAGGGGAAAGCCCTTGACTGATTTGTTGTCCTTTTCCCCCAGTCTACTCAATGACGTCCGTGCCATTTTGCTAGAGGCGCGGAAAACAGCCTACGCTGCCGCCAATACTGCAATGGTGGATGCCTATTGGCGTATCGGCCGCCGCATTGTTGAGGAAGAACAGGGCGGATCGACCCGCGCTGAATATGGTAGCCAGCTAATCCGTCACCTCGCCCGTGCCCTTGGGGAGGAATTTGGTCGGGGCATGTCCGTTGCCAACCTCAGGAATTTTAGACAGTTCTACCTGACTTTCCCGGACGCAGGAAAACAGTACACACTGGGTAGCGAATTGAGTTGGAGCCACTGGCGGCTGGTGATGCGAGTGGAAGATCCCCAGGCCCGTGATTATTATGCTGATATTGGCCAAATGGATATGTATGTCAGAATGTTTGACGACCTCAAACGTGGTGAGGACGATAACCCTCCTTAATTCGCCCCCTGCCCCTAGCCTGCCGGTTACCCCTAACATTGGCCTGGGGGAGATGGGTTTTATGGCGATCGCGGCGGTGTGGCTTTTTACTCGATACCGTAGAGACGGTCTTACACTTTGCCGAAACCCTAACTTTCAAAGGTCAACAACCTGTCGTTACCCTGGTTGAGACAGTCTACAAAACAGGAGTGAAACTGACCCAACAGGCAATGGCTCAATTGGAACAACAGATTAAGCGACTGCCTAATTTGCCAAAGTGGTTTGTGGAAATCACTGGTAAACCATCTTAGCTATTGGATCATATTTTCTATGGAATTTTCTAAGGTTGATAGAGTACTAGGGTTCTGCCTGGGGATGGAAGTATGCATAGATCTGCTGGGCCAGTTGGGGGCCGATGCCGGGCACGGTCTCCAATTGTTCGGGGTTAGCGGCGCGGATGTAATCAATCGATCGGAAGGTGGCCAGCAATTGTTTCTGACGGTGGTGGCCCAGACCGGGGATATCCGCCAGGCGCGATCTCCGCATGCGATCGCTGCGCTGCTGCCGGTGAAAGCTGACGGCAAACCGGTGGGCCTCATCCCGCAGCCGCCGCAGCAGCTGCACCCCGGGTTGGTCGGCGGTGACGGGCAGGGCCTGGGATTCCCCCGGCAGAAAGATCTCCTCCTGCCGTTTGGCCAGGCTCACCACCCGCAGGTCCTCCAGCAGGTTCATCTGCCGCAGTACCTCTACCACCGCCGATAGTTGCCCCTTGCCGCCATCGATCATCACCAGGTCGGGCCAGTCGGGGTTACCCAGGCGGGGCTGGTCGGGCTCAGCGGCATAGCGGCGAAAGCGGCGGCCAATCACCTCCGCCAGGCTGGCGAAGTCGTCGGAATGGCCTGACCGCACCTCAGGGGTTTTAATTTTGTAATGGCGGTAATGCTGTTTGGCCGGCAACCCGTTGACAAACACCACCTGGGAGGCCACCGCATCGGAGCCCTGAATGTGGGAAATATCGTAGCCCTCAATCCGCCGGGGTAGGTCCGGCAGGTCCAGACAAATGGCCAGATCCTGCAGGGCCTGGGCCTGGCGATCGGCGATCGCCTGGGTATGGGCCAGCTCATACTGGGCGTTACGCTCCACCATCTCCACCAGGTCTGCCTTACTCTGGCGCTGGGGCACCTCCAGGGTGACCCGGCGCCCCCGCCGCTGACTCAGGTACTCCGCCAACAGCTCCGCCTCCGGCAGGGCATGCTGGCAGAGGATGACCGCAGGAATTTCCACCGCCTCCACGGTTTGGTAATGGTCCTCCAGCACCCGCTGCAAAATCGCCCCCCGGGTGCCCGACTGGGCATCCGCCACAAACCCCAGGCGACCCACCAGATGGCCAGCCCGCACCTGGAAAATCTGCACACAGGCGTAGGTGTCATCCGCCGCCAGGGCGATGGCATCCCGGGACACCGTATCGTCGGGCAGGGCCACCTTTTGGTCGGCACAGAGCCGCTCCAGACCCCGAATCTGATCCCGGTAGTGGGCCGCCTGCTCAAACCGCAGCTCCGTCGCCGCCCGCTCCATCTGGTCGGTGAGCAGGGTCACCAGTTCTCCGGTGCGGCCCTGGAACACCATCACCACCCGTTCCAGGGTTTTGTGGTAGTCCTCGGGGGAAATCAACTGTTGACACACCCCCGGACAACGCCCAATGTCGTAGTTCAGGCAGGGGCGGTCTTTAAACAGGGGTTGGGGGCGCTGGCGCAGGGGAAAGGTGCGCTTCACCAGGTTGAGGGTGCGGCGCAGCAGCCCCACATCCACGTAGGGGCCGTAGTAGCGATCCCGGGAGTTTTTGCGGCGTTTGCGGGTGATGAACAGTCGGGGGTAGTCTTCTGACCAGGTGACGCAGAGAAAGGGATATTTTTTATCATCCCGCAGCAGCACATTGAACTGGGGCTGGTGCTGCTTGATTAAATTGGCCTCCAGGGCCAGGGCTTCGGCCTCGGTGTCGGTGACAATAAATTCAATGTCCACCACCTGCATCACCATGGCGATGGTACGGGGCATGTGGCCGGCGTGATCGCGAAAATAGGACCGCACCCGACTGCGCAGACACTTGGACTTGCCAATATAAATGATCTGGTCGCGACCATCCTTCATAAAGTAGACCCCTGGCTCCCTGGGGATTTCCGCCAGGCGAGTCTCCAGGTGTTCGGGGTGGTTAACCAGGGGAGAGGGGGACACCGTCAATGCTACCGAAAGGGAACCTGAGATCAGCCTAGTGGCAAAGCCCCCACTCTGCAGGGGGCTGCCCAGGGCTAACGGGGGTCAGGGTTGGGGGGCCGATCCACCAGGCGGATCTGGTTTTGCGTCACCACCACCTTAATCAGGGGCAGAGCGGTGGGGGCTGGCCCCTGCAGTCGTCGACCCTGGGGGTCGAAGCGGGAACCATGGCAAGGACAGAGAAACTGTTGGCTGCTCGGCTGCCAATCAACGGTGCAGCCCAGGTGGGGACAGACCGGTTGGATGGCGTAGGGGGCAATCTCAGGGCCAGCTGCAATCACCAGATAGGTGGGATGTTTGGCCCCCTCCCCCTGCACCGCCACCCGCTCACCGCTGGCGTGGCCCCTTAAAAACTGGTCTACAGGGATGGGGTTGCCCCCCGCATCCAAGGCGGGGACGCCGGGCAGGTAGTCTGCACAGCGGGAGTTTTGGGGAAAGCTAGCACACAATTCCTCCAGGTCGGGGGAGTCCCTGGCCAGGGAGCGCTGGCCCAGGCAGGCCAGGGTGACGGCCCCGCCCCCGACCAGGTAGCGGAGCAGGCGACGACGGGGGTGACCGGCGGCGATCAGGGGAGGGCTAACCATGGCCTGAACTTCTAACGATAGAGTGGTATTAGTATAGCGAAACTGGCTGGCATCAATGAGGCGACCCCTCTGGAGGGGTCAGAATTCAGGACTCAGGAGCGGTCTGTAAACTGGCGTCGGGGTTTACCAGGGCTGTCCTCAGCTATGCCTCCCAAACCTGGCTTGAAATTCCCTGTACCTATGGGTTTTAATAGATTGGTTTATCCCTTCCCTGGGGACTAAATTGACTACAAATTTATCCTGTAAAAGCAGATCGAATCTCCCATGAGCCAGATGTCCTCCCCGCTCTTTCAACACGGCATTGCTAGCGGCGATCCCCTTGAGGATCGGGTAATCCTCTGGACCCGGCTGACCAGCGCTGATACCACTGTGCCGGTGGATTACGAGGTGGCTACCGATCCAGACTTTACCGCTGTCGTTGCCAAAGGCCAGGTGGAGACCCGCGCTAGCGTCGACTATACGGTTCATACCGATCCCACCGGCCTGACTCCCGATACCCGCTACTTCTACCGCTTTCACGCCCTGGGCCAGACCTCACCCGTTGGCCGCACCCGCACCCTGCCCGGAGCAGACGCCACCCATCTGCGCTTTGCCCAAACCTCATGCTGCAAATTCAACGCTGGCTTTTTCAATGCCTACGCCACCCTGGCAGCCCGTGATGATCTCCAGTTTCTCCTGCACCTGGGCGACTACATCTACGAAGCCTCTAACACTCCCCCCGCCGGCCAAACCCCCGGTGCCGACATCGACCGGGCCTTTGAGCCACTGCATGAGTGCAAAACCTTAGCAGATTACCGCTGCCGCTACAACCAATACCACCGCGATCCCGATCTGCAGGCCATGCACGCTGCCCTGCCCCTGATCGCCATCGTGGATGACCACGAATTCGCCGATGGTGCCTGGCGTGGAGGCGCCGATGAACATAAGGAAGAACGTGACGGGCCTTGGGTCGAACGGGTAAACGCCGCCCTCCAAGCCCGCGCTGAATGGCTGCCAATCCGCCCTATTGACCCAGCTGATCCCTGGCGCGTCTACCGTAGCCTCCACTTCGGATCTCTGGCCGATCTGCACATCACCGCCACCCGCATCTATCGTGATCTCCCCGTACCTGGCCCCGAAATGAATAGCCCAGATCGCACTGCGCTGGGCCTACCCCAACGCCAGTGGCTCTTCGATGCCCTCGACGCCAGTCAGGCCCAATGGCAATTGATCGGTAATCCCTCAGTGATGGCCACCACCTGGAAACCTGACCTGCCCGAGACGGTGCTCACAGCTCTACTGAAAACCAAATTGGTAAACAGCAAAGCTGATGGGCCCGATTACGATCAGTGGGATGGCTACCCGGCTGAGCGTGAGATGATCTACAGCTATTTCCAAAATCATGCCGGCAATTTCGTTGTTCTCAGCGGTGATATCCACGTGAGTATGGCCCTCGAACTCCGCAAGGATCCCTACGATCTGAATGCCGAACCAATCGCTGTAGAGTTCGTGAACACCAGCGTCACCGCACAAAATTTTGATGACAAGATGAAGTGGCTGCCGCGCACCCAATCCCTGGTCTACGAGCAGGAATTAAAACATCACCTCAATCATGTTAAATATGTGAATCTTGATAGCCACGGCTACAACATTGTCGATGTCAGTCCCGAACGGGTCCAGGTAGCGTGGTGGCACGTAGACACCGTGCTCGCTCCGAGCCGACAAGAACGTTGCGACGCAAAGATCCACGTCAAGCCAGGTAGCTCCAGGCTAATCCTCTCCCCAGCCTGATCTGCCAAAAAAATAGGACAAATATGCCTTGTGGAGCCAGGGGCGAGTTCACCTATCCCGACTGGCTCTTGAGTTAGGATACCGTGGCCACCAGGGCGGCCTCAGCCCTGGCCATGGACTGTTTAGCCTGCAGGTAGGCAGCCAGTTGGGTTTCAATATTGGCCCGGACAATCTGGCGGAAATCCAGGAAATGTTCTGCCTGGGCGCAGACGGAGACGTAGTTGGCTGCCACGGCGGGATAGCGCCACAGCATCACCGCCAGGTTTAGCCAGAAGCGCAGGCGGGTCTTACGCTTAATCCCCTGGCGCCAAACAATAATTAAAAAGGCCCGGATGGTCACCCAGTTGATGTCGGGGGCCCCCGCCGAGGTGGTGCGATTTTGATAGTTGCGGCGTTGGGCTTCCCCCAGCATGAGGAAATGGCGGAAGGTGCGGTTGAGCACCGTCAGGGGATCGTAGAGGTCCCAGAAGGTTTGGATAAACTCTTCGGTGATCTCCTCGATCGCCCGGGTCGGCACAAAGTTCATCAGGGTGGCCTGGTTAATGTCGGCACTTTGCCCCAGCAGTCGCCCTTCCTTTTCTAGCCGGTGCCAGAGGGCGGTGTCGGGTAGGGCCTGCAACATGCTGACCATGGCGGTGGGGATGGCGGTTTGCTCGACAAACTGGTAGATACGTTGCCCGGCCCCGGGTTTTTCGCCATCAAAGCCGATGATAAAGCCCGCCATCACCCTGAGCCCAGCCCGGGCGATCGCCACCACCGACTCGGAGAGGGGGTCCCGCACATTCTGGAACTTGCGGGTGAGAGTAAGGCTATCGTCGTCTGGGGTTTCAATGCCCAGAAACACCGTGCCGAAGTTACAGTCCACCATCATCTGCATCAGTTCTGGATCCTGAGCCAGATCCACCGAGGCCTCCGTGGCGAAGGAGAAGGGATACCCCCGTTCCTCCATCCAGGGTTTCATGGCCTGCAGCAATAGTTTGACGTTGCGCTTATTGCCGATGAAGTTGTCATCTACCATGAAGATGCTGCGCCGCCAACCCAGATCGTAGAGACACTGCAGCTCCGCCAGCAGTTGCTGGGGAGACTTGGTGCGGGGTTTGCGACCATAGAGCACGATGATGTCGCAGAACTCACACTGGAAGGGGCACCCCCGGGAAAACTGCACCGACATCTCGGCGTAGGCATCTAACTCCAACAGGTCGTAGCGGGGAATGGGGGTGCCGGTGACATCAGGTTTTTCGCCATTGGAGCGGAAGGTGCCGTGGCTATCCCCCCGTGCCACCGCCTCTACAAACATGGGCAGGGTAATTTCCCCCTCATCCAGGATTAAAAAGTCTGCCCCCGCCGCCATCGCCTCCTGGGGTAGGGCGGTGGGATAGGGGCCCCCCACCGCCACCCGCTTGCCGTAGCCCTTGGCGGTTTGGATCGCCTCCAAGAAGTCCACCCTGTGGACAATCATGGCGGAGACAAGGACAATATCCGCCCACTGCCATTCCTCTGGTTGCACCGCCCGCACATTGCGATCCACCAGTTTGAAGTTCCAGGTTTGGGGCAAAATGGCGGCCACGGTGACTAGCCCTAGGGGGGGCAATTGGGCTTTGAAGTTAACCAATTCTAAGGTCTTGTCAAAGGACCAAAAGCTTTTAGGGAAGCGGGGATAAACCAACAGAATATTCATACAACGGGTTTTAATGTTTAAATAATGTTAAGGGATCGAGAAGGATCTAGGCAAATAACCCCGGGTATGACCTAAATCCTATCCATAGAACCCCGAGATCAGGGGTTATGATCAGCCTAGGGGCTGCCCATAGCTGGGCAATGTTCTACCCCAGATAACGATCCCTTGGACGATTGACCTTGCTTGACCCTACCCCCGGCTCACCCGATTCTCAGCCATCCACTCCTCCAGCTTCCCCAGACTGCGCCTTTACCTTTGACTCGATTGAATCGGCCCTGGCGGATCTGGCCGCTGGCCGGGCGATCGTGGTGGTGGACGATGAGAATCGGGAAAATGAGGGGGATGTGATCTGCGCCGCCCAGTTTGCCACCCCCGATATCATTAACTTTATGGCGGTGGAGGCTCGGGGGCTAATCTGTCTGGCCATGACCGGGGAACGCCTTGATCAGCTAGATCTCCCCCTGATGGTTAACCCCAGCGCATTTGAGGACGAAAATGAGCAGACCGCCTTCACCGTCAGTATTGATGCCGCCCCTGCCTGGGGGGTGAGCACCGGCATTTCCGCTGAGGACCGGGCCCGCACCATTCAGGTGGCCATCAACCCCAGCGCCCGCCCCAGCGATCTGCGCCGTCCCGGCCACATTTTCCCCCTGCGGGCTAAGCAGGGGGGGGTTTTGAAGCGGGCTGGCCACACCGAGGCCGGGGTGGATCTAGCTCGCCTGGCGGGGCTCTACCCCGCCGGGGTAATCTGCGAAATCCAAAATCCCGATGGCTCCATGGCCCGATTGCTGGAGTTAGTCACCTACGCTCAGACCTTTGGGCTGAAACTGATCAGCATTGCCGACCTGATCAGCTATCGCCTGGAGCATGAGCGGTTTGTGCAGCGGGAGGCGATCGCCGATCTACCCACCCAGTTTGGCCAATTTAAGATCTATGCCTACCGTAACCAGCTGGATAATTCCGAGCATATCGCCCTGGTGAAGGGGGATCCCAGCCGCTTTCACCAGGGGGTGGTGATGGTGCGGGTCCATTCCGAGTGCCTCACCGGTGATGCCTTCGGTTCCCTGCGCTGTGACTGTCGCATGCAGTTACAGGCGGCCCTGAAAATGATTGACGCGGCGGGGCGGGGGGTAGTGGTCTACCTGCGCCAGGAGGGTCGGGGTATTGGCCTGGTGAACAAACTCAAGGCCTACTCCCTCCAGGACCTGGGCCTGGACACGGTGGAGGCCAACGAAAAGCTGGGCCTGCCGGTTGATCAGCGCAACTATGGGATTGGCGCCCAAATTCTCAACGACATTGGCGTAGGGCAGTTTTGTTTGATTACCAACAACCCCCGCAAGATTGCCGGTCTGAAGGGCTACGGCCTGGAAATGGTGGACCGGGTACCCCTGATCATCGAGGCCACCCCCTACAACCTCAATTACCTCACCACCAAGGCGGAAAAGCTCGGCCACCTGATGCTGCAGACCTACCTGGCCACCATCGCCATTCACTGGCAGGGGGGCCCCCTATCCCTGGAAAACCGCTACCAAAAGCTCAAGGATGTGCGCCAACTGGCCCAAAGCCAGGGGCTGGTGGTCCAGGAGGAGGCCCGACCGGTGGGGGCGGCCCTCTTCGGCCAACCCCATCTGATCCTGCACCTGGGTCTGGATGGGGCTACCCCCATGGAGGAGACCTGGTACGGTCGCCCTGAGCACCCCCATCACCGGGCGGTGCTGGCGGTGCTGGACGAGTTAGTGGGGTGGTCCGAGATTGATCAGTTGGCCTTTTTCATCGCCGTTGGCCATGACCCCTTCAGTGGGCTGCAGGTGGGCCTCAGCCGCCAGGTATTTCCCCGTCCGTTGCCGATCCGGGCGGATCAGATCAAGCCCTCGATGGTGGCGGAGCAGCTCACCACCCAGCGGGTTTACCTGTTCTCCAGTACCACGAGCCAGGAGTAATCCTGATTGGCGCTAGTGGTCTGGCCAACCAATATCATAGATATACTGGTCGATGGCAACCAGGTAACCTGAGACAGCATGGATCAATCCCTACAGTTTTTAACCGAGACCGAGTCAGCGGCGGTGGATGCCGCCCTGCTATCCTCCCCAGAAAAGTTTCTGGCCCGGCTGACCATTTCCACCGCCAAATTGTTGACCTACATGGCGGCGGACCTGGGAACTACGGTGGAGCACCTCACCCCAGAGCAGATCATTGACTGGCTAGAGCAGGATGCCAAACGCAAGCGGGAACAGGGGATCGGAGCGGCGGTGCTGAAGTGGCAGAATGATTGAGACCTGGGGTGGTTTAACCGCCAGGCATGGCTTCTCTGCCCCAGTAGGCGAGGCAACCAGATGATGTGGTCAGGGTTGATTCTGGCTAACCGCCTGTTGGTAGGGCGCCAGGGCCCGATCCAGGGCGGGGAAAAACATCGGCGAGGGGAAAACCGTCTCAAAGAACTTGACGATCGCCACATTTTCTACCCGGGGGTAAAAATCCGTGGGGTTGGGGCCGTCAATGTGGCGATTGAGCACCCCAAAGCCCAGGCGACCACTGCGGGGCTCCCAACTGGGGGCGGTGCGGTGTAGCCAGTCCTCAAAGCTGGTGGCCCCGGCCATGCTCTTCGCCAGGCGTTGGATCAGGGCCGGCGGCGGTAGGCTCTCCGCCAGTTGGGGGAGGTCCTCCGGTTGGCTGAGCCAGGCCCGTTGCAGCCACTGGGTTCGTTGTTCTGGCTGTTGCCAGGCCAGGATGGCGTACTTGGCAGGGCCTTCCGGCAGGGTGGTGGGGTAGACCGGCTCCCCCAGGGCCAGGGCCAGCAGGGCGGTCTGGATGGGGGCCTCCGGTAGGGTGGCCCAGTCCTGACGGGCCCCATCCCCATCCCGCCGCCACCAGCGCAGCGCCCCCCGGCCCTGGTGCAGAAAGGTCTCCAGGGCCGACCCGGAGGGAGCGGTGGCCAATAGTTCACCGTAGAGCTGGTCTAGCTGGTTCACCAGATCGGGGTAGAGGGGAGCCAGGGGGCCGCTTTGCCAGACCGGGCTGGTGAGCAGGGTGGGGTGGCGCAGGGTTTCCAGGCTGAGGGCGGCGATCGCCCGGGGCCGGTCCCCCGATCTCAGGGCACTGAAGCCCAGCCCAAAGAACACCCCCGGCTTAGCCGGCAGCAGGCCGATCGATCGTTGAAAGGACCCCAGGGCCGCCTGGGGTTGGCCCGATTCCAACTGCAGCCAACCCAGGTTGCTATGGGCAAACTCCTGGTAGGGCCCCACCTGGGCCCCCCGCCCCAGCCAATGGGTGGCCTCCGCCAGCAGGGAGGCCCTCAGATCTGGGTGCTGGTGGGCCTGGTAACTCAACTCCCCCAGGTTCCAGCCCAATTGGTAGGGGTAGTAGGGTTCCCAGGGGGCCAGTTGGTGGGCCCGCTCCAGGGCCTGGACAAAGGCCGGCACCTGGCCCTGGCCAAGGGCGGCAAAACCTTGGCTGGAGAGGGCCCAGGCCCGGTGGATGGGCACTAGCCAGAGCAGGGCCGCCAGGGTTAACCCCAGCCCCCCCAGCACCGTGGCCCGGCGCCATCGAGGCCGGTCGGGGCAGACAGGGGGCGGCATCAGACTGCTGGCCAGGGTGACGATGTAGAGGCACAGCACTCCGACAATGGCGGGGGTATCCAGCTGATAATCGGTCAGACTCACCAGGCTAAAGCCCAACAGCCCTAATACCAGGGCCCAGGCCAGGATTGCCGGTAGGCCTGAGGCGGTGCGGCGACCATCCACCCGCACCCAGCGGAACACCAGGATAGCCAACCCCAGGGCCAGGGCCAAGGGCACCCCTATACCCCCCAGCCCCAATTCCCCCCAGAGTTGGGCGGGGGTGCTGTGGAGCTGAAATTGCAGTTCCGCCTCCCGGCCGGCCCAGAGGGGCCGGTAGCGCTGGTAGACCAGGGGCACACTGCCAGGCCCCAGCCCAGTGAAGGGGTGGCTACGCCCCATGTGCCAGCCCACCGCATTGGTCACCAGCCGGTAGGACAGCTCGCCGCCGGCCAGGTCACCCCGGGCCAGATTACCCAGCACCAGGCGCAGGCGGCTGTTGCTGAGGATCACCAACAAGCTGGCGCCAGCGGCGATCGCCCCCATCCCCAGCAGCCAGGGCCGGCGTAGGGGGCTGTAGACCAGGGCCACTGCTAACCCCACCAGCCCCATGGCCACCAGGGCTAACCACCCCGCCCGGGAACTGGTGGTGTAGAGGTCAAGCAACCCCAGCAGGGTGCCCACTCCCCAGAGCCAGCGCCGCCCGCCCCGATCATGGAGGGCCAGAGCCACCAGTAGGGGCAGCACCAGCACCAGGTAGCCGGCCACGTAGTTTTGGTGCCCCAGGGGTTGCCAATTCCGCAGACTGGTGAACTGAAAACTAAAGGCCGCCTCCACCCCGTAGGCCCGCAGCTGTTGCAGGCGGGCTAGCTCCGGCTGATAGATTTGCAGCCCCCAAAGGGTCAGACTCAGCCCGATGAAGGCCAGGCTGAGGTAGCCCTGAACCCGTAACAGCCCCACCGCCCGCTGGCTATCGCCCAACCAGCCCCGCAGTGCGTAGAGGCTAGCCCCGCCGGAGAGGGCGGCCCAGCCATACCAACGGGCGGGTTGGGGAAATTCGGCGCCGGCGATCGACAGCCCCAGGATGATCAGGGCCAGGACCACCACCCCATCCAGCCCCTGGCCCAGGGCCAGATCCCCCCAGGGTTTGTGCCAGAGCTGCCAGAGTAGCCATAGCCAGGGCACCATCAACGCCCCCTGCCACACCACCACCCAGGGCCAGGACACCATCAGGGTGCTGCTGCCCGGTAACAGGGTCCAGAGGGCATAGAGCCCGATCGCCAGCAGACCCAGCAGAGGGCCATCCCCTGGTGGAGCCGGGTTAGCCGATCCAACGGTACCCGTGGGAAGGTTCATGGCATGGCCTCCACATTAAAGGCCTGAAAAAGGGCTAGATGGTAATCAGGGGGACGATTAGCCAGCTTGGGAAGACCTGCAGATCTGCTCCACTATAGCGCTAGCTGACCGAGTTGCTCCATACCTACTATCTCGACAACCTGGTAATCAATGCCCAGGCCCAGGGTGCACCCCTAGCTAAACCATGCTAGCCCCGCCAGCACCAGGCCCAGGGCCACCAGGGCCACCCAGAGAAAACCATTGTCCCGCCGGTTGATTTGGGATGGATCCGGAGATTCCGGTGCTGGCGGGGCAGAGCGAGGTGGGGCGGCGGGAAGAGCGTAGCGGGAGCCCCCAGAAAAACTACTATCCCTGGAGTCGATCGCCCCCAGGTCAGGAATCTGGGTCATCCAGCTGGCTGGTCGTTGCAGTCGGGGGGCCCGCAGAATGTAGAGCAGGTTCTTGCCCTGCTTGCGCACCTCCAGGTCGGGGTGGCGACTCAGCGCCTCACAGAGGGCCTCCGCCTCCTGCTGGCGACCGACGGCGCTGTAGGCATTCACCAGCCAGGTTTGAATCTCCCCCCCCAGGGGGGTAGTGGCCTGGGCCAGTTGCACCGCCTCCTCCAGGTGGCTGACGGCCTGGCGGTACTCCCCCCGCTCAAAGGCATCCTGCCCCCGGGCGTACTGGAGACGGGCGGTGGCCTGGGGGTCAGCGGTCATGGGTGAAAGTACGGACAAAGATCAGCATTTTCGCATTATAGCCCTAGCCCCCAGGGGATGAAGGACGGCGGCGGATTCCCTTAGCTAGTTAGGGGAATCCGCCGCCACCCGATCTCGCTGGCGTTGCAGATTCAGCTCCAACTCCACCAACTGCTGCAACTGCTCCGTCAGGCGTTGCACCCGCCCCCGGGCCTCCACCTTACGGTATAGGGCGGCGCGAGCCAGGTCCTCGCGGTTTTTGGTCAGAGCCCGCTGGGCCACCCGCTGCCAGCTCTCCACCTCGGCCTGGGCCGCCTGTTGCTGGGTGAGACTGGTCTGGTAGGCGACGGCGATGTCCGCGATAGCCCGCTGGCAGGATCGCAGGGCCTGGTCTGGAGACCTACTGTGGCTGCTGGCGGCCAGGTGGCGAAACTCCGGCAAACTGAGTTGGTCTAACCGCAGCCCGAAGTTAGCTAGTTGGGCACTCTCCCAGCGACCGGTCTTACACCAGGTGGCGAAGTGCTCACAATTGTTAAAAAACAGGTCGTACTGCTGTTCCCCCAGGCGGCTTTCCGCCCGGTCAATCACCACATCGGTAGAGTCCGCCAGGGAATGATGGACCGGGTACACGGGGTTGCCCCAGGAGAATGTCTCAAAGCTGGTGCGGGAGATAATTGCCTGGTCGCCGGTTTTACGGTAGTGGATAATGCTGCCGTCGCCGTAGTCGATGCCGTGGTGTTGATACACCCCATCAATACCCACCAGGGGGCGCATGACGTAGATTTGATCGGCTCTGGCCATGGTGTCTACCTCGTCCCGCTGTTGATTGTCAGACCTATGATATAGCTTTGGTGCCGTGGGTATTCTGCCAGAGTTCAATGGCCGGAGTTTGCCGAAGCTAGCCCCTAATTGCAGGTTCAGGGATGGCATCTCCCTTTCCAGCCATGGATCCTTTAACCCTTTCCCCTAAATTTCTTGGGGGAAGTCCATAACGATTAATGATTAATAAAGATAGGGGGACTTGGGTGATTCCCATGGTAGGTTCCCAAGTATAACTATGCCAACCTAGACGGAGGCTGCTATGGCTATCGATCCTAACGCTCCCCCATCCATCAGTCCTGCCCAGATGAACCTGCTGAGAACAGTTGCTACCATGGCCTGGAGTGATGGTGATCTGGCGGAGGAAGAAATCACGGTGATGCTGGATCAGTTTAGTAGTTTGTTTGCCCAAGACCCCAGCCACCAGGCCAACCTGAGGGCGGAGCTAGAAAACTACCTCAGCCAAAATATTCCCCTGGATGAATTGGTGCCCAAACTGACCAGCACCGCCCAACGGCAAGTGGTGCTAAAGCTGGGTTATCAGGTGATTAGCGCCAGTGCCCGCAGTTCTGAAGAGGAACTAATTAACCAGGAGGAGGCGGCCGCCTACAATCGTCTGGTGGAGCTCCTCGCCCTGCCGGAGGAGATGGTTCAAGAAATCGAGCAGATGGGGCGCACCACCGATAACCTGGTGGACCATATCACCAGCACCCTACAGGAGTTTATGCAGACCTCCTAACCCATTGATTGTCCAATTTTTGGAGCTTCCAATCTATAGCTATAACCCTTAACATCCCTGGTCGGCCCCCAGGGATGAGTGCCGCAGATCCCTGGGCTAGTCGCCAGAGGATTGCTGGTCTGAGACTTTAAAGTTCCCCCAGCAGCCGTTTCATAATCGGTGACTCGAAGAACTGCTGGGTAGAGCCGATCAGCTGTTGCCCCCAGAGGTTAAGCTCCAGGAATGAGAGGTCAGTGTAGCGACTATCTTGCTCCAGGGCCTCTATTCCCAGGGAGAAAGCCTCCTGGCAGCGATCGCTACGCACATTCGCCGCCAGCCCACAGGCCTCCTGATGGTATAAGGCCACGGCCCTGGCCAGCTTGGGTTCAGGCTCCTGGTTGCTCACGAGATCGGAGGCAGCCTGCCACTTTTCTAGGGCTGCCGTTGCCTTACCCTGTTCGTAGAGGACCAGGCCAATATTATTAAGGGCGGGCCAAAAGTCAGGCTGCAGCGTTACAGAGGCACTGTAGCTAGCAATGGCCTGATCGTAGCGTTGCAGCTTGAAGTAGCTGTTACCCAGGTCAAAATGGGCATTAGGGTTATTGGGCTCAAGTTTCAGACCCTGCTCTAAATACCGGGAAGCCTGGCGGTAATCCCCTTTTTGAAAGTAGGCGGAGCCCAGGGAAAACAGCACCCTGGCGTCTCCGGGAACCAGGGTTTTGGCTTGTTCCAAGAGGGTGATAGCCCGATCAGTTTCCCCGTTTTGCAGGTAAAGCCCCCCTAGTAGGGCCATTACCTGCCCATCCTTGGGGGCTAGCTGGGAGGCCAGTTGGGCCAGGGCCAGGGCCTGGTTAAACTGGCGAAACTCGGCCAATTGCTGAGCTTCGCTAGCCAGAAAGCGTCCCTGTTCGGCCATCTGATCGTAGTCGAGGGGTAGAACATAGGGCACCAGGGCCTGGCTGTAGGCTGGCAAGGGGAGGCACACCCCTCCCAGGGTTAGTAGGGAAAATAAAGCCGTACGATGGAACACAGTGATCGACAGTGAGTAGGGCGATAGCAATGAACCCATAGTGTATTACAGGGTTAGACAATGGCGCTACTGAAGGACACTAGGGCTTGGCTCCCCGCAGGGCTGCCTGGGCGTTACGTCGCCACATGGCCGGCTTAATGCGGCGCAGGGCCGAGGCCGGAAAACGCTGGTTCCAGTCCTCCTCTGAGAGGGTAGCCAGGCTGGTCAGGCTGGGGCTGAGGTTCTCGGGGTAGGGCTGAAACTCCTCTATATGGGTGGGTTGGGCAAAGCGCTGGTTCCATGGACAGACATCCTGGCAGATGTCACACCCCGCCACCCAGTTTTGCAGGTGGGGGACGATCTCCTCCGGCAGGGTAGGGGATCGGTTTTCAATGGTGTGGTAGGCCAGGCAACGGTTAGCATCCACCACGTAGGGCTGGGTAATGGCCTGGGTGGGGCAGGCCTCTAGACAACGGCGACAGGTGCCGCAGTGGTTTGTGTGGGGGGCATCAGCAGGGATAGCCAGGTTAGTGAGGATTTCCCCGAGAAATACCCAGGAGCCGTACTGGCGGGTGATCAGGTTGCCGTTTTTAGCCACCCAGCCCAGGCCCGCCCGTTGGGCCCAAAACTTATCCTGGATGGGACCGGTGTCGGCATAGTAGCGCACCTCTACGGGCTCTGGGCCCTGCCCAGCGGCCTGCTCTAGCCACTGGGCCAGGGCCTTGAGCCGCCGGTGCAAGACCCGATGGTAATCCCGCCCCCAGGCATAGCGGGAAATTTTCCCATGGTTGGGGTCCTGGGAGTGGGCATGGGGGGTGTAGTAGTTGAGGGCCACGCAAATCAGCGATCGGGCCTGGGGCATAATCCGCCGCACATCCTGGCGCCGGGGGTTGGCCATCCAGTCCATAGTCGCCCCATACCCCTGGCTCAGCCACCGCTGCAGGTGCTGCCTGGCCTGAATTTCCTCAGCACCGGGGGCCACCGCCACCGCTGCTACCCCCACCAGGGGGAACCCTAACTGGTGGGCCTGATCAATGAGGGCTTGACGGCTGGGAGGGTTGGGGGCCATGGGAGAGGGGGAGAGGGTTGAGCAGCTCCTGACGTCTAAAGCCTGAATCTTCCTGGTGTCTGTGACAAAATAAATTGAAGTTATGTAATCTGTGATACAACTGTCAGGAAAGTTTTTATCAATTCTTGTGGAATGATAAGCTTTTTTTCGTCCAAAGCTATATTAACCTAACCGTTTCGGGAGACTTAAGCCGAGCTATGCGAGATCATCACCGTTCCCTGCCCCTGTCCCGCCGCCAGATTCTGCGGGGCCTGCTAGCCACCTCTGCCTTTGGGCTGACCGCTAAGTTTGGCACTGGTTGCACCCAGTCCACCACCTCGGAGGGTGGGGCTGGCTCCCCCGCTAAGGACTTTGTAGTGGGCTTCCTCTACGTAGGGCCCAAGGATGACTTCGGCTATAATCAGGCCCACGCGGAGGGCGCCGCCGCCATGGTAGCCAATGTCCCTGGTATTAAGTTGGTGGAAGAGGCTAGTGTGCCCGAGACCACCGCAGTGGCGGAGGCCATGCGCAGCATGATTGAAGTTGATGGGGCCAAGGCCCTGTTTCCCACCTCCTTTGGCTACTTTGACCCCTACATCCTGGAACTGGCCAAGGAGTTTCCGGACGTGCAGTTCTTCCATGCCGGCGGCCTCTACCAGGAGGGGGTTCACCCTAAAAACATCTGCAGCTACTTTGGTTACATCGACGAAGCCCAGTACGTGGCGGGGGTGGTGGCTGGTCACACCTCCAAGTCTGGCAAATTAGGGTTTGTAGCGGCCAAGCCCATCCCCCAATTGCTGCGCAATGTCAACAGTTTCACCCTGGGGGCCCGATCGATTAACCCCGCCGCCACCACCCAGGTGATTTTCACCGGTGACTGGTCCGTGCCGGTGAAGGAGGCGGAGGCCACCAACAGCATGGCGGATCAGGGGGTTGATGTGGTCACCTGCCACGTCGATAGCCCCAAGGTGGTGATCGAAACCGCCGAAAAACGAGGCATTTTCTCCTCTGGCTACCACGCCAACCAGAGTTCCCTGGCCCCCAAGGGCTACCTCACCGGTGCCGAGTGGGATTGGTCCAGCATCTACACCTCCCTGGGGGAACAGTTGTTAGCAGGTAAGTCCATCGCTAACGGCGACATTCCCCACATTCTGCGGGGGGGGCTGGCGGATAAGTTCTGTAAGCTGTCCCCCTACGGTCCGGCGGTGAGTGATGCCGCCAAGGCGGACGCCGATGCCGCCCTGGCGGATATCAAGGCGGGTAAGCTAACGATTTACCAGGGGCCGTTGAAAACCAACGATGGCAAGGAAATCCTGCCCGCTGGCAAGGGTCTGAAGATCGACGACATGCAGCTGGAAACCATGGATTACCTGGTGGAAGGGGTTAAGGGTTCGGTCAGCTAGGCTTGGACCCCCCCTGGATCAGAAACTATGGTCAGATCTCCGCACTGGCGATCACTGGAGTCGCTGCTCATCCCCGCTGGGGCCATTGTCGTGGCGCTGCTGCTGTTTGGTGGGTTTTGCGCCCTGGCGGGGGCTAACCCCCTGCAGGTCTATGGTTCGATTTACAAGGCAGCCTTCGGCAGTGCCAGTGCCTGGCAAAATACCTTGATTCGCGCCTCCCCCCTGATGTTAACCGCCCTCTGCACCGGATTGCCAGCCCGACTGGGGTTGGTGATTATCGGTAACGAGGGGGCCCTGGTGATTGGTGCCCTGGCGGCCCTGGTGGCGGGCCTAGCCCTGGGGCCTACCCTGCCCGGCTTCCTGGTGCTCCTGGCCATGGCGATCGCCAGTTTGGCGGCGGGGGGGCTGTGGATCATGGCGGCAGGGGCCCTGCGCCACTATCGGGGGGTGAATGAAACCATCAGCAGTCTGCTGATGAATTACCTGGCCATCGCCCTGATGAATCACCTGGTGGAGGGGCCCCTACGGGATCCTGGATTTGTGACCAAGCCCTCCAGCTATGAAATCACCCAGGCCGCCTGGTTGGGCAATCTCCCCGGCAGTCGGATTCACTACGGCTTGCTCTACGGTTTGGTAGCCTGCGTGATCGCCTACCTGGTGATGCAACGCACCACCTTTGGCTTTGCCGCCCGGACCGCCGGTGGTAATATGCGGGCGGCCCGGATGGCAGGGCTGCCGGTGGGTCAGTTGACTCTGGCGGTTTGCTTTCTGGGGGGGGCCTGTGCCGGTCTGGCGGGCCTGGTGGAAATCGCCGCTGTGCAGCGGCGATTAAATGAATCGATTGTCTCCAACTACGGCTATGCGGGGATTTTGGTGTCCTTTGTGGCCCGCCATAACCCCCTAGCCATGATCCCGGTGTCCATCCTGTTGGGGGGGATTCTGGCCAGTGGGGGGATTTTGCAGCGTTCCCATGGCCTACCGGATGCCACCGTGCTGGTGTTCCAGGGCATTGTGTTTCTCTGCGTGCTTTATAGTGATTCCCTTTATCGGCGGCTTTAAAGCCCAGGAGGTCCATCGTGGCAGCAGCACTCGGTTGGTGGGGGGTGCCCCTGGCAATTGTAGCCGGCACCCTGCGGGGTAGTGTGCCCTTTCTATTCGTCAGCCTGGGGGAATGCCTGACGGAAAAGAGCGGCAAGATTAACCTGGGGTTGGAGGGTACCCTGCGGATGGGGGCAATGGCGGCCTACGGGGTCTCCTACCTGGCGGCGGGCTGGTTGGGGCCAGGCCTGTCGCCCTGGCTGGGGGTGCTGGTGGCGGGGCTGGCGGGCATGGGCCTGGGGGCGATCCACGGCTGGCTATCCCAGCAACGCCGGGTTAACGATGTGGCGGTGGGCATTGCCATGATTATCCTGGGCAGCGGCCTGGCCAACTTCCTAGGTAAACCCTTTATCCAACCGCAGGCCCCCCAGTTACCGATCTTCAAACTGGCGGAGTGGAGTGGGTTGCCCCAGGTGCAGGCGGCACTGCAGATCAGCCCCCTCCTGTTGCTCGGCATCGCCATCGTGCCCCTCATGCATTGGGGGTTTAAATCCACCCGCTGGGGCCTCCACGTGCGGGCCGTGGGCGATCGCCCGGAGGCGGCCCGGGCCATGGGCATCTCCGTCTTCAAGGTCCGCCTCACCAGCATCATCATTGGTAGCGGCCTGGCGGGCATCGGTGGCGCCTCTCTTTCTCTCTACTACCCCGGCCTGTGGACCGAGCGCATCTCCAGCGGCCAGGGGTTGATGGCGGTGGCCCTGGTGATTTTTGCCCGCTGGCAACCCTGGCAATGTCTGTGGGCCTCCCTACTATTTGGTGGGGCCCAGGCCCTGGGACCAGCCTTTCAGTCCGTAGGGATTGACACCTACTATTACCTGTTCACTGCCACACCCTACATTTTGACCCTGGTGATTATGATCCTCACCTGTTCTCCCCAGCGCACCCTGCTGGGTTCCCCCGGCGCCCTTGGCCAGGAGGACTAGGGGTAGAGATGGGCGGGCCAGGGGGGTGGCAGGGTAAACACCATGGGCTGCTGGTGGCTGGGGTGGATACATTGCAGCCGGTAGGCGTGGAGAAAGTAGCCCCCGTCCCCCGGTAGGGCGGTGGGGTGCCCTGGGTCTAGTCGGGGGACTCCGCCGATGGCATAGAGGGGGTCCCCCAGTAGGGGATAGCCCGCCGCCGCCAGGTGGATGCGAATTTGATGGGGACGACCGGTGCGGATCACCACCTCCACCAGGCTTGCCCTGGGGCCGCGCTCCAGGAGGGTGACCTGGCTATGGGCAAAGACCCCCTCGGGGCAGGCTCCATAAACGTAGCCCAGGGTGGGGTGGGGCAGCTTGCCGATGGGGGTGTTAATAGTCAGGTGGGGCGGGCAGTCCCCTGGGGCGATCAGGGCCCGGTAGGTCTTCTCCAGGGGAGGGCTGGAGCCAGCATCGCCCCCCGACTGGGTCGTGTGACGAAATTGCCGACTCAGGTGGGCTCGGGCGGACCGGCTGCGGGCCAGCACCATCAGGCCAGAGGTGCCCCGCCCCAGCCGATGGACCGGCAGGGGGGGTGAGTCAGGATAGGCCTGCTGCAGCTGGTGCAGCAGGGTATGGTGAAGAAAGTTGCCCCCGGGCAATACCGGTAACCCCGCCGGTTTGTTGATCACCAGCACCTGGTCATCCCCGTGGAGGACGGTGTAGCCCAGGGACACCGGCGGTTCCTCCCAGGGGGGACGGTGGTAGGCCAGATGCTGCCCCGCCACCAGAATTTCCTGACCGCTGGCGATACGGCCCTCTAGCCTGATCTGCCCGGCCTGGAGCCGCCCTTGCCAGTCCGCTGCCGTGGAGTGGGGGTAGCGACTAGTGTAAAAGGCCAGCACCCCTTGACCAGCATCGGCCGCGGTGATGCGATCGCGATAAACCCAGCCCTGGTTCACCCTATCCCTCTACTGTTGTTGTGATCGTCCCTATGGTCATAGTCCCCAGGGCCTGAGCCGACTCACCTTCAAGTGTATCGTCCTGATCAAGCTTAAATTCCTAATTCCCTCCTCAACTGCTTACCCCCAGATAGCAGGCTGGAATTGGGGGAAGACCTGGGCCTTAAGCCATCGCCCATGGGTAGAGGGGAACGCCTGAGAGTAGAAAGCTTGCTGCAGCACGGAAAAAAGCTGTTGCTGATAGGTAAAGGATTAGTCCGTAACCTAGCTAGGGGTGGAGTGCCTGATCCGGGGGATAATCGATCAGGATTTCCAGCCCCTGAACCCCAGGGAAGGCTATGACCCTCCAATCTTTCCATCCCTCCCGCCGTAAACTCTGGCTCGCCGCCGTTAAGCCCCCCATGTACAGCGTGGCGATTATGCCCATCCTGGTGGGTAGCGCCATTGCCTACGCAGAAACCGGTCGCTTTGACCCGGGGGTGTTTGGCGCCTTTCTGGCGGCGGCGATTTTGATTCTGGCCTGGGAAAACCTCAGTAACGACGTCTTCGATGCCGCCACCGGCATTGACATTAACAAGCCCCACTCCGTCGTCAACCTCACCCGTAACCGCCCCTTGGTGTTTGCCCTGGCTAACCTCTGCCTAGTGGTGGGGCTGATGGCCATGGTGGCGATCGCCCTGCGCCAGCAGGACGCCACGGTGCTGGGGCTAATTGCCCTGTGTTGTGGGTTGGGCTACCTCTACCAGGGCCCCCCCTTTCGCCTGGGTTACCAGGGGTTTGGGGAAATTCTCTGTTTCCTAAGCTTTGGTCCCCTGGGGCTGGGGGCCGCCTACTACAGCCAAACCCAGAGTTGGTCCTGGGCCAGTCAGTTGGCTGCAGCGATAATCGGCCTGACCACCACCCTGGTGTTGTTTTGCTCCCACTTCCACCAGGTACAGGATGATATCGCCGCCGGTAAGCGATCGCCCATCGTCCGCCTGGGCACCCACCGGGGGGCCCAACTGGTGCCCTGGCTCTGTGGCGGGGTGTTTAGCCTAACCGGCCTGGGGCTGGGGCTGGGGCTGTTTCCCCGGGCTACCCTACTGGTACTGGCCAGTGGACTGCCGGCCTGGCGGCTGAGCCAGCATCTGCAGCGCCACCACCATCAGCCCGATCGGGTCAGTAACGCTAAGTTCTACGCCCTGGGCTTCCATTTCTGGAGTGGCCTGCTGCTGGCCCTGGGGTTTTGGCTCAGTCGGCTGGGATGATGGCGATCCACCTGGCCCTCCGCCTCTACCGGCGCCGCTTTCGCCAACCCCTGCAGACCGCCCATGGGTTGTGGCACTGGCGACGGGGGTTGATCCTGAGGTTGGCGGATGACCGGGGCCGGGTGGGCTACGGTGAGGTGGCCCCCCTGCCCTGGTTTGGCACCGAAACCCTGGCGGAGGCCCTGGCCTTCCTCAGCCAGCTGGGGCCAGAGCAGGTGACGGAGCCGCTACCCAATCACCTGCCCAGCTGTCAATTTGGCCTGGGGGCGGCCCGCTGGATGCTGGATCATCCCCAGGATCTGGAGACCAGCCCCCCCGATCAGGGCCCCACCAGCGCCCTGCTACCGGCGGGGGCCGCGGCCCTGGACGCCTGGCAAACCCCATGGCAGCAGGGGCTTCGCACCTTGAAATGGAAAATTGGCCTGGCCAGCCCAGGGGAGGAAATCGCTCTGTTGCAGCGGTTGGTGCAGGCCCTGCCGGCCACCGCCGCCCTGCGGCTAGATGCCAACGGCGGTCTGACGGAACCCAGGGCCCGGGATTGGTTGCAGGTCTGCGATCGGATCAACAACCGGACCGAGGGGCCCCGCATCGAATACCTGGAGCAACCCCTGCCAGCCGCCGCCCTGGCCGCCATGGGCCAGCTGGCCCGCCAGTACCAGACCCCCCTGGCCCTGGATGAATCGGTGGTCACCGCCGATCAACTGCAGCGCTGTCAAGAGCTGGGTTGGCCAGGGGTTCTGGTGGTTAAACCGGCGATCGCCGGCGATCCCCAGCGACTGCGCCAGGTCTGGGGGACGGGCGCTGCCCCCCTGGTGTTTTCCTCCGTCTTTGAAACCGGAGTGGGGCGGAGGGTGGCCCTGGCCCTGGCCCACCAATACCAGCAGCAAACTGGCCAGTCCCTGGCCCTGGGGTTTGATACCCTAAACCGGTTTGAGGATGACTGGGATCAGCTTTCCCCCGATCAGCTATGGCAGCGCCTCTAGACCCCCTTCCCCCCCTCGGCCACTGCCTGGAACGGCAGCGACAGCTAGACTGGCTCTGGCCCCCCCAGGCCAGGGCGGAGTTCTGGCGTCAGGTGGATGGGCTCAGCCAGACCCTGGAGTCCTGGGCTGGGGAACTGCTGGTGGTGGCGGAACCCACCCCCCTGGGCACCCTGGCGGCCGTGCTGGCGGGGTTAGAGGCCGGGGTGGCGGTGGTGCTCACCAACCCCCACTGGGGAGAGGCGGAGTGGCGCCAGGTAACCCCCCTGGTGCAGCCGGACTGGGCCCATCCCCTCTATCCGACCCTGGGGGTCTATCCGGGCCGGGGCCGGAGTCCCCAGCCTGAGGTGGATCTGTGGATCGCCACCGGTGGCAGCAGTGGCCAGATCCGCTTTGCTGGCCACACCTGGAGTAGCCTGATGGCGGCGGTGCAGGGGTTCCGGGCCCACTTTGGGGTGACGGTGGTGCGGGCCTATTGCGTTCTGCCTTTCTACCACGTCAGCGGCCTGATGCAGGCCCTGCGGGTACTGGCCACGGGGGGCACCCTGGCCCTCCATCCCTACCCGGAATTGAAACAACAGGGAGGATGGGACTGGCCCCCCGGGGGCTTTCTCTCCCTGGTGCCCACCCAGTTGCAATGGCTGTTGGACCAGGGCGATCGCCACCGGCCCTGGTTACAATCCTTTGACGCTATCCTGCTGGGGGGAGCCCCGGCCTGGCCGGCCCTACTCACCCAGGCCCGCCGCCTGGGGCTGCCCCTGGCCCCCACCTACGGCCTGACCGAAACCGCTGGACAGGTCACCACCCTGCCGCCGGCGGCCTTTCTAGCCGGAGACAGCAGCAGCGGACCGCCCCTCCCCCATGTACACCTGCAGGTGCTAGACCCCCAGGGCCAACCCCTGGGCCCTGGCCAGACCGGTGTCCTCAGTCTGCAAACCGCAGCCCTGGCCCAGGGCTACTGGCCTGATCGAACCCCTCCGCCCCCTGCTGACCGCTTCCTCACCGAGGACCTGGGCTACCGGGATGGCCAGGGCCATCTCCACCTGGTGGGTCGCCGCAACAGTCTAATTATCAGCGGTGGGGAGAAGGTGCTGCCCCAGGAGATCGAAGCCCTGCTGTTGGGCACCGGCCAGGTGGCGGATGTCTGGGTGGTGGGGGTCCCCGATCGCCGGTGGGGCCAGCGGGTCTGTGCCCTGATCGTACCCAGCCCTGAGTTTACCGGCATCGAGGCCCTGGCTGCCCTGATCAGGCCCCACCTGGCCCCCTACAAACAACCGAAGCAGTGGCGGGTGGTGACCGCCCTGCCCCGCACCCCGGCCGGCAAACTGCGGCGGGCTGAGGCCCTGGCCCTGATCGATGGGGGCGGCGAGATCGAGGTCTAAGCGGCGGCGATCGTCTAAAGCCCTAAGCCTTCCTTGCTCTGCTGCAGTCGTTGATACAACCCCTGAATCTGCTGGTAAGCATCTTCGGGTGATAGCTTGCCACCGGTCTGCAGGCCAGAAATATAGTTGACCCGATGGGCAAACTCCTGCAGGTTGGCGTTGAAGGTCAGATTTTGCAGAGAAAACTCGCCGTAGTAGCGACTCCGGGGGCAAAGCAGCTGATTGAGATCCTGCTGATCGGAGGATGGGTTAAAATCCGTCACACACCTCTCCTTAACCGTTTGTTAATCAAATGATAACCTTCTAATCAGTATAGTCAATTCCACTTTGGATTGGTGTATTTCGCCCTGACCCTGTAGCCTTTCCGCCTCTAGAGCCCTGGAGTCTAGCAGGGCCTACCCTTCCCTAGACATACTCCTTAACATTCGCCCTACTCCCTGAGGGAGTAGGGCGTCGTCATCGGTCGCTATATCCGCTACCAGCTCACCGGCAAGATTGCTGAGGCCCTGGCGGACAGCACCGATGCACCGCCGATTCTGGAGTAGGAGACCGCCCACCGCAGCGATGGCCGACGGAAACTGGAGCAGCTCCTGATCGATCAGGTGGCCTTTGTCTGTTCGGGGCTGGTGGCCCTGGGGAGTTTTCAAGTCTGGGGCGGTTGGCGATCGCCC
>Ga0172367_10002446_pt1 | contig 25451 bp, 35 predicted proteins | sample Lak10m_FD_114542 | JGI IMG/M metagenome (GOLD analysis project Ga0172367, IMG submission 114542) | Freshwater microbial communities from Kabuno Bay, South-Kivu, Congo - kab_022012_10m | ecosystem: Environmental > Aquatic > Freshwater > Lake | place: Democratic Republic of the Congo: South-Kivu...
CCCCGGAACACGAACACGTTGACGTTCTGGCCCTGCAGCTCGGTGAGCCGGGTGATCATGTCCTTGACCGTCTCGGGCTCGGTGCAGGTGGGCGCACCGCTCTCGGGCACGACCACCAGGTAGAGCTTCTGGCGGGCCATGAACTCCTTCGACTGGTCGACCTGGTTGAGCTGGTCGAGCAGCTCCCGGACGTTACTGCCCCCCGAACGGGGCGGCTGCATGGTCGGGATTCGATGGGGCAGGTTCACCGCCCCCTCCGGGGGTGTACTCGGGCCAGACGTGGGGTTGCTCATCGGACTTCAGGGCCTCCTGTGCCGGGTTGGGGTCGTACACGATCGTGACCGCGATCAGCATGGACCGCGTGGTCATCTCCTTGTCGAGCCACGACGGGGTGATGGACGGCGCCGAGGCGCTCGCCACCTGCACCCGCTCGGACTCGACCCACTCGTTGATCTGGGCGTCGACCGGCTTCGACAGCCGGACGGGCTCCCACTCGCCGGGGGCGGCGCCGGCCGGGCGGCGGTACACGCGCTCCTCGACGAACACCTTCGTCTTGAACCTCATCGCTTCCCCCCGAATACGGCGTCGGCCAGTTTGAGCACCTTGTCCTCGGCCGCGTCCTTCGCGAGGTGCGGCAGGTACGCCCGGTCGTCCCTCGGCCGCCCCACCTTGCGGTAGAACGGCGGCGGCAGGAACTCGGGGAAGCTGTTGACGTAGAACAGCCCAAAGTTGGTCGACACCCCGACGGGGTGGACCGGCACGATGGTCTGCGGGGGCGGCACGCCGTCGCCCGGCTTCCACATCTTCGGGTCGGGCATCCGGGCCTCGTTCACGAAGGCCGAGACGTACGCCTTCCGGACCGGGTCGGCGGCGGTCAGCGTGTTGAGGTATCGGTACAGCTTGTCCCAGACCGGGCGCTCGCAGCCCATGAGCAGCTTGTTGTAGTGGTCGGCGTGCTGGGTCAGCGGGATGCCCAGGCCGGTGAACAGCGGCTGGTCGAACTCGAGGGCGAACACCGCCCCCGGGCAGTCGTTGACCAGCATCCACTCCTCCACCGGGTCCGACTGGAACCCGGCGTGGGTGAACAGGAGGGCGTGGGTGAAGAAGGCGTAGTCCTGCTGCACCTCGGACAGCCGGTGGGCGAACCCGACCTTCTTGATGTGCGGCAGGCTGCGCAGCTCGGCGGCCGACGGCGCCGGCGCGGCGGTCACCCCCTCGGCCTGGGGGAGGTCGCCGACCGGCACGTTGTTGATGGGGCAACCCGCGAGGGCGTCCTCGCGGGCCTTCACCAGCCTGTCGGCCTCGTCCTGGTTCATCCGTTCCTCAGCAGGTTGGCGGCCTTCACCAGGTCGCGCACGAGCAGGGCCTGCTTGTGCGTGTCGGCGAACGTGTCGGTGTTGAACGGGATCCCGAAGTACGCGGCCATCGCGAACGGGCTGATCCGGTCCCGCTCGCCCTGGGTCCCGAGGATGATGTCCACCGGGTCCATCAGGTACGGGTTGTGGTACCACACGCGGGGCGGGAAGTCGGGCTTCGACTCCTTGAGGCACTCCAGGCCCACGATCCGCATGAAGTTCTTGATCTCGAACCCGAACAGGTACTTGCCCCGGGTCGGCTCGGCCGACAGGCGGTAGTCGAAGTCGAGCCCGGAGCGGGTGAGCAGCCAGTCGAGGAAGCCCACGCCGGCGCGCACGTTCTCGTCGCTCTTGTAGTCGATGACGAGGTCGCCCTCGAGGTTGAACACGGTGACGTGCGCCACCTCGGCGGTCAGGGGCAGCCGGCCGGCCTCGGCCCGCTGCTCGTTCTTGGCCCGCTCCTGGTGCTCCGCGATCGTGCGCGGGTCCTTGTAGTTCTTGGGCACCTTCGGCTCGCCCAGGTACTGCTCGAAGTCCGGGCGGGGCTTGGTCAGGTAGCCGATGAAGAAGCTCATTTGGGTGGTTTCCGGTAGGGGATGCGGACCGTCCTGGCCCCTGATGAGTCCTGTAGAACGATCTCGGCCCCGTCGATCTCCGCCGTCACCGTGTAGGCGAAGTCCTGGGCCTTGCTGTAGTCCGCCGTCCGCTCCTTGTCCCCGATCGGGACGCCGATGAGGACGGCGGCGTTGCGGCTGCGGCACACGCTCCGCAGCTTCCGGGCCACCCGGAACACGCGGTCCGGGGCGGGGTCCGGCTTGTTGTTCGCGTGGTACACCGGGCGGCAGTAGTGCAGGGCGTCGTCGACGATGAACAGGTCGGCGTCGATCACGCCCGAGCGGTGCGCTTCGTTGTAGGTGCCGCCCCACTCGTTGGCCGGGACCACGGTGGTGCGCTCGGCCGTGTACAGCGCCACGGCCGAGTAGTGCAGGATCCTCGGCTTCTGGGCCGACTCCCGGGCCGTGTTGCCGGCGTGGGCCAGCGCCCAGTTCACCGCCGTGCGGCTGCCGATGATCATGGTGGGGACGGATCGGTTGAGCGGCGACGGCAGGCCGCAGTCGACGTCGAAGGACGTCCGCTGCTTCTCGGCCGCCTCGGCCTTCGCCAGGGCGGTCTTCTCGGCCAGCTTGCGGTTGTGGACGTGGTCCTTCGCGAACGGTAAGGCGTCCTCGAGGAGGACCTGCAGGTGCCCGTACTCGAGGCCGACCGCCTCGACGTCGCGGGTCACCCCGTAGATGACGTGGGCCAGTTCGGCCTCCGGGTCGTGCCGCTTGAGCAGCTTCTCCATGTCCCGGTGGACGGCCTGGAGGAGCAGGTTGGCGGTGGCCTTGAGGCGCACCAGCTCCGCGTACCCACGGGTACGCTGGAGCTTGGTGTGGAGCGCCTCGTCGCACTTGTCGAGGAGCTTCTTGAGTGCCTTCTTGTCGTTCTTCTCGTTGATCGTCAGCTTGGCGGGCATTGGTGAGGACACCTTCCGTGGCAGTGCTTGGCCGCATTGCAGTTCCAGCACAGGATCTGCAGCGTGTCCGGGAATCCGTTCCGGACGATCCACCTCATCATCGTCGCCACGCCGGTAACCTTCAACTCGCGACGATGATCAGCTCCGTCGTTGTTCTTGTGGTCCACGGTCAGGAACTCGTACGTCGTCTCCCCGCAGCAGACGCACTTCCCGCCGTAGTGGGCGATCACCTTCTCGCGTAACCGCCGCTGCGTTGCACGCGACGCAGCGGCCATCTTCACGCCACAGTCGGCGCAGTACCTTCGTTCCGATGCGGGCGGATTCTTGCCGCACTTCATGCACATGCCGGCCTGAACCCGCTCGCACCGCATCCGCTTCTGGTAGTCCAGAGTCTTCTGTGGAGTCTTTGGCATCCATGCCCTCCTGGCTCAGTAGTTGAGCCAAACTACCTCTTCCTTGACGTCCTTCGTGGACTTCTTGCTGGCCTTGTTGTCGATCTCGAACACCTTCGTGTTCCACTTCTTCAGGTGCTTATCGTACAGCTTCGACTTGTATCCAGACAACAGCACCCTGGCGCTCTTCAGCCCCGCCAGCGTCTCGACCAGCTCGGCGTGCTGCTCGAGCGTCATCTCGTGGTCGTACACGTCGGCCGACTCGCGGATCTTGGTGCCGTCGGTGTCGGTCACCAGGTACGGCGGGTCGAGGTACATCAGCACCCCGGGCTTGTCGTACTTCTTGATCTGCTTGAGGAACGGGCCGTCGAGGACCAGCACCCGCCGCATCCGCTCGGCCACCTGCGGCAGCCCGTCCACGGCGGTGTAGTACGCGCTGACCTGCTCGTTCATGCCCCGCCGCAGCCGCGACGTGGACACCGGGGCGAACGCGTCGTTGCGGCCCGACATCGACTGCCGGGCCACCACGAAGAACGCCCACGCCCGGTCGAGGGTGTCGGCGATGCCGGCCTTCAGGTCGTCCTGGGCCGTCTTGAACTCGACCTCCGAGAACGGGGTGTTGACCACGCGGCGGTGGAACACCTTGAACAGGCTCTCGTCCTGCAGCACCCGCCAGAAGGTGGTCAGGTTCTTGTTCAGGTCGCAGACGATCTCGCTCTTGCCCTCCGGGTTGTGCCGGAGGAGCACCGATCCGCCGCCGAAGAACCCCTCGAAGAAGGTCCGGTAGGTGTCCCGGGGCGGGAACAGGGCGACGATCTCCGTCGCCAGGTAGTGCTTCCCCCCGTGGATCTTCAGGGGGGTGGTGAGCGTCTTCTTGGGCATCGTCATCCTTTGTAGAGGCGGTCGATCTCGGCCTTCAGCTCTTCCCAGCATTTGCGGCAGAGGACGAACCCCCCGCCGCAGGAGTGGCAGTCGGTGTCCCCGAGCGAGACGCACTCCGTAGGTGTCGAGCTCGCACGGAGCTCCTCCAGCGCGGCCCTCATTTCGGGGCCGGGCCTGACGCTTCCGACGATTCGCTGGTGGGCTCGGGCGTGGCACAGCCCGCAGACGGCGCTTCGCCGCTCGACTCCGTAGGCGAGGGCGGGGGAGACGGGGGAATGAAGTGCGGGTCCACTATCGCCGAGCCCACTCGCGACCCGACCGGCAGGTTCATCGGCGGCGGGGCCTTGCCCTTGTTCGCCTCCGCCTGCTGCCGCGCCCGCCACTTCCTTGCCAGCTCGGCGACCTTTTCGGTCCTTCGCCACGGGTAGACCTCCTCGCTCTCCCCGTCCACCTTGTCGGCGATGCCGGGGGTGACCCCGATGTGCCGGGTGGCGAACTTCATCGCGTCGAGTACGTCCTCGACGCTCTCCAGCACCTCGAACCGCTGGCCGCTGCGGAGCGAGATCTCGCACCGGCGGAGCGGCTCGCCGTTGTCGTTCGAGAACGCGGGCGGCTCGTGGACGCCCACGAGCTGGTTCATCAGGACGTACGCGTTGCGCTGCGGCAGCTTCTTCTCGGTCTCGCTGCGGGCCAGTGTGAACTCGAGCAGCATCACGGGATCTCCGATTCGGGTATTTGAAGTCGACCCAGCTTCGGCTTCCATGCCTTCTGCTTCTTCTTGCGCGGCGTCTCCGACGTCACCGCCGGCCCTGGCGCCGGTGTAGGCTCTGCTTGTGGTGGCTCGAGCTCAGCAGCTTCTGAACCCGGTACGCCGCCATCTCCTCCAGCATCTTCGCCGTCTGGGCCTTGTGGGTTCCCGACGACTTGCGCTTCTTGCCCCCGCTCTTCTTGCTCACGGCCCGCCTCCGCGACCTTCGGCAGGCCGCTGTGGTAGTTCTCCAGGGTCAGTAGGCAAACGAACGCCGCGTCGGCGATGTTGTCGTACCCGGCGTTCTCGTACTCCTCGCTGTCCATGTCGGACCCGAAGAGCTTGTTGCACGCCTTGATCATGTCGCCCTTGTTGGCGTTCCCCTTGCCCGTGGCCCGCTTCTTGATCGTGCCGATCGGGAAGCTGGTGACGGGGACGCCGTTCTCCTCGGCCCAGGTGCAGACCGTGGCCTTCAGGGCACCGAACCACTCGCACGCGGTGGCGGCCCGCGCGACGATGGCCCCGGCGTTGAAGCGGTTGGGCTTCTCGGCCGGGGTGTACTTCACGTCCTCGAACGCGATCAGGTCGGGCTCCATCACCGACAGGAACTGCCGCAGCCGCACGAAGCGGATGGCCCCGCTGTCGTACGGCCCGGCGGACAGGTCGAACTGCCCCAAGTTCAGGGCCAGCTTCTCGGGGTCGAGCCGCTGGCCGTCCTGCATGTAGGTGAACGCGTACCCGCAGTTGGTGCCGAGGTCGAGCCCCAGCACGAGGTTGGACTTCGCCGGGCGCTTGAGCCGCTCGGCGAACAGCCACGGGTCACGCTCAATCCGATGCTTCGCCATCCGGCTTCGCCTCCGCCCACCCCCGGGCCTGGAGCTTCTCCAGGTGGGACTGGAACTTGTCCGTGGGGATCCACCAGCCCCCGAGGTACACCTCGAACTGCCGCAGCTCGTCGTCCCACCCGACGCCGTCCATCGGGTACGGGCTGCTCTCCACGTCGCGCGGGTCCAGCCGGATCCCCATCCCGAGCTGCGGGGCGAAGGGGAGCTGGCCGCGACGGTGCATGCGCACCGGCTTGTTGTCCTTCGACGAGTCGTCCAACACGTCGAGCATGTAGAGGACGTCGAACATCAGGCTGCCGTGCCTCCGCCCATTATCCCCCGGAACTCCTCGAAGAGGAGGTGAGTTAGTCGGGCGTCGAAGTCGGCCTCGTGGGCCTTCGACAGGTCCAGGTTGTGTTTCTTTTGGAGATTGTACTTGGCCGCGCAGTGGCGGTCGAGCGAGCAGCGGATCTTATTCCCGCCCAGGTGGTAGCCCCGGCTGATGAACTGCAGCCAGGTCTCCCCCGGCTTGATGGCCGGGTAGAGCTGAACCCCCTTCTCCAGCGGCAGGGTGTCGTAGTACTCCCCCTCGCGGAGGACGAACCGGGCGTCGAGCACCTCTTGGAAGTGCTTGTCGAGCATCGGCTGGTCGTGCCGCAGGCCGTTGTGCCCGACGAACGCGAACCCCGTCTGCCGGCAGGTGTCCACGAGCTCGCGGAACTGCCGGAGCGCCTCGAACGGGGAGATGCCGTCCCGCTGCAGGCGCTCGACGGTCATGTCGAAGATGTTGCCGGTGGCGAACCCGTCCTTGTACTCGACGTGGTCGCGGGTCCGCTGCAGGCGCTGGGCGAACCACTCCGCCCACCCCTCGCCCTTGCCCCGGGTCCAGTCGAGCATGACGGCGCCGCCGTCGATCATCACGCGGTCCTGAACGAGAGCCCAGCCGATCTGGATGACGTAGTCGTCCTTGATCGACAAGCCGCTGGTCTCGACGTCGAACGCGAGGTAGGACTCCGGCAGCGGCCCGAGGCGGGCCGTGGCGTGCCGGAGCCACATCGTGGGATTCACTTCTGCGCCTCCGTGCGCTTCGAGTCTGGCCGACTTCCTGTCAGCCCTTGCGGAAGAGGTTCCTAATCGAACGGGCGGTCTTGGTAACCCACCCCAGCGTGCGCCGCCAGGCCAGGCTGGCGTTGAGCTTGCGTCGGGCATTCTCCGCCGCCTCTCTGATCTCTTTGTCGTTTAGAGGATCGGCGTCGTCCTCGAAGGTGACGTCGCGGATGGCTACAAAAAACGCACCCGTCAGCACCCGGCCGAGCTGGATCATCAGCGCGGCCTGGGCTGCCGGGTGCAACTCGAGGAAGCCGGCTTTCTTCAGGGCGTCGACGGGGAACTTGCACTCCGGGTCGCGGCAGATGTTGAAGAACCGGGCGTACGCGGCGCACGCCTCGCCGATCTGCTCCTCCGTCACCCCGCAGTGCCGCAGGTAGGCGGAGAAGATCGGGTCCCACTGGTCCTCGGCCAGGCCGTCGAACGCGACCTGGGCGATGTTCTGCCAGACGTAGGCAATATCACGGGCGGGGTTGTACCGCCGCAGATCCACATGCCCCCGGATGTTCACCGTCGACCTCCCTGTCGGTACACGAACTTGCTCAGCGGACCAGGTGCCGCTTCCAATTACAGTTCAGACATAGTACCCGATAACCGGACGGCCAGCCGGAGTCGGATAGTTGCTTGTAGAGGTGCCAGCCACAGGCCCGCTTACGACCGCCGCCGCATGGCTCAACATGATCGAGCGACAGCACGTCGTAGTCGTCTTTGTGATCGCCGCAGTCCGCGCACACCGGACCGCCGTAGGCGATGAACGCCAGCTTCTTGTACCCGGCCTTTCGGTCCCGTTCCCTGGCCGCACCCGGAGTAGACGGCGGCACCGTCCGCAAGCGTTCCAGATGATCTCGCATGTTGCAGTTGCGGCACAGCAGCCTGTACCTGGCAGGACAGCCGTCCTTCAGCACGGTCCGCCACATACCACCGGACTTCGATCCCAGCTCTCTGCGGTGACCGTTGCCGCCACCGCCGACGTGGTCGATCGTCAGCAGGTCTGGATCGACCACGCCGCACGAACACTTGCCGCCGTACGCGGCGATTACGCGAGACTTGATCTTCTCGCATGATCTGCGGCAGGCTTCGCGGTGGTACTCGGGTTTGGCCCGATAGCTGGCGGCCGACATGGCTCGGATGTAGTCCGAGTTGCGGAGCCGTTTAATCCGATTCTCCGGGACCGTCGGGGCTTCCATACCCGCTCTCCAAGAACGGCACCGTGTTGAGCATGATCTGCTTCAACTCGTCCGTGTAGCCGAAGCGATTCTGGTTGTGCTCGATGCTCTTCCGCAGGTCGCCGTTGTGGTGGCGCTTGGTGGCGGCGAACCAGTCGCACAGCATCTCGACCAAGTCTACAAGACTCATCCCGCGAATACCATCCGGGAAGTGTTCCGGATGATGCCTGTTGAACTTATAGTGGTGGTCGAGCGCCGGCCCCATCGCCTTGCGGAACCCCTCGTACTCGTCCGACCCGTAGGTCGACCCCGCCAGCTTGGGGGTGTACTCGGTGAACAGCTCGACCTCCGGGGAGGCGAGCTTCGACTGGTCGTGCCGGTCGATCCGGTCGAGCAGCTCCTTGATGAACAGGTGGAGGACCTTGCCGACCGTCCGGATGTGCTTGGACGTGTCGGCGTTGGTGGCCTGCTGCTCGAGCGTAAGCGTCGTGCTCATCTCAGTCGTCGTCCCCGTCTTTGGAGTCTTCGGTGCATAGGGTGAAGTACCCTACCATCCGGGCGTCGCCGCCCTGGGTCTTGAGGAGGGTCGGGCCGGCCAGGGTCTCGAAGTGGCCGACCCGCTTGATCCCCTCGTCGTCGTACTTGTGCTTCGACAGCAGCCGCGTGTCGATCACCGCCAGCCCGCCGCTGTCGACGCACACGCTGTCGAGACCCTTCTCCGACAGCACGTCGTACCGGCCGTCCCCGTAGGCGGTCCGCCAGTCGACCAGGCGGACCTTCGTGCCGTCCTCGAGCTCGACCTCGAGCTCGACGTCGCGGCCGTCGTGTTGGTGGTCCGGGAAGATCAGCGCGCCGATCTCCTTGTACAGCTCGTCCGACAGGACGTAGCACGGATCGCCGACGTAGTAGTCGCCGGCCGGAACGACGGACAGCAGCTCGTTGCCGCTGTCCACGGCCTGCAACACCTTCACGCTCTTGTGCTTCATCTCACGCCTTCGCTGACGGCACCAGGTCGCCGCGCTTCTCCATCTCGGCTCGGAGCGCTGCGGAGTCCCAGTACTCGAGGGCCTTCGGGTCGCCCGCCTCGATCTCGTACGGCTGCATGCGCATCCCGAACACCTCGGGGATGCCGTCGTAGATCTTGGTCCGGGCCTTGTAGAAGATCGTGGGGAAGTCGTCCTTCACCAGCCGGTAGATCTGGGCGTACACGTCGCGGATCTCGGTCTCCGCGAACCGCGCCGTCCGGAGCTGCACGACGTGCCGCAGCGCGCGGATGTTGCACGACATGCCGATCTCGTTCGCCTGGCCGTTGGGGGCGATGCGCCGCACGGCGCTCGTGATCGCCTTCCTCTTGTCGAAGTCGAACGAGTTGTCCGGCACCCACATCACCTGCTCCCAGTGGGCCACGCCCTGGTCGCGGTAGAACAGGCCCCGCTCGGGGCCGTCGTTCGGGTGCGTGGGGCTCGGCTTCCGCAGCCCGAGCTTGCACTCGGTCAGGTAGACGAGGTCCTCGGTCTTCTTGAGGTGCTCGAGCCACAGCTCCTTGACCGGGTCGAGCAGGCCGCTCCACACCAGGTCGATGGAGTCGAGGCGGCAGTAGCGGCCGCTCGTCTGGCTGTACGCCCAGCCGACCCGCTGGCGCACCTGCTCGTGGGTGAACACCCGCGAGCAGTTGGTCACCAGGAAGTTCAACTGGCAGTGCTCGAAGATGGCCCCGTGGCCCGTGTCGTGGCACCCGTTGAGGTTGTTGCGGATGTCGCGGATCCGGGTGACGTTGGCGTTCTTGCCGGTCACCAGCGTCTTGTAGCAGAGCTTGGCGTACACGCTGCACAGCGCCTCGCCCGACTGCAGGCCCTCGTCGCGGGCGGCCCGGTAGTCGTCCCAGAACGCCATCTGGTTGGTGTCCTGCAGGTACTCCTTGAGGCCCGCCTCGCGGACCTCCGTACAGCCGACGAAGTACACCTTCGGCTTCACGAGCTGACCCATCACTGGCTCCTTCAGGTGGATAGGAACTTTGCGCGCTCCTCGGCGGCGCCGGACTCGCCGGGCTCGAGGTTGTACTTGGGATCCCCGGGGTGCTCCCCGGTAATGTATTTGATGATGTCGCACATCACCACGAAATGTACCGCCAGCTCGCCCGGCGGGTTGCCGTACGCGATCCCGGTCAGGATCAGGCGGGTCGGCTTGCCGTTGGGGTCGCGGCAGTGGCGGAGGGCGTAGAACCCCTCCCAGTCGCCGCTGTTGGCGTGGACGCGGATGCCGTACTCGCTCCACCGGTAGGTGTGACGGCCGTCACTGGCCTCCGGGTACATCGCGTTCTTCCGGGCCTCCGCACGCTTCTCGGGGCTGAAAGGATTGCTCATCGTTGTGCCGGACCTCGTTGAAGAGTTCGAGGGGCAAGCAGAAGAGGTGGCGGACGCCGTCGTCGGCGTCCGCCGACCGCGAGCAGACCGGGCACGCCCAGGTCTTGCTCGCGGAGGCGAACTTCATGACCCGCTTGCACGGCACGCACACCGGCGGTCCGAGTCCCACGGTCACTCCTTGCGGTTGATGCTGTCCTCGGAGTTGAACCCCTCGGGGTACCGGGCCTTGAGCTTCTCGATGTTCGCCTCGTACACCTCGCGGAAGGTGAGGCCGATCCGCAGGATCAGGGTCAGCAGCATGCCGCCGATCATGTCCAGCATCTGCTGGAAGTACCCGGGGGCCAGGAGCGGGTACTTCGGCGGCCCGTTCGTCCTCGACGCCCTGGTCACGACGTTCTCGAACCCGACGAAGGCCACGAGCGCCGACATCTTGCGGAGCAGGCTGCAGACCGCCCGCATGTTGTCGAGCGGCACGCCCTCCTCCTCGGCGTAGGCCGCGTCGCCCTCCTCGAGCTCCTTCTTGAACCGCGCGTACAGCTCGTCGATGTCCTCGTCGGGCGCTTCGAGCCCGAACATGGAGTACGCCTCGGCGACGTACCACGCGATGTCGCCGAGCTCCTTCAGGCACAGGGCCTTGTCGAGCGGGTGGCCGTGCCCGACCACCTTCTTGATGTGGTCGGCGAACTCCCCGAGCTCGCCGATCAGGCCCAGGGAGCACGTCTCGATGCGGACGATCACCGCCTCCGGCACGGGCTGGAGCGGGCCGTACTTGCTCGGGGCGTGGCTCACGCCCTTCGCGCCGCTCGTCCGGGCCGCCAGCTTCTGGTAGTCGCGTTGGGTCTTCATGTGTGTCTCCGGATGACGCCGAGGTCGATCAGCGTCCCGCACGGCACGCAGACGTGCGGGTGGGGCGTCTCGGCGTGGGGGTCGAACCATGACCGCTGGCCGCACCGCGTGCAGACCCCGGCCGTGTAGTTGCGGTCGTGCGTCGCCGCCTCGCAGTCCTCCTGCCCGGCCGGGCAGGTGTGGCAGAGGACCGCCGGCCCGTAGGCGCGCGGGCAGTCGAACTTGTCCCGCCGGCGCCGCCGGATCAGGGCCACGTTCCAGGCCATCATGCCGGACTTCACCCGCATGTGGCGGAACCCCGGCCTGTCGTCGCGGTGCTTCTCGGGGTCGAGCCACGCGGCCAGCCGGAAGTAGGTGATCTCCCGCTCGTCGGTGTAGGGGCGCTTGCGCCACGGGGCAGAGAACCCCGCGTGGCGGGCGAAGAACTTGCACATCTCCAGCCGCCAGAACTTCCGGAAGCTAGTCCCGGCCGCCGGGCCGGTGAGCGCCTGGAACGTGACGAGGGCGCCCCGGGAGCGCTTCTCGCGGTCGTCGTGGTTCTGGACAAACGGCCGGACGCCCATGACCTGCAGGACCGCCCAGTGGGCCTCGGTCCGCCAGGTCGCGGGCAGGACCACCCGCCCCTCCCGCAGCAGCGGGACGTTCCCGGCCAGCCGCCACGCGAGTTCAATCGCGGCCGCACTCTCGAGCGGCTGGCCGAGCAGGTGGACCATCGAACCGGAAACGGCCTGGCGACCGACCCCGCCGGGCATACGCCTGACGAGGCCGGCCACCAGGCCGTCGAACCCCTCACCCGTGTTCCGCTTGCCGACGTAGTCGCCGGTGAACAGGAAGTCTGCCAGTTTGTCCCGAAGTCTCAGGACTTTGGCGACGTCGAGCGACGGTACCGGGGGGAGCTTGACCGCGTCGCGGTCGTCGTCGGGCTTCACGCTACCGCGCCGACCGCGTCCTTCGTCCGCGCCGGACGGCCGGGTCCGGTCTGCGGGTAGGACACGAGCCCCTGCTTCTTGGCCTGCGCCTTCTTGGCCGGCGCCTTGCCGCCGGCCTTCTTCGGTGCCGCCTTCTTGGCCGGCGCCTTCGCCCCGGCCTTCTTCGGCGCGGTCTTCGCGCCCGGTTTCGTCGCCATGAACATCTCCTACTGAAGGGTATCGGCCCCGCCGACACAGCGTCGGCGGGATTGTCCGGAACATTGTCTTGGCGCCGCTAATTTGGGTTGTAGCGGACGCCGACGGGCTCCTCGTCGTGGCCCCGCCGGGGGGATTTCGATTCCCTCCCCTCGGCGTCGGCGTTGATCGCGACCCCCTCGTTGAACTTCACCAGGCGGAGGCCGTTCTGCAGGCAGAGCTGGCCGAGCATCACGTCCCCGCCCCGGTGTTTTAATTCCGGCACGGGCCAATTGTATTGGTAAACGATCGGGGCGGGCAAGACCCACCACCCGCCCGTCGCAAACGTGGCGACGTTCGGGACCGGTTTCCCGGTGAACCAGGGCTGGGCCTGAACCCATTTCCGCTGGTTGTGAGTCAACCCAATCCTGTAAAGGGAACCGATCATGTCGGCCCCTTGCATCTTCTCCTCAACCCGGTCGAGCCAAGAGACAGGATCCGGGTCCTTGATGTAAGAGTCGTCGTCGAACCACATGACGCGGTTCGTCAACTCGATCCTCGGCAGGCCGCCCTCGTCGTACCCGAACAGCTTGCGCATCATCGGGTACTTGAGAATGTTCTCCTCGTGGTTCACGAGGTGGAAGGCGGCGTTCTGGCCGTGCGGCGCCGTCGACATGACGACTTCCATCGTCCGGTCGGACACCGCGTTGCAGCCGACCCTCAACTCGATCAGGCCGGCGTCCATCAGCGGCAGGAGCGGCCGCAGGCACCGCTCCGCCAGGTGGGGGAAGTCCCCGTACAGCAACACGCACACCGTGAACTTCGGCATCACGCACCCTGGAAGGCGACCCCGAGCCCGATCGCGTCGCGGACGCGCTTCAGCCGGTCGCCCAGAGCCAGCAGCTCCGGCGGCGTCAGCCCGCCCTCGGTCACCGCCCGCTTGCACAGCGCCAGCACGGTCCTCGCGTCCTCGGGGTCGTCGAACACGAGGCGGACGGATGGCAGCTTGATGGCCCGGCCCACCACCCCTTCGGGCACCGGGGTGTGCTCCCAGGGGGAGGTCTCGGTGGCGCGGGTGGCGATGTACCGCCAGACGCCGTTCGCGTCGTAGATGAGCACGAACGGGCAGTCGAGCGGGTCCTCGGCCGGGCCGAAGAAGTGGACCGACAGGGCGTCGATCTCGAACGGGAAGGTCTCCGGCCCGACCTCAAGCCGGTGCAGAACGGTGTGGCCCGCCCCGGCCTTGCCGGCTCCGGGGACGGGTTCGAGATTGGCCTCCAGCACTGCGACCCCGGGCTCGATCGCCACGGGGAAGTTCTTCAGGAACACGGTTACGGTCTCGTAGTGTCACGGCGCGGCCCCGAGCCGCAGCGTAGTCGAACGTCTCAGCTCGCCGCCCGGGCTCGGCCCGGGGTGCGGCTGCCCGCCTTCTGGGCCGGCTTCTTGCCGTTGCCCTGGGGCTTCTCGGCGGCGGTCGCCTTCTCGCGGCGGAGACGGGTCGCCTCCCGTTCGAGGGTCGTGCTGAGTTCGCGGGCCTTGTCGCCCAGCCTCTTCAGCGCCTCGGCGTCGGCGGTCATCGTGGTGATGACGTCGTCCTTGACCTTGTCGCCGGTGGTCTGGTGCAGGCGGTCGGTGATCGTGTCGAACGACTCGGTGAGCCGCTCCAGCGACTTCTCGCTGAAGCTCGCCACCCGCTTCAGCACCCCGCCCAGGCTGACCGGCGCGCCGCCGGCATCGCGGTCCTCCCCCTGCGGGTCGTCGCGGTACCGCGACATGATCTCGTCCTGCGTGGCCCGGACGGTGAGGCCGTTGTCGATCACGAGCTGCACCATCTGGTGCCGCTTGCTGTGGATGTCCGCCCCGCTCTTCGCCTCGGGGACGTGGACGATGAGGTTCATGTGGGACCAGGTGAGCTTGCACCCCTTCGAGATCGCCTCCTCCATCTTCGCCTGGAGGGCGCTGCGCTCCGGGTACATGGCGAACACGGTGATGGCCTTGTACACCGTCGTCCGGTTCACCATGAGCGCGTCGGCCAGCAGGTCGATGTCGCCCTGGCCGTACTTGCCGTTCCGCTTGACCTCGGTGCCGGCGCGGCCCCGGTCCCAGTAGAAGAGCAGGTTGTCCTCGACCTGGCGGGCGTACGCGTCCCGCTCGGCCTCGTAGATGGGCCTGAGCCACGCCTTCTCTTCGGTGTTGATCTTCGCGAGCGCCTCGTCGCGGCGCTTGATTTCCTTCTCCGTGTCGAGCCGGGCGGCTTCGGAGACGGTGCGTCGGGTGGTCGCCATTTCTTCCTCTTCGTTCGGAGTGGTAGGGGTTTCGGACTCGGTCATTCCAGCCGGAACCTTCCGGCCAACATTGAGTAAGCGAGCTGCTCGAGACGCTCACGGGCGGTCACGTTGAGGAGCGTGGCCTCGGACTCCCGCAACACCGCCACGAAAACGTCCAGGGCGGTACGTCCGCCCCAGGTGCGGCGGCGCTCCGACCTCATCAGGTCGATCGGGGCCTCCTCCCTCCCGCCGGAGAATACGGCCCGGCGGAGCACCCGCCTGGCCGTGGACTGCGTCAGGTGCCGGTGCCGCAACTGCGACACCAGCTCCCGGAACCGGCCGTCGTCGGCGTCCTCGTCGGCGCCGCCGAAGCCGAGGTTGCTGTTACCCAGCTCCTCGACGTGCCGGCCGATCGACTCCGACAGCTCGCTGAGCCGCCAGCGGTCGAGGGTCCGGTCGAGCAGTCGCTGCATCCGGCGGGGGAAGTCCTTTCCCGTGTGCGCCACCCGACATCCCGCATTGTAAGGCATCAGGGCCGTGCCGCTAGGGTCGAACCACAAAAGCGGCGTCCCGCGTACCGCGCCGTCGCCGACCTCGCTGTTGGCGAACGAGAACCCGCCGTGTACCGAGAGCAGCCGGTCGTCGCCCTCGTAAATCGGCTCGACGAACCTGTATCGTACGGTAACCCGCCGCCCGACGACAAGCGCCTCGTGGAACTCTACGGGCCGGTCGACCGCGTGGAGCACCTCCCGCACCCGCTCCAAGAAGTCGCGGTTCGGGAGGCGGCGGTACCCGTGGCCCACCACGGCGTCGATGGTGCCGGTGCGGGCGTTGCGGATCGCCTGGAAGCCGAGCAGCTCCTGCCGGAACCGGCGGCGGACCGCCATGTTGAACACGGCGGCGGCGTCCTCGTCGGAGTAGAACTCGCGCTCGTCGTCGGACGGGGCGCGGCGGTACCCGGCCAGGTCGGTGATGTAGGTGCCCAGCCCGGCGCCGAGCACCCGGCACACCTGCCGGACGGCCAGCCAGGTGAACTGGTCACGCCCGTCCACCGTGCGGCAGGCGTGGTCGAGGAGGACCTGGTTGGGGTCCTCGATCGGGTGGGTTAGCGTGTTCTCCTCGGTCTCGTCGAGGAAGCGGGTGAGGGCGTCCTCCTCACCCGAGTCGAACCGGCGTCCCTGGACTTCTGCGGCGAGCGGCATCGTGCCCTCCGGTATTAGACCCCGGCACCCGACCACTCCAGGTAATCTAGGAACTGGGCGAACGGCTCGATCGTGAGCGGGGTGTCGAGGCTCTTCATCGAGATCACGATACGCAAACCGGGCACTTTCTCGAAGCCCAAGTCGCCGCCCCGGAAGTGCGAGTGGAGGATGCACTCGCCGAAGGCCGGCCAGGTGAACACCAACCCGACCGCCCGGTCGTCGCCGGGCGGCTGCAGGTCGGACACCGTCTCGTACGCCTGGTACAGCTTGGTCCGCGTGAACCGGTCCCGCAGGTCGCCCCACAGGTCCCGCACCCACGGAACTGTCTTGGCGCCAAGCCAAAGGGGGAAGCTCGGGTGCGCGAGCTGGAACCAGTCCAGCGAGATCTTCGCGTGCCCGGTCTCCTCCCGCGCCTGGGTCTTCAGCGTGTCGAGCTTCTGCATGAGCCCGAACTTGCGGAGGATCGCCTTGACGATCTTCTCCTCCACGGCGGCCGGGCCGGTGTCCTCGTCCGGCCGCCCCTGGAAGAACTGCTTGGGGTCGACGTTCATTTCGCCTCCGGCACCTCGCTGCCGTCGGCGACGGCGTCCACGTCGCCGGCCTCGACGGCCTCTTGGATCTGCTGGATGTACGGCACCCCGACGCGGAACTCGCGGCGCTTGCGGACGCCGAACAGCTTGTCGATCTCGTTGCGGATGGAGGGCTCGTTCTCCATCGCCTCGCCGATCTCCGACCACGTCGCCTTCTTCAGGCCGAGCGTGGAGCAGTCGGCCTTGCGGCCCTTGCGGTCGACCGCCTCGATGGGGCAGATCTCCATCCAGCGGTTCTTCCGGGCGCCCTCGAAGCTCAGGAGGAGCTGCACGCTGGCGTCGTGCCAGTCCCACCAGGTGTGCTGCTGCTCCTTGTCGTCGAAGGTCCACCGCATGTGTACGTCGAACGACCGGCGGTCCCCCGCTGCGGACAGCGAGTTCTTGTCGAACGTCATCTGGATCAGCCGCCCGTAGTCGTCCAGGTGGTCGATGTCGTCCTTCCGCTTCATGCGGATCTTGAAGGTGGCGTAGAAGTCGAGCGCCGCCCCGCCGGGGATGCGCCGCTCGATGAACCCCTGCGGGTTCTTCGACTCCTTCATGTGGTTGGTGCCGATGAACGAGATCGGCCAGCAGCGGATCTCGTTGAAGATGAACTTCGAGTAGATGTTGATCAGGTTCGCGGCCTTCGCGAAGTTGATCTGCGCGTGGCCGTGCTCCCAGATCTTGGCGATCTCGTCGCGGGTCGTGACGCCCGTGAGCGAGTCGACGCCGAGCGCCGCCGGGAACGGCATGGCGCCGACCTCGGAGAACGTCTCGCGGCTGCGCCGCATCCACCCGGTGCAGTTGCTCTGCCAGTCCTCGATCGAGTTGCACACCTGCACCGGGAACATGTCGTCGACCTCCTGGCCGACGATCGAGGTGCGCAGGTCGGGCGAGTCGCGGGGCTCCGCCAGGTTGAAGCTGTACCCGCCGACGATGTTCAGCGGCTTGTTGGGCACCGGGTTCATGGGGATCGCCTCCCCGTACAGGTGCCACCGGAACATCTCGAACAGCATGGCCGTCTTGCAGGACTCCGAGACGCCGTACAGCTCGGTCATCCGCGACAGCGGGAACACGTCGTTCATGAACGACCACCGCAGGCAGAACGCCCGCAGCGGCAGGCCGATGACGACCCGCTGCGCCTCGCTCCCGACGAACACGTCGTTCCGCCCGAGCTCGGCCTGCTTGTCGCTGGTCTGCACCTTGAAGAAGTCGGCCGTCGACACCTTGATGTCGGTGTCCCACGACCGCTTGACGGGCTTCTTAGCCATCACTGGCCTCCGTAGTAGAAAAGCCCGGGGGGCGACGAGCGCCCCCCGGGTGTGATCAGATCACGAGTAACTGAACCGGGGAAGTGTCAGCGGCCCCCGCCGGGCGGCGGGTTCTGCTTCTTCTGGGCGGCCTTCTGCTTGGCCCGCTCCAGAGCGGCCTGGACCTCGTTCTGCCCCGCCGCCGGGGCGCCCGTCGTCGGCGGCACCGGGGCCGACGAGACGTGCGGGGCGTGGTCCGGGATCCCGGCCCCGGGCGCCGGCACGTCCGGCGTCGGGGTCCGGTTCTGCTGCGGCTGGCCGCCGAATCCGCCCCCGGCCGGGGCGCCGAAGCCGCCCTGCGGGTTCTGCGGCGGGTACGTCGGGTTCGGCTGGTGGTAACCCGGCTGCGGGGCCGGCTGGTTGCCGTAGGTCTGGCCGAACGCCTGGTTCTGCTGCGGGGCGTACGGCGAGCTACCGCCGCCGAACACCTGCGCCGCCTGCTCCTCGGTCGAGGGGAGCTGGTCGCCCTCCGAGCCGGCGTACTCGCCCGCCGCCTCGTCGGGAGCCTGGGGGGCCGGGGCGCCCCACCCGCCCGTGGCCGGAGCCGGGCGGTTCTGCTGCGGGGCCGGAGCGGTCTGACGGGGAGCCCCGCCGAACCCGCCGCCCTGCGGAGCCGGAGCCGGCCCGCCCCACGCGCCCGCCGGGGGCTGACCCCCCTGGTTGGGGTCCCACCCGCCCTGCGTCGGCCGACCCCGGCCGAGCATCTGCAGGCCGCGTTCCCGGTACTCGGGCCGCAGGTACTGCCCGTACGCCTCGTCCAGCGCGTAGACGACGGCGTCGGCCTCCTTCTGGAAGCCCTCCTCCAGCCAGCGGACCTGCGTCGACTCGGGCTCGATGCGGACCGACTCCCAGAACGGCTTGACGTGCGCCCGGACCACGGCCTCGACCTCCCGCAGCCGGGCGGACATGCCGTTGAACTCCGGCGTCAGGAAGCAGCCGTGGCCGACGGGGTCGTCGTCCGCCGACCGCCCGCCGCTCGGGTTCTTGGCCTGCTGGCCGAACGACGTGGTGGCCTGCTGGCGCGCCCGCATCTGCTCGCGCGGGTCGTGGCCCAGCTTGTAGAAAGTGACGTACTGGCCCGCGTCGAGGTCGATCGGGTCGCCGTGCAGGTAGTGCCCGGCGACGTGGTCCGGGTCGCCCCGGTACCCCTCGATGCGGGTGTTCATCGCCTCCATCATCGACGAGCGGGCGCTCGGCGTCAGGAGGAAGAACACGGTGCTGTCGGTGCCCGGGGCACCGCCCCCGCGCGGCGGGGCGTACAGCTTGTTCTTGTAGCTCATGATCGCGCACTGCACCAGGATGCAGTCGCGCGGCCGGTCGAGCATGGCGCCGCGCCCGGCGCCGCCCCGCAGCATGCCGGCCCAGCCGGGCCGGTCGGTGCGGTCGCGGACCGCCCGGTCGATGGCGTTCCGCAGCATCCACACGGGGTTGACCTGCGGGTCGTACCCGCCGTCCTGCGGGTCGTAGAGCACCCAGGTCTTGCCCGGGTTGCCGATGTTCTGGATCACGGTGACCGGCCAGTACCACTGGCCGAGGCCGTCGTCCGAGGTGTTGAACCGCCACGGCTCGAACTCCGTGGGGTTCTCCGGGTTCAGACCCGGGAAGATGCGGATCGTCGTCGGGCTCCCGTCCCAGGCGGGCTTCCAGAGTTCACCGGCCCCCTTGCGGAGGATGAAGTTACCCTGGTTGGAGCCGCCGTCGTTGGCGGGCAGACCGAGACGCTTGGCCGGCAGGGCCGGCCGCATGGGGGACTCGCGCATTTCGCGCTCCTGTTAAGGTGACATGGCTCGCAGGCACGGCCTAAACGCGGCAACCGGGATGAACCCGGCAAAGCCAAAACGGCCAGTAATGCCCACGCCACCGAGGTAAATGCTACCGCCCTTACAGGACGGGAGCAAGCTCCGTAGGACGTTTCGTAATTTTCAGGAAGTCGATCATCGAGTCGATGACCCTTCCGAACTCGGCCTCGCCAGCCGGGTCGTCTAACCTGGGGCCGTTTTCCACCCACGGCACCGGGTTGAACAGCGTGAGGTCGCAGTCACGCCAGGTGTAGGTCACCGTCGGGTCCTCGGGCACGCCGGCCCGGTGAATCCAGACGGTGAAGTCGAGGAGCCCGGCCTGCTTCGCGGCCAGCAGCTCCTCCTTCGCGCGGATGCCGACCACGATGTTGCCCTTCGCGAGCGACATCTTGATCAGCTTGGTGGCGTCCTCCGCGCGGAACTTGTCCAGCTCGTCCTTCCAGTGCTGCCGGTGCTTGTGCCTGGTCTCCCAGGCGTCCTGCTCGCACATGTTGAGGACCTTCGCCATGTGCGGCAGGCCGGCCCACGAGAGGGAGCCAGAATAGACGAGCGGCGTCTTGCGCCAGAGGATCCGGCCGGCCGTGTCTTTGCCGGCCCGTCCGTAGCCGCAGAACGCGATCGTGGGGTATTCCTCGGGCATCAGAACTCCGTTATCCGGCCCTCGACGAACGTCTTGCACGCGAGCTGGGCCTGGCTCGACGACGCGTAGAAGAAGCCCCCGTCGGCGGAGTTGTGCGAAACCCCGCCGAGGGTCTTCCAGAACCAAGCCTTGTCGCTCTTCGAGTACTCGACCGACCCCACCTGCTTGTCGCCCTTCATCAGGTGGTAGCAGGACTGACCGCTGCCGTTGCACCGTTTGTTGCGGCGCCAAGACAAAGTGGACACTTCAGATCACTCCGCGTCCCAGTCGCCGTCCGACGACGCCCCGTAGCTCTGCTGCTTCGGCGGCGCGGCGGGCATGTCGACCAGTGGTTTCGGGGCGTAGATCCCGGTCTTCTTGTCCGGGTCCCCCAGGTGCTCCTTCTCGAGCCGCTCGTACCGCTCGTCCTCGGACTCGACCCGGGCGTAGCCGGCTGCGGTCAGCAGGGCCACGGCCTCGTCGAGCCCCTTCGACGGCTCGGCAGGGAACTTCACGGCCGCCGTCTTCTGGTTCACGATCCCCAGGCGGTTGAACTTGTAGTCGTCCGCCTCGGGGGGTGAGCAGTTGTACGCCAGCCACCCGCCGACCTCGGTGCCGTCCATCCGGATCACCCGGTTGCCTTCGAGGTTCTGCACCTCGAAGGTCTTCTCGGGCCGGGGAACCGACTTCGACAGGTTGTTGAGCGTCGGGTCCGACGACGACACCCGCCCGTGCTCCTCGGTCGCCGTCTTGAACGAGTCGGCCGGTACCGAACCGCCGCCCGAGCGGCTATGATCCCGCAACTCGTTGCAGGAGTACATCCCGGTCGCGTTGGCGAGGCCCTGGACGTAGCACATCCAGCGCATGGCCTTCTGGAGCGGCTGGATCGCCTCCAGCATGTACTCGACCGCCTTGACGGCCGACCAGCCCGCGATGTCGCGGGCCACCGCCGCCTCGTACTCCTTGCGGAACACCTCGAGGCAGTGCTGCATCATCCACCGGGCGTGGCAGTACAGCACATACAGCCCCGGGTACTTCTCGCCGTACTCGACCTCGGTCATCTGCCGGACCGGGTAGCTCTTCGCCGCGAGCTCCTTCTCGTAGAGCTCGATCACGCCCCAGACCTTCTCGGGACTCATGTTGCGGCCCTTTCTTGTAAGAAAAAGTGGGTAGTTTTCCTTACAGGGTCACAGCCCCTTCTGGCGGGCGGCGCTGCCGGCCGTCTCGGAGTACACGCGGTTCGAGACGAGGAAGTTGTCCGTCCAGTCCCACTCGTCCTGCACGAGCTGGCGGAACTCGTCGGCGGTCAGCGTGATGGTCTCGTCCTTCGACATGTCGAGCATGCCGATGGTCGTCTTGTACACCTCGCTGAAGTCCTGCGGCGGGGCCAGGTGGAACGACAGCGCCACCACCTTGCCGGCCTTCAGCTCGTCCAGCTTGGCCGCCACCGCCGCCTTCGCCTTCTCGACGTAGCCGGCCCGCGCCTCCTCCACGATCTTCTTGTGGTTGGCGGCGTTCTCCCGGAGCTTCGCGAGCAGCTCCTCGCGGGAGAAGTTCATCGTCATCTTGATGTTGTTCAGGCGCATCATCTCAGTTGATCCCCAGGAGTTTCTGAACTGCTTTCCACATGCCGCTCTTCTTGGGGCCGCGCTGCCCCTGGTACTGGCCGTCGTACTCCATCCGCTCGCCGTGGACCGTGGAGTACGCGATCTGGCAGATCGGCACCCCCGGGTAGACCTTGAGCGGGTAGACGACCACGATCTCGAGGGTCCAGTCCCCCTTGAAGCCCACGTCGCCGAACCCGGCGGTGACGTGGATCATCTTGCCCAGGCGCCCGACGGAGCTGCGGCCGTCGAGCTTCGGGGCGTGGTTCGGCGTCTCCGTGTACTCGAGCGTGGCCCCGAGGTACATCACCCCGGGCCACAGGTTGAGCCCCTCTTTGGGGATCCACAGCTCCACCACCGGCTCGTCCTTCGCCATGTCGAGCGGCTCGAGCGGGATCGCCTGCGGCGGGTGGAAGTGCATGAACGAGTTTGTCAGGTCGAGGAGCGAGTGAGGCTTGCCGTCGCCCTTGACCCGGTTGCAGTCCTCGCACCACTTCAGCCACAGCTCGTACCGATCCTCCAAGAACATGTGGAGGCGGTATATCTTCTCGTACACCAGCAGCTTGTCGCACAGGCGCAGGTTGTACGAGTTCGGGTTGAGCTGGTCCGGGTTGTACGGCTCGATCTTCAGCTCGCCGGCCTGGACGAGGCGGGCGATCTCCGGGCCGGTGAGCAGGGGCATTTCACACCTTGAGGTTCTTGGGTCGGATGTCCTGGTCGGGCGTGACCAGCGTCTGGGCGTCGCTGTCGAACCTGGGCTTCGCCAGGTCCTCTTCGAGCGTCTCGACGCGCCGCTTGGCCGCCTCCAACTCGTTCTTCAGCCACTGCTGGTACGCGGCGAGGAACTCGGGCTCGGAGAAGAAGAACTTCTTCCCCGACATCGGCCGGATGACCTTCTGCCCCGAGTACTGCTTCACGGTCACCCCGCCGCCGGGGTTCTTCTTCACCAGGGTGTACTTCTCGCACGACGGGCGCCTGGCGGCCATGTACGACCACATCACCCAGACGTACTTCTTCTCAGGCTCCGGTTTCTTGGCCGGCATCGGTCTTCTCCACGAACCGCTCGCACGGGCAGTACTTGCACCCCACCGGCTCCATCTCCTCGTAGCTGTCGAAGTGGCGGCAGTAGGGGTGCCCGCACTGGCAGACGCGGTCGTCCCCGAAGTTCGGGTCGTACCGCGTGGCCGCCGTGCAGATCTTCATCGCCTCGGCGAGCTGCTTCTTGGTTTCCGCGACGCGGTTACCCAGCTCGGCGACCTTCGCCTCGTGGGTGACACGCTCGCGGATCAGGTATTCGAGCTTGAACATCAGGCGGGCGGCGAGGCCGTTCGGGGCCTCGACGCCGTCGCCGAGGGCCAGGAAGTAGGTGGAGTCGTCCGCCAGCCGGCGGGTGGCGAGCGTCCGCCACTTGCCGTCGGGGCACAGCCCGACGGCCCAGAACTGGTCACCGTCGGCAAACGTCACCACCTCTTTGAAGTCGTCCATCACATCCCCAGGAGCGTGTTGAGCCAGGTCGGGTCCGAGCCGATCACGAACCTGTGGATCAGCCACCCGGCCAGCAGGATGAACCCGTTCATCCACAGCCCGAAGGCGATGGACTCCCAGGTGCCGGGCTCCCGCCGCTTCGCCTCGGCCTTCTCCTCCTCGGTCTTCTTGCGCGGCGCCTCGGACTTCATCTTGATCAGGCCGACGACCAGCCACAGCCCGTAGCACTGGAGCAGCGTCGGCTGGGGAAGGGACGGGAACACGGGGACGACGAACCACCCCCAGAACTTGTACAGGACCAGCGCGTGCAGCGTCAGCAGCACGGCGATGGCGGGAATGGCGGCGAGGAACGCCACCACCTGGCCGACGAACTTGTGTCCGTCGAACTCTTCGTCGCGGGCCATCATTAACCCTTTCAAGCTGCGGCGTAGGATTCGCTGATCTGCAGCCGTTCGCAGTCAGCCTTGTTGAGAGCCACCGACCACTTCTCGAACACGTCCGGCGGGGGGACCTGCAGGTGGTACGGGCCGCCCGGGCGGGGCGTGCCGTCGAGGCCGACGGGGTACACGGGAACGCGGTCGCCCATGCACGTCGGCAGCACCGTCTTGGTCACCCAGTCCAGGGCGTAGTAGGGGCACTCCAGCACGACCGCGTCGTGGACCTGGAGCACGATGTCGTACCACAGCGACGGGTCCTCGACCTCGTAGCGGTACCAGTACAGATAGCCCATCGCCATATTCATGGCATCGGCCACCGCCGACTGAATCGGATAATTCATCGCCTGCCGCTCCTGCTCGGAGCGGGTCTGCCGGTCCTGGCTCTGGACGAACCGGCGGAGGCGGTGGAAGCAGTTGAACAGGTAGCCCGGCCGCTGGCTGCGGTTGCGGCAGTCCTCGAAGTACGGCGGCAGCCCGGGGTACATCTCGGTCAGCCCCTCGATCAGGGCCTGGGCCTGCTGCAGGGTGATGTCCTCGACGCCCTCCTGCCGCGCCTTGCGGTAGGTGGCCTCGGCCTGCTGCCCGTACGCGTACCCGAACACCACGGCCTTCGCGGCGGTCCGCAGGCCGGCCTTGTTGATGAGCGCGAGCGCCTTCTTCGTGGCGGGGAGGAGCTCGCCGACGTCCTTCTTGAGGATGCCGCAGACGTGCGTGCCGACCGGGACCTTCCACTTCTGCGCGTCCTTCTCGCTCTCGATCCGCATGTCGGGGACCGTGAGCCGGAACGTGTTGCAGGCCACGTTCGAGTGGATGTCGTAGAAGTTCGGGTCCGACTCCGGCAGGTTGGCCCGGCGGACGTGCTCGGTCATGTTGGCGTCGCCCGACTGCCAGGCCATGATCGCGAGCTCGGCCCCGGTCCAGTCGGCGTCCACCAGGAGCCACGGGATCAGCTCCCCGGTCACCGGGTGCGGCTTCATCCGCGACCGGATGATGGCCCGCAGCGGCTGCTTGTACTCGAGCCCCAGGCCGGGCCACTCGACCTCCGGCTTGGCGTCCTTGTACCGCTTGAAGACCGCCTTGTACTTGTCCTCGGCGCTCTTCCCCAGGTTCTGCAGCGGCGGCCCCCAACTGGAGGCCCGGCCGGTCTCCTTCGTCTGGCTGAAGCGCGAGCGGATCGAGTGGTCGACGTGGACGTAGGACAGCATCCCCCGCTCGTACTCGCCCTCCTCCTGCCGCTCCTCGGTCTCCACGATCGGCGTGCCGGTCAGCGGGTCCTCGCCCACTACCCGCTCCTCGGTCACCGTCACCATCGCCCGGGGCCGGAGGACGTACTTGCCGGTCTGGGCGATCACCCGCAGGTCGCGCAGCAGCGAGACGAGCGGGTGGACGTCGGCCAGCACCTGGAGCACCTCCTTGTCGCACGACGGCGAGTACAGGTGCCCCTCGTTGCGCTTCTCGATGTCGGCCCACAGCTTGGGCCGCTTCCCGGTGGATTTGTACGGCGGGATGTTGAGGAGCACGGCCCCGGGCGGGCTGACCGACTGCCGCTCCCAGGTGGTGCGGTTGAACTTGCCGGTGTAGAGCTCGCCGAACAGGAGCTCCCGGCAGTGGAACACCGAGTTCGGGTTGAACTCCGGCCACTTCGCGTCGTGCCGCAGCTTGGCGAGCAGCCGCTGGGCGCAGTCGCGGTAGAGGACGACGAGCCCGTCGGCCTCCTTCATGTCGACGCCCAGGCCCTTGCGGTGCATCTCGCCGAACGACGGGCAGCTCCACATGCTCCGCCAGAACGGGATCCGGCAGTTCTGGTGGTTGACGTCGTCGTCGAGCAGGCCCACCCGGTCGGGCGTCCCGTTGTAC
>Ga0172367_10002448_pt1 | contig 25447 bp, 16 predicted proteins | sample Lak10m_FD_114542 | JGI IMG/M metagenome (GOLD analysis project Ga0172367, IMG submission 114542) | Freshwater microbial communities from Kabuno Bay, South-Kivu, Congo - kab_022012_10m | ecosystem: Environmental > Aquatic > Freshwater > Lake | place: Democratic Republic of the Congo: South-Kivu...
CATAAGCACTACCAAATTTGATAACATTGCAAAAGGGATGGAATTTGCAATTTTAATTTTCAGGACATAATCCCATATTAAAACTGTTGAAAGCCCAGCTACCATCCCTATTATAACTGATTTCCCACTACTTCTAAATCCAAAAAGTGCCATAATAAACGGAACAGTCACTATTGGCATGTATAAAGAATAAGTTTTAATTAATATTTCCTGTAATGTACCTTCCTGTAATGATAAAAATAATGAAAATACACCAATTATCAAGGAAACAATACGAGCAGAAAATAATTCACTTTTATTGAATTTTAGATTTAAGGGCTTTAAAAAATCATGCACTATCAAAACTGAAGCTGAATTTATCCATGAATCAACAGTTGACATAATCGTTGCCATAAAACCTGCAAGTATTAAGCCTTTGAATCCTATTATATAGGTAGGTGTAAAAATAACATGTTTAATAACGTCATTTGCCTTTAGAGTAGGATCGATAGCTAAAGTTAATACTCCAATCCAATCAAGTATTAATAAAAGTATAAAACAAGTAACAGCAGCAATAATGAAAGATTGTTTTACCTGGGTAATACTTTTTGCCATGGCAATTCTTTGAAAAATAGCTGGTGAGAAGCCAGGACAAATAAAGAATAAAAATAAAAAAAATTGATAAAATGAAAGCTGATTTGAAAAACCAAAAACCTCCTTATAATCAAATAATTTATGAGTAGTTAAAGTATTTGTAATACTATCGACAGTGTCAATGCTGTTAAGCAAAACATATGCTATAATCGTATTACGACGGCAAAGGTAAAAAACTGCAGTACATCGGTAAAAGTAACTGATTTTATTCCTCCTAAAGACGAGTACAAGGTCACTACAACCGCTGCTAGCGTTATTCCGTAAATGTTTGAAATACCAAGGGAATATCCAAAAATTAACCCCGATAATTTTAGTTGTACTGCTATTAATCCTGCTGTACCTATAAAACCGGAAATAGCAGTAATTACTCTAACCTTTTGACCAAACAAACCGCCCATAGCGTCTGCTATTGATAATTTGCCTAAAAACTCTCCAACTCTTGGGGCAAAAAATAAACCATAAATTAAAAGAGAGATAGGAGAACCTATATCAACCTATACGGAATAAAGCCCTTTATGGTAAGTATTAGAAATAGTGTTGTAGAAAAAATCTCCACTAATCCAAGTAGCAATTATAGTAGCTGCAATAGTGGCAGTACTAAAATTTCTATTACCTATGGCATATTCTTTAATATTCTTAATACCACTACTAGAAGCAAGCCCTAGGATTATAGTAGCTATTAAAAACCCAATAAAAATCCCTGAATCTATATCAAATTGCATGTTACAAGTGTATTTTAAATTATATAACCAGTAGTTGATTGATATACAATATATCAAGTTGTTAAGTTAAAATAAACAGGAATTTTTAGATTATACAATTTAGATAACTAATAATTTTATACCTATTATGAGTTTATGATGCCACAAAGTACCTGATTGTAAAAACTTTTTACATGAGCGGTATTATAGGTTTGCTTTGTTCTGATAACTTCAATTAAACTTCTATATAGTTAACTATTACACATTTTAAAATTAATGCTAAAACACGATTAGGAGGGTGCTATGGCCGGTCAACTTGTTTCTGATCCTTTGTTTGTAGGGCTTACAAGACCATCAATGATTTTTGGGGTAAGTATTCAATATGCAATGCTTAACCTTATGGTTTCAGTTACGATGTTTATTCAAAAATCCAGTATTTATATAATTTTTATTGCTCTTGTTGTCCATCTGATCGGTTATTTACTTTGCTTTAAAGAACCGCGTTTTATGGAGCTTTACCTTAATTATAGCAGTAAGTGTAACCAATGTCCTAACAAGTCTTTTTGGGGAGCCAATTCTTATAGCGTGTAATTGGTAATAAATATGTTTAAGTTATTTAAGACTGCTGCTGCAAAAGAGTCAAAATCAAGAAAAGAGAAACACGTTTCTCACTTTATTCCATATAAGTGTCATTGGGATCAGAATACTATTTTGACAAAATCAAACGGATTGCTGCAGGTAGTAAAGATAGGTGGTTTTTCTTTTGAAACCGCTGATGATGAAGATTTAGACATTCGTAAGAATATACGTAATTCCATGTTTAAAAATATGGCATCTGGGAATGTAACCTTATATTTTCATACCGTAAGGCGCAAACAAGCGGTAACACAGCTTGGAGGTCAGGTATCGACTGACCCCACCAATAGGACTGCTAAAGATTTTATTAGCTATCTTGAATCTGAATGGCAAGCTAAGAATTCCAGTTCTGATTCTTATTTTAACGAATTATATGTCAGTATTTTATACGAACCTGACAAAGAAGGAGCAGCGGTAGTACAATATTTACTGACCAAAATGAGGCAGAAATCCAATAAAGCTGTTTGGGAAAAAGACATGCGGGAAATGCACGATAGCATGCAGGAAATGACTACCCGGATGTTAAACACTTTCAGGGATTATGACGCAAGACTGCTTGGAGTAAAACAAACGAGAGATGGTAATTTCTGTGAGATTAGCGAATTTTTAGGGATGCTAGTTAATTGCGGGGATCATACTCCCATGATGGTTACTGGAAATAAATTAGATAATTATTTGCCGACAAACCGCCTCTTTTTTGGTTCTCGTTCCATAGAAGCGCGTGGGCCACGAGGTAAAAGATATGCAGGTATTGTAAGTGTTAGAGAATATGGGCCAGCAACATCTGCAGGGGTTTTTGACGGATTTTTGCAAATGCCTTTTGAGTTCATTATGGCTCAGAGTTTTGTTTTCTCCAACCGTACTATTGCCATTAATAAAATGCAATTGCAGCAAAATAGGATGATACAGGCTGAAGACAAGGCGGTATCTCAAATTGCAGAAATTTCTCGTGCTCTTGATATGGCGATGAGCGGCGAGATCGGTTTTGGGGAACATCATATTTCTATTTTATGTATCGATAATGACTTAAAGGCACTAGAAAACAGCCTTTCAATGGCTTCTGTAGAATTTTCAAACTGCGGTATGCAACCCGTACGTGAAAGGGTTAATATGGAGCCAAGTTACTGGGGGCAATTGCCAGGAAACATAAGCTATATAGTAAGAAAATCAGTAATCAATACTCTTAACTTGTCCGGTTTTGCTTCTATGCATAATTACCCGTTAGGTAAAATATCCGGTAATCACTGGGGAGATTATGTAACAGTTCTTGATACTACATCCGGTACTCCTTTTTATTTTAACTATCATGTCAGGGATGTAGGTCATACTCTAATCATCGGGCCAACAGGTGCAGGTAAGACAGTGCTAATGAATTTTCTTTGTGCTCAGGCGCAGAAATTTCCCCCGAGGACTTTTTTCTTTGATAAAGATAGGGGAGCAGAGATTTTTATTAGGGCTTTAGGTGGGATATATACGGTTATTGATCCCGGGGCTAATTGCGGATTTAATCCTTTTAAGCTTCCGGATAATGGTGAAAATAGGTCTTTCTTGCTGGATTTGTTAAAAACATTAGTTACCTCGAATGGCGAAACATTAAACGCTGAAGACATAAAGATTTTAACACAAGCTGTTGATGGTAATTATAAATTAGATCGTAGAGATAGAAAACTTAGTAATATTGCTCCTTTCCTGGGAATGGATGGCCCAGGAACTCTTGCTAGTAGAATTGCCATGTGGCACGGTAAAGGTTCGCATGCCAAAATTTTTGATAATGAAGAAGATAATATAGATCTTACTTTAGCTAGAGTTTTTGGTTTTGAAATGGCAGAATTACTAAAAGATCCGGTGAGTCTGGCACCGGTTCTTCTTTATGTTTTTCATCGTATCAATATTTCGCTTGATGGTTCAAGAACAATGATAGTTCTTGATGAAGCATGGGCTTTAATAGACAATCCTGTATTTGCTCCCAAAATTAAGGATTGGCTAAAAGTCTTACGAAAGCTGAATACTTTTGTAATTTTTGCCACTCAAAGTGTGGAAGATGCAAGTAAAAGCAGAATTAGCGATACCTTGATTCAACAAACTGCCACTCAAATTTTCTTGCCTAATCTCAAAGCAACTGATGTCTATAGAAGCGCTTTTATGTTATCGCAGAGAGAATATATTTTAATTAAAACAACTGATCCTGCTTCAAGGTATTTCCTCATAAAACAAGGGGTTAATGCGGTGGTTGCGAAAGTAAATTTAAGTGGTATGGATAATATTATTAATGTTTTATCGGGCAGAGCTGATACTGTTTTATTGCTGGATAGGATTATAGAGAAATATGGCTCTGATCCTAAGAAATGGTTACCTGTTTTTTATCAAGAAGTTAAGTCATTATAGTTAAGATGGATTATATAAGGGATTTACTGACGAAAAGCTTAAGGTTAACGGCCGTTAAATTACCGGTCGTATTTATATTTGCCTTATCCCTTATTATCAATAATAACTCCAAGGCTGATACAATGGATACGGTTATTGATACTTTAACTAATCTTACTTGTGAAACTCAAGGTGTTGGTGGTTTGCTTAGATCTGAATTTTCTCATACTTGTATCCCAGCTCCATTTTTTACCTTTTTGGTAGCAAACTTGGTATCACCAGGACTTTATGCCAATACGCTGCTTAGGGTCAAGATTAATGATAATGACCTTTTTCCAGGTGCTTGCACACGTGCCAACAGAATTGAATTTACCGATCAGAAATTAAGCTTTGCCATGTGCAATAACCTACAGCTTGAAGGAGCCAGGATGTTGGCATTAGTAAATGCAGTAGTACCTATTGCCTCAGCCATATTTACCGGCCAGGCACCCTGGGATGAAATCCAAAAAGCCTGGGATGTACCTAAGGGGGATTATCATGAGATTTATCGCAACCAAAGGGAAGGCGATAGTGGAACGATGGTGGATATTGGCATCATACCTATTTTTCCTTGGAAAGTGATTAAAGAAAAAGATAAAATGTGTGTTGCAACCCAAAGCTTTAGCGGATGGATAGCGATCGGTTGTAAATATATAAAAGAACCTTATCCAATATCTATTTATTCTGATTTCTTGGATTTAAGTTCAGCTCAGGACATTCAAAATACCAGTACCGATTATAATAATATTTTATCATTGACCCAATGTTCTAATGCAGGAGGGTGTTATAAAAGGGCGGTCGACAATTCCAAGACCGGTATAGTAATGAGCGGTCCTATAATAGAATGCGTGAAAGAAATGATCGCAAAATTAATGATTAGCAATGCCGTTTGTAGCTTTAGTGATGTTAAAACTGTACTAAATAGTGCGTCAAGAACTTCCAGTGCTCTTTTTCAGTTTCAAGTTAATATGCACAAGACAGTAGTAGCGTTACTGACTATCTATGTTATTATTTTTGGGTTTAAGATTATACTCGCTGGAGATATACCGCAAAAGGCGGAGATTGTGAATTTTGTAATTAAGTTTGTTTTTGTTGTTTATTTTTCAGTTGGGATTAACATCAGCCAAAATAGCGGTAATGATTTAAACAGGCTAGACGGTATGATAGAATGGGCTTTTCCTTTCTTGCTGGACGGCATGACGGATTTAGCTAGTTGGATAATTAGTGCAAGTCCTTCCGAACTCTGCAAGTTTTATTCAACTGATTATGCTCCAAATATGAGCCATATAGCCCTTTGGGATTCTCTTGATTGTAGAATTAGCCATTACCTAGGTCTTGACGTTATTCAAACTATGATTGTGGATAATGCTTCTAGAAATCATGATTTTTCAAAATTAGATATACTTAGTTTTCCTATACCTCCGTATATTTATTTGCTAATACCAGCCGTGATTTCAGGTAATTTTACTTTAATTTCCTTAGCCCTGATGTACCCGCTGATGGTAATTTCAGTTGGAGCTTTTGTGGTTAATGCTACTGTTGTTTGTATGATATCTATAGTTGTTCTTGGGGTACTTGCTCCGCTTTTTGTACCTATGTATTTATTTAACTATACCAAAGGATACTTTGAATCTTGGGTAAAACTTCTTATTTCCTTTATGCTTCAACCTATGGTTGCAATTGTGTTTATGACTACAATGCTTTCAGTGTATGATTTTGGCTTTTACGGAACGTGTAAATATGATTACAGGGAAATAGCTTTTTCTGGCCCGGAGATGCAAATGACAACCCTAAACGGAGCTTTAGGAACATATGTTCCAGGGGATAATGGCGGGGGTAGAGCGATTCGATATTACTATCTTGATAATGATTGGACAAAATATGCAAATGATGAAGAAAAAAATGGGTGTATTAACAGTTTGGGCTTTATCTTAAACAACCCGATGGCTTGGTTATTTGATACTGGAGAGACGATAGTTTCAAACGCAGTTATGCCTTGGATTGATGATGCTTCCGGAGATGAAGAGAAAAAGCGCTTTAATTTTCTTGATGCTATAAAGGGTTCTCCCGGGATGTTTTTTAACATGCTAGAGGTAATCTATGAAAAAATAAAAACTCTGGCTTTAGCATTGTTAACGGCGTGTTTTACATTATATTTAATGCAGCATTTTAGTGAAACCCTGGCTGAATTTGCCGCAGATATGACCGAAGGTGTTTCAATAGGAAATATGGCAATCAAACCTCAGACTCTGTATAAAGCTGGTATGGCAGCGCTCAATGCCGCCGGAGCAGCCAAAGGTGCGGGAGACAAAAGTGCTGCCGGTGGAGGGGGTGCGGCAGATAAGATGTCGCAGGGGCGTAAAGGAGCAAGTGATAAATTTGCGACTACAGGAGGAGCAAGAGATAAAGTTTCTACGGGAAGTAGCAGAGCAGCAGGAGACAAAGTTTCTACTAGCACAGGAGAGGGTACTGGGCGCTCTTCTTCTATCAAACCAGCAGCAAAATCCTTATCTAGTGCTGAAGGGAGTAAGTCTGAGTCTGTTGACGGTAACGTTAAGCCAAAATCCCCTGATAAAGATAGTAGTAGGGTAGAGCAAATAGCAGATGATTCGGGTGAGCCAAGACCTCTAGCAAAAGCAGCTAGAGCCGTTATAAAAGCTGGTGAATCGCAAGTAGCAAAACTAGAGGATGTATCAAGTGATCAGGCATCTATTGATAGAGGTATAAAAGCAAAATCGTCTGGTCAAGATGATAGTAGAGGAGAACAAGATCGAAGAGCTTCTTCTGATGTGGAAGAACCAGGAGAAGGAAGCGGAATCAAAGATAAAGAATCGCAAGTAGGGCGGCGCAAGGACATTCCAGATGAACCTGCAACTTCCGTAGAAAAACCACTAAAAGCTGTAGATTTGCCATCGTTAAAATATAACGAATTTGCTACTGGATCAACTGCAGAATTATATTCCAAACTTTTGAAAGCTAATAAGGAAGGTTTTGTTGAACAACGTCTAGGTGATAGGCCACCTGCAGAGCGCCCTAATATTTTCTTTTCTGCGGTAAAGGATTTAGGGGCTGAGCATCCTATAACTAAAGCTTTTGAAGAATATATGTTAACACAAGGTTCATCTCAAGATGATCTTAATACCATAAAACTTGCTGCCTTGAACTTTAAAAAACGAGGTGGGGATGAATAAGCTAATCTTCCAATTAGTAATTTTTTTATTTATCAAATTAAGTTGTTGTAGTGCTTATGCAAGTTTTGGTGAGTCATGTGTTAATCTTCCGGCAGTTGATAATACAGGATATTTGATGAATGATACGGCATATGGGTATTTAGTAAAAAATATTGATATGACCACTAATATTCCTAACGGTTGTACGCAAGGCGGCAATATTTTAAGGTTTTGTATAAGAAATAATACTGCGAATCCTGTTTGTAGTCCTGTAAACATGAATTTGGGTGAGGTCAAAAAACTTCAGGAGATTAGTTCAAATCCAGATATTGGTGCAAATCCTTTGCTTTCTGATATCCAGGTTTCAGTGGAAGTGATAGAGAATAATTTATGCCTTATGATGCTTACTTCCCGTGGTAAGATGCCGGTAATTTGCCGTGCGTATAATTCCATTGTTGTTGATCCTGGTGTGGAGGCATCTGTTTGTCAGAATCTCGGTGCTTCATGTTATGATGGTTCATCAAAAAGCCAATCCTTACTGAGCTTTTCTGGTATTACCATCAATTGTGTTCGCCAGACCCTCGATAAAGTATTTTACACCGGTAATGGTTGTTCCCAGACGGAAGACAGTATATATTTTACTTTATTAAGCCCGTTTCCATATTTTCAAGAAGCAATGAAGAAATCGATAGGAGCGGCTTTAATCCTATATGTGATGTTTTATGGTTTTAAGGTAGTATTAAATAATGAGTATGTACACTTAAATAAGGTTGCAGCGTTCATTTTAAAATTTCTCTTTGTAGTTTATTTTTCTGTAGGACTTGGTAACTATTATGATCAAACTGGTAAGAGCGTCAGTCATAATGGTATGACAGAGACGGTATTGCCTATGTTGCTGCAAATGACTTCTGATTTTACCGAGATAGTTTTCCTCGCCGGCGGTTCTCAAGGATTATGTAATTACGATCCGAGCAAATATGAAGCTGGTTATGAGTTTTATAGAGTTTGGGATGCCATAGACTGTAGAGTCGGTTATTATTTTGGCATGCAATTGCTTTACAATCTTGGAAGTGCAGGCTTTTTAAGTGGTGGTTCTACTTCTGCTTATGGCAATATTGCTAGTAGTGCTGTAGATTTTGGGCCTCCAGGAACAGAAGGTATAGAAGCCCTAAGTAAGCCAGGAATGCTTACATTTTTTGTGGTAATGTTTGGCTTTTTTATGGCTGGAAACATAATCATAGTCTTGTGTGGTATGATTTTTGGCATAATATTTCTGTCGGTGATTTTTTATTTTTTAAATGTTTATTTGGTATCGATGGTTACGCTTTATGTAATGGTTTATATCTCCCCAATTTTTGTTCCTATGTTATTGTTTGAAAGAACAAAAGGTTATTTTGATGCATGGACAAAAATAATTGTTTCTTGTGCGCTTCAACCGGCTGTTGTTGGAGGGTTTGTAGCCTTGTTACTTACTATGTATGATTCCATTTTCTTTGGAAACTGCGAATATTTAAGGCACGATTATAACTCCTCCGGAATTAATTTTAGTACCTTTGAACTAAGAGAACCAGCAAGTGAACCAGAAAAATGTATAAATAGTACAGGATATAAATTAATAAAATTTTATTTGGGCCAAGGGTGGGAGAAAAAAACACTTCTTATATTTGAAATTACAACACTTAGCGATTTCTTAGATTTAGCTCTAAATATGGTATATATGATTGTATACGTATTTATATTTTATTTTGCAATTCAGTCTGTGAATGAATTTATTTCTGACCTCACAAGTGGGCCAAATATGTCATCGGTTGTTGTTTCGCCGACAGCCCTTATGGAAAAGGCAAAACAGGCAGCTGAATTTATTAAGGCTGCTGCCTCTAAAGATCCTCAAGCTGCTAAGACAGTGGCGTCTCAAGGTGAAAAATCAGAAACAGGGGGAGATAAAGGAGGAGAAGCTTCTGATAAAGCATCTACTACCGGCGGATCATCAAAAGAAGAAGCATCTGATACAATTTCTGCTCCTGGAGGTGGTAAGTAATGAAAGGTAATAAATTTGCTTATTTACTTGGTATGGTCGGCCTTGCAATTTTAACGATGATAATATTATGGATAATAGCAATTATTGGTTCTATGGATCTAACGGATGGTTGTTTGTATCGATACAATTTGAGCGACCAAGGTAATTTATCTAATAGTGATGTTGTAAGTAATACTGTAATACTCAAAGCAACCGCCAATTATACAGGTTCTGATTCTGGTGTATCTTCTACCGGTGGAACTGGGGTAGCGCTTGATCCAAGTGCTTACGGTAAATGGTTAAATACAAATTTGCGGTTAAAACCTGACCAGTTTGTGCAATTTTATATTAAGGGGGAAGTCAGTCTATGCAAGGCCTATATCCCAATAAATAATTTACAACAAAATTCTAATTTAGATGTTGATGGTAAAAAAATTGAGATTCCAAGAGTAGAGGATCAGACTACTCCTCCAGTGTCGTTAATACTTGATGCTAGAACTCCAAATTGGAAGAACTTAACCGAGTTATACAGAAATGATAAATTTTATGTAGCTCTTTATCGTGAGAAGAAAACTACAGTATCTTCTAGCTCCATTTATAATTATTTTACTAAAACGATGACAACGGCTGATTGTAGAGAGGGTAAAAGAACCTATAGTCCGATATGTGGTAGGTACAGCTTATGGAATGGCACGAATAGTTATGTGGGTAATTGTGAATGGGCCACTGATTGTGATGCTTGCGGACAATGTGGTTCTCATTGTAGTGAGTGGGACACATTCGGAGCGTTCTGTTGGGGACACCAAATACCTGATTGTTGCTCATGTTATAAAAATGTTACAGCTATAGCTCCTGAGCCTTATGCAAATAACGGTAGCCGTACTTATCCTGCTCCCTGGAGCGGTACTATTTCTGATCTGTGGAATGTTACTAGTCATAGTTGCAGTTCAGAGGCTGATTATATTAGGGGATCTTTCCAAAATCAAAAATATTTCTGGTTCAGTGCTAACGATCCTGTAGGTCTCATAAGTAGAATTGACAGTAGTGTTAACCCCACTAATGCAGGGAGTGCGGGTAGTAATTTTACCCGTGTACAGATTGAAGCGGACCAAAGTTTTTATAATAATAGTACCGATTATCAAATTATAAAAATAGAAAAAGCAGGTTATAATGGCAGAGATGTTGGATATTTACAATATAAATTAGCTGATGCTGACAATGCTTATAGTGATAATACGGGCGGTTTTGTACTTAATATAAAACAGACTAAATGCATTAGAACTAATGGCAATGGGATGAACGATTCTATTCAAGGAAGGGGAGTCGTGCAATATGTTATTGCTGATTACGGTTCTAATCCAAATACTACTGCTCCGGTAAATATTGAAAATATTGTAGTTGATGCCGGTGGTAAGGGATCAATAACTGCTCCAAGCAGTGGTAGTGGGGGGTATTTATGGTTAAAAATTAATAATGCGCCAGAAGATTATAAAGATAGTTTTGGTCAATATACTGTTTCTTTCCTTTCTGACATAAGGCACGGTGGGTTTTATGATGACGTATTAAATCCTCTATTTGAAGGCTTAAAAACTAAAATAAAAACCACTTCTATAACGATATTTAAAAATATGACCTGTTATCAAGGGATTGGAGGAGCAGGTAACTGTACAAATTTCTTTAATTATATAAAAGGTCTTTTAAGCCTTTACATTATGTTCTATGGAGCAATGTTTTTACTTGGAATGGTAAAGATAAGCCAGACGGATATTGTAATTAGAGTAATAAAAATTGCATTTGTAGCTGGGCTTATGAATGATAAAACTTTTGCCTTTTTTAACGATTATGTTTTCGATTTTGTAACAGGGTTTTCTGATACAATAATTGCAAATATGAGTGGGTATAGCTTGTTTTCTAGTTCCACAAGTGTTTCAAACCCATTTATGTTTATGAATGAGGTATTTACTAAAATATTCTTGAGCAGTACTTTTGCTGCTCAAATGATGGCGCTTCTTTCGATGGGAATTAATGGTGTTATTTATTTTATACTGCTATTTGTTTGTTTGGGGATAGTAATAATAGTTGGTTTTAGAGCGCTTGCTGTGTATTTAATGGCATATTTTGCTATTGCAGTGTTGATTGGTATAGCACCGTTATTCTTGACCTTTATTCTTTTTGAGAAAACACGTTACCTTTTTGATAACTGGGTAAAATTTACTTTTAGGTATATGCTCGAACCTACAATTATGCTAGCCGGTATCATTATCCTTACTCAATTATTTACAATATTTTTAGATTACGTAATTGGGTATAGTGTATGTTGGAAATGTGCTATTCCGTTTAGAATACCTTTTCCTAGTATCCCTGGTTTTAATGCAGCATTTTTAGATGTCCCGCTTTTCTGTTTTAATTGGTTTGCTCCTTGGGGATTTGATTACAGAAGCAGTTTTATGGGAGTAAATATGCAAAATATTGTCATATTGTTGATGATTACTTACTGTATGTGGGGGTATATAGAGCTTTCAGGCAAAATGGTTGCAAAACTTGCCGGTGGTGTAGGTGGACCTTCTGCAACAGCTATGGGTGCCGACATGTCAAACTGGGTAGAAAATAAGGCGCTGACAAAAGTTGGTTTAGATAAAAAGAGCAGACAAGAGATGCAAGGCAAAGCCAGAGAGAGGTTACAAAGTATGGATAAAGGGCCACAAGGATCTATGAAGCCGGGAAATAGACATGATCGGTCTCCGGACGGAGGAGGGGGAGAAAAACCGGAAAGTAGTGAAAAATAGTGGTGTAGGAAAGCACAGGGTTTATGCAGATGGTGTTAGGTAATATAGGGCAGCAGTATTTAATTTAGGCAAAAAATGAAATTAACCAGTAAAATATTATTAGTTATTATATCGGTAATGCAGGCCTTTATAGCTAGTGCTTATGGTGACGATAGGGTTTTTGATTGGATGAATGCAGATATAATGTCTTTTTCTCCTTCTCCAAGATGTATTGAAGTTCCTACTTTTTCAAGCGTGAATCAATCGCATAAGAATCTTAATGTTGAAAATCCGGATGTATGGATGCCAGCAGGTGTCCATGTTGACCAGGATAAAATGCTTTCAATGTCTTGGAATACTAAGGGAGTTTCACCACGACCGCAAAAGTATCGTGTGTTATACAGAATTGATCCTAGATTTAACCAACCTCAGATTTTTATTCAAAAATATGATTATGTAGAGCAAAAGTATATAACCGATTTTAATAATTATAGATCCAAGATTTTACCTTATTACCAGCGGAATTATGTGTTTTCTGCTACACGGTTTGGTGATTTTAATGATTACTTTAATTTTGTTGATAGACAGAAAATCACAGTACAAAAAAATGATGTAGTTAATATTACACTTGATGCTAATGGCAATTTTTTTGGTTCAGATGGTGATATGCAGGGAGGGCTTGGAAATGATGGAAATCCTATTAGTATTTTTACTGATAGCTCTTCGGCAGTCCTTCGAAATAAGGTGATGTATGCTTTGCCCAGTAGATGGTGCTCAGATATTATCACTCCTACTGCTACTGATTATGCTAGCCGTTGTCTACCAGTACCAGGGAAATACCTTAATTTGGGAGATCAGATACCTCAGTTAGTAGGGAAAGTTTCGGACAGCTATTTTACTTCCAAGATTAACTCTATTCCTTCATGTCCTGATAATGCTGATGGAGCAGATAATCCGGTATGTTTTTATGATAAGGGAAGGGGATTTAAAGTTGATATTGGAGGAGTGACTATTAAGGATTCTCAGCAGAAATTTGTGTATTCCTCATTTAGTGGTAAATACTTTCTATATCATTATTCCGATTCTGCTGGCGACCTAAATTTTACAACTCCGTGGCCGATTACTGGGATGTACGGTAATAATTTTCTTCAACAGATGATTCAATGGACAGATTTTGATACCAGTAGCGTAGATATATTTAACTATATTAACCTATTTATTTATCTGAATGCTAATATCTTAACTCCTGTTAATTTTTTTTATTTCGGTGGGTATTCTATGGAAATTGAAATTGGACAGGCGAATGCTGTGATAAGCCCGGATGATTTAAGAAATTTAAGAGTCGAGTATTATATTGCGGAATCAGGTGCTCCTGAGAGTACTACTATAGGTAATGATTTACAGCAGAATTTCAAAGGGAATGCTTATACATCTGGCTGGTTGTGGTTAAAGGTTTCAGGAGTTCCTAACCTCTCAGGAAATATAAATGTTAATATAGCAAATTATACGGGATCTACATGGTTTTCTAGTGTAGTTTACGGTGATTTGGTTTCTCCTCTGAGAGATAAATATAATGAATTAAGTCGTATAATTTATGAAAAATTGGTGAGTAATCCAACTTTGCAGGCTATCGCAAAAAGCTGCCTTGTAATATATATAATAATATATGGCCTGGCTTTCCTAGCAGGTGCAGTTCAAATTACTGTAACTGATATAGTTATAAGAGTGTTAAAGGTGGGATTAATAGTAGCATTATTTAGCGAAACCAGCTGGTCGTTTTTTAATGATAATTTATTTAAAATTTTTGTTTCTGGAAGTGATTACCTGCTCACTACAGTTGTAGGTGTTACAAGTACTGTAGGTAATGTATTTGGATTTATAGATCCTATTTTTGATAGATATGGTAATGGTGATGTATGGGCTTTACTTGCCATTCAGCTATTACAAATACATAACGGCTTGGCCTTTTTTGCATGCTTAGCTATTTATTCAATGTTAATTTATCTTAGGGCGGTGCTCGAGGTAATTATAAGCTATTGCCTTGCCTTTTTAGGGCTGGCAGTAATGATATCACTTGCACCGTTTTTTATAATACTAATCCTTTTTGAACAAACAAGAAGCCTTTTTGATAATTGGCTTTCGACATTATTTAGTTACATGCTGCAACCTACTGTGTTATTAGTATTTTTTCTCCTTATAGACCAGTTAATGGGTGAATATATAACGGGTGTGGTAGTTAAAGCTTGTTGGGGAGTTTTAATCCCGCTTAAAATCTCTATCGATCTACATAATATTGGTATACCAATTAGTTTTTCATTTTCATTACCGTTTTTATCTGGTATTCCCTTCTATATTCCGGTGGTAAGCGATATTGGCTCAATTGATGATTTTTTCAATGCTAAGGGAACTTTTGTAAGAGTCGCAACCTCTGGGTTTATATTTTTTATATATTGTAAACTATCAGCCGGTTTAATAGATTATATAACAATTATTACTAATTCCTTGACTGGTGTAACTCCAGCTAGACAAGAAGGGGAATTGCAGGATGTAAAGAGTGCGAATCCTGTACATAACATAATGGGTGATATTCAAAAAGTTACAAGCCCTGTTACTTCTGTTCCACGGAAAGTTGCTAGTTTTGCAAAAGAGAAATTTATTGATCAAAAAATAACTCATCGTGAAAAAGGCAAGGTGGATGACCCTGATTATAGCGGAATTAAGAAAAGCTCCTCTAGCGGGGATGATGGTGGGGATATAGATAGTAGCCCTAAACCAGAAATACCTAGAGGAAAAGGGGGGGCAAATGAATAATCAAGATATTGCACAATTTTATTTCAAGGAAATTAATAATTTGGATAGATTCAATGAATAGGATTTGGTCGTTTTTGATATTATTATTCTGCCTTTCAGCCTGTAGCGGTGACCGCTGTATTGAGGCTGACGATTTCGGATTCGTTAATTTGACGGTATCGGCAAGGTATACTAAAGAGGAAATGTCCAATCAGTCTGGTATAGCGCAAATTGCTCCGTGGAGACTTTCAAATTATAAAGTTGACGGTAGGCCTCTGGTAATTTTAGTTAGAGGATGGACGCAAGGAGTAGATAGAAACAACAGCTCTGAGCTTTCGGCCTGGTGTGCGTGGTATGGTCAGGCCGATAACACTGCCACCTTGTCTACATTTTGCCAAAGACTTCGGGAATGTACATTTATAGATGATACTATGTGTACTAATACTAAAGATGCACAAATTACAAATGCTCCGTGTATTTTTAAAAATGGTGTAGGGTTATATGCACTTATTGCCAGGAAAGGTACGAATCCTAATCAGACTTTTTTAAGTCAGAAAAATCCTCAAGGGCTTACTTTTCATTTAGGCGAGAAACCGGTAGGGTATGAGATGCTTGATGTTGATAAGAATGGCAATACTCGTACTGCTGGCGGTATCCTCTATAACTATCAGGATGAAAGCGGAAGTCAAAGTGATTTAAAACAACAATATGCAAACAGTGATTTATATTTTAAGATCTTAGATAATTTTTATGATGATAATAGCGGGCAATATCGGGTTAGTATAAAATCCGGTATTACCGATACGAGTCCTGATCCTATAACTTATGTCACGAATCTAGTTAAAAACTTTCTTTTTGGAGTAAATGGCGATTACGGTTTAATCCGAAATATCTACATGGGTATAGTTAATAACCCTCGCTATAGAATGGCTGTGTCTGCTTTATTATCGCTTTATATTATGTGGACGGCTCTTAGTTATCTGGTTGGAAACGTCCAAGTAACCCATACTGAATTAATAGTTAGGGTAATGAAAATTGCCGTAGTTTCAGCGTTGCTTAGTTCTGAGTATAGTTGGACATTTTTTAATGACTATTTATTTGTCTGGTTTGTTGGCGGGGTAGACCAAATTCTGAAAATGATAACAGAAGCTGGAGCTACAGGACCTGGATCACCAGGAATACTTGGTATGATGCTTGCTCCTCAAACTTTATCTAAATTGTTTTCTTTATTATTTGTAGATTGGATGGGTTTTATATATATTATATTATTCTTCTTTGCTTTATATTTCTTAATTATTATATTTTTCGATGCTGCTGTTATTTATCTTACAGCCTTAATTGCAATCGGGATGATAATAACCATGGGCCCGATATTTATTTGCTTTTTACTATTTGGCATTACACGGTCCTTATTTGAAAACTGGTTAAGGCAGCTTATCTCTTACGCTATTCAACCGATTATCTTATTTACGGGACTTGTGTTCATCTCCATGATTTTACGCCAGGAAATATATGGATCTCTAGGTTTTAGAATCTGTAAACACACTTTTCCTAAAATGAATAATGATGGAGCTGAGGTAATTAGTGATTTTACTAAAGAGAATTTAGGTTTTGATTTAGGGGATTCGATTTTTTACTGGTGGTTTCCTGAGCCGATGAAAGGCGAGCAATTTACCAGAGTTAAACGTAATATACCGATTCCAATAGATCATTTTCAATCTGGGGATAATGTTATAACCGGAGCAGATGATGGATCTTTCTGTGAAGCTTATGCTTGTATAGGTGCAAGATATGTAGATTTACCGTTCCTTGATCCTGATAGAGACCTACGGAGGATTAACCAATTCTGGAATGGAAAATTTGTCCAGCTTGATGGTATGTTGTTAATTTTTGTGGCTATTTATCTACTGGATAAATTTAACGGTATTGCAGTCTCTATTGCTAAGTTTATTTCAAATACTTCGGGAAATCTTACTAGAATGGCTAATGTTAACAAACATGCTTCAGCCGGTATACGATCAGCAATGGATAAGTATGTTACGTCGCCAATAAAAGGCAGATTGGCGCAAACAAAAGTCGGGAGGGCAATAAGTGGCATTAGAGAAGGGGCTGCTGCAAAATTAAATGAAATAAAAGAAATCCCGTCTAGATGGGTAGATAATAAAAGAATTGCATTGTTAAAACAGGAAGCCTTGTCGGGTAATATAAACATGGCAGTAGCAGCCGAAGCAAAAAAATTATCCGGCCTTGATTACAGGAATGTAAAGAAGGGTGCTATTGGTAAATATACTAATGTTTTAAAAGAGAAGCTTAAAGAGATAGGCCACCCAGCACTTACTGACGAACAAGCCAGTAAAATTGCTGCTGAAATGTCTCATAAAAAGTCCAGTGAGCTACAAAATGAATTTGCTAAGGCTCAATATGGTAAGGATTTTGCCAAGTTAAATGATCAGGAGCAACAGTCGATTAAAGATCTTGTTAATAGTAAATATCAGAATAAGTCGGTAGAAGAACTGGCTAAGGAAAAATATGGTAAAAAATATAGAAACTTAAGTGCGGCGGAGCAAAAATTAATAGATGATTTTGCTAGAGCAGAAACCAATAAGAAATCCTTGCGGGAGCTAGCAGATGACGCTGATTATTCAAGGAAATATGCAGAAGCTTATGTTGATGCCTATCAGGCTTTATCAGAAAGAGGGGTAGGGCTTCTTGGTAAACATAATTCTACCTTTAGATCGCTAAAAGAGCTGCAACATAAAGTTAAAACTAAACAGAACCTTGAAAAAGATAAGCAGAAACAGCTTGGGGAAGAACTGTATGCGGGATACCAAAATTTAAAACATGAGGCGTATAGAAAAGTTGTAGGAGAGAGTGATAATGAAACCCTGAAAGCTATTGGTAATACTTTTGCCGGCGGTGCATGGAATAATATTAATATGAATAAAGACGCTGAAAATTACCGCTTGCAGACATATAATGAAATGCTGGCCGATAGAGCAAGAGAACAAGAGTATAAGCCAGTGGCAATGAAAATAGATAGTTTAAGCAAGATTAAAGGAGAAAGTGTAGTATCGCCGGAATTTATTGCCAGAGCTAAAGTTAAAGTCGGTGGTGATTCAAATCTAGAGGTATATAGAGAACTAGCCCAGCAAGAAATACAGCATAAAGTTTATCAGGAGCTAATCAAAGCCGACAAAAATGATCCAAATCCTGTACTTAAGGGTGAGAAATACATGAGAGAATATGCTAAAGATTCCGAAATGGTTAGTATGATTGATAAAGCAGAACGCCTGAAAACACATATACTCGAGGAAGATCCTTTCGTAGCACTGGAAACCCGTCACCAAACCATAGTTAAGGAAGCAGAAGAAAATATAAGACATAATACCCAGATTCTGGAAGACCATTTTGGTATGAGAGATATACCACCGCAGGAATTGCCGGTTTTACTTGAGGAATACTATCAAACCAAGATTGCTGAATTAGAAGTTGCTAAAGAACAGGGAATAGGACCACGAAGAGATGAAGATGCAATAATAGTAGTACCAAAAGATGAAGTATTAAAACTACAAAAATCATTAAGGGATTTTGAAGATAGTGAGAGGGTTCTAGAAGAGATCAATCGAAGAAAAATGGATATTGTAAGTGAAGTAGACAAACACGTATCCGGTATTAATGAACATAGGAAAGAAGCCGGTATGCAGGAATATATTCCTATTAAGACCACGCAGGTAGGTCTAAGGTCAGCCAGGACAATTGAAGATTTAAGAAGAAGATAAAGGGAAAAAATAGGGACTGAAATAAGCCCCTTGAAAGCTTAAAGTTAAGAGGCTAAAGAATAGTACACCACACATTATTATTTTCCGGGTTGTGTTCATCTACCGTACAACAACAACCACAACAGACAACATCACAACATTTATCTGCCTGAGCAGCAAATTCAGGATCTCGTGGAGCTGGACGAACCGTACCATATGAAGCGTCATCTGCTGCTCTTCCCTTTTCCCTTGCGTCATAATAGTTCTCGTTTTTAGCACGACCGTGGAACTGCTTATCTACCTCACGTTGTTTGGCCATAATGAACACCTTTATTAAAGTTAATAAAACTAAATTTGATTTAATTAATATATGTATAATTTAATTATTAGTTAATTTAACGGGGATTTGCAAATATAATATTTTCTTTTTAGGAAAAATTTATCAGTATTAGTACAATAAATAGTTGCAATACAAGCTAAATAGCTGTTTTAATTGAGAGATGCTTATAAAATAATCATGATTATTTAATGAAACCAACAGAACAGAGAAGTCTTACAAGAGAACAGAAAGAAGCAGTAGGGTTATTATCTATCGGCACGTTTCTTGAATACTTTGACCTCATGTTATTTGTTCATATGGCGGTATTGCTTAATGACTTGTTTTTTCCTAAAACTGACCCTTTTACCGCTTTTTTACTTGCTGCATTTGCATTTTGTTCTACATACTTGCTAAGGCCCATAGGGGCTTTAATATTTGGCTATATTGGTGATAACATAGGACGTAAACATACAGTTATAATTACAACACTGATGATGTCCGGTTCTTGTGTAGTTATGTCAGTGCTCCCAACCTATGCTGAAATAGGTATAACAGCCTCTTACACTATTATAATTTGTAGAATTATCCAAGGTATGTCTAGTATGGGAGAAATTATTGGAGCACAAGTATATCTCTCTGAAATAGTTAAACGTCCTATACAATATGCAGCCGTTTCTTTTGCATCAAACTTTAGTGCTGTAGGTTCGATGGCGGCTTTAGGAGTTGCAAGTTTAGCCACTTCATCGATTACTTCTTTTAATTGGCGATTTGCTTTTTTAATTGGTGCTGGTATAGCTCTTATTGGGTCATATGCAAGAAAAGCGCTTAGAGAAACCCCAGAATTTGCAGATGCGAGAAAAAGATTAATTTTAACTAAAGAAACCAACCACTATAAGGATATTAATATAAAAACTGTTCTAGCTTACTTTGCAATAGAATGTGCATATCCTGTTTGGTTTTATATATTATACGTATATCTTGGGCAGGTGCTAAAGGATAAGTTTGAACTTACGCCTCACCAAGTTATCACAAATAACCTCTATGTTTCAATAGTAGGATGCATTGCTACTTTTGTTATTGTTTATATAGTACGGACTGTACATCCATTTAAAATATTAAATATAAGGCTAGCTGCATCATTTGTATTAGGAGTAGGGTTTTATTATTAGATGCAATGGATTCTCCTATACAAATCATGGTTTTTCAAATGTGTATTGCTGCATTTAAAGTTACTAGCTTTCCAGCTATGTCTGTTTTCTTTAAACATTTCCCTACATTACATCGTTTTAAATGTAGCAGTATGGTTTATGCAATGTCACGTACAGTAATGTCTGTTATTACTACATTTGGCATGATATACTTAGTCAGAGACTATGGTTATCCTGGAATCTGTATTATATTATTTCCAATACTTATTGGTTACGCCATTGCTCTTAATTATTTTCAAAAGTTGGAGAAGGGAGACGATAATCATCAAAAACTAACAACCGATGATACTTCTTATAATAAAAATCATAATCCTGTTTAGTAGCTATAATTTTATATGAACTCATATAAATATACTCTTCTAAACTGATATCATCAAATTCAGTAGATATGATAGCCACATGTTTTAAGGTTTCTTCAGCTATCTTTTTCTGCTTTTCAGTTTTTATGCTTTCTATAGTTTGAATATTATGCAACCTATCAAATAGCTTTATTAATAAAACTTCCTTATCCTTTTTATGGTAAGCATTATTAATTATTTCTTCTACAGTTAATTTTGTCCCATCTGGTCTATCAAGAGTAAGTCTATCAACTATTTCTGCTATTCTTTTCCCAAAACCATCCTGTATTATTTCTACGGTAATTTCGCTGTCTTCAATAATATCATGCAATATGCTAGCTACTATTACATCTGTTTTTAAATTGTAGTCAGATATCATATAAGCTACTTCTAAAGGGTGGGTGTAATATAACTCGCCTGATTTTCTTTTTTGGTCAGCATGATATTTCCTTGCGAAGTAAATAGCTTTATTAATTAACTCGAAATCCAGCGCATTTTGAGTATCTAATGATTTAAGTTTTTCTGTTAATCTTAGTGAGTATTTGCAGAGTGTGGAATAATCCATCATTTTAAGAATCAATTAATTCTATACTTATATAATAATCCCTTATTAGTTGAAATATAAGCAAATTATGAATAATTTATTAAATTATTTTCTTTAGTGCTACAGATTAAAAAATGGAACATCATTTAAGTAGGACAATACTTACTTCCCGGGTTTCATAGGTAAGGCAAAGTCTCGTATAAAAGATAAATTCACAGGTTTTTACTTTAGTGTAAGGAATAAAGGAATACTGCAAGAAAGAATTTTAAGTATTATCCCGTATAGTACTGTTTTTATTTAGAAGAAATTTTCAATTTTTTTCTGGGAGGAATAAAAAGTGATTCTGATTCATTAGCACCTTTTTGTTTATTCTGTTCCATAATACCAACATAATAAACTCCGTTTTTTACTAGACTTATTATGTTCCATCCGGATTCCATATCTTCTTTTACAGCTTCAAATTCAGGGCTATTATCAGTAAATGAGATAAATTTCTGTATCGGTTTTTTATGTACCATAAGTATTTAAAATTAATAATTTAACTTGTATTTAATTTTTGGTGGCAATAATAGGTAAACTATTGCAAAAAAGCAAATAAAATAATTTTCAACCTTATCCATAAGGAATTAGTAAATCTTATATCAATAAAATTAATTTTAACTTAAGATTTTAACCCTTGGTATTTTTTCTTAACCGTTTATATGTCCCTAACTATTGACAACATATTAGTCCTCTATTATGTTCGAGGTTTATTTATTTTAATGAAATAATATGATTGAATTTAAACCAAATAAATTAAAATTAAGCGCTTTGCAGTATGTACAATGCTATGAGAAAATGCTGCTTATTCGTCGTTTTGAAGAAAAGTGCGGTCAATTTTACGGCATGGGGTTAATAGGTGGTTTCTGTCATTTGTATATTGGTCAGGAAGCTGTAATTATGGGGTTTGAATTTGCTAAACAAAAAGGCGATAGCATGATTACTAGCTATCGTGATCATGCGCATATTATTATGTCTGGCATTGATCCGAAATTCGTGATGGCGGAACTTACCGGTAGAGCATCTGGTTGTTCTAAAGGTAAAGGCGGTTCAATGCACATGTTTGATATTCCAGGAAAATTTTATGGTGGTCATGGTATTGTCGGAGCGCAAGTGCCTATAGGAACAGGTCTTGCATTTGCTGAAAAGTATAATAATACTAAAAATATTTGCTATACTTTTCTAGGTGATGGAGCTGTAAATCAAGGACAGGTTTATGAGGCCTTTAATATGGCTTCCTTGTGGAAATTGCCTGTTGTTTATGTTATTGAAAATAATGAATATTCAATGGGGACGGCAGTAAAGAGATCTACTTCCATGGTTGAATTATATAAAAAAGGCGAGTCATTTGGTATAGCTGGTATTCAAGTAAATGGTATGGATGTCGATGCTGTTTATAATGCTGCGGTTTTTGCCTCTGATTATGCAAGGTCTGGTGCTGGGCCAATAATTGTTGAAGTAAAAACATATAGATTTAGAGGGCATTCAATGTCTGATCCTGCGAAATATAGAACAAAAGAAGAGGTAGAGCAGTATAAGGGTCGTGACCCATTAGCAGATGTTAGAAATATTATCGTAGATAATAAATATGCAAGCGAAGAAGATCTAAAAACTATAGAGAAAAAAGTTAAGTTGAAAATAGCGGAAGTGGAAGAGTTTGCTACATCAGAGCCTTTACCGGATGAAAGCGAGTTGTTTACAGATATATATAAATAAAGGGTGCATATATGGCAGAAATAACAGTTAGGGAAGCTCTGCAGCTGGCTATGAAAGAGGAAATGCAGAGAGACGAGAGAGTTTTTATTCTGGGTGAGGAGGTAGCAGAGTACCAGGGAGCATATAAGATAACGCAAGGTCTGCTTCAGGAGTTTGGGCCAAAGAGAGTAATAGATAGCCCAATTAGTGAACATGGATTTACAGGGCTCGCTATTGGAGCGGCTTTTGGAGGGCTTAGGCCGATAGTAGAGTTCATGACTTTTAATTTTGCAATGCAGGCTTTTGATCAAATAGTTAATTCTGCCGCTAAAACAAATTATATGTCTGGAGGACAACTTGGCTGCCCAATAGTTTTTAGAGGACCAAATGGAGCAGCTGCCCGTGTTGCGGCCCAGCATAGCCAGAATTTTGCTGCAGTATATTCTCATATACCCGGACTCAAGGTAATAGCTCCTTATAGTGCCGAAGATGCAAAAGGGCTCTTAATAAGTGCTATCAGGGATGATAATCCGGTGATTTTTTTAGAAAATGAGATAATGTATGGAAGGAGTTTTGAGATACCAGATGTTATTGAGCCAATTCCTATTGGCAAAGCACGAATAGTAAAAGAAGGGGGAGATGTAACAATTTTAGCTTTTTCCTTGCAAGTTGGGATGGCAATTGAGGCAGCAAATATTTTAGCAGAAGAAAACATTGATGCCGAAATAATAGATTTAAGAACGATAAAACCGCTTGATATTGAAACTATATTAGAATCAGTTCGCAAGACGAATCGGTTAATATCTGTGGAAGAAGGGTGGTTTTTTGCTGGAATCGGCGCAACTATTAGTTCTATAGTAATAAGAGAAGCTTTTGATTATTTAGATGCTGCTCCAGAGGTTGTATCGGGAAAAGACGTACCATTACCTTATGCCGAGAATCTTGAGAAGATGTCATTGCCGACGGTAGAAGAGATAATAGCAGCTGCCAAAAGAGCATGTTACAGGTAATTTCCAGAATAATTTCGATAAAAGGTTCATATGCCAATAAAAATTTTAATGCCAGCACTATCGCCGACCATGACCGAGGGGAATCTTGCTAAATGGGTCAAAAAAGAGGGAGAAAAAATTTCTGCAGGTGAGGTAATTGCAGAAATCGAAACTGATAAAGCTACTATGGAAGTAGAAGCTGTAGATGAGGGAATAATTGCAAAGATCCTTATTCCGGAAGGAACGGAAGGTGTTCAGGTTAATTCGTTAATTGCTGTTCTGGTTGAAGGAGATGAAGGAGACGCTGATGTAGAGGCTTTTATTGCCAAATTTAGTACTTCCCCAAAACCGGTTGAACAAATTGCTGAAGAAAAAACCCAAGCACCTGCCGAGGCAAAACTAGCAAGCATTTCTGTCCCTAACGCTCCTGCTCAAGGTGTAAGTACGAATAAACGAATATTTGCGTCACCCCTAGCTAAAAGAATTGCCAGTATAGAAGGGATATTTTTGTCTAATATTATTGGATCAGGTCCACATGGACGCATAATTAAAAATGATGTTTTATCTGCTGCTAAAAGTAGTAAAGGATCTATAAGGAGGGATAAAGAGGAATATTGTTTGGTTCCCAATAATAATATGCGCAAAGTGATCGCTAAAAGATTGCTTGAATCAAAACTTACCGTCCCTCATTTTTATCTTTCAATAGAATGTGTAATGGATTCGGTACTTAATGTACGGGCGCAGATCAATGCTAATTTTGAGAGTGATAAAGATAAAAGATTATCAGTAAATGATTTTATTATTTTAGCTTGCGGAAAAGCCTTAAAGGAAGTACCAGCAGCAAATGCTAGTTGGACTGATAGTGCGATTATGCTCTATAATAATGTTGATATTTCTGTAGCTGTAGCCATTGAAGGAGGACTTATTACTCCGATTATTAAGAATGCCGATCAGAAAGATATAGTTAAAATTTCATCTGAAATGAAAGATCTCGCAAAAAGAGCGAGGGAAAATGCTCTTGCGCCTGAAGAGTTTCAAGGCGGAGGGTTTAGTATTTCCAATTTAGGTATGTACGGAATTAAAAGCTTTAGTGCTATCGTTAATCCACCGCAGGGTTGTATCATGGCTGTAGGTATGAGCTCAAAGCGTCCGGTAATTATTGACGATAAAGTAGAAATACGAACTATTATGGATGTTACGCTTTCATGTGATCACAGAGTAGTTGATGGTGCAGTCGGGGCAGAATTTTTAGCAGCTTTTAAGAAATATATTGAAGCTCCGATTCTAATGTTTGTTTAATAAAAAATCTTTTATAGAAGGCCAGAATATATGGAAAAATTTGATGTGATAGTTATTGGTGGTGGTCCTGGCGGTTATGTTGCAGCTATTAGAGCATCTCAACTAGGTTTAAAAACGGCAGTTATTGAAAAAGAGCATCTTGG
>Ga0172367_10002449_pt1 | contig 25441 bp, 25 predicted proteins | sample Lak10m_FD_114542 | JGI IMG/M metagenome (GOLD analysis project Ga0172367, IMG submission 114542) | Freshwater microbial communities from Kabuno Bay, South-Kivu, Congo - kab_022012_10m | ecosystem: Environmental > Aquatic > Freshwater > Lake | place: Democratic Republic of the Congo: South-Kivu...
GGTTGTCTTGTTGCATATATCCATTCCCCATCTAATTTACGTATCAATTTTGTCTTCAAAAAAAAGTCCGCTTATTTCTCTCATGACCCGGCTTTACAAGGAAAACCTCTTTTTCAGCAGGCCCATGAGATCCTCAGCCACCCAAATGCTGTGATCAATCTTTCCTGCAAACACCGAGAAATAGCCATCATCATAATTCGTCACCATCGAAGGGCGGGCATCAGACGCATCTTTTTTTGCCAGGACCATTCTCGGGCCCTCGAGAAACCCCACAAGCTCCGCATTACCAAGGGACGGCATGTACTCACTGCACATGCGCACCATCTTCCTGAAAAAAGCACTCTTGTCCATCCCGGAAAATGGCGCCGTTTCGGGCGAAAGCCAGCTTGAATCCATAAGTCTGGCAACACTGCTGGCGACCACGCTTTGAGCAACGTTGTAAAGGAGGAAATTTTCGGATTTTCCATGCGGGAGAACCGTCATGAACGGGCCATCCATGATGGTTACTCCAACCCGCGGCATATCCATTTTGATGATCGGCACCGCAGTGTATTCATAGAGATTTTCGACCACCACATGACCGAGCCCTTCGGTCAAACGATTGATGTCACCGTAGGATGCGTTGATCACAACATCGGCAAAAATGGTTGATTGGGCAAGGGTTTCCAGCCGATAACGCCCGTCCTGCCTGGAAAGTTTGGTGACTCTTTCTCCCAGAGACACCTCAACATGTTTTTGCCGGAGTTTCTGCTTCACCAGCTCACGTAATATGGCGCAGTCATAAACGACTTCTTCGCACAAAATGCCGGTATCCGCTCCCCGGATGGCGACGGAAAAATTCTTGGCATCGATTTTCTGGAAGGGGACACCGAGTTCTTCGCAAAATTGCAAATAGGAAGTCGGAGTAGTCAGCGATCCGCTGTTGGCTATGAAATAAGCATTCAAAAAATCACTTTGAATGCACTCTGCATAGTTCTGTCTGAAAGCATCAAACCCCCGTATGGATTGCCGCCCGGTTTCCAGATCACGGGGATAATGAAATCCCAAGTGCAGCCGGTTTTGATTGTTCATGGAAGCGCCGGACAAGACATCGGATCTCGCCTCCAAGACCTTGACGCTCAACCCGCATGCGCTTGCCTTGAGTGCAATTTCTGCGCCAAATATGCCACAGCCGATCACGGCCACATTGAAAACGTTAGTCATGAGTAGCACTATATGGAAAATCCGTCATCCACGACAAGATTTTGTCCGGTTAAATATTTTGAGGCATCTGACAACAGAAACAACAACACGCTGGAAATATCTTTACCCTCCAGCATTCCCTTTGAACTGCAAAACGCCCTGTAATTCCGAATAAATGACTCCGGCTGCTGATCCAGCACGCCTCCCGGGCTCAGGCTATTCACCCGGACGTGATCGTTCTTGAAGTATTGCGCGAAATATCGCGTCAAATGAATGACCGCTGACTTTATCGCCGCGTACTCTACGGGCATGGTCATTTGGGTGTCGGAATATATCTCGAAGCGCGGAGCCATGACGCCATAAATGGAAGCCATATTAATGATATTTCCCTTCTGCTGGCTCCTGAAAAACAACCCGAACTGCTGCGCCACAAGAAAATAACCACCTAAATGAAGCGACAGGTTCTGGCAGAAATCCTCATAGGTAACATTTTCCAGCTTGCGCCCATAGTGGGGATTGCGCGGATAGGCATTGTTCACCACGGCATCAATCCGGCCAAACCGTTCAAAGGCGGCGGACATAAGCGCGACTACGGATGCCGTATCGGTTATATCCAGCTGCATGGCATACGCACGAGCCGCGTATTGCTCAGGCAGCTCGCTTACAAACTTTGCGGCAGCGGCCATATCGATGTCGGCTACAACTGCGATTCCTCCGTGCTGCACAATATCGCGTACAAAAACGCGCCCGAGCAGTCCGGCCCCACCTGTCACAACTACAACGGTTTCATCAAGCATAATTTCTAACTGACGATATTCTTGAAGTAGGCAATAGTTTTCTGCAAGCCTTCATCGAGTTCCACTTTCGGGGACCAGTCAAGTTTCGCCCGGGTCCTCGATATATCCGGCTGACGTTGCCTGGGGTCATCCTGAGGCAAGGGCAGAAAAACAAGCTTGGAAGTTGAACGTGTAAAGTGAAGCACTTTTTCTGCCAGTTCCAGCATCGTAAATTCACCGGGGTTTCCGAGATTCAGGGGTCCGGTGGTTTCTGCGGCTGAATTCATCATTCGGATCAGACCGTCTACCAGATCATCCACGTAACAGAAACTGCGTGTTTGCTGGCCACTACCGTAGATGGTGATGTCCTCGCCCCTCAGCGCCTGGACAATGAAGTTGCTGACCACCCTGCCATCATTGGGATGCATGCGCGGGCCATATGTGTTGAAAATACGCACTACCTTGATCGGGAGCTGATATTGACGGTAGTAATCAAAAAATAGGGTTTCGGCACAGCGCTTGCCCTCGTCATAACAACTTCTTATACCGATGGGGTTGACCCGGCCCCAATAGTCCTCGGTTTGAGGGTGGACTTCAGGATCACCGTAGACCTCGGAGGTGGACGCCTGGAGAATACGGGCTTTGGTCCGCTTGGCAAGTCCAAGCATATTTATTGCTCCGATCACCGACGTTTTTGTAGTCTGTACGGGATCCATTTGATAATGGACAGGACTGGCCGGACATGCCAGGTTGTAGATTTGATCGACTTCAACATATAGCGGAAAAGTTATCTCGTGACGAACCGCCTCAAAGTATGGGTTACTGAGGAGATGCGCTATATTTTCCTTGCTGCCTGTGAAATAGTTGTCGACACAAACGACATCATTCTCCTCCCGCAGCAGCCGCTCACACAAATGTGACCCGACAAAGCCGGCACCGCCAGTCACCAGAATCCGCTTTTTCATAATCACCACTCTTTATTTTTCAGATCTTTGGTGAGCCAAGGCCCACGATGGGATCAAAGGTCGACGACAACAATACCAGCCCAAGCCCTTATTGACAGGCCAGGGGAATTCATTTTTCAAACTTGTACATTTCAAGTTTTTCAGATTCGGTCAGTTTGTAGGCTTCCAGTCCCACGGAAGTCTCTCCGGGACGCGGCAAGACATAGGCGACAACCTCGTCCAAAAAACCCATCCGAACGCCTGCGCCGTGAATGCGCAGGGATAAATCCACATCCCAAACCCTGTTCCATTCCTTGCGCCAGCAATTAACGTTGTAACGCATGAAGCGCAAGTAGGATCGATACAACCAGGTGGACACGCCGCCAATCTTTGGACTGTCATCTACACCGGCCACGGGTCGGCGGGTGTAATAAGGGTCGAGCGCTCTGACGCCATCCACAACTTTTCGCTCTCCAAATCGCTCCTCCTCGTACAAGCCCGACACGAACTCATACTGTCCCTGCTGGGCGAAGCGGAGAAGCTTCTCGATATGATCCGGCGACCAAGTGTCGTCGTCGTCCACACGGGCAATCCACTGACCGTGCGCAAGCTCCATGGCCTTGTTTGCGGGCGTGGCGCCTCCGACAAACCAGTGGTTCTCCACCGTCTGCCGGTAATTCCTGCTGCGACTTGGCAGATTGTAAAAACGCAGCCGCGGATCTCTGATTTCGGCAAGCAACTCCGCCGTATTGTCGCTGCAGTGATCACCAACTATCATCAATTCAAGATTGGTATAAGTTTGCGACAGCACCGAAGCAACCGCCCGCTCTATCAGCAAGGGACCACGATTGTAAGTTGGCACGCAAACCGTGACCAGCGGCTCCTGGTGGCGGTCATCATATTCTCGCGCGTGTTTCAAGCGCGCAATCTGCAGTTGCACGGGCTCAATCAGGGCGAATCTGCTGCTGTTAAATCCCGCGATGAAGCGATCTTCCATCGTTCGTGCATGGGTTGGCGGGTTATCGGACATATTGCCCTCCATTCAGGTCAATGCAGGCTCCGTTGAGATGCGCCCAGTGAGGCTGACATATGTCGAAAACAATGTCGGCCAGGGCCTGCTGGCCGAGCAACTGTTGTGAGGGCACTTGTTTTCGATGAAACTCCTGCCTTTGCACTGCCATCTCGACGAACATGGCACTGTCTTGTATCAATCCCGGAGCAACCGCATTGACGCGTGCGCCGGCGGGTAATTGGGTACACACGGACTTCACGAATGAAAGCAATGCCCCCTTCGAGGCCGCATAAATTGGATCAAAACTGCCGCGCTGGGCAGAGATTGAGGAAAACATCAGTAAGCGCGAGCGTTCCGTCAGGAGGGGCAGCATTCTCATCAGCACTTTGGCCTGTCCGCTGAAATTCACAGCCATCACTTCATCCACCTCCTCAAACGCATATGCTTTCAAGTTCTTGCCAGGCAGTATTCCAGACAAGAAAATAACAACATCGATCCGCCGAGAGATTTTCTTGAGTTGCTCTACGAACCGCTCGATGCTCAAATCCTCACGCAAGTCCAAGTGCAAGGCATTGTGCTCGTCCGAACCTTCGGGCATTCGGGAGGTATAAGTCGTAATGACGCGATCCGCTAATGAAAACCGTGAAGATATCGCCCGGCCAATGCTTGAGGACGCCCCAACAATGACAACCGTCTCCATTTCACCCGAGCTCACGTCAGCGTCTCCCCGGAAGGGCCAGATCCCAGAACCACCAGTTCAGACCCGGAAAATGTCTTTCCTGTTTGTTGCCTTATCCACTGGATAATTTCAGCTTTGTAGCGCGGCGCACAAATGACCAGCAACTCGCTGTTCCTGATGTGCTCAATGGAATTTTTGGGCTCCAACACCCCCAACCCATTGTTCTCAAGATGGTTTTGACGGCGCGGATCGGAGTCAACCACCGTCACCGACTCCGGCAGGGTGAAGCCGGCCAGCAGACGGCGAAGAAAATCCGTCACCGCCCACAAGGTCACTTTTTTTCCGCTTTTTCCCATGATGGCAAGTTGCTGCCTCACGATCTCAATCTGCAGCTCTGCACGCCGGATCTGCTCCAGGCCGCCGCGAACGCACGCCAGAGCATCAATAAATTCACAGTGGCCTCCGGTCTCGGGCACGACGTCCAAAGCCTCCTTGCGAAATACCGAAAGAAATCCGTAGGGCCGACTGCAAACATGACCTAGTTCTATCAGCCTGAGGCCCGCTTTTCCGGCAATTGCATTGAGTGTTGCAGCTGAAAAGTGATTGACGTGTTCAAACTCAAGCAACAGCAGATTACGCGGATACAACCGGAGATCGGGCACTTCACAGATCATGACGCCGCCCGGACGCAATGCCCGACAGCAAGCGATCAGGAATTCCGTAACCTCGGATACATGTTCCAGAACGTCGTAGTGCGCCAATACATCGACTGAGTTTTCCGGCAGATCATGCACGCTGCGGAGTTCCGCTGGTGTATCTTCTGAAATTTCAACGACAATCTGTTTTCCGAAAAGCGGCGAACAACGCCGGTGAAATTCACCCGGCTGGTCACCACCAATTTCTGCGAATACGCCGGCTGGCGCGCTATAGCGCTCAAGTACCGACATTCGTGCATCCACAGAGTACGGAAGCCCTATCTCCTTGTGACCGGCCAGTCCATCTGCATGGTAACGCGCAAGATCATCGCGCTTGGGCCCGGGGGATGCGAAGGTAAAACCGCAGTTGCGGCATACCGAAACATTAAAAGGAAATTTCCAAGTATTCGTGGCGCGGGTCACGATGCTCTGGCTGGACCAGACAGTTTCCAGATTGTTGCCACCGCAACACTCGCACGAACGTGGTTCAAGGGATATCTCAAGCACTTTTTTTCCAGTAATTCTGAAAGAGATCAACGTAAAGCCAAAAGGCACTCCGCAATTCGGAAGTCCACAAGTGTGTCTATATCCAGTGCGCGTTCCACTGGGACGTGGACTTGACGCACCCTTCCCTCAAAAGCGGCACTGCGCGCGATGACAAACTCCGGCCGGGCGACATATGCCACGGTTGTCATGTCGAAAACTTGTGGAGCATCCTGCCGACGAGCTACCGCCGAATCCGGCGGGATGACCAGGCCGACTGTTCCGTCAGGATGAATTTTCACCATATTGAAATACGGACTGCGATGCGCATCGGTCACAGTGATGACTATGTCCACATCGCCCTTCTCGTATTCATCCAGGCAATTTTCGATGTCCTCGGGCAGCCTCAACGGTGCCGTGGTGGGTACGGACACCATTGCATCAGGCAACACCCCATCGCTGTCCAGCAGGTAATTGAGCCCATGTCGCCAGGCCAACCATTCCGGACTGTCATCACCTGCCAGTTCGCTTGGTCTGATAAAAGGCACTTCTGCGCCATGCGCACGAGCCACTTGGGCTATTTCCATGGAGTCGGTTGACACGATCACCCGCGTTATGCGTTTGACAGCCAGTGCGTGTTCAATAGCCCAGGCTATCAAAGGTTTCCCGCCGAGAGACCGGACGTTCTTCCCAGGCAAGCCTTTGGAGCCGCCCCGTGCGAAAATGAAGGCTATCGCTTTCAAGCTTTCCCCTCTGTCGCGGCATGGTCCTTGATGACAATTCGGCCACCCGTCCCCGATGCCTGGCGAACAGCGTCAATGATCTGCATCACCTTGAAACCGTCTTCCCCACTGACGAACGGTTTCGATTTTCCTTCTACACAAGCCAAAAAATTCCCCCACTGCGCACGATAGCTGTCCTCGCGTTTATGCTGATAGCGGAAAAGCTCACGCCAGTTCTTCGCCCCTGCTTCAAACAGATCCACCGCACCTGTCAATCCGTCCCAGCGCAGGCTGCCCAGTTCTCCGATGGAGGTACACAGCCGTGTTGTATCGTGGCGCAACAGATCCATGCTCAAGGTTCCGATCAGTCGATGACTGTCTGCCTCCGGCATAAAACCCAGCATCAGATGGGCCGTGTCTTCGACATCAATTTCCAGGCGACTCTGTCGAGACAGACAAGCGTCCACCCAATCGACCTCCCCAAAAATCCAGCGGAGATAATCCAGTTCATGGCTTAGCTCAAGCAATGCGCCGCCACCCAGATCATGCCGTGCCGACACTCCCTGCCTGTAGTCAACACCGGGGCGCCAAGACGGCAGATATTGCCCGATCTCACAACGCACGGAGAGAACCTTACCGATCACATTCTGCTTTAAGAGATCGCGAAAACGTTGCAAGGAAGGCAGGAAGCGCATGTTGTAGCCGGTCAGCAGGACCAGCTCACGCGAGCGACAGGATTCAATCAGGCGCTCCACTCCTTCAGCGGCAATTGACAAAGGTTTCTCAACCATCAGATGAACGCCTGCATCTGCCAGTGATTGGGCCGCGCTGAGGTGAAATGGAGCCGGATTGGCGATGACCGCCATTTGCGGCCTAAAACCAATGGCCTGATCCATTCTGGAAAAGCCCCCATTGGCCTGCTCCGCAAGCACCGCCCCTTCTTCACGGCGCAGGACCCTAATATCCGCATGGGGAAGAAGTTCCCTGGCCAAGCGCAAATGAAGCTTGCCAATGCTCCCTAAACCTACAACAAGGACACGACTAACTGACACAGAACCTTCGAAGGATCTTCAAGCCCACTTCCCCGCTCTTTTCAGGATGAAACTGGCAGCCGGTTATCTGGTCGCGGCCAATCACGGCTGGAATTCCATGCCCTCCATACATGCAATCGGCAATGCGATGCACAGCATCGGTGGGGACGGCCATAAAGGAGTGCACGAAATAGGAAGCGTCACCCGGACGGTTATCCTGCAGCAAGGTCCCATTCCAATCAAGGCGTGTACTCGATGGCAACATGGCGTTCCAGCCAATGTGGGGTACCTTTTGAGCATCGCCTGATGTAGATTGAACCGGAACAGCGACGACACGACCTGGAATCAAACCCAGTCCGGCAGTAATTCCAAACTCGTCGCTTTCGTCAAGCAGGAGTTGCATCCCCAGGCAAATACCAAGCAGAGGCGTCTCTCGCCGGCCAACCTCCTTAATCACGCCAACCAGATTAAGTGCGGCCAGGACCATCATGGCATTTTCAAACGCCCCCACCCCAGGCAATACGACCCGCTTGGCAGAAAGAATTCGCTCCGGATCTGCAGTCAAAGTGACTTTGGCGCCGCAATGCTCAAACCCGCGCTGTACGCTCAACAAGTTTCCCACACCGTAATCAATGACGGTGACTTCAGGTGCGCTCATAATTTCTCACTCCCAAGCCCTCTGCCATGGCCACAGCCCTGATAATCCCAACTTCCGAGCGCTTGTAATGCAGGATGTCTGCCATGGCCACAGCATCTGCGCCGCCCTCTCGAGCAACGTCCACTAAGTCCTCCGGCTTGCCCATGCCTCCGCTCGCAATTAGCGGGACAGCCACCTCCGCCGCAACAGCTCGTATCAGCGATATATCAAAACCTTTGCGAGTGCCTTCCCGGTCGACTGATGTGAGCAAGACCTCCCCAGCTCCCAAGGCCACGCCACGTTTTACCCACTCAACTACATCAAGTCCTGTGCGCTCGCGGCCATTGTCGGTGTAAACCTCCCAGCGCTCATGGCCCACCTGCTTGGCCTCCACCGAGAGCACCATGCACTGGCTCCCAAAACGGCGAGCTATGTCCGTAACGAGTTGAGGATTGCTGACTGCTGCGGTATTGATGGCGACCTTGTCCGCCCCGGCCCGCAGAATCTGTGTGGCATCTTCCACCGAACGAATTCCACCACCTACAGTCATCGGCACAAAGATATCCTTGGCTGCGGCGCTGACTATGCTTCCCAGGTGGTTACGTCCATAAAGGCTCGCCACGCAATCCATATAAATCAACTCATCAATACCATGCAGGTAATAGCGTAAGGCATGCTCACCCGGCGATCCGATAACCCGCAAACCTTCGAGATGGATGCCTTTGATCAGGTTTGGACCTTTGATATCCAGACGAGCAATGATGCGAACGTTCCTCACCGTATCCTCTTATTCTTTTTCGTTTGAAACTGGGTGGCGCAACTTCCATTCGCCATTTTCCTGGTACCAAAGATGAGGGGACCGAAACTGATCCGTCAGCAGGCGGAAATACTCACGATCCATCAACGGCTTTTCGAACATCTTGCTGGCTTCAGGGAACTCCTTCTCCGGCAAGCTCAAATATTGAAACATTTCCTCAATAAATCGTTCGGGGTACTCATGGTCAAAGCGCTTTACCAGTGCAACCCCTTCTTCGCGATTGATGTCCATTGAGCGGATCTCCTGTGCCGCATCATAGCTGGCCCGTCCAATACCGAATTTCGTTCCCGTGGTGTAGTAATGAAGATCATCAATGCGGTCATCAATGCTGTTGTACTTCGAGTAAGTTCCGGGTGTCCGTTCAGGGGAGGCCTGAAAACCTCCGTGTTCAACCGCATAGTAATAACAGGACTGCGGGTGCCATTTCAGATAGTAGCCAAGATAATGCACCTCAATATTCTTTTCGGAGAGCTGGTTGGGGTCGGCTGGCAGATAAGGCTGCAAGTCATTCTGATCCAATCCAAAATTTCCTTTCAAATCTGCGACGGAAACACCGCCGAGATAGATTTTCGACTGATCTTCTGCCGCGAAATAAGACCAGTCACGTTTTGCGGTATCCGTGTCCCCGATAGGGTTACCATATTCCGCTTCATTTTCGCCGTAGAAGACTAGAGGAATGTTAAAAAGCAGCGCCATTTTGGGGGCAAGTGCCTTTTGCCCAAACATGAACGCCTGGAAGGGATGGAAAAGCAGTTCGGTCGAGAGCCGCGTCAACAACCTGTGCACGCGGCCATTGGGCGTCATCAGATAATTGTCGTGTCCAGCATGGAGCCAGGACTGGAAGTTCTTCCAGCCCCATTCGGTGTAGACGTGGGGCGCCCAAGTGACAGTGAGCGGGTGCATGCCGTATTTGGTCTTCAGGATATGGGATGCGTAAAAGCTGTCCTTTCCCCCTGAACCGGGGACGATGCAATCATAGGAACCGTCATTTTTGCGATGCTTGTCACAAAGGTCCCGTAATTGCTTTTCGCGTTCAGCCCAATCAATGCCGTGATGCTTGCGCTCGGCAAAGTTACAGGCGTCGCAAACACCATTTTCGTCAAAATGGATGGTCGCCTTCTTGGTGTCTTTGGTGTGCTTGTACTCCACTGCAGAGTTTGGACGCTGATTGGAAATGACGCACTTCTTGCAGTAACTAACCGTTTCCGGCAGTCCATAACGAGCGCTTGGATTTTTTGCATCTTTTGCGAACAGGCTCAAATCAACAGGCTGGGGATACTTTATTTTTTCCATTTCGGAATCCATGTTTAGGTTTAATTACTATTTTCGGTGTTTGCGCGATTCAAATCGTCCGGGCGGCCTACATCCAGCCAGGGTTCGTGCATGGGGTATGCAACTGTGCGCATGGCCTTCGCCTGAAGGCGTTCAAACAGGGTAGGCATGTCGCAGTGTGCGTCTTGGCTCAGCAGATTTAACGCTTCCGGCTCGAGTGCATAAACGCCTGCATTGATGTGGCTGCGGGCCACCGGTTTTTCCTCGAATCCTACAATTTCGATACCCCGAGTCTGCACAACACCAAAAGGGTGCTGCCATTCGTGCATGCGAACCGCCATGGTCGCCATGGCGTTATGACGGATGTGGAAATCCAGCAATTCACCATAGTGGATATCACTAATGACATCCCCATTTGTCACAACAAAAGGAGCACCTGGCCGCGGACTCAGAAGACCCAGTGCACCGGCGGTTCCCAACGGCGATTTCTCGTTCAGATAGTCTATCTGTACCCCCAGTTGCCCTCCATTGCCAAAATGACTCTGAATCATATGCCCCAGATAATGAACAGCGAGCACGAAATGACTAAAACCCTCGAGCTTGGCTCGCTCGATGATATGTTCGAGCATCGGTTTGCCCGCTACGGGCAATAACGGCTTTGGGCAAGTCTCCGTATAGGGGCGCAGACGTTTGCCCATGCCGCCCGCCATGATGATCATCAAATTGGAGCGCGCCGGCAACGTGGTGATCTCGTCCCAAAGGTGCACGCCCACTACCTGACGCAACTCATTCACGATAGGTATCTGCTGTATCTTGTTGGCGCCCATAAGCTGGAGCACCACATCGCGCCCCATTTCTGGAGTAACCACTAGGGCATTCCGATGGATGACGCTGGCAATAGGACTGCTGAGGTCAAGCCCCTTGAGCAAACCGCGCCTTATGTCGCCATCGGAAATCGTACCTTCCAGTTCGCCGGCCTCATTAACGACCATTACAATTTTGATGGATGCCTGGTCAAGGCTGCGTATCGCATGCTGTATGGAGGTTTTGACAGGGAGAATGGCTTGGCGCCAGCGTTCTTCAGTGCGGCTCACTTGTCACACCTTGCTTGGTTGCTGCAGATCATGAAAAAACTTCTTTGCAATGTGCCCGATGGGATGCTCCTTGAGAATTCTGAGCACCTTCTCGCTGGCGCCACCTTCCCCGTAGGGATTGCGTGCCTGCCTCAAGCTCGTTTGGAAGCCTGCGGAATACAGCCGCTCCAGCGCGGCCGTAATGTCCCCTCGCTCAGGCGCGCAGTTGATGATGCTCGCCGCCTGCAGCCTCCCACGCTGGCGGTCGCCAATGTTGACTGTCCCCTTTTTGAAGCTGGGAACCTCCGTCAAGCCGCTAGATGAGTTGCCCACCACACCATCAACCTGGGCAACGCAAGATAAATACCGCAATTGGCCAAGCGATGCATAAAGGCGAGCATTGGCGTGTCGTTCAACAAATTGCGTCACCATCTGGATAAGAATCCGGCCCTCGGTATCTGCATTTGGCAAGGTGAAAACAAGCTGGGTATCGTGCAGTTCATCCAGTGAGGCCAACAGTTCCGCCATTTGATCGGCCGCTGCGTGGGTCTCAAGAGTGGCTGGATGAAAGGTGATGAGCAAGCTCTTCTCGCCAAGGCTGAACTCGAGCGATGCTTCAAGTGCAGCTCTGTCCAGAAGATGGATTCGTTTGATGCCGTCGACGCCAAGACCGCCGACCAGAAACACGCGGTCTGGCTGTTCCCCCAGCTGAATCACTCGTTGCCTGTACTCTTCCGCTGCCACAAAATGCAAATGAGACATTTTGGTGATGGAATGGCGAAGGGCTTCGTCAAAAGCGCCCTCGGTGAGTTCACCGCCATGCAAATGTGCAACCGGCACGCGCGCAACCAGGGCAGCAGCTACCGCAGCAAAAATCTCAAACCGATCGCCGAGCACCACGATCAAATCGGGCCGCAATTCGCTCAACGCCTGACCGAACCCGATCAAGCCGAGGCCCATGGACTTGGCAATCGCAGCCGGCGTATCGGCGCCCACAAGGATCTCGATCTTGCGATTAATCTGGAATCCATGTTGCTCAATCTCTAGATAGGTGAGGCCGAACTCGGGAGACAGGTGAGTACCCGTTGCGACGACCTGAAGCACAAGATCAGGATCGTCCTTGATGCCTTGCATTACCCAGCGCAGCAAGCCGTATTCGGCCCGGGTGCCGGTAATGACACAGATTTTGCGGCTCATAACTCGATCAATTCGTCTGCGGAATAATCACGCGCCGCGCGGCGCCCGATGACCTCATCCCAGCACATGGGTGATATGCCGGTACCGGGTCGCTTGGCAGTGATATTTTCTGCGCTGAACAACTCACCTGCCTTGATGGACCGGTTGCTCACCAGCGATTTGCGTGCGATAGGCTTGTTTCTGAGCTCGCTGGAAGTCAGCCGTTTTATACCGTCACCCAACGCCACTTCGATGTTGCGAATTGCCGTGACCATTGCCTTGAATTCGTCGGGCTCCAGGCTGGCCTTGTGATCAGGACCTGGCAGACGGTGGTCCAGGGTCAAGTGCTTTTCGATGACGAGCGCACCCATGGCAACCGCGGCAATAGCCACCTCGATGCCGGCCGTATGGTCTGAATACCCGACCGCCACACCAAACGCAGCTTGAATACTTTGCATGGCGCGCAGGTTCACTTCGGCCATGGGCGTTGGGTATTCCGTGGTGCAATGCAACACCGTGATGTTGGCACGCGGCGTTCCGGCCTGTTCGAGCACGGCGATAGCGGCCTCGATATCACCCAAAGTTGCCATGCCAGTCGAAAGAATAACCGCCTTGCCAAGGCGGCCAACGTGGCGCAAATATGGCAAATTGGTAATTTCCCCGGAGGGGATCTTGAAGTGATCCTGCCCCAAACTCAAAAGCAGGTCGATGCTCTCATTGTCGAATCCGGTAGAAAAGAAACCGATATGGGACTTGGCACAGTGTGCGACGAGCTCCTGGTGCATTTCAGGACTGAGTTCCAAACGGCGCAGCATTTCATGCTGTGACTCCTGAATGTCGGTGGTCTTGTTCTGGTAGTCGGCTTTTTCCGCACCACGCGTGACCAGGCGGTTTGCATTGAAGGTCTGGAACTTCACCAGGTCGGCGCCGGCTGCCGCAGCAGCCTCAATCAGCTGCCTGGCCAGATCGAGGTCTCCGTTGTGATTCACGCCCGCTTCAGCAATGATGAGAGTTCGTTGTTTCATGATCTGTCTATCCTACGAAGCGGGTTCCACTTGCTTGACTGTGCCGCACGGACAGCCCCATGCCGACCATGCAACCCTTGCCCAGCGCAATGCCCTCCCTGATGACGCTCCCACTGCCAACATAGCTCCCTGCGCCAACGCGGGTATTGCCATTAAGAATGGCACCGGTCGAGATATGGCAGTTGGCCTCCACTATCGCGTCATGCTCAACAAGCGCCCGAGAGTTGATGATGCAGTTGTCCCCCACCTCGGCGCCGGCATTGACGACTGCACCGTGCATAACGATGCTGCCCACGCCAATAGTGGCATGACGAGAGACATAAGCCGCTGGCGAAATGACGGTCGGCAGTTGAAAGCCCAATTCAAGGAGCCGGAAATAAAGTCTGATTCGGACATCAGGGGACCGAATCTGGCCAACGCTGATAAAGGCATGCCGATATTGCCCGGCCAGTTCATGCAGATCGGCGTCAGTTGCGATAACAGAATACCCAATATGCAAGGCATCCACTTCGTCGGTCATGCCGATCAATCCCGCGATCTGGTAACGCCCATGCTGCTCGATGACGTCAATACACGCGTGCGCGTGCCCACCCGCACCAACGAGGATGATGCCGGGCTTACTCATGGACCGACGGGCACCAGACCCGCGCTGCTCGGAATGTTGATCAGGCACTGTGCCAGCGAAAGGGCACCAGAAAGATCCATACGCTGGCTACCCTTGAACGGCGTCAACTCATGCATGAGAATCCAGACCGGGCGCGTCATGAGACCCGCGTCATTGGTTGCCTTCAATATCAGATCGCGTTGATCCGATTGCGCCACGTCCAGCAACAAGGCCTGCAACCAGTAGTTGCTACGACATTGTTTAGGCTCCTTCACCAGCTCGACACCGGGCACCTGCGAAAAAGCGGCGTGGTACCTTTCAAACAATGCCCTCTTTGAAGAAAGCATGTCGGGCAATTTTTCCAACTGCGCACAACCCAGGGCCGCGTTCAGGTTGGGCATTCGGTAGTTGTACCCCACCTCGTCATGCCGATACTCCCACGCGTGCGGTACCTTGGCAGTTGTGGTCAGGTGCTTGGCACGAACCGCGAGTTCTGTGTCGTTGGTCAGAATCGCGCCTCCTCCGCCGGTAGTGATCGTCTTGTTGCCGTTAAAGCTCAAAGTTCCCAATTTTCCAAAAGTTCCGGTATGTTTTCCGTGGTAATAACTTCCCAGCGACTCGGCTGCATCTTCCACCAGTGCAAGATTGAAGTCGGATGCAACGGAAAGAACGCCATCCAAGTCAACCGGATGACCAAAAGTGTGCATTGGCACCAACGCCCTGATAATGCGACCAGTGGCACGATTAACGCATTGGCCGAGGCGTTGATCGGTATGATTGCGAAGGTACTCTCTGAGTTTTGCGGCATCTACGCCCAGGTTTCGGACATCGCTATCGATCAAATGGGGGGTGGCCCCACAATAGGTCACCGCGTTGGCAGTAGCTGCAAAGGTAAGAGCCGGGATCAGGACCTCATCGTCGGCTTTCACACCCGCCAGCTTCAAGGCGATATGCAGAGCCGCGGTCCCGTTGACAACCGCGACCGCGTGCTTGGCGCCTGTAAACGCCGCCAGCTCAACCTCAAATCGGTCAACAAACTTTCCCACCGAGGAAACGAATGTGGAATCGAGACACTCCTTGAGATATTGCCATTCGTTTCCGGAAAAGCTGGGCTCGTGCAGGACCGCAGGCCGAGGTCCAACAACGCTCCTAATGGCAGCAACAATTTTTTCAGCAAGAAGCGGCGATGTGCTCATGTCATTCAAAGATTATAAATATCCGTCTTGTAAGCACGCAGATTGTCTGGCTTTGTGAACCAGACGGCAGTCTCAGCCAGACCGCGCTTGAATCCCTCACGCCCTCCGTATTCAGGTTGCCAGCCAAAGAGTTCCTTTGCCTTTGCATTGCCGGCCCATAGTCGCTCGACTTCCGAGTTTTCGGGGCGCAAGCGGGCTTCGTCAGTCAGAATCTCAATCTCCGCATTCATAACTTCGGCGATTAGCCGGGCGGTCTCACCAATAGAGATTTCGAAATTACTGCCGAGGTTGACAACCTCGCCCAGGCCATGATCTGAATTGAGTATGGCGATAAAACCCGCGACCGTGTCCTGCACGAAATTGAAATCGCGCGTGGGAGACACCGCACCCAGCTTGATCTGCCGTCGCCCTTTGGCGATCTGAGTAATGATTGTCGGAATTACGGCGCGCGCGGACTGGCGCGGTCCGTACGTGTTGAAGGGCCGCGCAATAACCACGGGCAGCCCGAAGGATGCGTAGAACGAATACGCCAGCTGATCTGCTGCTATCTTGGTGGCAGAGTACGGCGACTGACCTTGCAGTGGATGCTCCTCGGTGATGGGTACAAAAAGTGCTGTGCCATAGACCTCACTGGTTGATGTATGGACCACTCTTTTGACGCCAAGCTCGCGCGCCGCCTGCAGCACGTTCAGAGTTCCCTTGATATTGGTATCCACATAGGTGTCAGGCGAGTGATAGGAATAAGGGATCGCGATAAGGGCCGCCAGATGAAGTACCACGTCACAATCCGTCATTGCCATTTTGACGCCGTGCGGGTCACGAATATCACCGGGAAAAACTTCGATCTTGTCTCTTACATCCTGCGCGCACTGATCAAGCCAGCCCCAAGAATTGAAGGAGTTATAGAAAACGAAAGCGCGCACAGTATGTCCCTGCCGCACCAGCTCCTCGGTCAGGTGAGATCCTATGAAACCGTCCGCGCCGGTGACGAGAATTCTTGATTTTTTAGACTGGATGTTCATTTGTACTTACTGTCTGCCCGACAATATCCTGATAATTGCCACTGCGCTTGATCTGGCCGTCGCTCAAGTCGACGACATGGGTACAGTTCTGGAGAGTTGTAAGGCGATGGGCAACGATGAGCACCGTGATTTCTTCACCCAGATTCTCGATTGCTCCCATTACCGCCAATTCGGTCTCGTTGTCAAGCGCACTCGTTGCTTCGTCAAAAACGATAACGTCAGCCTTCTTGTAGAGTGCACGGGCAATGCCTATGCGCTGCCGCTGCCCTCCTGACAGACGCACGCCGCGCTCACCGACGACCGTGTTGTATTGCTGGCTCCAGGAATCGATGTCCTGGGCAATCTGTGCTTTCTGCGCTGCTTGCCTAACTCGGGCGTGATCAATTTGATCCAGCGGCATCCCAAAGGCAATATTCTCTGCAATAGTGGCGTCAGCCAGAAAGATAGCCTGAGGCACATGCGCAATATGCGACTGCCAGGCGCGGTGATTTTGAGGGGTTATATTCACACCGTCGACGGCCAGGCTACCCGCGACAGGATGGAGCAAACCCATGATGAGATCCAGCAAGGTGCTTTTCCCACTTCCCGTAGTCCCCATGAATCCAATGCGACTTCCTTTCGGGATATCGAGATCAACGCCCTGCAATACCCACGGCGTCCCCTGCGTATAACGAAATGCCAGCTTGTTCAGCGTAATTCTGTCCTTGAATGTAAGGGGCGCAACTGGCGGTGCGTCGGCATGCTCGGGAAGCGGTTGATCAAGCAAGTCCAGCGCATCACTCAGCGAGGCCTGGGCACCAAGCATGGAAGTCCAACTGGAATAGGCTTGCTGCAATACAGGCAACAGGCGCTGCGCGCCAAGCGCGAGTGCGCCAAGAACAGGGATGGAATTGGCAATACCGCCCGGCCGGCCAACCATCGACAAGGCAAGTGCAGAAATGAGAACCATCCCCAATGCTTCGATGGCGAAGCGCGGACTGCTGCTTATGATTTGCACGTTTGCAGTGGCGCGGCGTAGCGGCAAGTCCGCGCTACGGTAAATATTGCAATATGCAGCTTGCGTGCCGTCGATAAGAACGTCACGAATTCCACCTAGGCCTTCCTGCAAAGCCTTGACAACCTGATTCTGCTCACGGCTGATACGTTGTCCATCTCGCATGAGGCGTTTCTTGGTGACAAGAATCACCAATGCATAAATGGCGCCAAAACCTACAAAGGCGGCAAAAGCAATCAGCGGTTCAATTGCAAGCAAAGCAACCAAAATGGTGAAGAGCATCAAACTGGAGCTTAGGATGGTGAGTGCGGGAAGCACCATCTGATGCACGACGATGTTTGCCTTGTTGGTAATCCCTGCGATGACCTCACTGCTATTGCGTGCGACGTGCACCGCATAGGGTTGATATAAGGTTCTTCGGTAAATGCTGATACTGAAGTCTGCCCCGACGGCATGACCCAGCCGGATTTGAGCCCACAACAAAACCAGTCGTATGACACCTGAAAAAAGTGCACCCATGGCAAAAGCGATGGTCAGGGGCAGAAGCAGTTGTTTTGGCTCGGTGAGGCCCAAGGCCTGGATAAACGGTTGGGTAAGCGGGTGTGCGAACACCCTCTCCGGTTCTGTGAGCACCCCCAAAAAGGGCAGCACAGCACCAATGCTCACGGCCTCGGCAAAGGATGCCGAGATCATGAGCAAAAACAACAGGCAGAATTGCAATCGACGCCGCGGATCAATGTGATGCCAAAGGCGACTGAGCAACGAAAAAATAGTGTGAGCGTACTGCAAGTAAATTAATATTTATATATTATTATGATTTCGTCAGAACTCACAGCTCTGACGCGTAAAGACCCTTACGAAGCAAGCTGCTCAGCAATCAGATTTTCACAATCTCAAATTTGGGTAATGGAAAAACCAGACTCCTACCTTTCATAGATGGCAAGGATTCAAAAAAAGATCTGAAATGCCAGGGGAGTACTAGCAGGTAATCAGGGTCCGATGCCAGTACCTGCTGCTCCGGCACCAGCGGAATATGAGTCCCGGGCGTGAAAGACCCGAACTTGTCCTCATTGACTTCACCAATCTCGCGGACCAGGTTTTCTTTTATTCCAAAATACTGCAGCAAGACATTTCCTTTGGTGGATGCACCTAATCCACATACGGTTTTTCCGCTTCTTTTAGCTTCCTCAAGGAAACTCATCAGGGCAGCACGTGCCTCCTCCACACGAATCTTGAAGGCATCAAACGCCTGCGTGCTGTCAAGTCCCAGGGCCACTTCATCCGCCAGAATCTTGTTGAGCCACTCAGCATTGACCGGGAGTTGGGAATCACGCTTGGCTGCCACGATGGAAAAGCTGCCGCCGTTGACCTCATTGAACTCAACATCCAGAACCTTAAGACCCGCTTTGTCGGCTATCCAGTTGATCTGCTTCAGAGCATAAAACTCAAGGTGTTCGTGGCAAATGGTGTCGAAAGAGTTGGTTCGGAGCATCGCCGGCAGGTAGCTTTGCTCGAAGATCCAGACGCCCTCGTCGGCAAGCGACCCTTCAATTTCACGAGCAAAAGCAATGGGATCCTCCAAGTCATAAAACATGGAAAATGAAGTAATGACTTTGGCCTTTTTGTCAGCCAGTTTGGCGGCGATTGCCTTGGCGGAAAAGAAATCGGCGATGAGTGTTATTTCAGCAGGGTAATACGAAGCGAACTTGATACCCGTCGGGTCCACTCCGATGAGGCGGTATTGATCCGGCGGATAGGCGAGCAGGGTTGTGGCATCGTTGCTGCCGATATCAACGACCATGTCACCGGCTTCCAAGACTCCCATGTCAAGAATTTTTTTCACCTTTGAGTGCAGGTGGCGAACCATGCTTGCATTCAATCCCGAGCGATAGCCGTAATTGAGGCCATACATCTCACTGAGATCGTAGCTTTGTTTGAGCTGCACCAGGCCGCATCCATCCACGGAGGAGCACTTGACCAGTTCCACCGGACCAGATGTAACTTTCTCAAAGCGGGAATTGGGAAACACGCCAGTTAAGGCTTGCTCCCCCAAAGCCATCACTGTCGTTAATTGCGAGCCGCCACAGACACGGCATTTTGAAATGGTTTTGAGCATCGCTTAATTCCTAAAGTTGACGGCAGCAGAAGATGATTTATTCATGGTAGTCCAGCGACTGGTAGCCATGACGCTTGACCAGTTCGTCCCGTTCCGCCGACTTGAGATCCTCCCTGACCATCTCTGCTACAAGTTCTTTGAATGTGATTTTGGGTGTCCAGCCGAGCTTTTCTTTTGCTTTAGAGGCATCACCAAGCAAAGTTTCCACCTCGGTAGGCCGGAAGTAACGCGGGTCCACCGCCACAATGCACTTTCCAGTGGCGTCGTAGCCCTTTTCCTCCACACCGCCCCCCTCCCAGCGCACATTGATACCAAGTTCCTCGGCTGCAAAGTTAACAAAATCCCGCACGCTGTACTGCATGCCAGTAGCTATGACGAAGTCCTCAGGCGTATCCTGCTGCAACATCAGCCACTGCATTGCTATGTAGTCCTTTGCGTGCCCCCAATCCCGCTTTGCATCCAGGTTTCCCAGATACATCCGGTCCTGCAAACCCAACTTGATGCGGGCCATGGCTCGCGTGATTTTCCGGGTAACGAAATTTTCGCCACGTACCGGTGATTCATGGTTGAAAAGGATGCCGTTGCAAGCGTACATTCCATAAGCTTCGCGGTAATTGACGGTAATCCAGTAGGCATAGAGTTTGGCAACCGCATAGGGGCTGCGCGGATAAAACGGCGTCGTCTCACGCTGCGGAATCTCCTGGACTAAGCCGTACAGTTCTGAAGTGGAAGCTTGGTAAAAACGCGTTTTACGCTCTAGGCCCAGAATGCGAATCGCCTCAAGAATGCGAAGCGTGCCAATTCCATCGACATCTGCCGTGTATTCAGGACTTTCAAAGCTCACGGCCACATGACTTTGCGCGGCGAGGTTGTAGATTTCATCGGGCTGAGTCTGCTGAATAATCCGGATCAAGTTGGACGAGTCAGTCAGATCACCATGATGCAGAAACAGGCGCACCCCTTGCGTGTGAGGATCCCGATATAGATGATCTATACGCGCCGTATTGAAGTACGAGGCCCGGCGCTTTATACCGTGAACAATATATCCTTTGCTCAAAAGAAATTCCGCAAGATAAGAACCATCTTGACCAGTGATTCCAGTGATTAAGGCTATTTTAGGTTTTATTAAGTTCATTTTTACCTACAGTGATCTTGAAATCGAAAAAATCTTCAAAGTAGCTGAATCAATGGACCAGGCGGGAAAGCTCAAATCTTAATTGTGAAATTAATCACTCCCGAATAAGTCCCGGCTGTAGACCTTGGAGGATACATCATCAATGTCTGACGAGATGCGATTGGTAACTATGACGTCAGATTTCGCCTTGAACTGTGCTAGGTCATTTACGACGCGACAATTAAAAAAGTTGTCGTCTTTTAATGCGGGTTCATAGACGATGACTTCCACACCCTTGGCTTTAATCCGCTTCATGATGCCCTGGATGCTGCTAGACCTGAAATTGTCGCTGCCAGCTTTCATCACCAGACGGTGGATACCCACTACCTTAGGTTGGCGCATCAGGACATCTGTGGCAATGAAGTCTTTGCGCGTGTTATTGCTATCGACAATGGCTTGCATTATGGTTTGCGGAACGTTAGCATAATTTGCAAGAAGCTGTTTGGTATCTTTAGGCAAGCAGTAACCGCCATATCCAAAACTAGGGTTGTTGTAATGGTTTCCAATGCGTGGGTCGAGGCACACACCTTCGATAATATGTTTTGTATTGAGTCCCTGGGTGGCTGCGTATGTATCAAGTTCATTGAAATAAGCCACACGCATGGCTAAGAAGGTGTTAGCGAAGAGCTTGATAGCTTCTGCTTCAGTGCTGTTAGTTAGAAGTACTTTGGCATCTTTTTTTACAGCACCTTGTAGCATTAGCGCGGCGAAAATTTTGGCTCGTTCGCTGATTTCACCTACCACAATTCGTGACGGATATAAATTATCGTGAAGTGCGCGGCCTTCACGCAAGAATTCAGGACTAAAAATGATGTTGGGCTGTTTAAGTTTTGCTGTATATCCGACAGGGACTGTGCTCTTGATAACCATAACTGCAGCTGGGTTGATAGCTAGAACATCGCTCACCACTGACTCGATCGACTTAGTATCAAAATAGTTAGTAGCAGGGTCGTAATCGGTTGGGGTGGCGATGATAACGTAGTCGGCGCAGCAATAGGCTTCTAACTTGTCCAGGGTGCCTTTGAAATTAAGTTCTTTATTCTTTAAAAAGTCTTCAATTTCAGCATCTTCAATGGGACTTTGCTTGCGGTTAAGCATGGCCACTTTTTCCGGAATTATGTCAATCGCGACGACCTCATTATGCTGAGCAAGTAGCATTGCGTTTGAAAGACCAACATAGCCAGTTCCTGCTATTGCAATTTTCATTTTTGTATTTTTTTAATTTAAAAACAGCTTAAATTTTTAATTTATTTTAAAGTAATATTTTTTAAAATTTATTTTTTTGATGCCGATTTTTTCTTAAATAAAACTGTAGGACATCATGCTCACAGTATTAGAGTTCGTCCATATTTATCATCAAATCGCTCTATGTCGTCTTCACCCAAGTAATTTCCAGACTGCACCTCGATCAACTCAAGATCAGTCTTGCCGGGATTTTCAAGACGGTGTTTAACACCCAATGGGATGTAGGTACTCTGGTTTTCTGTCAGAAAAATATCCTCTTCATCTTTGGTGACTCTTGCTGTGCCTTTGACCACAACCCAGTGTTCGGCACGATGATTATGTTTTTGAAGGCTAAGCGATTCACCGGGCTTTACCTTGATACGCTTGACCTTAAAGCGCACGCCTTCATCAAGGCTGTCGTACCAGCCCCAGGGTCGGTGCACTTTACGATGCAGGGTTTGTTCTTCTCGATTTGTGATTTGTAGGTGTGACACGATGTGCTTGACGTCTTGGCTGCGGCTCTTGTCAGCCACTAGCAGCGCGTCGGGCGTATCAATGACGATAAGGTCGCTAACGCCAACCAGGCTGACCAGACGGCTAGAGGCGTGCACCAGGGTATTGTGGCTATGGGTGGCGAGTACGTCGCCCACATGGGCGTTTCCGTGTTCGTCTTTAGGCAGCGCGTTCCAAACGGCATCCCAGGAACCAAGGTCGCTCCACCCGGCCTTAAGTAGCACCATGTGTATGGGGAAGGTACTGCCCGGGCAGCGTTCCATAACCGCGTAGTCCACCGACTCGGATGGGATAGCAATGAATTCGGCCTTGCCGGGACGAACGAAAGGCGCGCTTGGGTTAGCGTCTGTACTCCGTAGGCTCCAGGCTTGGTGTGTGGCTTGGTAGATGTCGGGGCGAAACTGCTGGAGGGCGTTTAGCCAGACGGAAGCCTTGAGCACAAACATGCCTGCGTTCCAGAAGTACCCGCCTTCAGTCAGATACTCTTGCGCGGTAGCTGCGTTGGGCTTTTCGACAAAACGCTTGACAGTGTGAACATTAGCCTGGATTCCCGAAGAAGCGCCGCCTGTTTCTACCTGGATGTAGCCGTAGCCAGTTTCTGGATGGCTGGGCATGACACCCAGAATGACGATGCCGCCCTCGGCAGCCTGTTTGATGGCAGTTTGAGTTGCGGTGGTGAAGGCAGCCGCCTCAACCACGGTTTGGTCAGCAGGTGTTACAACCAAGACCGGATCTGCACCATTTTGGACGGCGGCCAGCGCAGCTAGGGTGAGAGCAGGGGCGGTGTTACGGCCTGTAGGCTCCAACAAGGCCAAGCCCAGGGTGATACCGGCTTCGCGCAGTTGCTCAGAAGCCAAGAATCGGTGCTCTTCCCCCGTGACGATGAGTGGCGCAGCTACTTCAATCGTACTATTACCCAAACCTGCCAAACGCTGCGCGGATTGCTGAAACAAGCTATCGGTTCCCGTAAGGCACAAGAACTGTTTTGGGAAACCAGCACGCGACAAAGGCCATAGCCGTGTGCCAGAGCCACCACAAAGGATAACGGGGGTAACTTGAATCATGCGTTTTGAACCCTCTGGCCGTCGGTATCTTAACAAGCCATTTCGGCCTTGAGTACCTCAATTCCGGCTTGAAGTTGGTCGTACTCGGTCATCTTGCGTTTCAGGAATCGGCCAGCCAGCAAGGCTTTCTCAGCAATGCCCTTTGGCGTGAGCACATAGATGTAACCAAACTTGTTCTTACTCTGGCTGAAGTTATGAACCTTCACCAAGCCCTTGTCGATGAGCGCCTTTAGGCAGTAGTTCAGCCCGCTGGTGCTTATGCCCAGCTTTTCGGCAATCTCGCGCTGGGTCATGTCGGGGTTGTCTTGCAGCATGCGCAAGACCCGGAAATAGGTGTCTTCCTAGAGCTGGGAGCGGCGGCTGGTCATGTATGGGGGTTTTAGCCACGCTACCGCCGTGCCGTGTCACGATCGGCAAGCGCGTTAGGGGATGTTCCGCAGAGGAACGTTTGTTCAAATTCGCATGATTTTAGGGTTTTCCTGATGGGTTTTGGATGCCAGACGCAAAATATTTATCTAAAGCATTATGGTTCTGACGCTTCGCTGGTGTCTGCCGGGCTGGTTTCGGACTGCTGCTGGACAGCCTCTTCCATGCTGACGGTGTTCACCACCAGCTCAAACTGCTCCAGGATCTCTGGCTCGTGGCGCTGGATGTAGCTTTTGACGGCCTCATTGGCCAGTAGCTTGGTGAGGTAGCCCTTGGCCACCACCAAGTTGAGCAGGTCGGAGCCGTAGTTCTGCTCGGCGTCTTTGTACTGGGTGTGTACCTGGCTCATTTCCTTTTCGAGCTTGACGATCTGCTCGATAGGTGAGGTTTTGTCCCGTTCCGCGGGTTTGAGGTCTGCCCGCTGCTCGGGTGGTGTTGCTTTGAGCAAAGCCTCAGCATGGGCCACGGTGATGGTGTTGCTGGCCACCATGAGCTCTACCGCTTCCACCTGGCGGGCCGCTTTCATATTGCGCAGGATGCGGGTGACGTCTGGGGTGAACTGCTTGTCTTGCAATAGGTCAATGGCTTCGGGGCAGATGCCTTCGAGCAGGTTGATGCGGCGGTTGATTGAGCTGAGGTTGACGTTGAAGGCCCTGGCCAGGCGCTCTCGGCTGACGCCTCGGTCGATGGCGCGACGCAACATATAGTGTTCTTGCACCGTGGAGAGGCGGTTGATGCGGTGGTTGTAGCTGAAGGTTTCGTCGTCTTTGGCCATGAGGCAGGGCGCCGTTTCCATGCCCAGCTCTTTGAGGGCCAACACCCGAAGATGGCCGTCAAGCAGCAGGAACTCTGACTTTTTTGGGTCGGGCTGGATGACCGAGAGGGGCTCGATGAGCCCGATTTCGTGGATGGACGAGACCACCTGCTTGTATTTGCGGGTGGTCATGGTGCCGTCCATGATCTTTTTGCTGGGCAGCAACTGGTCCAGCGGCACCTGGTAGGTTTCCAGATCAAAGCCCAGCAGGGTGTTGAGGGGCTGCATGGGCAAGTCTGGCCCGCCATCCTCCTCGGTCTGGTTGGCGGGCTGGTAGATGCCGGGGTACATCTCGGCGATTTTGGGTTGAGCGTTGCTGCTGGGGTTCATGCTGGGGCTCCTTCAAAGTGGTTGATGCGTTCGGCCAGGTACTTGGGCAGGGTGTCCAGCCCCTCGGCACGCAGCAGGGTGACAAAGTTTTCGTCGGCAAAGAGTTTTTTGAGGCCCTGCACCACCAGCAGCAGGCGCTGGTGGGCGTGCTCAGCTTTGAGGACCATCTTGCGCTGGCGCTCGACCTCTTTTTGGTAGGTGCGCACCAGGCTGTAGCTCGACGTCGGGGGTTTGATTTGTGCCGCATTGGGTGACGACGGGCCCAGCTCTTGGCGCTTTTCAATCAGACGCTTTGCTTCGATGATCTGGCGGCCTTTGCCCCCTGAGTCAGAATAGTTGTCGCCCCCAAAAACTGCGGATGATCCGCAAAGAAGGCGACCACTTATGCAAAGAAATCATTACTCCACCGAATTCAAAGAACAGGCACTGCGCAAAGCGCA
>Ga0172367_10002450_pt1 | contig 25432 bp, 21 predicted proteins | sample Lak10m_FD_114542 | JGI IMG/M metagenome (GOLD analysis project Ga0172367, IMG submission 114542) | Freshwater microbial communities from Kabuno Bay, South-Kivu, Congo - kab_022012_10m | ecosystem: Environmental > Aquatic > Freshwater > Lake | place: Democratic Republic of the Congo: South-Kivu...
GGCTCGGACTCGCCTTCCATCCATACCTTTCCTTCCATGAGGTGTGTCCCATCCGAAGCCTTACGCAACTGCACCCGAAACCAGGTCCACTTCGCCGAAACCCAATTAAATGGAGCTGAATGCACGACCGCATCCCCTCTGAGCAGTTCCACTTGTTTCTTCGCCGGGCTCACCTGAAGCTTGAACCCCGGTACGCCGTTTAGCCCTAACCCGAAAGTCGGAGATCGTCGCCCCTTGCTGCTCCCTAAAATCCGGACACTGGCCGTTTGGCCGGTAGAATCAGTCGGGCCGAATAGAAGACCGTAGCTATCCAACGGAGCCCCGGGTAGCTCCAAACACTTGTTGCCCGCCGCTTCTCGAACAACAAAGCTGCCATCCAGGATCAAAAAATCATCCGGGGTAGAGCCCACCTGAGATTTCTCGAAATCGTTCTCATACCCCCCCGCCCCCCATAAATGAATCTTGGCTAAGAGGCCGATGAAGACCAAAACCAAACTCAAGCGTCGTATTTTCATAGGCATTGTCGTAAACGAAACTCAAAATTGTCAGCTAAGCCGCCGCCTTCTCCCGGAGTGCAGCCATGGGCGTAGAACGCACGGCCGCTCGCGAGGCCAACCAAGTCCATACCGCCCCGTTCAAACCCACCCCTATGAGCGTGAAGTACCAAGATCTTGGAAGTGAACTTAGTCCTTCGGAAGCGAGCCCCGGAAGAATCGCCATCGCCGCAGCGCCGACAGCGAAGACTAACCCAACCGCAAGAAGCAGTCCATGCTCCCAGCAGACCATTGCAACCAGTTCTGACTTTGAAAACCCTAATGCACCCATCAAACCGAACTCCGCACGGCGGTCCAAAACATTGCGCAAAACGATAACCCCCAAGCCAACACACCCAAGCACGAGGCCCAGCCCACCCAAAACCTGAAAAGTCCCAATGTAGGTGTTCTGAACTGAGTTGAAGGCATTTAAACGAACCGTCGCTCGCTGCCACTCCGCCCCTTGGTCTTGCAGCGCCCGAGAAAGCTCCGCAGCCACTGCAGCCTCCTTATCCTTAGGCACGTCCGCTAAAAACATTCGATAGCCCGCTTCGGACGGAAAGAGCCGGACGAAGACAGCCTCATCAAGAATTAGGCAGCCCTGCAGCAGCGAGTTGGCGAGCGTCGCCACGATCCTAACCCTAAAAGGACGTCCCCATTCGTCGACAAAATCCAAGGTATCCCCAACGCTCTTGCCAAGAGCCCATTGAACCGAAGCCTGATCTCCAATCGCCGGAACCTCAGGAACTCCCCCTTCGCCTGCAGAGGCTCGAGTCGCTTCCTCACCCAACAGTTTCCATCCAAGGGAACGTTCCAACCCCTTTTGGACCCCCGCAAACCGAAACGGCTTAAGCGAAGCAAAGACGGTTGAATCCACTCCCACAAGTCGCGGTCGTTGGGCTCGGTTCAAGTTGAGGCAACTCGCATCCTCCCCATCGCGCACTCGAAACCCCACCACGTGAGTCTCTTGCAGCAACGTTCCGCCCAAATTGTAAAACTCTCGTCCTGCCGTCGTGTTGAGGTTGTGCAGCACAGGAAGTGAGGTCTCTCCAAACAACCCAAAACCGCCCGTTCCGGAACCACGTGCCGTGGCGCGCACCTCCGAATCCAGTCGGAACACCCCGATGGACAGCACCGAAAACGACCCGCATGCAATCAATCCAACCACAGCAAGGCTCCGTCGAGGGTTTCGAGACAGGTTGCGCAGCGAAAGAGACGCCATCGAGGGTGCGCCCGATCGATGCCCCCCAGATCTGCCCGACCGAAGCGCTCGCAGGCCCCATCTCGTCAACCCCAAAGCCCCCCCCAAAGCCATCGATGCAACCCCGAAGAATAATTCCGCCGAATCCGACCCGCTGCCCCATGCCGCCCACCCACCCCAAACCGCACTCATCAGCACCATTCCCGCAGGTAGCGCCAAACCCATCGAAACCCTTCTAGGTCCCTCGTTCACCCGCTCTTGCTCGGAATTCAGCGAAACCTCTTCATCGGCACCATTCCCTTCAAGCAGCGTTCGCGCGGTCAAGGAGGCAAGTCGGCGCACGCCAAACCAAATCGTGGCCACCACCACCACCACACCAGCCACCCATCCCAAGACCAACGTTGCCCAACGGACGTGACACCCCAACTCAGTCGTGCCAACCGCCCCCACCCAAATCGTGGACAAACCACTCAGCATAAGGATCGAATAGAGGATTCCCAGACCGATACCGACGAACCCCGCTAGCCCCGCGATCGCCACCCCCTCGGCAAGAATCAGCCGTTGGATCTCAGCGGGACGGAACCCCAAAGAAAAAAGAGTTCCAAGCTCCGTCGAACGTTGCTCAAGCCCAAACTGGAAGAGCAACGAAGTCAAAATCAGAGCCGCAACAATCAGAAAGAGGCTAAACCCGATGAAAAGACCTCCGAAATCCTGGGACTCGGCTGAAGCTCTTCGCGCCTGCTCGGCCACGGGCTCAATGGCCAAACCAAGCACATCTCGACTCAGACTCGAACGTAACAGGGCTTCAACCGACGGTTGGTCGGTTCGGGTAAACCGGATGGCGGTCGTGGTGCCAAAGCGATTGTTCCAGATCCGTTGTCCATCCTGGAGTGAAATCAACGCCTTCGGGGCCTCACGGTGTTCTTTCCAATAACGCTCGTCCTTCTCTCGGATGCGGTCATTTTGAATTGGAAACCCAGTGTCCCAATCCCGGCAATTGTCCGAATCGGTAAGTCCGGGGAAGTCGGGCACCAACCCAGACTTGAGGGAAGTGTCAGCCATCTCAAGGATTCCGCCCACGCGAAACTCGGCCTCTCGCTCCTCAAGTGCACGCCCTGAACCCACCGCAAAATACTTCACCACCACGCGCTGGCCCACTCCTGCTCCGAGATCGTCGGCGGCCCATCGATTCAGAACCAGCTCACCTGGCCGAATCGGATGACGCAAAAGAGGATCGGCGACAGCGCTGACCATCGAGTAAGGGGTAGATCGATCGCCGAGGCTGAGGGAGTTAACAAAGTATGTCAGGATCGAAGTCGCATTGGTGTGATGACCGGTCACGGCCCGTTCAATCCGGTCGCTGAGAAAAACGGCCGAGGTTCTGAGGTCAAAGGTGTCCTCAGCGACACGCCTAATCTCCAAGGCAGCATCCTCTAACCGCCAAACTCGGTCGAGTGCCTGAGAGAGACTCTCGAGCGTGACACTGCGTCCACCGGATGGCCCGCGTGCTGGCTGAGCTGCCAGAAGCAGGTTCGCCTTCGATCCCACTTGGAGCCGTTTCTGCAACAACGGCAGCGAGACAAATGCATTCAGCGGAGGGAGTTGTGATGCATTTAGGCTAAACCGACCAAAGTCCGAATCCTCAAGAATGTTGCTGACTTTGAGCCTCAGCGCCGTCGTCGAGTCCTCGATCTTTGAAATTGGAGCATCTTTCGAGAGACTCGAAGGCTTGTGAACGCGCAAGATCACCGTGTCCCCGTTGCGGACATTGAGTTGGGCTGCCAAAGCACGATTGAGGGCCACGGACTCCTCGCTCGACGAAGGGATGACTGTACCGCTGGGAGAGAGTCGCCAAAAATCATCGCCCACGCCGTGGATCTGCACTCGGTTCGCACGGGCCGATCCGTCTGGCTTTAACCCAACCGCTGGGAGAGCCAAAACCGCCACGCATCGGGCCTGACTAGCACGCGAAAGCTCCGATGCAAGCGCTTCACGGAAAAGTTTATCTGAGGTTCGGAGCGCGAATTCTACATGCCCAAGCCGGGCCGATCCAAGGTCTTGGAGGCTGAGTCGAACCGAATCTCCAACAACCAGGGCTCCAACCAGAATCGCCGACGCCACCAGAGCCCCCACGAAGGCGCCCAAATGGGTGCGCCGATGATGGATCAAGCTGTTGAGAACAAGGTTCCAACGGTTCATGGCGATGAATCAAGGATCACAAGTCAAATTCAGGATCTAACCCTAACCACAAACCCCGGTATCCAACCCGAAATCCAGAACCCAACGATGGTGGATGATCCGCACCTCGGCAAGAATGGAAACCAACAGATTAGGGAACCAAGGCTTGAGTGCCCGAGCCGAAGCCTCCCATCCACACCGACGGGGAAAACTACGGTCTGGACATCCCGAGGCACGAACCAGAAAGATCCCCCCATGTCGCACGCAGAGTTCGTTCACCTGCACCTCCACACCGAGTACTCATTGCTCGATGGAGCCTGCCGCTTGGATCGCTTGATGGATCGAGCGCATGAACTGCGTTTCCCATCCATCGCGATGACGGACCACGGCGTGATGTACGGGGCGATCGACTTCTACCAAGCGGCCCGCAACAAGGGGATCAAGCCCATCATTGGCTGCGAAGTTTACGTCGCCCCAGGGAGCCGAAAAGAAAAGAAAAGCAGTACCGGCGGCCGAGATGTCTACCACCACCTCGTGCTGCTGGTGAAGGACGAGGTAGGCTATCGAAATCTCGTGCGACTGGTCACACAGGCTCAACTCGAGGGCTATTACTATAAACCGCGCATCGATAAGGAGATTCTGGAGGCGAACAAGGAGGGCTTGATCGTTCTATCCGGGTGTCTGGCAAGCGAAGTGCCTGACCTGATCGTTCGAGAACAACTCGACCAAGCCCGCGAGTCGATCGACTGGTTCCGACAGGTCTTCGGACGCGAGAACTACTACCTCGAGCTCCAGAACCATGGAATCCCAGAACAGGATCGCGTCAACCGGCAGTTGATTTCTTGGGCGGATGAGTTCGGCCTCAAACTCGTCGGCACCAACGATGTTCATTACGTCATGAAGGAGCATTCCCATGCTCATGACTGCCTGATCTGTATTGGCACCCAATCCCAACTCTCCGACTCGAAGCGGATGCGTTACGTTCCTGAGCAGTTCTATCTCCGCTCAGCGGAGGAGATGAAGGCTCGGTTCCACGAAACTCCCGACGCTGTCAAAAACACGCTCGAGGTCGCGGAGAAGTGTAACCTGGAGATTCAGTTCGGAAAACTCTACTATCCCGTTTTCACCCCTCCTGAGCATTACACGCGCGAAGGCTACCTGCGTCTCCTGCTCTCTGAGGGCTTGAGGACGCGCTACAGCCTGATCACTCGGGTGGAGGGCCACGACTTCATCGTGGAAGCGATTGAGGATGCGCGCAGGCTTCCCACTTATACCCCTCAAAACCCTAGCCAAGGCGAGGCGAGTGGCAACGTATCTGATCTTTCGATCCCCGAGGTCGCCCAAGCCGCCAAGGTGGTCATCGACCGACTACAACTCGAGCTCAAAACAATCGAGAAAACCGGGTTCGTCTCCTACTTCCTCATCGTGGGTGATTTTGTCCGATATGGCCGCAGCGTCGGAATCTCCTGTGTAGCGCGCGGTTCCGCCGCAGGGTCCATCGTCACTTACTTGCTCGAGATCTCCAACGTCGACCCCATCCGATACGGATTGCTCTTCGAACGTTTCCTGAATCCCGAGCGCGTGAATCCTCCGGATATCGATATTGATTTCGCCGACGATCGCCGAGCTGATGTGATCGAGTATGTGCGGCGCAAGTACGGGCAGGAGTCGGTGGCCCAAATTGTAACCTTCGGGACAATGGGTGCCAAATCAGTGGTTCGCGACGTCGGACGTGTCATGGGGCTGAGTTTCGGGGACACGGACCGACTTGCAAAGATGATCCCAAATGAGCTCAAGATGGACCTGACAAAGGCACTGAAACAGTCGCCCGAATTTAAGTCCGCCTATGAAACAGAGGAGACGACTCGCGAGCTGATCGACACCGCATTTGTGCTCGAGGAAATCACGCGCAACGCCTCAGTTCATGCGGCCGGGGTCGTGATTGGCGGAGAACCGCTCGTCAACCTCCTCCCCCTCAAACGGGACGAAAGCGGCGCGATCGTAACCCAGTATCCAATGGGTCCAGTCGGCGATCTTGGACTACTCAAGATGGACTTCTTGGGGCTAAAAACCTTGACCGTCATCAGGAACACATGCGAGCTCGTGAAGGCGACCAAGGGTATCGACGTCCCCATTGATCAGCTGCCTCTCGATAACGTCGAGACCTACGAGCTGCTCAACAAAGGAAACACGGTTGGCGTGTTCCAGCTGGAATCCGGTGGAATGCGGGATCTTTGCCGCAAGTTCCAAATCAGCTCCGTCGAACATATCACCGCCTTGGTCGCCCTCTATCGACCGGGTCCCATGGACCTGATTCCGGACTTCATCAAACGCAGGCACGGCGAGGTCAAGATCGAGTATGAGCACCCGCTTCTTGAGTCGATCTCCAAAGAGACATACGGCGTGCTGATCTATCAGGAACAGGTGATGCAAGCCGCCCAGATCCTGGGGGGATACACACTCGGAGGAGCCGATTTGCTCCGCCGAGCGATGGGAAAAAAGAAAGCCGAAGAGATGGCGAAGCAACGCGAAATCTTCGTGAAGGGCTGTTCCCGCGTGAACCATATCCCCGAAGGAAAGGCGAACGCGGTCTTTGACTTGCTCGAAAAATTTGCGGGCTACGGCTTCAACAAGTCCCACGCGGCTGCCTACGCCATCGTTGCCTACCAAACTGCCTATCTTAAGGCGAACTACCCCGTTGAGTTCCTGTCAGCAATGATGACCAACGATATGGGAGACACAGCGAAGGTCGCCATCCTGATTGACGAAGCCAAGCTCTTCAAAATCGACGTCCTGCCACCTGACGTCAACGAGAGCCGCGTCATGTTCGCCCCCGCTCCCGATGGCAAGGCCATTCGCTTCGGGCTCGCGGCGATCAAGGGCGTGGGTGAAGTCGCTGTGGAAAGTATCCTCAAGGCACGGGAATCGGGGGGACGGTTCAACTCCCTCGAGGATCTCTGCGGTCGGGTAGACGTCCGGTGCGTGAACAAAAAGGCACTGGAGGCGCTCGTGAAATCGGGCGCATGCGATAGTCTCAAGGAGACCCGCTCGACACTCTTCAGCTCAATCGAACGATGTCTCTCCCGCGCGACCAGCGACGCCCAGGATCGCGCGCGCGGGCAAGCGTCTCTTTTCGGAATGATGGAAGCCCCGGTCGCACGAGTAGACTTAGGCTCTAAATTACCGGAGTGGCCGCAGAGCGAAATGCTGGCCCATGAAAAGGAGCTCCTGGGCTTTTACGTCACCGGTCATCCGCTCACGCCACTCGCTCCATTGCTTAACCGCTTCTCGCTGTGCGGACTCTCAGCTCTTGCCGAGGTCCCCAACCGAAGCATGACGCGCGTCGGCGGTATGATCACCGCCCTTCAGCAAGGGCTGTCCAAAAAAAGCGGCAAACCCTACGCAATGGTAACCCTCGAAGACCTTACGGGCAGTGTCTCCATGCTCTGCCTAAACGAGATCTATGATCGATCCCGCGAGCTACTCGTCATCAATCGGGCTCTCCTGGTCGTCGCCGAAGTGCTCAACGGGGAAGATAAGCCTAAGCTCTTCCCTCAGGAAATCATGGCTCTAGAGGATGCTCCCCGCAAATATACACGCCAGGTCCACATCCGACTCCACACCTCCCACCTCAGCCACGACAAGCTCAAGGACCTCTGTGCACTCGTCTCCCGCCATCGTGGAAAATGCCCCCTGTTTCTCTGCTTCATGAGGCCCACCGGCGAAATCCTTTTCCTCGAAACTCACGAACGTTTTTTTGTTCAGCCATCCCGACAGCTCGAGGATGAGGTAAACGACTTTCTCGGTGCCGATACCTTTTATGCCAAGGTCGATAGCTCGCTCCCCGAAAAAGCCAAACGCCAATGGGAGAAGCGCGCTGACTCGGGCTCCGGCGATGAATAGTCCGTGTCAGACCTCAGAGACCCCTGATCAAACCCAACCCAAAACTCGTGCCCATGAATCACTGGATGGTCAAACAAGAGCCGGAAGCCTACTCCTGGTCGAACCTACTGAGCGACAGGCAAACGTCCTGGACCGGCGTACGCAACTTTCTAGCTCGGAACCACCTCCGAACGATGCGCCGAAATGACCTCGTGCTGTTCTACCACAGCGTCTCCGAAAAGCAGGTCGTAGGCGTAGCCCACGTCGTTCGTGAAGCCTACCCTGACCCTACTGCGTCCGAAGGCGATTGGGCCTGCGTGGACCTCGCCCCCTCTTTTTCGCTGGAACAACCCGTCCCGCTCGCGGTCATGAAGGCAGATCCCGTGCTGCAACACCTGCCACTGATCCGTCAATCACGGCTCAGCGTACTGCCGGTCTCGAAAGAGCAGTTCGCACGGCTGTTGGAGGTCGCACAAACACCCCAGCCCAAGGCTTCATGAACCCCGTGTCCTCCAACAGGCCCCGTTCGAATCCTGAGCGGCTCCTGCTTCTTTGGATCGTTGTCGTTCTCGTTACCTGCCTTGATCCAAGTCACGCGTCCAGCCAACCCCACCGGGCTCGCAAAGGGATGGTGGTCGCCCAGGAAAAGATCGCTGCGGAAGTGGGCCGAGACGTGCTTCGTGAGGGCGGAACAGCGGTGGATGCGGCCGTCGCAACGGCGTTTGCTCTCGCCGTGACGCACCCCGCCGCTGGCAATCTGGGCGGTGGAGGATTCCTCCTCTATCAACCTTCGAACGGACCCGCTATCGTCGTCGATTTTCGTGAGACCGCCCCCGCTTCGGCCCATCCCAACATGTTCATCAAGGATGGCGTCTATGATCCAAAACGGCATCACCAAAGCCACCTTGCTGTGGGCGTACCCGGAACGGTCGCAGGCTTACATCTCGCATGGCTCAAAGCCGGACGCTTGCCCTGGCAACGCCTCGTCCAACCCGCTATCCGTCTGGCACAGCAGGGCTTTATCATCTCGCCCAACCTCGCGGATTCCTTGGCTCAGGTCCTGCCTGCAATGAAGCCTTACGCGGCCTCCATCGCCCAATTCTCAAAGGAAGGAACCCCCTACAATCCAGGTGAAAGACTGAAGCAACCCGATCTCGCTGCTACCCTCAAACGCATCGCGGCCCGCGGACCAACTGGCTTTTACCAAGGGGCCACTGCGGATCTCATCGTGCGCGAGATTCAGGCTCACGGAGGGCAGATCACTTCCGATGACCTTAAATCTTACCAAGCCAAGGAACGACTCCCATTGCGCGGGGTCTACCGAGGCTTCGAAATCGTGTCCGTGCCACCTCCCAGCTCAGGGGGTGTCGCGATCCTCGAAACGCTCAACATTCTAGAAGGCTGGGACCTCTCCGAATCTGGATTCGGAGGATCGTTGACCATTCATCGCATCACAGAGGCCCTGCGAAGGTCGTTTGCAGATCGAGCTCGTTTTTTGGGTGACCCCGACTCCAACCCCGCACTCCCCATCGACCGACTCCTTTCCAAGGATTATGCCGCTTCTCTGCGTCAGGGAATCCACGACTCCAAGGCATCGAAAAGCAGCCCCTTATCGTTCGAATGGCCCCACGAAAGTGGTGAGACGACGCACATCTCCGTGCTGGACAGCAAACACAACGCCGTTGCGCTGACCTACACAATCGAAGATTCTTACGGCTCCAAAATCGTCGTCTCTGGAGCCGGATTTCTCCTGAACAATGAAATGGGGGATTTCAACCCTCAACCAGGCCTTACTGACTCGCAGGGAGCCATTGGTACCGATCCCAATCTCGCAGGTCCTCGCAAGCGGATGCTTTCGAGCATGTCCCCCTCCATGGTCCTCAAAGAAGGCCGCGTGGTGCTTGTCACCGGTAGCCCCGGAGGACGCACCATTATCAGCACCGTACTCCAAACCATTCTCAACACGATCGATTTTGGCATGAACGCCCAGGAATGCGTCGATGCTCCTCGGTTCCATCACCAATGGCTCCCCGATCAAATCGTTCACGAACCCCTGGCCATCAACCCCGATGCCGCATCGGTTCTCAAACTAAAGGGGCATCGACTTCACCCCACACGTGCCCAAGGCGCCGCTCAAGTGATCCGACTCAACCCGTCAACCGGATGGATCGAGGGCGCAGCCGACAGCCGCGATCCAGACTCCGCAGCCATGGGTTGGTAGAACCTTTAGGCCCATCCCTGCTTGTTCATGCCACCAGCCTTGGGATAGCCTATACGAACGAATGAATACTCCTGCGCTCACGAGCCCACCCCGATCCGATGGCCGATATCACGACCAGCTCCGTCCGATCCGGTTCCAAAACCACATCGCGCCGCATGCAGACGGTTCGACGCTCATTGAATGGGGCAACACGCGAGTGATCTGCGCGGTCACGATCGATGAGGTCGTCCCGCGCTGGATGAAGGAGCAAAATGTCCAAGGTGGATGGCTCACTGCCGAGTATTCCATGCTTCCCTACTCGACGCACCAGAGGAAACAGCGCGACATCTCCAAAGGTAAACTCGACGGCCGATCCCAAGAGATTCAAAGGCTCATCGGCCGAGCCTTGAGGGCTGCAATTGACCTCCAAAAGGTCGGCACGAGAACCCTGTGGGTGGATTGCGATGTTCTCCAAGCCGATGGTGGCACAAGAACGGCATCCATCACAGGTAGTTATGTCGCGCTCGGTCTTGCCATTCGCAAGCTGATCGAGAACGGAAAACTCGCCGCAAGCCCTTTGCTCTCCCCGGTCGCCGCAGTCAGCATCGGACTGGTCGATGGAACCCCGTGCCTCGATCTAAACTACGTGGAAGATTCCAAGGCGAACGTCGATATGAATTTGGTCATGAATGGAGAGGGACGGTGGATCGAGATTCAAGGAACCGGCGAACACGGCACGTTCTCCACTGCGGAGTTTAACGAGATGATCCGCATCGGAACCTCCGGGATCAACTCCATCCTCCAGTTGCAACAACAGGCTCTGATGCCCATCCCATGAACGCCTCTCCGTCAAAAACCAAACTCCTGCTCATCCGGCATGGCGAGGTCGAAGAGCGTTACCACCGTGTATTTGGAGGGCGCATCGACATGGATCTCTCCGCGCTGGGGCGGTCCCAAGCCAAGGAATTGGCCTCTCATCTCAAGGCTACTCACTTCGATGCGCTTTATGTCAGTCCCATGGCCCGGGCACAACAGACTATCGCGCCCATCGCCCACCAAAATCGGCCCTCACCACGCGTGCTGGATGGGCTTCGGGAAATCGATTTCGGGGCCTGGACCGGCCTCGCCTGGAACCAAGTCCTGGACCGCCATGGCAAGAGTGCCTTCGATTGGTTGCGTCATATCGATCTGGACGAAATTCCAGACGCTGAAAACGGGGCCACGTTCCGGGCACGGATTGAACCGTGTCTAAACCAAATCCTCAACGCTCACCCCGGTCAACAAGTCGGCATCGTCTGCCATGGCGGTGTCATCCGAATGATCCTGTCCATCCTCCTGGATCTTCCCCTTCCCAAAATGGCGGCTTTCGAAATCGATTATGCAAGCCTGACCATCGTCGACGTGACCCCCGAACGTCGTGAGATCAAACTTCTCAACTTCACCCCCTGGAGCTCCTACGCTTGAAAACAACACCACAGCCCTTGACCCAAGTTATCGTGTCGGTCCCTAGACCGGCGGAAGACGCAACTCAGGAGTTACTGGCGCGGGTCTTCCAAACGACGGCATCGAGCTATTTCAGCGAACGCACCCAAAAGAGTTCTGTCGCTGTTTATCTGGAATCAATCCCGCAACAAACGCTGAACAAGAAACTCGAATCCATACGGACTGAACTAAAGACATTTCGTGAACTCAGCCTCACATCCCGCACGCCCGTCCTGCGGGTCAAGGTCCTCGCCGCTCAGGACTGGGCAGAATCTTGGAAGAACCATTTCAAGCCCTTTGTCGCGGGAGGCATGTTCCTTGTAAAACCGAGTTGGATCCAGCGTAAGCCATCACGAGGGGTTCATGAAATCATCCTCGATCCAGGGTTGAGCTTTGGGACCGGCCATCACGCAACCACTCGCTTCTGCCTCGAACAGATCGCCACCCTGGCCCGAAGAGGTCAACGGCTGTCACTTCTAGATCTCGGAACGGGTTCGGGAATCCTCGCGATCGGCGCAGCCAAAGCTGGACTCGGTCCGATCCGCGCCGTGGACAACGACCCCGTTGCGGTTGAGGTCGCCAAAGCGAATGCCGAAGTCAACGGCGTTGGAAGTCAGATTCATTTTGCAAAATCCGACGTTTCCCGCCTCCTACTCGCTCCCGCCAAAACCTACGGTGTGGTCTGCGCTAACATCCTGGCCGTCGTCCTCGAAGAATACGCAGCGCAGATCGCTGCACAGGTTGCCCCCGGCGGCACGCTCCTGGCAGCAGGCATTCTCACGGCTCAATTTGCCGCTGTTCAAAGAGCTTTTGAGCGGCACCGCCTCAGCCTCTCCTCGACCGTCACCCGCAAGGAGTGGACCTCCGGTGTCTTCCAGAAAACGAGCAGTCGATGAACCAATCTTCCCCACAGAGACCCTGACTCGGGCAGCATTCCAGCTCGAGGCCAAGATGGCGTCGAAAACAGGTCCGTCATGTAAACTCCGGGTTGCATTCTCGTGACGTTTTGCTATAGGAAGACGGTTGGCGCGACTTGGCCTTCTCCATGTCACGCCGATGTTGATCGTGCGCACGTCGAGATTCCAAGTCCGCGTGGGGATCCTTTCCAAAGGACAGGGCACGGCAGTCTCTTCGTGTCAGCAGGTCTCACTAAGGATGAACCTAGTTATGAGCAAATCCCTGGAAATCGTTACTGAAGTGATACGAAGCACCAAGCATCCATTTCGACAAGTGGATGATCGGCCAGACAAAGCGCATAAAAACCGCTATGAACGCCGGAAGGTCAAGGAATACATCAAGACAAGCGATTGGGAAGGGCAGTCAGGCTAGCCGAACCCCTGTTCCTCCCAGAACAGAGATATACCGCCCTTGAGTCAAGGGCGGTATTTTTTTGAGGGAAACCGGCTAACGGCCGCATGAGAACGTGCCGAGCCATCTTATTTTTCAGGCTGAGTCACCCCCACCGGGGCCTCGCCGATTGAGTGGCACCGCGAAATTCAGCAGCGAACCACGCAGCCCGTTCGCGCTTACTCCATCCTCGTCCGTCTATGGTTTTTTCATTCCCGCTCTCACCCCACTGATCCACTCGATTTGGACCGGAAATAACGAGTTCGTGGCGACCCGGTCCAAGAGTTGTCGTGCCTTGCCCATGTCCCCCCTCTGATACGAGGCCTCCGCCATGGCAAACCAATAGGTCGTCTTCTCGCCGACCGAAAGTCCCGCCTCCTCGATCTCACTCAACAACCGCACGGCCGCCGCAGTCTGCGAGTTCAAAAGCAGGGCTTGGGCATGGTTGATCTTTGCCACCGAGGATTGAGGGAATCGATTGAGCAGTGCCTTCGTGGCTTCCACCGCTTTCTCAGGCTCCCGACGCGCCGAAACGTAGCCCACGGCAATCCGGTTCAAGTCTGCCGGCGCGACGGGTTGAATCCCTTCAAGCCCTCGACTCGCCGCCAGCAAAATCTCGGGAGATTTCAGAGCCATGCCCGTGTCGTAAAGCAATCCCCAGAATTTGGCGTCGGTCGCAAACAACGTTTGAAACGGGAGGAGAATTCGGTCCAATTCGGAGTAACGTCCAATCCGATGAAGCCCCCGAACCGCCTGCATCGCGACGACGGCGGAATCAATACGAAAATCCTTGAGCCTCAGCAACGCCGTGTCGGTGTCTGACTTGAGGTTCAAGCCGGCTGCCCCCTCAGCTTCCGCCACATAACTCAATGATTGAAGGCTTGGGCTGTCAGCAGCTACCTCGCGCATCCTCAACGCTGCAGACCGCAGTCCATGCCAATCCTTCGAAAGCGAAAAAATCTCCAGATAAGGAAGCCAAAACTCCTCAAACCCAGGTTGCTTGGCAATCTCGCGCTCCAAGAATGCTCGGGCCTTGTCGGTCTGCCGTAACTCCACCAGAAGGGCACCGATCTGAGCCGCCTCCTGCGGTGTCAAAACCTCCGGAAGCGGACCATCCGCGCGTTGCATAGCCTCCGCAGTGAGGCCAGACCGCATCAGTAACCGCCAAAAACGAGCATGGTCGACCAACTCATCCGTGTGGCGTTCTTCAAGTCCCAAAAAGCCCTGCCTCGCCATCAAAGGGTCAGAAGCCGCCACCCCTGCAGCGAAAAGCGCACGCGCTGCCGTCGATCCATGACGGGGATCCGTCAGATAAGCCAGCAACCGTCGACGCGCATCCAACGCCCCACTGCCTCCAGACAAAAGCGCCGCAGTCTCGCGGTATGGCTCAAGATCGACGGAATCTCTCACGCTTTGGGGCAAGGCCGCCAACTCACGTTGAAACTCTGATAACCGGTCCAAGTGCAGCATGGCTTCAAACCGCAACGGGGCGATCGCCGCGCTCAACCCTCCAACAAGAGGACCGGTCTGCATTAAAATCTCGCCCCACAGGCGCATCTGTTGAAATACCTTCAGCGGCAGGATCATCGCGGCTTGGTTCGTCCGAATAAGCCCGATGTACCAACGTCCCTCGTTTAAAATCTCGGATCGCTGTTCAAAAACCACTTCGCCCCTCGCCTGTTGGTTCTCCAAGGATCCGCGAAACACGGAGATATCCCCCGGGTTCAACTGCATCGCCTTGCGCCATAGAGATGCCGCTTGGTCAACGTTTCCAGCTGCCCTCGCTCGGGAGGCCTGAGCATCCACACGACGGGCTCGAAACATGTCCAAAAACGTAACCCTCCTAACCGGAGTCATCCCCTTCGGGCTCGTCACCCAAACGCGGGCCATCAGAACGCCAACAGAAACCAAACTCAAAAACACTAGGACCAGGATAATCCGGAGCAAGATGTCATCCAATAGCACGGTCACAAACCGCGAGTTGCCTAGCAACTTGCGTACACTCCGACGAAACTGTCGTTCACGAGAAGCAGCCATGAGCTCAGGGGACAGGGGTTTCGACCAATAAAAAGTCAGCGCTTGCCGCGCAGTGCCAGATCGCTTCTTCGCAAGCTGAGGGGAGCAAACAGAAGTCTCCGGCCTTGAGCCCAACTCTTTGGCCTCCCGCCTCCAACTCCATCCTGCCGGCCAAGAGCGCCAGCACACTCGCCCCCCCAACCACTCGATCTAGCGGATGAGAAGCCCCAATCGTCCGTGCATGAGAGATCGAAAAGAGCGGGTCTCGCACCAACGACCGAACCTCAAGCCCGCTCCGGGTTTCATAGGCCGGCTTAATGAGGCACGGTTCAAAGTCGCTAAAGTCAATGCACGCCATGGATTGTTCAACATGCAGCGCTCGCGGTTTGCCATCTGCGCCGAGTCGATTCCAGTCGAACACTCGGTAAGTCGTGTCGGAGTTCTGTTGCACCTCAAAGATGACCAACCCCGCACCCAGTGCGTGAACTCGGCCACTCGGCACGAAAAGCGCATCACCGGCCTGAACCCGGATCTCATGAAAACAGGAGGCCACCGTGCCGTTGGCAATGCCGCGCGCAAAATCCTCGCGAGTCACACCACCCTTCAGACCCGCATATAAACAAGCCCCAGGGTCCGCTCGTGCGACATACCACATCTCCGTCTTGGGCTCCCCTCCCAACTCCGTTGCCTTGCTCGCCGGCGGATGGACCTGTAACGAGAGGTTCTCCCTCGCATCCAGAATCTTCATCAACCATGGAAAACGCCCGCCCGGCGCCGACAGACGGCCCAAGACCTCAGAACCATGCTCCCGGATTACCCAATCCAAACCCAGCCCCGCCCACGGTCCGTTCCGAACCACGCTCACGCCCTCAGCCCGATCCGTTATCTCCCAAGATTCTCCAAACCGCCCTGAGGTCGGTAGATCGCGCCGATACAGCGTCTCAAGGGAGCGCCCACCCCAAATCCGCTCCTTAGGAAGAGGTTCAAACAACAGCGGATAGCTCATGCAGCAGGAATGGACGCTTAATCAAGCGGGTTTGATCTCAGAAAAGTGGCCGAACGACCTGAACTTTTGGTATCGAGCCTTCAACCTCTCCGTCGTGCTCAGTTTGCGTAGTGTTCCGAGATGACCCAGGATGGACTCTCGCAGATTATTCGCCGCCGCCTGCGCATCGTTGTGCGCACCTCCCAAAGGCTCCGCTACAACTTCGTCAACTAACTTCAACTCCAGGAGGTCCTTCGCCGTGATCTTAAGGGCCTCAGCAGCTTTGGCAGCCGCCCCCCGATCCTTCCAGAGAATCGCCGCGCAACCTTCTGGGCTGATCACCGAATAATAGGAGTTTTCAAGCATCAGCACCCGATCCGCTACACCGATGCCTAATGCCCCTCCGGATCCCCCCTCCCCAATCACCATCGCTATGATCGGCACCTCCAATAGCATCATCTCTCGTAGGTTCACCGCGATCGCTTCCGCAATATGACGCTCCTCAGCGCCCACTCCAGGATACGCTCCGGCGGTGTCGATCAAGGTAATGATGGGGAGCCCAAACTTGTCCGCCATCTTCATCAAACGCAAGGCCTTGCGGTAGCCCTCCGGGTGTGCCGACCCAAAATTCCGCAGAATGTTCTCTCGGGTGTCTCGCCCTTTCTGTGTGCCGATCAACATCACACGATGGGTCCCGATGGTCGCGAAGCCACCAACCACCGCGCGGTCATCTGAATAAAGGCGGTCCCCGTGAAGTTCACTGAAATCACTAAAAGCCAGGCGCGCGTAATCCAAACAAAAGGGACGCCGAGGATGACGCGCCAACTGCACCCTTTGCCACGCCGTAAGATTCGTGAAGATCTGACGACGGGTCTCCTCCACCTTACGCTCAATCTGCACAAGCTCCTCCTCGAAGCTCACCCCCAAGGAATGAGTCTCGGGATGCTGCCTTAATTCCTCCAGCTTACGCTGCAGATCGAGAATCGGTTTTTCGAAATCCAAATAATGTTTCATGGAGACACCAGCGACTTGCCTAATAGCGATAACGACCACCATAGCGGGAAGATCCGAGCGAGGCCAGTCTTTCGTTTTGAGGCGACCTCCCCCCTCGATCACCCTCCCATCGAAAGGGTCCCTGTTCGACTCAGACGGGGTCGACGTTGCTCTCCGGTGGAGGACCGATGACGTCGTCCACCCACGACAGTGCCGCCATCATGTGCGGAAAACCAAGTGTCGTCGTGGCCAAGAGTGCGACATGTCGAACCTCCTCCGCAGAACAGCCCGCCTCCAAGGCCTTTCGGGTATGACTATGAACCGCCCCCTCCATGCGAGCTCCCATGGCCAACGCCAGTTTGGTCAAGGCCCGCGTGCGCGCATCCAAAGGGCCCGCAGCTTGAGTCGCCTCTCCAAGAGCCGCGTAGGCCTTGGACACCTCGGGATACTGCTGCTGAAATCTCAAAAAGCGCCCTGGAATCTTCGTTTTCATCTCTCCTTTTGCTTCCGTTCGGTCTCGCTTCGCTACCCGTTCCCAACCAGCGCGAGAGTCGACGGTATCATTCTCGTCATTCACCCAAGTTTCGCCGCAGCACCACCGAAAGCTTCGATGGGTCCAGAATCGTGATCTGGCTGCCCGTCACCTCGACCAGCCCACGTTCGCGGAACTTCGCAAGGGTTCGCGAGAAGGTCTCGCTCACCGTCCCCAACTCCGCAGCCAAAACGCGTTTGGTCATTTTGAGCTGAACCGAAACCGGACTTCGGCTCGACGCATCTGGACAACGTTTCAACAACCAATTCGCGAGCCGAGTCTCAACATCCTTCAAGGTCAAGTCCTCTAATTGCCCCACTAAAACCCGAAGATGAGAGCTCATCGAAGCCAACATCCGCAAAGCCAACTCGGGCTGTCGCGCCACCAACTGGAGAAACCCCTCACGCTGGACCAAAAGAGCCTGTGAGGGTTCAACCGCCCGTGCATCGGCGGGATATCCTCGGAGCGTCGCCAGTGTGGCTTCGGCAAAGGACTCCCCCACCCGGAACACGTGGATCACCTGCTCCTTACCCGCCGCATTCACACGATGAACGTTGATGGCTCCCTTTTGAACAATGTAGAATCCACTGGTTGGATCCCCTTCATGAAAGAGATACTCGCCCTTGTCCAGCGACTTCACGGTCACAAGGGCGGCGATCAATTCCAAGTCCTGCTGAGGTAAGCCAACAAATAGTTGGCATCCCCGCAACGAATTCACCACCACCGCCAACCTGAGGTCCTGTAACGAACTCGCTGGGCTTGGGCTCTTGGGCGCGCTCAAGGGGTCTCCTTCAAAAAATGAACCACCCAGGCCCCACCCTCGCCCCGATCGAAGCGAGAGGTATATCCTTCAGACCGAAGGAGCTCGATGAGGGGTGATGGCAGAAACGGGGCAACCACAGTCAACCCTTCGCCCTCAGCAAGTGCCCCAAGTTGGCACCGAATCTCCGTCAAAGGTTCCTCACCTCGCTCGAGGAGGGGCCGGACGTCCAACCGCTTGAATCGTCGCATGTTTCCCATGACGCCTCAATCCGTGCGCAAGGCAGTCTATCGAGTGCTCGGCAGATGGTTCAGCACGCCCCCAAGATCTGGGCGTCCAGAGCGACGGATATGCCGCTGGTCCATCACTTGAATCTGGGAATCTCCGTGCTGGAGTTCCCGAGTCGTCGGGGCCTTCACTCGGATCCGACTTCCCGTTACCTCCACTCGTTTGGCCTTTGCCTTCTCCGCTTTGATCGCAGTCACCCGTGCAGGCATAGTCGTCCGGACCACCTCAGTCTTCTTCATCGCACTCGGTTCCGCTGCGCCGGATTGAACGTCTCCACCTCGGGCGGAAACCAGGGATACAGAAAGGGCCGCAGCCGCGGACAGGATGGAAGCCATCCTGAAAATCAGGTTGGGAGTTTTCATAAATCACTATTACTCAGATCCAAAGAAACTGTCATGAAGATTCTTGATCCCCGAACCGCCGAAAAACCGCTCCTTCGAAATAGTGTGGCGAGCTCCCGGGGGCGGAGGGTAGACTGCACTCCTCATGAGCATCATCGCCGAACTGGAATGGCGCGGTCTGGTTGCGGACTGCACCGATAGGACAGCCCTGGAACAACGACTCCAGAACCGCCCGATCACGCTCTATTGTGGATTTGATCCCACCGCCGACAGCCTGCACGTTGGCAGCTTGGTTCCGCTCCTCGCCCTCCGGCGCTTTCAAATGGCAGGACACTCTCCCATCGCAGTGGCCGGGGGAGCCACGGGATCGATCGGCGATCCCAGCGGTAAAAGCGCGGAACGTCAGCTCCTCACCCCCGAAGTCTTAGATCATAATATTGCTCGCGTGAAGGTTCAGCTCGCCCGTTTGCTCGACTTTGATGCAGCCACAAACCCAGCTCGCCTAGTCGATAACGCCAGCTGGACGGCCGGCATGAGCTACCTCCATTTTCTGCGCGATATCGGAAAGCATTTCACCGTCAATATGATGGTCGCTAAGGAAAGCGTCCGTGCTCGCATGGAGGATCGGGAGACTGGGATTAGCTACACGGAGTTTAGCTACATGCTTCTCCAAGCCTTCGACTTCTACCACCTCTGCAAAGAGGTTGATTGCGAACTCCAAATCGGTGGCAGCGATCAATGGGGCAACATCACCGCTGGAACCGATCTAACGCGGAAGAAACTCGGTCGACATGTCTTCGGGCTGACGCTGCCCTTGATCACCAACACCGATGGTACAAAATTCGGCAAGACCGTCGCAGGGGCCATCTGGCTCGATCCCCAACGCACGAGCGTCTACCGGTTCTACCAGTTTTGGATGCGTGTGGATGATCGGGACGTGATCCGTTACCTCCGCTACTTCACGTTCCTCTCGCGCGAAGAAATCGAGGCCCTGGAACAACAACACACACCCAAACCCGAGGCGCGCATCGCTCAAAAGGCGCTCGCCCTAAGTGTGACCACTCTCATGCACGGCGACCAAGCCACCGCCGAGGCGGTGCGGGCGAGCGAGATTCTTTTTGGTGGGGATCTGGAAGGGATCGGGGAGGCCACACTCACGGAGATCGCGAGCGAGATCCCCTCCAAAACCTTCGTTCCCACCGCGTTCGAGTCCGGGGGCATGCCCATCGCTGAAATGGTTGCCGAATCCGGTCTTTCCACCTCCAAGGGACAGGCACGCAAGGACCTTGAAGGGGGCGGGATTTATATCAACAATCAACGTGCCACCGACGCCCAGCGTAAAATCGTCAAAGAGGATTTCCTCTTCGGCCGCTACCTCCTGCTCCGCAAAGGAAAGAGAAACTATTGCCTGTGCGTCCTGGCTCCCGCCGCCTAACTCCTCGGACAAATTACGCCCAGAGTGGTCCAAGTGATCGAAACTTCCTTAAAAAAACTTTGCCACCGTCCCGGCAGGGGCTAGCATCCGCCCCTTTGATGGCTCGTCTCAGCCATCAAGCTCATAACGTTCCAAAGCATGAAAAGCTATAATATCGCAGTCATCGGAGGCGACGGCACGGGCCCAGAGGTCACTCGGGAAGCCGTCAAAGTCCTCAACGCCGCCGCCGCAAAGTTCTCTTTCAAACTCAACTACACCGACTACGACCTAGGCGGTGATCGCTACCTTCGCACCAAGGAAGCGTTGCCCGACAGTGTCGTTGAAGAACTTCGCAAGTTCCCAGCGATCCTCCTCGGAGCCATTGGCCACCCCGATGTCAAACCTGGCATCCTCGAAAAAGGCATCCTGCTTCGCCTCCGTTTTGAGCTAGAGCAATACATCAACCTCCGCCCCGTCAAACTTTACGACGAACGCTTCTGCCCCCTCAAGGACAAGGGGCCTAAGGACATCGACTTCGTCGTGGTCCGCGAAAACAACGAAGGCCTCTACACCGGTTCCGGTGGCTTTGTTTTCAAAGGAACCCCGCATGAAATCGCCGTCCAAGAAAGCATCAATACCCGACGCGGTGTTGAACGTTGCCTCCGCTTCGCCTTCGACTACACCCGCAAGCGCAACAAGGATAAGAAGCTAACCCTCTGCGGCAAAACCAACGTGCTGACGTTCGCCTTCGACCTTTGGGAACGCGCCTTTCACGAGATTGGTCAGAAGGACTACACCGATATCAAACGGGATTATGCTCACGTGGACGCCACCACGATGTGGTTCGTCAAAAACCCCGAGTGGTTCGATGTCATCGTCACCGACAACATGTTCGGCGACATCATCACCGACCTGGGCGCCATGATTCAGGGTGGCATGGGCATCGCCGCTGGTGGGAATATCAATCCCGAAGGCGCGAGTATGTTTGAACCGATTGGTGGGAGCGCTCCGAAATACACCAACCTCGGGGTCATCAACCCGCTCGCCGCGGTCTGCGCCGGGGCCATGATGCTCGACTTCCTCGGCGAGTCCACTGCCGCGAAGGCCATTGAAGACGCCGTGATCAACGTCACGCGGGCCAAAGTGAAAAGCCTCGCCGCAGGCAAGATGGGCTACTCCACATCGGAGCTCGGCGATCTCGTCGCCGGATCGCTCTAATCCGCCCCCGATTATCGATCAGGGAGAAACCTCTTCGGCAGATCTCACAAAGAGGACGCACCGACCGGTGCGTCCTCTTTTTTTGTGCCGATTGAAGATGAGGAGCAGTTTGACCTCAACCCCTCAAGCGCTACAGTGATCTCTATGCCAGACGTTGCCGATCGCCATTTGGTCCTCTACGACGGAGAATGCCCACTGTGCGTTTTCCAGAGTCGAGTGCTGTCATGGTTGGATTGGTTGAATCAGCTCCGGCTCCTGCCACTCGCGGATGCAGAAGTCCAAGCCCTCAAACTGGGGATTAGTCGGGAGGATTTGCTCGAAGCCATCCATTGTGTGACTCGTCATGGGCAAATCCATCGCGGCGCTCGATGCATCCGCTTCGTGGGAATGCGTTTGCCCCTGCTACTGCCGCTCGCGCTGATGCTGTGGATACCCGGAGTGATCTGGATCGCCGAGAAAGTCTATCAAGCGATCAGCCGAAATCGTCTCGTCCTGAGCCGCATGTTCGGTTGTAAGGAAGCCTGTGCCATCTTGCCTCCACGTCAGCGCACAGCTCGCCCGGCCCATCAGCACCTTAAATGATCGAGCACTCTCGCCCTATCAAAGACGGCTTCAAAGCTCTCTACCCCTAATCCCCATGATTTCCTCGCCCCGGTTTGCCCAGATGCTCTGGGCGTTTGCAACCGTCCTTCACTTGGCCTCTTGGCGCTCGTCTGCCGACCCAGCCCTCAAAAGCCTCGCGTTCCACTATGCTTCACGCTCCGAAGCTGAACAGTTGCTCTCGGTCCGCGACGACTTCACCACCCGTCTCAGCCCTTTTGATCGCGCCGCTCGGATGAAAGTTGCTACCGATCCCGGCCAGAAAGCATTCCTCCAGTTCGTGCGCTCCAACGTTGTAGAGTGGACTCCCAAAGAACGCGCACGCCTGGAAACCCTCACGGCCGACCTCACCAAGAAGCTATCACGGTTCGCTTCCTGGTTGCCACAACGGATCGTCCTCATCAAAACCACCGGAACCGAAGAAGGGAATGCGGCGTATACCCGAGGGAACGCCATCGTTCTACCTCCTTCGCGTCTTGCCTTGCAGGACAACGCACTCGAACCTCTACTCTGCCACGAGCTGTTCCATATTCTCTCCCGCTCCAACCCGCGCCTGCGCGATCAACTCTACGAAACCATCGGTTTTCGCCGTGTTCCCGAGTTAACCTACCCCCAATCCCTCCGCCATCGTCGTATCACCAACCCAGACGCCCCCGTCCTCGAACACGCGGTCCAGGTCCAAGCCCAGGGAAAACCGCTTTGGGCTGTCCCACTGCTTTTCTCCGATCCTCCGAACTATGATCCCGCTCGTGGCGGAGAATTCTTTTCCTATCTCCAGTTTCGATTGCTAGTCATCAACACTCCCACCTCCTCGGCTGCACGAAAAAAGACCTCTGCCGTAGACCCATTACAGCTCGTAAAAATCGAGGAAACCGAGGGGTTCTATGAACAGATCGGAAGAAATACCGGCTACATTATCCATCCGGAGGAAATCCTCGCAGATCATTTCGCGATGCTCGTGCTCCGTCACAAAACCGTGGTGAGCCCCGTAATGCTCGAAAAGATGGAACGCGTCCTTCTCGAAACCGCCCCCACCTCAAAGCCGAAATAACCGTTTGGAGTTCTCGTAAAGGAGTTTGCGCTCAACGGCCTTGCTCGGCGCAAGGCGGCGGATCGAGGCAAGGGTCTGAGCCCCCTGGCATCCCGGCCCTCGCCCAAGCGTGTCGTTACAGTCGGTTCCAAACAGAAGACGATCTTGATGCCGCCTCATGAACTCGGTTGCATGCTCCTCGTCTCTTAAGAGGGCGTTCAAGCCCGATCCCGCCGACATGTCGCCGTACATGTTGGGATAGTCCGTCATCAGCCGATCCGTAATTCCTCCAGGAGTCACCTTACCCGTTGGGTAGAGGACCGGTTGATCATGTTTCCGATCAATGTTCCCCCACCAAGTCTGTGCGTGTCCGATAAAGTTCACATCCGGATATCGTTCCAGCACACGATGGAAACGCTCGATACTTGTATTGTAAGTGCCGAACTGAAAGTGCATCAAAACCGGCACCCGATATTCCCGCGCCAAATCTGCCAAGTTCTGGAGATAAGTCGAATCCGACTCGATCATGAACTTCTGCTCTCCAATGCCGATCGCTCCCAGTTTGAGATAACGCTCAATCTCGGAGCGAGCCTCGGATAAATCAGATACCTCGTTAGCAAAGAAAACAAACTCTCCAGGATACGCACGCGCGAGGTCCAAGACCGTTTGGTTACCGCCACATTTTGCATCTAATCCAAACTTCCGACCCGCCGGCAACAGAATGGTCTTCGTGACCCCAATCGCACGCTGATGCGCCACCAGTTGAGCGTTCGTGCGATCGCTGTAGTTCGTATGCTGATGGATATCGATGACGGCCTCCGCCTCACTGGCTAGGCCCGTTCCATCCCCGAATGGCCTAGCCAGAAGCAAGGTTGCTAAAGTGGAGCGCCCAAGGAAGCGACGCCGCGACACCTCGTGAGCCACTGAATCCTGTGGATCCATGTGCATGCGATTCACCGTGCGACCGGCTGGGGCTGGCGTTGCTCCCATTCAGCTTTCGATACCTTCTGTGTCTCATGCACGAGAACGAAGGTTCCCTTCTTGTTGCCCACCACAACGTCCGGTTTCTTGTCGCCCGTGACATCGCCCGCGACGACCTGGGTGCCTACTCCGGAATCGTTATCAATCAAATAGGGCACGTAGTCGACGGAGTGATCCTTGCCTCGAACTAACTTGAACCAGTAGGAAACCGCTGGAGCGGAAGGCTCAGCATCTCCATGCGGCCCGTGAGCCCAGAACCGTTTGCCGGTGACGATATCCTTCAAGCCATCCCCGTCCATATCCACGAGATCAATCGCATGCAGTTGCGAGAAACGTACCCCATACTTGTTCTCATTCACTTCCTTGTTCATGAACACATGAGGCTTAAAACTGATCTCACCCTTCTCCTTCACGTGCTCATACCAAGCCAGCCCGTAACCATGCGCGGCGATGCTGGTGATGACATCGTTGTCGCCGTCGCCATCCACATCATAGGCATACATCTGCGCCCCACCTACTGGACTAAAAGGATAAGCATGAAACTTCCACACCGGATCCCCAGCCAAAGACGAGGGTTGTTCCCACCAACCGTCCTTCTCCAGGATATCCATCTTCTTGTCCCCGTTCACATCGCCAGCCCCAATTCCATGGGTGAACCGCTGCCATTGCCCCTTGGGGGTCACAGGATGAAACTGCCAGAGCTTGGTGGGGTCGGACCAATCCGGCTCCGCATACCCAAAATATCCTCCAGAATTGCAAACAATCTCCGGTTTTCCATCTCCCGTAATGTCCAAAAACGTGGGTGATTCATTATCCGTCACCTTCAGGATCACATGCTTCTTCCAATGTCCCTCCCCGCCACGCGGATTTTCATACCAAGCACTGATGTCCCCAGGAAAACCTAGAATCAAAATATCCGTCCATCCATCCGCATTGAAATCATACGTGAAGGCCAGAAAATTGTCCGAGTACGCGTTGTTCACTCCCAGCGCTCCCTCGAATCCAGGAATCTCCACCTCTTTGCCGTCCGCCCCTTTCTTCTTAAATGTCTTGGTTGCGGGATAATACTCATGGCGATTCTTAAAGTCCGGTCCAGCCCACCAATACGGCCCAGAAACAATGTCCATCTTGCCGTCGTGGTTGAAGTCTCCGTAGTGGGCGCCCTCCCCCCAAAACTGATCCGTCAACCGAATCTTCTTAAAGGTGTGGACCGTATAATCCTTGGCTAGTGCCGCCGCTGTGGACAACGCGCAAACCGCGGCAACGATGGGAAGTGCTTTCATAACTCTATCTCTCTCAACATTCGTCGACGCGGTCAAGCCGCCGCACAAGGGTTGATTCATCTGGGTGAATGGAGCTAATGGGGCGCTGTGGAGGAACATCAAATGACTGGACTCCTGGCGAGCTACTGCTTACCGTCGGCCCATGGTCATCGCGTGTTCGCAGTCTGA
>Ga0172367_10002451_pt1 | contig 25428 bp, 23 predicted proteins | sample Lak10m_FD_114542 | JGI IMG/M metagenome (GOLD analysis project Ga0172367, IMG submission 114542) | Freshwater microbial communities from Kabuno Bay, South-Kivu, Congo - kab_022012_10m | ecosystem: Environmental > Aquatic > Freshwater > Lake | place: Democratic Republic of the Congo: South-Kivu...
ATGTTCAAGCGCGTGATCGCGACACTCATAACGGGCTCCCTTCGATCGGTCATCGAAAGGAATCAGCCCTCGCCCAGTCCGGAAAATCACAAACGAGTCAGAAGCTGTGGCCGCTGGTATAAGTCTGCGGCGGAACAGGCAGTTCTGCACGATCCACGCCTCGACCGCCGATCGCGTGGATGTGGGCCTGCAGCTGAAGGGCGTTCTGCCCGCCGGTCGGCTGGAAGCGGCAGGCAGCTGGAACGCGATGGTGAGCCATCGCGTCCGGGTCGGCGCCATTGGCGAGGTGGACAGGCAGCTGCTGGGCTGGCTCAAGCAGGCCTACGCGGCCTGCTGAGCGCACCTGCCCCATCCTACTGCTGTGGCGGCGCCTGTGCTGCGATCGCCTTGGCGTCTTCGTTGCCGCGGTTGACGATGTAAGCGCGGATCGCCTCGGCGTCGGTTGCACTTAGCGTGGCCTTGAAGCTCGCCATGCCAGCCGATGCATAGAGGCCATCGAGCACGATGTCGGCGAAGCCTTCCTTCGTGGCTGGCGCCTTCGACCAGCGCAGGTCGGTCACGACGCCGCTGGAGACGACCAGCCCGCCATGACAGACCATGCAGTTACGCTCGTAGAGGACGCGGCCATGCTCGAGCTCGGCGGCGCTGCCGAAGTCCTCGGTGGCGGCGACCGTCTCGATCTCGTATGGAAAGTACGGCTCGAGTTCGGCCGTGCCGCCGATCTTGTAGACGAGCACGCGTCCAAGCTCCGGCGAACCTACCTTGGGGATCGGATTGCCGCCGCCCGTCAGCGGCAGGGCGGTGCCCCAGCCGGCGGTGACGGCGATGTACTGCTCGCCATCGATCTCGTAGCTCATCGGGCCGGACATGACCGGATACTGGCCATCTGTTTCCCACAACGCAGCTCCGCCCTTGGCGGCGTCATAGGCGCGGAATTTGCCGTCGAGCCCGCCCTGGAAGACGAGACCGCCTGCCGTGGCCAGGACGCCGCCATTCCATGGCGTTGCATAGTCGACCGTCCAGCGCGGCTTCTTGGCGACAGGATCCCAAGCCACAAGTTGGCCCTTGAGGGCGGCGCGGCCGGCAAGGCGTTCGTTAAGTGTCGGGACCGGTCCGGGAGCAGACGCGAACTCGATACCGGTGTTCCAGAAGCCCGGACGATAGGCAAAGTCGGCCTGCGGGGCATACAGCTGGGGCAATGTCTGCGCCGGGATATAGACAAGGCCGGTATCCGGGCTGAATGCCATCGGGTGCCAGTTGTGCGCGCCGAGCGGCCCCGGGATCGTCATGAAGGGCGTTTCGAGATAGCGAGCGCCTGGGTCTTCGACCGGACGCCCCGTCGTGAGATCGACGCTGGACGCCCAGTTGATGTTGTCCTGGTACTTGTCGGCCGAGATGAGTTCGCCGGTCGCCCGGTCCAGCACATAGAAGAAGCCGTTTTTGGGCGCCTGCATCGCCACCTTGCGCACGGCATCGCCGATCTTGATGTCGGCGAGAATGATGTGCTGCGTCGCGGTGTAGTCCCATGTCTCGCCGGGCGTCGTCTGGTAGTGCCAGACATACTCGCCCGTATCAGCCTTCAGTGCGAGGATCGAGGAGAGGAAGAGATTGTCCTTCCCATCCGGATCGCGCAGGCGATGGTTCCACGGCGAGCCGTTGCCGATGCCGACATAGAGGATGCCGAGGTCGGGATCGTAGGCCATCGCATCCCACGCTGTGCCGCCGCCGCCAGACTGCACCCAGTCGCCCGTGTCGCCCCAGGTGTCGTTGGCCTTCTCCGCGAACACTTTGTCCGAAGCCGCGCCATCCGGCTGCTTGTTGGGATTGGGCGTGGTGTAGAAGCGCCAGGCGAGCTTGCCGTCATTGGCGTTATAGGCCGAGATGTAGCCGCGCACGCCGAGCTCGGCGCCGCCATTGCCGATGATCACCTTGCCATCGATCACGCGTGGCGCGCCGGTGATGGTGTAGGGCTTGGACTGGTCGACGGTGACAACTTCCCAGAGCGGCGACTTGACGCCGTCGGCGACGCTGCCAGTCCGCGAGGCGTCCAGCGCGACGAGTCGGCCGTCGATCGTTCCGACGAAGACCTTGCCCTCCCAGATAGCGACGCCGCGGTTGACGACATCACAGCAGGCGTAGACGCCGCGCGCCTTGTCGACGCCCGGATCGTAGGACCACAGTCGCTCTCCAGTCTTCGCGTCATAAGCATAGACCATCGACCAAGCGGACGTGACGTACATCACGCCGTCGACCACAATCGGCGTCGACTCCATGCCACGGTTGGCGTCCAGCGTGGCATGCCAGGCGAGGCCGACCTCCTTCACGGTGGTGGTGTTGATCTGCTTCAGCGGCGAGAAGCGCTGTTCAGAATAGGTGCGGCCGTGGCTGATCCAGATGTCCGGTCGCTGGTCGGCGGCGATGATCGCCGCGCCGTTGACCTCGGCGGCGGTGATCGGCGGCAGCGGCGCAGCGGCCTGCTCGCCGCACGCCGCCAACACCAGCAACGCCGCACTGCCCAGCATGGCTTCAAAGCGTTTCATCACGACCTCCCTCGCGTCCTGTCACCCGGACCTTTCCAGCGTTTCAGCACTGTTGCGGGTCTTTGAAAAGCCCGGTTTAGAGAGGACACGCCGATTGGAGCCGGTTGCCAGGTTGCCGCTACGGCGGTGGGAGCGCCTAGGGTACTGCACGGCACGAAGAATCAATGGAGCGGGTAGAGGCTGTCGCGCCGTTTGCCGCGTGACGGCAAAGGAGGCCCGTGCCGGCCGACAATTACTGCACCGGTCAGCTCGCGAGGCGATCAAGACCTGCAAGGATGTCGCCGAGATCGACGCCTCCGCTCGCCTGCGCGGGCGTTGCCTGCCTGGCCGTGACAGACCCACCGAGGACGGCGGCGATGGCCGAGAGGAGTTCGGGCTGGTCGATGGGCTTCGCCACATAGCCCGTCATTCCGATCGCGAGGAGGCGCTCGCGGTCGCCGGCCATGGCGTCGGCCGTCAGGGCAATGACCGGGATGCTGCGCCAGTTCGCCGTACTTTCGCGAATGCGACGGATGGTTTCAACGCCATCCATCACCGGCATGTGCACATCAAGAAGCACGAGGTCGAACGCATCGCGCGCTAGAGCATCCAGAGCCTCGCGGCCGTTGACGGCCTCGGTGATTTCCGCGCCCTGCGGCTGCAGGAACAGGCGCGCGACCTGGCGGTTGATCGCATTGTCGTCGGTCAGAAGTACGCGGGCGCCGCGGAGGCGCGCGGCGGTTCCAACGAGGGCGTGATGCCCACCAGGCCTTGCAGAGTGGGCGGCCGGCGGGTCGGCGAGGAAGGTCAGGACGAAGACCGAGCCTTCCCCAAGGCGCGAGTAGACGACGATGTCGCCGCCCATCAGGCGCGCAAGCCGTCGCGAGATCGCAAGGCCGAGCCCCGTGCCGCCGAACTTGCGAGTGGTCGAGGCGTCAGCCTGGCTGAATGCCTCGAAGAGGCGCGAACAAGTCAGTTCTTCCATGCCGATACCAGTGTCTATGACTTCGATGGTCACCTTGATGCGACCCGCATCGGCGAGCTTCGCGGCCAGCTTGATCTCGACATGGCCCTCACGGGTGAACTTTACGGCGTTGGAGACGAGATTTGAGACGCACTGACGGACACGCACGGGATCGAAGCGTAGCAGCTCGGTCTGGGGCATTTCGCTGACGAGCGTGAGACCAACATGCTTCTCCTGCGCCGCAGGCAGGAACAGGGCATGGACCTGCCCCACTGTGTGGACCAGGCTGCAATCGACCGGGGCGATGTCCAGCCGGCCGGCCTCGATCTTCGAAAGGTCCAGGACGTCGTTGAGGATCGACATCAGGTTGGTCCCACAGTCGCGGATCGTGGCGACCATCTCGCGCGATTCAGGGTCGAGGGCGCGCGCCTGAAGCGCCTGGGCCATGCCGAGTACGCCGTTGAGCGGAGTGCGGATTTCGTGGCTCATGTTGGCGAGGAACTCGCTCTTGACCTGCGTCGCCGCCTCGGCGGCGTCGCGGGCGCCTTCGACCTCGGCGAGGCGCCTCGCGCGCTCTTCGGCTAGCGATGCCTGCGCGGCCTCGAGGCGGGCGCCTTGGCGGATGAGGAAGAAGGAAAAGGGCGGCGCGACGAGGAGGGTCAAGACGACCGTCAGAACCGGCGTGTAAGCGGCGCCTTGATTTTGGAACAGCACGCCGGAGAAGAGGTAGTCCATCGGCAGCACAACCAACATGATGATGGTGGTGAAGGCCGCCGTCCTCCGGATATGCTTGAGGATTTCCGACTTGTCGCGCGCTGCGCCCTGCATGGGATGCTTCCTGCCAAGGTCCCGGAAATGGCACAGAAAGGTAAAGGCTTCGCACAGTCCCGTTAGTGTACAGGGCTTTGGTTGGCCTCAGCCCCGGGCGGCGGCCACAAGGTCGTCCTGCGCAACGGAAATCGCCTGATCTATTCGCGATTCCCAATCCGCCCGGGAGGCTGCCTCCAACGACCCCGGAGGCGAGGCCGCTGAGCGCGATGCATTAATGACCCCGCCCTCCCTATGGCCGTCGCGCCTCACAAAGCCGGCAAGGGCATCGCTTGCCCCCGCCCCTTGTGCGCCATAGCCGGGCACAAGGAACAGCGCGTCGCCGGCGGCGTCCCGTAGGCGCCGGGCGTCATCCGGGCCGGTGGCGCCGGCGACCATCATCAGGCCCGACCAGCCGCTGTGACCCCGCAAGCGCCCAACAAGGGGCTGCAACGCGCGGGCGACGTGCAGGTAGAGCGGTTGGCCATCAACAAGCCTGGCCTGGAAATCTGCTGCGCCCGGGTTCGACGTGCGAGCAAGAACGGCGATGCCCTTTCCGGTGCGCTCTGCGACCCGCACGAAAGGCTCGATCGTGTCGATGCCCATATAGGGGTTCACGGTGATGGCGTCGCAAGGACAGTTGGCGGCCTCGCCGAGATAGCCCTCAGCATAGCCTTCCGCCGTGGTGCCGATGTCGCCGCGCTTGGCGTCGAGGATGACGATGAGCCCAGCCTGAGTTGCTGCGCGGCAGACCGATTCAAGCGCGCCCATCCCCTTCGCGCCCCAGCGCTCGAACAGGCCGGCCTGCGGCTTCACGACGGCGACTTTGTCCACGCAGCGCTCGACCAGTGCGATGCCCCAGCTGGCGGCCGCATCGGGTCCGGGTGGACCGAACAGGGTTGGCAATAGCGCCGGATGAGGATCGATACCGACGCAAAGCGGCCCGAGACGGCGAACCGCGTGGATCAGGCGATCTGCGAAGACTTCCATCAGGGGTGATTCACGCGGCACAGGACTTTGACGACAGCGCGCGAGTCCCTAAGCCGATCCGCCTCGGCTGCATAGGAGGTCGCCGAAATCGGTCGCGCATCGCCGCCGGGCGCCACCAGCCCCTGCCCGTCGAGGAAGCGGCGGATCGAATCGGGCGAGGCCGAATAAATGCGGCCGCGGCGTGGACTTTCAGCGACGGTGACGCCGATGACAGTGCCGTCGCGGTCGAAGACCGGGCCACCGCTCATGCCGGACAGGGTTCCCTCAATGCCGTCGGTGCGCTCCTGCTCTGCCCAGGCGAGCACGGGCTCTTCCATCGCATAGCGGCCGCGCGTGACGAGGTTGGAGCGGGATTCGAGCATGGACACAGCCTCGCCCGACATGCCTTGCGGGAAACCGACATGATAGCCGGGTTCGCCGATGCGCAACTCGCGGTCGAGGTCGAGCTGCAACGCCACAGGTGCGCGGTCCGTCACCAGCAGGGCAAGGTCGCTGTCATCGGAGGTGTGGACCTCCTCCACACGCACCATCCGGCCGTTGCCGACAGCCAGGCCAACGCGGGAACAGCCATCGACAACGTGGCGAGCCGTGAGCCAGGCGCCAGCCTCGTTGATCGCGAAAGCCGTGCCTATGCCGTCCTCCGCATCACCGACCTGCACCAAAACACGTTCGTCGAACGGATGGGCATCGGGGAGAGTGGGGCCGGTCTCCGGCTCCGGAACAGCCGGTTCGGGACGCAGGATCGCGTCAGGGACGATGATCTCAGACTGGACAACGTCATCGGGAACACGGAACGGATCATCATCGCCCGAGCCGCTGGAAAACAGCGTTCCGACGATTACGGCCAGCACGACCGCATAGACGACCCAGTCGGGAATTCTCATGCCCGTCTCCGCGTCCGCCTAATATTCGTTCGCGGCGCGCGACTCACAAGGCCGCCGCCATGACCATTGCAGCACCGATCTTCACGCCAGCGAGCACGAGGGCCGCGCCGATTTCATCCTGTTCGATGCGACGGGGCAAGTCGCGCAGCAGCAGGTCCGCCACCCGAAAAGCGAGCAATTGCAGAAGGATGGCGACGACCCCCCAAATCAGGATGTCGTAGATCGAGGTCGCCGTGGACAGGCAGGCCGACATCGGCAAGGCAAGACCGACGACGACCGCCGCGACGCTGATGCCAGCCGAAACGTTGCCGGCCCTGATCAGCCGCATCTCCTTCATGGGCGTCAGGGCGACGTGCACCACACACCCGCTGACCAGCAAGGCCAGCGTCACCCCGCCATGCAACAGGAAATCGGGGAAGCCCTTCACAAACGCCTGGATCGCGATGTCCATGCCCGCTCCGTCCACATTTGCGCTACCGGAATACACGCTTTGGGGATTCGCGCGAGCTTACCGCAGGTTATCGTGTTGACCTTGCGAGAGTTAGTGCGAATCCGAGCCTGCTGGAGCTCAGATTCCGAACGCCGCCAGCAAGGCCGCAGTCAGGGCCGCCAGGGTCATGATCAGGGTCAGCGCGACGGCGACGGCCCGCTGCGTCGAGGTGCGTTTGCGGACCCCGGCCATCGCCTTTTCCTTGCGGGGCGCAAGTGTCCAGACATTCGACAGGAAGCCCACGGCGCAGATCCCGGCCACGATGGCGGCTGCCCTCGCCCCGCCGAGCAGCGCCGCCCCTGCGGCCACGCCGAGGAGGATCGCCTGGAATCCGGCCGTGGCGGTGATGACCTTCCGGATCATGCGGTCTGCGCGGCCGGCGTCCAGCCCATCAAAATGGGTGTTGGGAACGATGACGGCTGCCGTCCAACCCGAGGAGGCCGCAGCCCCGGCCCCCAGCGCCGAGACGGCCAGCATGATCGATGCAAAATCTGCCATCGGCGTCTCTCCCGTCCCCTGACGAAGGATGAGGTCTAGTGAGATTCGAGGCGGGGCGGCAGCACGGCAAAATTGCCGATGTTTCTGGGGATTCCGGTTGCAACCGGCGCGGCGGGAGCCGAGTGTATGGCTAGTGAGATACGGGGACGTACCGATGAGATGGACGGTGGTGGCTCTGGCAGCTGGCCTTGCAGGATGCGTTGGACAGGCGGGCGGCAATGCCGAGGAAGCCCAGCCTGTTGCCGATGCGCGTTTTGACAGAGCCGCCAACTTCACCTGTGAGGACGGCGCGAAGCTGGATGTCCTCTTCCATCATGGTGATGACGAGACCCTCGCGCGCGTCGATGGCGCAGCGGCGATCAGCCTGAAGGTGGACACCACCGCAACAACGGCGATGACCTGGAAGAACGACACGGTCTCGCTCGTGCTCGACGGTCCCGGGGCCATGTGGACATCCGGCGGCGCGACGCAGGCTTGCACTTTTCAGCCACGGTCACTGCCGCCGCCAGCGGTGGAGGGGGCCGTCAGGACACTGACAATCGATGATGCCGGGAAGGTGGTCGAGCTGAAGGTGGGCGAAAAGGTAGCGGTCGCCCTCTCCGGCGTTCCAACGGCGGGCTATCTCTGGGCTGCATCTGCACCGCCAGCATGGGTGAAAGCGACGGAGGGGCCAGGCGGGGCCACAACAACTTCGCAATTCCTGCCTGGCTTTGCCGGTGGCAATCACTGGGAGGTGGTTGTTTTCGAGGCCGTTGCGGCGGGTCAAGGCGAGATCACGCTGGCCCAGCGCCGGCCTTGGGAAGACGCCGCCGAACCCGATGCCTCAACGTTCAAGTTCATGCTCAAGGCGAGCTGAGCGGCGCCTGCTGCACCATACTGTCGGCCTCGTTCTGATAGGGCTGGTTGCAACCAGCTGCGCGCCGGCCGTCGAACAGCCAACCGCCGCAAGCCTGCTTGCTGCGCGGCGGGCGGCGTTGGAATTCGAGCAGCGCATGTCGCGCGAGATCGTGAGCCGGCTGGAGCGCGGCGAGGACCCAGTCGCAGTCTGGCTGGCCTATGCAGATCAAGTTCCGGGTTGGGGTCGCCAGATCAGCAATGTGATCGAGGCGGAGGTTAGCCGCACGGCGCTGGGCGTGCGAAATCGCGCCAACACGCCCGACGACTGGGAGCGGCAGCAGATGGAGCAGATGAGCTTCATGCTCGATGCGGGGATCGATCCGGAAACGCTGGATGTCGCAGTGATCCGCCAGGAGGGCGAGGAGAAGGTGCTGCGCTGGATGCGGCCGATCCTAATGGCCGAGGATTGCCTGCTCTGCCATGGCGAAGCGATCGATCCGCGGGTGAAACTGCTGCTGGGACAGGAGTATCCGTTGGACGAGGCGACGGGCTATGCAGCGGGCCAACTGGGCGGGGCCTATTCGGTTCGGCAGGTGCTGGAGGTTGGTGGCAAACCGGCCCGGCCCTGGCGAGAGATCCCGGAGCCCGTTGTGGCGCCGGCCGAGGCGAGGACCGTGGATGACGCGCCGCTTGTGGGGCCTGCGCCAGCAGCCGCGCCGGAAGCGCCTTGAAGGCATGCGGCATTCGCGCGCGCGTGATGCTTCTCGGGATTGGTCTTCACCGACTCAGCCACCATATCCGCGACATGACCGAGCCTGCCCGACATCATGAGGCCAAGGGTCTCTCCGATCGCATCGCGCTGGGGATCACGCGATTCCTGCGCTTTTTCGCCGACGCCTTCTTCGCCAAGCGGTATGGCCACCGCGCCATCGTGCTCGAAACTGTCGCAGCCGTGCCCGGCATGGTCGGCGGCATGATGCAACACCTCAAATCCCTCCGCCGGATGCGCGACGATGAAGGCTGGATTCATGAACTGCTCGATGAGGCGGAAAACGAACGCATGCACCTCATGGCGTTCGTTGCGCTGTTCAAGCCAAACTGGTTCGAACGCATCCTGGTGATCCTCGCGCAGGGCGCATTCTGGAATTTCTACTTCGTGCTTTACCTCCTTGCGCCGCGCACAGCCCACCGGACCGTCGGCTATTTCGAGGAAGAAGCTGTGGTGTCCTACACGCAGTTCCTCATGGAGATCGATGCGGGCAGGATCGACAACGTGCCGGCGCCGAAGCTCGCGATCGACTACTGGAGGATGGCGCCGGACGCGACGCTGCGCGACCTGGTCATTGCGGTGCGCGCCGACGAGATGAAGCATCGCGACGTCAATCACAGCTTTGCAGAAAGGCTCGACGCGACCAGGACGCCGGGCCGCAAGCTTGCGGCCGATCAGGCGACACTGCCTGAAAGCCCCAAGAACCATGCCGGGACGGCGCGGCCGCGCCGGGCTGCGGCTGCGAGCGGGCCGTGATCCCCCGGAACTCTGCCTACGCCTTCGCACCCTTCCTGCCGGCGCCGTAGACCGGCGCAGCGCCGGCTGAGGCTTCATCAAGCGGCCAACGGGCGCGCGCGGGTATGTCAAGCTGATCGGTGAGGTCGAGGCGAAGGCGCTCCGCGCCGGCCAGCGCAATCATCGCGGCATTGTCGGTGCACCAGCGCTGGGGCGGCGCGACAAAACGAAACCCATGATGGTGCGCCTCGGCTTCGAGCCGCGCGCGGAGCGTCTTGTTGGCTGCGACGCCCCCTGCGACCACGAATGTCCGGCGTTCCGTGATCTCGGCGATGAATTCCATGGCGCGCGACGACTTCGCCGCAAGAATATGGGCGACCGCGTTCTGGAAGGAAGCGCAGATGTCGGCACAACGCTGAGGCGTCAGTGGCTGTTCTTGTGCAGCCCGGCGCACAGCGGTCTTGAGGCCGGAGAAACTCATGTCGAGTCCGGGGCGATCGAGCAGCGGCCGTGGAAGCTCGACGGCCGTCGCGACGCCCTTGAGCGCCTCGCGCTCGACAGCGGGGCCGCCCTGCCCGCCCAGACCAAGCAGCTTGGCCGTCTTGTCGAACGCCTCGCCTGCCGCGTCGTCGATGGTAGAGCCGAGGCGACGATAGCGGCCGACGCCCTCGACCAGCACGAACTGGCAATGACCGCCGGACACCAGCAGGAGCAGATAGGGGAAGGCGACCTCATCTGCAAGGCGCGGGCTCAGGGCATGACCTTCGAGATGGTTGACCGCGACCAGCGGCAGGTTGCGCGCCAGGGCGATGGCCTTGGCGGTCGATAGACCTGCCATCACGCCCCCGATGAGGCCCGGCCCGGCTGTTGCTGCCACGCCGCTAAGTCTGGACCAGCCAACGCCGGAGTCCTCCATGGCGAGCCGAACAAGCGAATCCAGCCGCTCAACATGCGCGCGGGCAGCGATTTCTGGCACCACGCCGCCATAAAGTGCGTGGTCCTCGGTCTGGCTGGCGACATGTTCAGCCAGCACATCCGCCCGGCCATTTTCAAGGCGCACGACAGCCGCCGCGGTTTCATCGCAGCTGGTTTCGATCCCGAGGACGGTGACAGAGCCTTGTAACATAGCTTGCATCATTGTGGGGGCGCTTGTACGTCGCCAGCGTCCGGAAAGCCAATGATGACCTCACAACGCACAGTCAGGATCGGCACACGGGGCTCGCCGCTTGCCCTGGCGCAGGCGAACATGTTTGCGGCGCTGATTGCGAAGGCGTCGGACGGCGAGATCGCCACCAGCCTGCACACATTCACGACAACTGGCGACAAGATTCTCGACCGTCCGTTGCAAGAGGCCGGCGGCAAGGGGCTTTTCACCAAGGAGCTCGATCGCGCGCAGGAGCTCAGTGAGATCGACATCGCGGTCCACTCGCTGAAAGATGTAACGGTCGCGCTGCCCGACCATCTTTATCTTGCGACCTTCCTTGAGCGCGAGGACCCACGCGACTGTCTGATCGGACCGGCCGGGTCGCTGGCGGAGTTGCCGCCGGGCGCTGTGGTGGGCTCGTCCAGTCTGCGGCGGCAGGCGCAGCTGCTGGCCGCGCGGCCGGACCTGAAAGTCGTCATGTTCCGGGGCAACGTGCAGACGCGACTGCGCAAGCTGGCCGAAGGCGAGGCGCAGGCGACCATCCTCGCTGCAGCCGGGCTCCGACGCCTGGGCATGATCGACAAGGCCGCGGGCATCCTTTCGATCGACGAGATGCTGCCCGCAGGGGGACAAGGCATCATCGGCGCGACAGTTCGCATCGATGCGCCGGACTGGCTCAAGGAACTCGCCGCGAAACTCGACAACGAAGAGGCTCGGCTCGCAGCGACGGCCGAGCGCGCCTTCCTGCGCAAGCTCGACGGCTCGTGCCGCACGCCGATCGCCGCGCACTTTCGCCTGACCGCGGAAGGCGCGGAGATGGCCGGCGAGGTACTCGCCGACGACGGATCGAAGCGCTGGCGCGCCGAGGGAATCATTGAAGGCCGACCCAGCGAATTCGATGCGGAAGTGCTTGGGAGTGTTCTCGGCGACGATGTCGCTGCCGAGCGCGCGCACGAGCTGGACGGCGTTCCGTGGCCGAATGACGGCGATACGCTCAACGAAGGCGCCTGAAGGCCGCAATCTGAGTTGGCGTCTTGCGGACCGAAGCGTTGCGGCAGATGATCGGCACGCCCCGAAACATGCAGCCCCGATCCGTGCCGCCAAATTCTTTGCCCAAAATTCTGGTGACGCGCAGCGAGCCCGGCGCATCTGAGACGGCTGCGCGGCTGCGTGCGGCGGGCTTCGCGCCGATCGTCGAGCCCGTGTTCACGATCATGCCTGTCGAGGCGGCGATTCCGGAATTCGACGCCCTCGCCTTCACGAGCGCCAACGGCGCACGGCAGTTCGCCCGGCTCTCGTCGCGACGCGATGTGAGCGTCTTCTGCGTCGGCGCACGCACGGCAGAGGCGGCGCGCGAAATGGGCTTTGCCGCCGTGATCTCGGCGGAGGGGGATGTCGCGGCGCTGGGCGCGCTGATCGCCGGCAAGCTGCCCCGTGGCGCCAGGCTTCTCCACGCGGGCAATGCAGAAAGCCGCGGCGATCTTGCCGGGCGTCTCATCGCGGCGGGGCATGCGGCGGCGTTCGTTGCGATCTTCGAGGCCTCGCCCACGCCGGCGCCCGGGGCGAAGCTTTCGGCGGTCCTCGATGGCAGCTTCAAGATTGACGCGGTGCTCATCCACTCACCCCGCGCCGCTACCATCCTGGCCGGATTCATGGATGGCGCCGCAGCACAGACCGAGCTTCGGGTCGCCGCGATCTCGGCCGTTGCCGCGGCGCCGCTGGCGGGCTGGACGAAAAAGCTGGAGATCGCTGCTACGCCAGATGAGCCAGCTCTAATTTCAGCCCTCGCGCGACTCGTTTTTGGTTGAGTAAATCAGTCTTCCCGGCCTATCCTGCTGCTGGGGAGGCGACTTGCGCACGCCATGAGGATGGTGGTCGATGACTGGCCCGTCGGGCGTCGAACCTGAACCGATCGACGCCGAATTCGAACCTGCAGAGGATGCGCCGACTCTGCTGTCGCGCGCGCAGACGCGCCGCACGGCGCCACCTCGCATGCGCAGCCGCGCGATCACCTGGCCGCATCTGATCACCGCGAGCTCGCTGGCCGCAGTGCTTGGCGCCACGGTGGCGATCACGGTGAGCAATGCCAGCTCGAACGCCCCGACCGGCACTCTGGCGCGCGAGATCGACGAACTTCGCCTGGCGGTGCAAACGCTTGAACGCAAGACCGACCAGGCCGGAGTGGACATTGTCGCGATCCGGGCGCGGGTAGATTCGCATGGCGATCGGCTGCGCGAAAAGGATGTAGCCGACACCACCTTGCGGACCGATATTACGGCGCTAGCGCAACAGCTCTCCGCCGTCAGCGGCGCAGGAACGGGGGTTGCGCCGGAAGGAGCGACCACCAGCTCGACGCCGCTGGGCATTCTGCTTGCGCGCATCAACCGGCTCGAGCGCATCGCTTCGGACGCAACGGCGGCGCCGGAAACAACCCAGGATGTCCGCCGAGCCGTCGCCGACCTGGCGCGGCAGGTCGCCGAACTCAACCTTGCGAACACGACACTGGTCACCGCATTCGACCAGCGCGAGGCGGCGCTGGCGGCGCTGGAGACCGGTCTTCAGGATGTGGCTGCGAAGGTGGCCGAGCCGCGAAGCGGGGGGCGGGGCGCACCGCAGGCCATCGCCTCTGCGAGCTTCATTCCGGATGCGGTCGCGACCGCCACGACGCGCGCGCAGACCATCCGCGCCCTGTCCGTGCTGGAAGCTACAGCGCGGAGCGGAGCGGCATTCGCCACCGAGCACGCAACACTCTCCGGCCTGATGCCAGGCGATGAAGCGCTGGCCGACATCGCAGCGTTTTCGAAGTCGGGCGTGCCGGCGCTTCTCGAGCTTCGCGCCGATTTCGATGCGATCGCTGCGCGTGCGCTGCGCCATGCCGAGGAGGACAGCGACGATGGCTGGAACTGGCTACGTCAGGCCTTTGCAGGTGTAGTGACCTTCGAGCCGGCCGGCAGTGTTGCGCTCGCCGCGGACACGATCCGCACGGCGCGGCGCCAGCTCGAACTCGGGGAAATTCGTAACGCCGTCGGGGCCGTTGCTGGCCTCCCAGGACGCGCCGGAGAGGATTTTGCGGCCTGGCGCAAGGCGGCGATGGAGCGCACGCTGCTAGATGACGCGATGAAGTCGCTCAACACGCGCCTCCTCGGCGCCGCAGCGGCGACACCCGGGCCGGGCTGAGGCCTCGCCGCCCGCAACAAAAGTAAGCCTGATTACATACGCGCTTGTCATCGCCCGCGCGCCGATTTGTCGATCGCGCAGCTTGCCCCCAGCGGATTAGCCGCCTAGCTCCGTGACGCATCCCGGACGGGATAGCCTGACACAGTTCATTGACACTGGGAGACCATCTTGATCCGTACCCCAAGACGCCTTGCTACGCTGGCAGTGATGGCCGCCGCGCTCATGGCTTGCACAACCCCGATGATGGAGACTGCGGGGGGCAGTGAGACCACACAGGCCGCGCCGCAACCGGATGCAGCGCTTGCTGCTGCGATCGCAGACCCGGCGCGCTCGGAAGCCAACAAGGTCCGCGACCCCTATCGCAATCCGGCGGCGACGCTTGCCTTCTTCGGCCTCAAGCCGGGCATGACAGTGATCGAAGTGCAGCCTGGCAGCTACTATGCCGAGATCCTGTCGCCCCACGCGAAGGCGACGGGCGGCAAGTACATCGGCACGGGCAACCAGATCGCAGCTGTCGCCGATCACGGTGTCTGGGGACCGCAAACCTACGTGCCGATCAGCCGCGAGTCGGGACCGCTCGCGCCTGCGGGTTCAGTCGACCTGATCGTGACCTTCCGCAACTTCCACAACTGGTATTGGCAGCCCGGCCTCACCGACAAATACTTCGCCGACTTCGCGGCGGCCCTGAAACCAGGCGGGGTGCTCGGCGTTGTCGACCATCGCGCCGACCCACGACCGGAAGCGAACGTCAATGGCCGTCTCGGCGGAGACGGCTATGTTGCGAAGGCCTCGGTCATAGCAGCGGCGCAGAAGGCCGGCCTGGTCCTCGATGGTGAGAGCGAGATCAACGCCAACCCGAAAGACACCAAGGACCATCCCTTCGGCGTCTGGACGCTGCCGCCGAACTCCTGGACCTCGCCGCGCAACCAGGGCGAGACGCCGGCCGGATTTGACGCCGCCAAATATAAGGCAATCGGCGAAAGCGACCGCTTCACCCTGCGCTTCCGCAAGCCGGCCTGATTGAAGCGGGGCCGCGCCGCGGATGGACCTTAAGGAGGAGCAATCCGTCCAAGGACCTAAGGCCCTGGCCGCGTGGACGGCCGCAACGCCCAGAGCTTCGGCCGCCAGCCTCCGATGAGCGGGGCTGGCGGCCAAGCTTGCTTTGTTAACCCCCTCCGGTTATAGCGCCGCCTCGGCCATACCGCCGGAAGCTGCCTTAGCTCAGCTGGTAGAGCACCGCATTCGTAATGCGGGGGTCACGTGTTCAAGTCACGTAGGCAGCACCATAAAATCAAGGCTCTAGCCACTCTCACCAAGTTCGGAAAATTGCTTGGGCATCACCAGGGCATCACCGCGGTGGATTTGATATTCACAGAAACCGAAGCACGTACGCCGTGTCCCGCCGTTTGATGGTGTTTCCAAAATTGGGTTTGGAAGACCGGCTCACTTGCTGAAGGCAGCGACGGCTTCCTCGGAAGTCGAGCGCTGGCGCCGACTTTCGGCGAATGCAGCAAGGTCCGCCGGGTCGTATCGGACAGCGCGAACAGTCGCTCGGATGTACCTTGGCCCGTCGCCCGAACAGCGCATCTTGTCGAGGGTCGACTTGGACAGGCCCAGACGCTTCGCCGCCTCTCGCACGTCGAGAAGGCGCTTGTCGTCGTTAGTCTGCGGCAAATCGGACTGAAGCGCTTTTGTCGGCCGCCCGCGTTTGCGCGAAGGTCCTGCTATGAAATCCAGAACGCGAGGATCGACCGACGTATCCTTCGCTGGCGCGACGGGCACAGCGGGGTCCACAGAGACGACTGGCTGGACCACAGCTACACTTGCAGGCGTACCCTTCGTCTCACAATCGGACGACGCGGCTGGCGCCGCAAACAGATCAAGCTGGTCCTTGGCGACCTTCACACTTCCCGGCTTGATCCGACCACGCGACATCCGCTTTCATTCCTCTCGGCAGTCAATTCATCCACAGGCAGCCCGTCACAGCCAGCGCATTCATCCCTCAGCAGAAGTTGCGGCGGATCCGCCGCAAGCACGCGGGCCACGCGAGCGATGCCCGCTGCAGATCAACTCTCAGCGTTCTGTTCTGGCTCTGGCACAGTTCATCTCCCACCCGCGGATCGCACCGGATCGTCCTCATCAGAATCCCAGTCCGAGCCCTCGTCCGCGCTGGAGGCTCCACGAGATCGATCGACCGCGTTGAACACCGATCACGTTCTGACCTGCAAACCGTTCGAGCGCCGGACGCCAGGGTACGAGCTGCGCGGTTTGATCCCCCACGATGAGTGCCACCCTGCCCTGCGCCAGGTCGATGCGGCGGGTGTAGACGCCTGACACCGTCCCCGATCCAAGCCTCACCTGCATGCCGATCTCGCCGGACAGGTTCTTTGCGGCGGTTCGAAGCTCGTGCGCCCGCATGTCTTCGACCGCCTGTCTCGAAAGCCGCTTGTCCGCCGCCCCCATCCAGCCCTGCTCGATCAGGAACAGCCGCCTTTGTCGGAGGGCTGCTTCAAACTCCCGCGCCAGATGGCCTGCGCCATCAGGTGCCGCCTCCAGACCGGCGAGCGCGCGGTCGAGATGTGTCGGACCGGTCGCGGCGATCTGGTCGGTGAGCGTCATGTAGCTCTGGACGCGCGGGGCCATGGGCGCGCGGACGAGACGCGCGCGCTCATAGGTCAGGACGCGGTCCAGATGGTCGGGAGCAATGTCAAAAATGCCTTCCCTGCCCCGAGAGATCAGGCCAGCCCGACGCATTGCCTCCAGTCGCCTGATGTTGGCGGCGACAAGACCGTCGGGGACGTTCGCCTCCATCCGGGCGTGGATGTCAGCCGAGTAGAGGCCGCGATTGAGGCGGGCGACGCGCGCCACCGCCTCGTCTGACGGGCCGATGCGGGCCTCCTGAGGCTCGAAGGCAATGAGTGCGCCTTTTGGCGTATCTTCCAGGATCGCAAGCGCACCGGGTTCGCGGAACCGAGTATAGCGTAGCTCGCCACGGCCGTTCTCGATGATGGCGATGAGATTGTCCGCACCGTCGTCGGAATACGACAGGCCGACAAGCCGACCGGATTCGTGGCGGGTCACATCCGCGGCCAGAACAGGCATGCCGGTATGTCCACGTCCCTGACGGGCGACGATGCGGGCGACCTCATCACTGTCCGCCATCTGCCTGAGCTGGGCTGGCAGGTCCGAGGCAAGTCGCCAGCTGCCATCGTGTCCGACAGCGGCAAGTCCCCACCCCGACAGCGTGTCGAGGCGGCGCAGGAGGTCGGTGTGGCGGAACGTGCTGCCAAGCCCGCCCGGACCGTCGAGGGCGATGAGCTCCCGGTCGAGCCGGGTGAAAGCGCGGCCCCCGATATCCCGGTCGCGCATCCGCTGGAGTTCCAGGGCCGGCCTCGGTCCCAGGATCCGGGTTGCGATTTCCTGCGCGTCTTCCCGGATCGCGACCGACAGCACCTTGCCGGGGATGATCAGCTCCTTCCCGTCGGCGCGGATGCCCCGGACGAGGACATGGGTGTGGGGATTGTCGGTGTCCCAGTGGTCGACCGCCAGCCATTGGAGACGTGTCCCGACATGGCGCTCGAGGCGCGACATGGTCTCGCGGATGAAGGGACGGAGCTCACCGAGATCGGCGCCATACTCGGCGCTGATGATGAGCCGGAAGTGACGCTTGTCTGCATGCCAGCCCTGCGTTGCCTCTCTCGCATCGAGCGAGTTGCGGGTCTGGTCATAGAAGGGCTCATCGCCGCCTTGTCGCTCGCGCGCCAGATATCCGATCGTTGCGTCAACGTACTGTTCGGCCGACCTCTCCCGGCCACGCGAAGGCTCTCGCTGGTCACCGACCTCGGGCTGGTTCTGCCGCGCGGCGCCCTCCCGGCCGAGGTAGGCGACATGGGCCCGGAGCGTCTTGGCCTGCCCTGCGACATGAGCCACGAACTTGGCCTTCACGATGACGCGGCGCTGGGTGATGCGGACAGGCCGGGCGCGTGATGCGGACCCCATTACGAAGTGGGCGCGCACGGAGGACTGCCCGACTCGCGCGCCGCCCTTCGGCTTTGAACCGGGCGCTCGGCGCACAGCTGCACGCACCCGCTTCAGTGCAGGACGAAAGTCGTGCGCTGAACGCCCGATGCGGATCTCGAACTCATTTTCGTCACGCTGCATGAGCTCAGCATCGCGCGCTGACGGCGGCTGTCGACAGCTTGCAATCGGTTCGAGAATTTGCGGCGGATCCGCCGCAAACGCCTCACGGATGTGAGGCGGTAATTCCTATGTGCAGACAGGCGGTTGGCGTCCCAACCGCCGCACCACCTTAATCTTGCATTCCACTGCCACACCCCTCCACCACCCTCTCGCATTCCACTGCCACACCCCTCCACCACCCTCTCGTGCCTCTCCAAGCGTCAAACCTCACGCGCCAGAGATCGCTCCTGGAACGTCATCGTACCTGGGGATGACCGAGATCGAATGAGACGAGAGCGACATGGGCCGCGCTCGCCAAATTCTTCAGACCGTTGCCTCGCTTTCACGGTCGAGGTGGCCTGCAAGCTGCAGCGTGGCCGCAAGCTCAGCCTGGATCTCGCGCCTCTCCGCAGCGTCTGTTAGTGTCCGCAGCTCGGCACGCAGTTCCTCGATGTGGCGCTCGATCGTGAAGGTCTTCGTGAACATCGTCGTCTCCCGTGTTTGTAGGACGATGCCCGCGGGCGGGTGTGATGGAGCGGGTCAAGGGATCGCGCTAAAGCGCGACCGCGCAGCGGCGATGGGGGTCACGATTTTTTTGGCTCTTCCGCCAAAAAAATGGTGGGGCCCCTTCGTCCCTTGAGGCGGTCCATCACGCCCGGCACACTGAAACGAACTGAGCAACCCACTCTCCCACTGCGGGAAACAGAGGACAGCTTAGGGAGACAGGTGCGCATCCGCCGACCGTCAGGGCGGCCAACAAAGAAGTAGGCTGCAAGGAGCCTGCGCACCGGTTCTATCCGGTGCTGCATGGCGGGAAGTGCCGGCGAGTGGCTGGTGGCGCAAAGCGCCCTCTGGGGCACGCCCGTAGGAGCCGCGCAACGGCGCGACGGGACCGAGCGTGACCGCCAGCCGCTCTCCGCCACCCTTCTTCCGTCCGCTGGGGGTTGCTTTTTACCGGCAATTTCGGATTTTGCCGGTAAATGACCATTCAAGAGCTGCCTCTCGTAATCCAGACCAATTACGCCGAGCTGATCGACCAGCTCAGGCTGGCGACGGCGACTTCGTTTCCAGAGGGGTCGACCTTTCGGAAGCGAACCATCTCCGGGAAAGACTACTGGTATGTTCAGGAGCCAACCGGCGCCTCAGGGCGTCCACCCGAACGCTATCTCGGCGCAGACACACCGGAACGCCGCGCCGCGATTGAAAGTGGTATCGGCGCCAAGGCCAATGCCGATACTCGCAAATCGATCCGCCGGTCACTGGTTGCGGCAGGCCTACCCGAGCCCGACTCTCTGACGGCCGCAGTCATTGATGCCTTTGCCGACGCGGGCGTCTTTCGCCTGAGAGGCGTAATCGTCGGCACGGTCGCCTTCCAGACTTATGCTGGCTTCCTTGGCGTGAAGCTCCCAAACGCAGCCGTGCGAACCGGCGATCTCGATCTAGCGCTGGACTACGGGGTTTCTGTCGCACTCAACGATGCGCTTGATGCGCCGCTGCTCGATGTCCTGAAATCGGTGGACCCCGCCTTTGCGCCTGTGCCTTCCCTTGCCGGTCCGAATATCGCTGCGACTTACGCGCGCCCCGGCGGCTATCGCGTGGATGTGCTCACAACAAACCGCGGAGCGGAGCGAGACGAACCTGTCAACCTGCCCAGTCTCCAGTCGGACGCTGTCCCCTTGCGCTTCCTCGACTACCTTCTCAAGGACACAATCGAAGCCGCCGTGCTCACTCGTTTCGGTGCGCTGGTGAACGTGCCATCTCCGGAACGCTATGCCGTCCACAAACTCATCGTTTCCGTGATGCGGCGGGACACGGGGGAAAGCGCAGTCAAAGCCGACAAGGATCTTATCCAGGCCGGCATTCTGATCGAAGCGCTCGTCGCAAAGCGCCGTCTGGACGATCTCGTGAACGCCTTTCGCGAAGCCGCCGGCCGAGGACAAGGATGGAAAGACCGCCTCAAAGCGGCAACGGCGCGTCTGGCTGACGCGCCGCGAGCTATCGTGCAGCCCATTGTGGATGCGGCCTGACGAGATGCGAGCCGATGCAGGCCTCATCCAGGTGGCAGGCGCCCCATGACGAAGTCAGCCGCCTTGGACGCCATCGAGGCTGCCTGGAAAATCGCCCTGTTATCCCCTTGGAGAATTTCCAACCAGGCGCCGAGGTAGTCCGCATGGCGAACAGTCGGGACGACACCGAGCTCGGCGCAGAGGAAAGCTGAGCACAGTTCAGCGACGAGTTCCTCGCGGGCATAAGCCTGGCTGCCGTGTCGCCCGGAGAAATCCCGGTTGAGACGTGAAGAATGTCCACTGAGATGACCGAGCTCATGCAGAACCGTCCGATACCAGTCGATTGGCTCGAAGTAGGCCTGCTGTGGTGGAACCTGAATGAAGTCATGAGATGGCGAGTAGAATGCCATATCACCACCGATCCTTATGTCCGCGCCTGTCGCCGCAATAGCTGCATCGACATGTGACAAAACCTCGGTTCGCCCGGGAAGGGGCGGGGCATCCGGATCGGCGGGCAGCCCCTCGCACTGCTCCACATGGAACACCGTGAAGCGCTTCAGGAAGCCAACGCGGCGGGCGTCTTCGCCGGACGCGCTCGCCTTCGCCTGCTCGGCCTTGGGAACAAACGTGTCGGCGTAAACAACGGTCGTTCCCTTCTCGCCCTTGCGCACATTGCCGCCAAGAGCGAGCGCCTGTTTGAAGGTCAGCCAGCGTTGGGAGTGTCTCCCCTGCTCGATGGCAGCGGACCAGAGCAGGAGGATGTTGATCCCGGAATAGGTTCGTCCGGTCGATGCATTCTGAGGCAGACCAAGCGGCGTCCCTCCTGATGAAGACGCCCACGGCTGGACCCATGGAAAGCGTCCCTGTTCGAGTTCTGCGATGATCCGGGCGGTGACGGCGTCGTGAAGCGATTGCGTGTTCGCGATGGCGGTCATGATGACCTCCTTGAGAATCTGGATTGCTGGAAGAGCGAGACAAGGCCGGCGGCTTGACGCCGCCGGCCAGGACGTCAGGCCGCGCGCTTGCGCTTCGGCTTCGGTGCTTCTTCGCCGACGATCACCGGTTCGGATTGTGCGTCCGCTTTCGGCTTGCCGCGGGCGAGGATCTCGACATCACCGAGCCCGGTCACCACGAACTCGATGGAGTAGCGGGTCTGGCCGCGCTCATCTTCCCACGAGCCGGGACGGATCTGGCCCACGAGGCGGAGGCGGGTGCCGACCTGAACGGCTTTCTCGATCAAGGCGACCTTGGCGGGCGCAAAGACGGCAACCCGATGCCAGTAGGTTTTTTCATTCCAGTCGCCAGATTCGGCCTTCCAGCGTTCGGACGTTGCGAGGGAAACGATTGCGAGGTGTCTGTCGCCTTTGAGCGGCTTGATCTCGAGCTTGCCGACATTGCCGATGAGTTCGAAGGACGCGCGGTCCATGATGATCTTCCTTGTGATCCCGCGGGATCAGTCCCGACGGGGTCGCGTTTGCGACGCCCCTCAGGAGCGGCCGGAAAGCAAGCGTAGCGGTGACCGCGCAAGGGGTTGGTGCGGCCTGCAGGACCGAAGGTCCGAAGCCTCGGCCCCTTGAGCGGTCATGCGACGGACGCTTGATGGGCGTGACAAGCAAACGTGTCCCTGACGAGGGTCGGCACGACGGACGAGGTTAGATCGTGATGGCCTGGAAGCTGTCGACGGGCTTGTGACAGGGATAGTGACCGACACCGTAGATCGCGCCAGCAAATTGCCGCGTCGATTTTTTAACCGCAACGGTCATTGACGCGCTGCGCTTGGTCCGAAACTCCCGAGGCAGGTCATATGCACCACGGCACAACTGGCACGAATTGCCCAATGGCGCGAATTAGTAGGGCAGGTCCGACGCGCGGCTGATTCCAACACGACTCCAACACTGTGAAAGAATGGCGGGCACTATTCCTCTTTCAGTGGATAGGGCCGAATAGAGTCCCGTTATCGCAGCTCACACTCTGCAATTAGTTCAGCGATAGCCCCCGCTGCGTCGGTAGCCGGAAGACGAACTTCACTGCGACCGAGAACTGGAAAACCCCAAGAAAAATAGAGCGCCTGCGCGTCGCCAATTGAGGTTGCTAATGCATCGGCTCGCGTCTCGTGAAGGTCGGCCGAAATGTTGAACGTCCCCAGCGCGCGCATCATCGGACCATCTCTGTGAGCGTCTGATCTCGCCACGAGCCGCAAGAGCTCGGTTCGAATGCCGTCGCCGCGCTCCGCCATCAACACGCCTGTCGATATGCTGCGAGTTGCGGTTCGGTCTGCCGCAGCAAGCCCATCAGGTGGTCGCCGGAGCGATACCGAGATATCAAAATTCTCGTAAGTCCCCTGCAGCGTCCCAAGCTTCGCGAGGCTCGCATCGCTCGACGACTTATACTGGGGTGGCTTCTGAAGTAGCGGGCACCGGATGGACGCCTCTACTACGATACCATCGTCTTGCAGCGCCTCCGTATGCAACAAGGGAGTGAGGTTTGAGCCCTTAAGGAGGGTCCATTTTGGGGAGTATCGCGTCCCTCTGGCGTTAACGATCGAGTACTTCGAAAGGTCTGCCTCTCTTATCCACCTGATCTCATTCGGCGGCGTTGCTGACGCGATCTCGATAACCTCTGCCGATACGCCGCTCTCTCGCACGTAGCTTGAGACATACGCGACAAGGCTCTGCACGCTCGAAACAGCATCGGGGACAGACGCTCCCGTCGAGAACTGATGGAGACCGAAGCGTGCCATCGGGTCCACCGTACGGCGAACGCCTCCAAAGAACGCATAAGCACAGGCCGAAGCACAAATCGCTGGCTCAGTCGCGGTCGTTCCGGGCCTCGCGAAAACAGACGTGTGCAATCGCCGCTGTCTTATTTCCGTCCCGAGATCGATCCCAGCCGCAAGCGATCCGCCCGGAGAGTTGAAAACCACAGTAGCTCCGACGGGGATCTTCTCAGTCTCCAGCAGTTTGGAAAAATCGGCCGGCGTATCAGAGACAATTTCCCCTGTTGCAAAAATCAACACGCAAGAAGCGCACGCTCGATCATCGCCTACGATCTCAAAGGTCATTCTCTGGTCGGCGAACGCCGAGGGAGAGAATGCTTCAAATGCAGACAGACAAACGGCTAGTTTCAACAACAATTGCATCGCGCGGCTCCCCCTAGCTGAACGAACTTAAGCAGGATTGGCGCTCTTCGTCACTGCCGGGCGCTGCTGTCGCTGAGCAGCGTCAATCTGCTCCCTATTGGCGGCCGCCCTGCCCCATATCGCCTCACGTCCAGAAGCGTGGGCTCCCCGATCCGCTCGCCGTCTCGTTCGCTTCCATCGCGGGCGGCGGCCGCGCGCACTCCGGATTTCCGGCGAAATAGTTACCGAGATTGAAGAACGCGAGGCGCGCGCCTGGAAAGTCTGATGGCCTGTCCGCGTGATGTTGGCTCGCGACTGCCCCAAGGCGGCCACTGATCCCACATCAGCCGTTCATCGCTGCAGACAACTGCGGCACGCCTTGCGACAGGAAAGGTTCTGCGCTGCTCGCGGTTCACCTGTTCTGTCCAGCCTTCCACCTGCCTTCCGCGAGGGGGCTCGCGACGCTTGGAGCGAGCACTGGCTGTTTCCGGCGTTTTGCAGGATCGGTTCGAAGTCTGCGCGATCGACGAATTCTCTGTTGGGAAACCGGACGTTCATCGCGCATTCGCCGCCGCTACACCAGCCGCAAGGTGGTTATCAGATCAGCGATTGAACGGATGAGGAAGCAAAAGTAGTTTGCTGAATGCCGACGCTCGACCTGATAGTCCAACATCCAAGGTGCTGCTTCTGCGGTGGTGAAAACGCGGCAACGACAGAGGATCACGTGCCGCCACGGGCCCTTTTCACCCGTAAAGAGTGGCCAGAAGGTTACGTGTTTCCGGCGTGTTCAGAGTGCAACGGCAAGTCGCGCATTGCCGACCAGTTCTTAGCATTGCTTGGTCGGATGAGCTTCGCCGACCCGAATTTCGTGGAACAGGAGTTTGCTAAATTCCTTGGAGGAATCAGCAACAATCTCCCGGCCGGTCTCCCCATCCTAGAAACAGACACCGATGAATCGAAAAGACTGTTTTCCGAGCTAGACGCAGCGATCCCGGACGCCGGGTTCATCCCGCCCGATGCAACCCGTGTCGCGATTGACGCGGAAACCTTCTTGGTTCTCGATGCTGTGTTCCGTAAGATTTTCTGTGCGCTCTACTACAAGCACGTTGGCGGATTCGTACCTCGTAGCTCGGTCCTGTTTCGGCTCTGCACGACCAACCAAATCTTAGCGTCGGATGATCCTTACGGATGGCAGATTATTCCGCACATCCGCTGGGAACCGATCGTTCGGCGCAACGGGAGGGATTTGAGGGATCAGTTTGACTATCGTTGGGGGGCTGTGGGGACCCCCGGCACGCTCGCGGTGGCCTTTAACATCCGAACGAGCATTTACGGAATCATTGCAGGACCGCTTGCAGCGGCTGACATTCCGCAGTTCCCCGCCGAGACCATTATTCGAGCGTGGGAGCCATAGGCGTAAAAGACCCTATAGACGGGGTCGGAAAAAAAAGCCGAAATGCGCTGGCTATCCCGGCAGGACTTGAACCTGCAACTACCCGCTTAGAAAGTGGTGCTCTCGGAGCTGAGCGGCGACTAAGGGCCCGAGTTGATCGAAGCGCAAATTGTGGCAATCCGGCAGAGTCGATCCATGTTAGGCAATTCAACGCTGACGTTGCGTTGCGGCGGTTCCATCGCCCATTTTGCGACCCTTGGTTTGATCTACGTACTAATGGCTTGCTGGGTTAGCGCCTCATCCACCGAGCGCAATTTCTGCAACTGCTCATCGCGGTTATTGCCAGCAAGTGCTTTGGCAAGTCCCGACCAATCGACATTGTCGGTCGGAACCAACGGGTCAGCGATCATGCGCTCTATGAACTTCCCGAAGGTCACGCGTCCATACACCACCCCGAAGCTCGTTGGTCCACGTCCTAGGCCTCTCAGACGCTCCGTTTCTTTCTCCATCTCCTTCTTGTTGGCCGGGGTGTAGTTGCCCCGCTGCGCGAGAATTTTCGCAGCATCCACGACTCGCCCATAGGAAGACGCGTCCTCTAGGTCGTCGCTACGTGGAGCATCCGAGTCGAAGGCTAAGCTTCCGATTGCATTTCGCGCATTCGCCAATTCGCCCGCCGCGTAGCTGTAGTCGGCCGCTTCACGGGCATTGCGAACTTCCTCGGCGTCGGTGGCTGCAAGTGTGTACCTGCGCTTGGCCTCCGTCTCTCGCTGAAGCTGAGATCCGGCAAAAAACCCAACTGCAATCCATGCCGCCGCAAACGCTGTAGCGAAGTCCGAATTGAGGACTCGCCACGCAGCCTTCTTGGCTTCGCCGTAGCTCCAGTATTCCAATTCAGCCACATCGGGCAAAACCGCGAGC